>Ga0268298_10005526_pt1 | contig 11793 bp, 5 predicted proteins | sample WWTPWeurt_MetaG_FD_194462 | JGI IMG/M metagenome (GOLD analysis project Ga0268298, IMG submission 194462) | Activated sludge microbial communities from WWTP in Nijmegen, Gelderland, Netherland - WWTP Weurt | ecosystem: Engineered > WWTP > Aerobic digester > Activated sludge | place: Netherlands...
GAGGACCAGCTCGAGGCACTCGAGCGTTCGGCCGACCTCACGGGTGGCGGGCAGATCAACCTGGCCAACCTCACCGACGGCCTCCGCGCCGAGCGCGAGCAGGGCATCACGATTGATGTCGCCTACCGGTATTTCGCCACCGCGCGGCGCCGGTTCATCATCGCGGACGCGCCGGGCCACGTCCAATACACGCGCAACATGGTGACCGGCGCCTCGACCGCCAACCTCTCCATCGTGCTCGTGGACGCCCGCGCCGGCGTCGGCGAGCAAAGCCGCCGGCACACCGCCATCGCCTCGCTGTTGCGCATCCCGCACCTGGTTGTGGCCGTCAACAAGATGGATCTCGTCGGCTGGAGTGAGGACCGCTTCCGGGAAATCCGCGCGCAGTTCGAGGAGTTCCTGCCGCGCCTGGGCATGAGGGACGTGCAGTTCATCCCGCTGAGCGCGCTGGGTGGCGACAACGTGGTCGCGCCCTCGCCGCACACACCCTGGTATGCCGGGCCGACGCTGCTCAGCCATCTCGAGGACGTGCACATCGGCAGCGACTGGAACCTGCACGATTTCCGGCTGCCGGTGCAATGGGTGAACCGGCCCCATCATCCGGGTGACGCCCGGCTCCACGACTTTCGCGGCTTCAGCGGGCAAATCGCCGGCGGCGTCGTGCGGCGCGGCCAGACCGTGCTCGCGCTGCCGGGCGGCATCCGGACGACCGTGCAGGAAATCCACACCTACGACGGTGCCGTGGAGGAGGCGTTCTGCCCACAGTCGGTCACGCTGGTGCTCGCGCACGACCTCGATGTCAGCCGGGGCAGCATGCTCGTCAGCCCGGACCGGCTGCCCGGCGGCGGCACCAGCCTGCACGCGAAGGTTTGCTGGATGCATCCGCGCGCCCTGCAGCCCGGCCGGAAGTTCCTGCTCAAGCACACCACCAACACCGTGCAGGCCGTGGTGACCGGGATCGAGCACCGGCTCGACATCGCCTCGCTCGAGCCGCAACCCGCGCCCGCCGGGCTCGCGTTGAATGACCTCGGCGAAATCCGGCTGCGCACCGCGCGGCCGGTCTTCTACGACGGCTACGGGACCAACCGCCTCACGGGCTCCTTCATCCTGATCGATCCCGGCACCCACGAGACGGTGGCCGCCGGTCTGCTGCATCCGCCCACGGAGGCGGTCCGGCCGGAGGACACCGATTACGCCATTTGACCGGGCCGTCCGAGCGGGGCCAGCCAGCACTCGGCTCCGGCAGGAGCCGGCCGCCAAAAGCATTGCCGCCGCGCGCCGCGTGTGTCTGGCTGTGAGAACGTGAAAATCCCCGTCAAGCTCGACTACGCCTGCCGCATCCTCTGCGAACTGGCCCGCCACCACGACAGCGGCGAGCCGGTGCGGATTGACGACCTCGCGGCGACGGAGGCGGTGCCGGCCAATTTTCTCGCGCAACTGCTCGGCGAATTGAAGAACGCGCGGCTGGTCGTCAGCCGGCGGGGCGTGCAAGGCGGCTTCCTGCTCGCCCGGTCACCGGACCAGATCACCCTTTACGACATCATCCAGGCGATGGAGGGCGACCTGCTCGAACTCAGCGGCAACCACGGGGGCAAATCCGGCCGCAAGCTGAAGACCATCTGGAACGAGATCCGGGGTGCCGCCATTGCCAAGGCCCGCGACTACACCCTCGAAGCCATGGCCGCCAAGGCGGAGGCGGAGATGTATTTCATCTGAAAGGCACGCGGGTCATACGAAAAGTAGGGGTTTGACAGCGTCGGAACGCTGTTAAAACTAAAGGACATGTCCTCACTGCTCTATACGGATATCGTCGCCACGGTTGGAAATACCCCGCTCATCAAACTCAACCGCATCGCGGCGGGGCTCCCGGCCAATGTTTACGTCAAGGCCGAGTTCTTCAATCCGCTGGTCAGCGTGAAGGACCGCATCGGCCGCGCCATGATCGAGGCCGGCGAGCGCGACGGCAAAATCAAGCCCGGCACGGTCATCGTCGAGCCCACCTCCGGCAACACCGGCATCGCGCTGGCGTTCGTGGCGGCGCAGCGGGGCTACAAGGTGATTCTCACGATGCCCGAGACGATGTCGGTCGAGCGCCGGGTGCTGCTCCGGATGCTCGGGGCCGAGATCGTGCTGACGCCCGGGGCCGAGGGCATGAAGGGGGCCATCGCCAAGGCCCACGAGATCGTCGCCGCGCACGGCGACCGCGGCTTCATGCCGCAGCAGTTCGACAATCCGGCCAATCCGGAGGTTCACCGCCGCACCACCGCGGAGGAGATCTGGGCCGCCACACAGGGGAAGATCGACGCCTTCGTCGCGGGCGTGGGCACCGGCGGCACCATCACGGGAGTCTCCGAGGTCATCAAGTCCCGCAAAACGCTCCGCACCTTTGCGGTCGAGCCCACGACCAGCGCCGTGCTCTCGGGCGGCAAGCCCGGCCCGCACAAGATCCAGGGCCTGGCCGCCGGTTTCATTCCCAAGAACTGCAATACCGCCGTGATCGACGAGGTCATCCAGGTGACCAGCGAGGAAGCGTTCGAGACTTCCCGGCAGGCCGCGCTGCTCGATGGGATTCTCGGCGGCATCTCGACCGGCGCCAACATCTGCGCCGCGCTCCAGGTCGCCCGCCGGCCCGAGTTCGCGGGCAAGAACATTGTCACCATCGCCCCGAGCTTCGGCGAACGCTACATCTCGACCGCCCTCGCGGAGAAGGCCCGGCAGGAAGTCACGAGCTGATACCAAAGGCCCGTAGCTTCTGGACCTTTGTCACCGCGAGGCCCGCAAAGCGGGCCGTGGCGATCCAGCCCCTCGACAGGCTCGGGGCCTTGAGCTTGGCGCAACGGCTGGATTGCTTCGTCGCTCCGCTCCTCGCAATGACAGGCCAAAAGCCAAGCCGGAACGATGCAGTTGGAAAACGTGGGAGCGAGCTTCCTCGCGACTTTTGGGCCGATGTCGCGAGCAAGCTCGCTCCCACCGCCCGCGCGCCGGGCCTCAGATCGCCCAATCGCCGTCGCCCCGGGTGGTCGCGGTGGCGCGGCGGGTGCGGATGATCAGGTCATCGCCCTTGTAGGCGGCGGTGCTGTGGGCCGGCATGGATTGGAGCAGCCAGACATTGCCGCCAATCACGCAGTGTTCGCCGATGCGGGTTTCGCCGCCGAGGATGGTGGCGTGGGCGTAGATGGTGACATGGTCGCCGATGTCGGGGTGGCGCTTGACGCCCTTGACCGGGTTGCCGGCACCGTCGAGCTCGAAGGATTTCGCGCCCAGCGTCACGCCCTGGTAGAGCTTCACGTGGTTGCCGATGGTGGCAGTCTCGCCGATGACGACGCCCACGCAGTGATCGATGAAGAAGTGCGTGCCGATCCGGGCTCCCGGGTGCAGGTCCACGCCGGTGCGCTCATGGCCGTATTCGGTCAGCATGCGCGGCAGCAACGGCACGCCGAGCGAGTAGAGGACGTGCGCGATGCGTTGGAGCGAGATGGCCAGCACGCAAGGGTAGGCGAGGATGATTTCCTCGACGCTGCGGGCGGCGGGATCGCCGTTGTAGGCGGCCTGCACGTCGGTCTGCACGATGCGGCGGATCTCCGGCAACCGGGCGAGCAACGCCGTCGCAAGCTGGCGGGCATTCGCGGCGGGGGCGGGATCCCGGGCAAAGAGCAGGCTCTTCTCAATCTCCGTGACCAGGCGTTGGTCGATCTTGGCCAGCTTCTGGTCGAGCCAGGCCGGCACGGCGTCCTTGGCGAGGCTGGTGCTCTCGAAATAGCCCGGGAAAAGCACGTGCATGAAATCGCGGGCCAGTTCGGCTACGCGGTCCTGGGAGGGGAGATTGACGCCGTCGAGATGGTTGATGCCGCCATCGCGGGCATAGGAATCGAGCAGCGCCTGCTTGATGGTGGCGGGGATCATGCGGGGCGGAATCCTCGTCCCAAAGCCGGCGGCGGTCAAATGCCTTGGGCGGGAAAGGGGGTCATATCGGGGGCGGGTTAATCACCCTTTGCCCGAAGAAAGTGTCTTTTTAGGAAGGTCTTCCCCGAGCCGCTTTTGAGGTATTTCTCGAAATCGACCGCCGTCGATTCGTCCGCGAATCCCGTATATGCGACCAAATGCCACGGTTTGAATTTGCGGGTGTGGGGGGACTTGCCCGCGTTATGGTCGCTGAGGCGCTGCTTCAGGTCATGGGTAATCCCGACGTAGTGCTGCTGCCGTTGATGCACGCTCTCGATGAGATAAACGTAGACCATGGAGTCCATTGTGAGTGAAAGGCCGTCCTCCGCCAAGCCTACGGACGGCAGCCTTCGCCTTGATCTTTGAAGACTTAAACTGCGCCCACCAACTTCACCCGCCTTTGGCTGGCTTGCCAGCCGTAGCCTTGGCGAAGGCTGGTGCTCGGGACAGGACTCGAACCTGCACGCCTTACGGCACACGCACCTCAAACGTGTGTGTCTACCAATTCCACCACCCGAGCGTTCCAACGATGAGAACGGCGACTTAGGTAAATCGCCCGCGGCTTGTAAAGCCCCGAAATGCGCTTGCGTCGCACTTTCTTCTCAGAGCAAACTGCCCCTTTACCGCGCGTCCGACCTGACGCAGCGGAACACCAAGCCCACATCCGCTCCCCACCGGGTAACCACGCCCGTTTTCCGCCCTTTCATGGACGACACCCAGCCTGCCAACGAACCCAACGACCAGGGGTTGAACAAAATCGACCTCAGCCAGTTGCAGACCTTTAACTTCGGCACCCAATGGACCGAGGTGAAGCCGGTATCCCCCGGCGGCCGCCGCGAACGCGATTTCGACCGCGGCGACCGTCCCCCTCGTCGTGATGACGGCGGCGGCCACGGTGCCCCGGCGCGGGACCGTCGTTCCTTCCGCAAGCCGGTCGGCCCCGGTGGTCCGGGGCAGGGACAGGCCCCGGGCGCTCCCGCCCGCGAAGGCCAGCCGCCCATGGGCGATCGTCCGGATCGCGGCGGCGGCCGGTTTGAACGCGGCTCCGGCGGCCCGCGCCGTGATTTCCGCGGCGGCGGCGAGCGCCACGAGGGCGGCGGCCAGCCGTTTGAACGCGGCCCGTATGTCAGCCCGCATTTCGTCGCGACCTGTTATCCCGAGGACACCGGCTTCGCCGCGATGGTGAAGGCCGTGCGCGCCTCGTGCCGCACCTACCAGCTGTTTGAGATCACCAAGGCCGTGCTCGAGAAGAACGACCGCTTCGTGATCGTCGTCCAGCGCACCAAGCCGCAGGCCGCCGAAGGCGCGGCGGCCGCAAAACCCGCTCCGGTCTTCATGTCGCTGCCGGACCATCTGCCGTTCGACACCGAGGACGCCGCCATCCAGCACGTGCTGGCCAACAACCTCGGCGCTTTCTTCGAGATGCAGGAGGTCGAGGTCGAGGCCCCGAAGGGGAATTTCCCGATCATCAACAAGTGTGGCATCACCGGCGAACTGCTCGGGCCCCCGAACCACCATCGCTACCAGCAGGTGCTCCAGCAGCATCACGCGGGCAAGCTCGGCCGCATGCCGTTCGAGCGTTTCCGGGAGAGCATCGTTTCCGCCCGCGAGCCCGAGGTCATCGCCGCGTGGATGGAGAAGATGAAGAAGGCCACGCGCTACACCTGGAAGCCGCCGGTCGCCAAGACCGCCACCACGCCGCCGATGGAAGCGCCGGCCGCCGCGCCGACTCCCGCCGATGCTGCGCCCGCGGCGGAGGCTCCCGCCCCGGCCGCCGAGGCCCCTGCGCCCGCTCCGGTGGCGGAAGTCATCTCCTTCGACAATATCGAGGACGCGCGCCTGCACCTGCTGGCCAACGCCCGCGACCGGGTGGTGCGTGCGGTCGAGAGTGTCCGCTTCCACGGCAAGCTCATTGAGAAGCTGCCGCCCGGCGAGATCCGCCGCGCCCTCGAGGGCCACGTGGAGCGCCAGCGCCGCTTCCCGCTCGACACCGCCAACGCGCTCCGCGGCCGCCTCCGGCGCGAGGGCTTCACCATCTTCAAGAAGGGCTCGCGCGGCGTCTCCTACGTCTGCGCCGTCAAGCGCCGCTTCCGCGTTCCGGGGCAGGTGTTCTCCGAGACCATTTCCGCGCTCATCGACTTCATCGAGAAGAACCCGATGGTGCAGGTGAAGGAGCTGCCGAAGAAATTCCTCGGCATCGAGGTCCCGGCCGCCGCGCCCACCACGGCACCGGCCGAGGGCACGACGGCGTCGGCGGCCCCGTTCGCCACGCTGGCCCCCGAACAGGCCGACAAGCTCCGCAAGATGAGCAACGACCTGCGCTGGCTCGTCATGGAGGGCTACGTGACGGAATTCTCCGACGGCAAGCTCTTCGCCGCGCCGCCCATGGCCCCGCAGGCCGCCAAGAAGGCCGAGTCCGGCGAGGACGAGCATGATCCGGTGGATTTCCCCGAGGCCCCGGCTCCGGCCGCGGCCGAGGAAAAACCGGCCGAACCTGCGGCCACGACTCCGGCGGAACCGGCCGCATCCGCCGCCGCCCCGGAAGCGGCCCCGGCCGCGGAACTAAAACCCGAAGCCCAGGCCTGATCCCTCAAACCCGCTCGCGAGAGCGGGTTTTTATTTTCCCAGTTTCTGGCGCAGGTAGGGCGCGGTCGGGCTGCGCTTCACCTTGAGCAGGCCGCCGAGCGGGCCCTGATACAGGATCTCGCCGCCGGTCGGGCCGCCGTTGGGCCCGAGTTCGACGAGGTAGTCCGCCTCGGCGAGCAGGTCGAGGTGGTGCTCGATGACGACGACGGTGTGGCCCTGGTCCACGAGGCTGTGCAGCACGCGGATGAGTTTCTCGCAATCGCTCAGGTGCAGGCCGATGGTCGGCTCCTCGAGCAGGTAGAGGTTTCGGACGGCAATGCCGCGCGAGCGCTCGGTGTAGGTGGCGAGGCCCTTGGCCAGCTCGGTGACGAGCTTGAGCCGCTGCGCCTCGCCGCCGGAAAGCGACGGGCTGCTCTGGCCGAGTGTCAGGTAGCCGAGGCCGCAATCGACCATCAGCTTGCACACCTGCGAAAGCTGCGAGTGGAAATCGAAGAACACCGCGGCCTCGTCGAACGAGAGCTTGAGCACCTCACCGATGGTCTTGCCCTTCCAGGTGATGTCGGCGAGTTCCGGCCCGAAGCGCGAGCCGTTGCAGGCATCGCAGGGCAGGTAGGAATCCGGCATGAAGGCCATCTCGAGCTTGATGCGTCCGGCGCCCGAGCAGGCCTCGCAGCGGCCGCCGGCGACGTTGAACGAAAACCGGCTGGCGCTGTAGCCGCGCATCTTGGCCTCGGGCAGGGAGGCGAAGAACTGACGGATGAGATCGAAGACCCCGAGGTAGGTCGCCGGCGTGGAACGCGGCGTCTTGCCGATGGGCGACTGGTTCACCTCCACCACGCCTTTGAATCCTTGAGCACCGCTCAAGAATTCAAAGGCGTGGATTTTTGATTTTTGATTCTCGATTTTTGATTGGTCGGATTCGAAGCCGGTGAGACGGACGAAGTCCTTGCCCGAGAGCCGGGCCTTCTTGTGTTTGATGGCGCAGCTAACGGCGGGATGGAGGATGTCGCGGAACAGCGTCGATTTGCCGGCTCCGCTCGGGCCGCAGACCATCGTGAGCCGGCCCAAGGGGAGGCGGAGGGTTTGGTCGCGGAGGTTGCGGTAGTTGATGCCGGCGAGATCGAGCCAGTCTGGGTGTAGGGGCGCCGCTTGACGGCGCCCGCGGGCGCCGTCAAGCGGCGCCCCTACGGTTCGATACGCTCCGCGGAGCGGGTGCGGGATGCCCTTGTTCAGGAACAGGCCGGTCAGGGAGGCGGCGTTCTGCTTGATGCCGGCGGGGCTCTCGTTGGCGAGGATCGTGCCGCCGTGGATGCCGGCGCCGGGCCCGAGGTCAATGATGCGGTCGGCGCGCTCCATCAGGACGTCGTCGTGCTCGACGACGAGCACCGTGTTGCCCTTGTCGCGGAGCGAGAGGAGCGTCCCGATCAGCCGGTCGTTGTCACGGGCATGCAGGCCGATGGAGGGTTCGTCGAGCACGTAGAGGACGCCGGAGAGGTTGGAGCCGAGCTGGGCCGCCAGTCGGATGCGCTGGGCCTCGCCGCCGGAGAGGGTCTCTGTGGGCCGGTCGAGCTGGAGGTAGTCGAGGCCGACCTGGCCGAGGAAGCGCAGGCGCTCCTCGATCTGGGGCACGATGTCCTGCGTGATGAGCTTGCCGCGGGCGTCGAGTTGCAGGTTGCGGAGCGTGGCGAGCAGCCGATCGGGCGTGCGGCGGGTGAGCTCGGGGAGGGAGATGGAGTCGGTGGCTGACTGTAGGGGCGTGGCTTGACCACGCCCGGATTGGGCGCGCACGAGGCGCGCCCCTGCATGGGGAGTTCTGACCCTGAGCGGCAGCCGCACGGCGCGGGCGATGCGGTTGAGGCGCTCGCCGTGGCAGGTGGGGCAGGGTTTGCCGTGGGAGGAGACATCGTCGGGGTCGTAGGAGCGGAGGGCATCGGCCACCTCGTCGGAGCGATCCTCATCCTCGTCGGGCGTCAGCATCCAGTCGTAGATGCGGCCGTGGCCGCGGCAGGTCGGGCACCAGCCCTTGGGCGAGTTGAACGAGAAGTGTTTCGGGTCGAGTTCGGGGAAGGACTCGCCGCTCGCGATGTCGGTGCGCGTCGTGGAGAACCAGGAGAGGATTTCGCCGGCCGGCGTGAGCAGGAAGCAGGCGCCTTTGCCGAGCTTGAGGGCGAGGGTGAGGCCGTGGGAAATTGTTTCCGAACTAGAGCGGCCCGCCTTCGCCGAGCCTACGGCGCGTGAAGTGGATGTGGCCTTAAGATTGGCCACTACCACTTCAATGTCGTGCTCCTTGTAGCGGTCGAGTTTCTGGAAGGTGTCCACGCGCAGCAGGCGGCCATCGGCGCGCATGAGCTCGTAGCCCTGCTTGCCGATCCACTTGGCGATGGGCTCGTGGTGGCCCTTGCGGCCGCGGATGAGCGGGGCGCAGAGGTAGAGGTGTTTCGCCTTTTTTGCCTTGGGCGTGGCGAGAACCTTGTCGAGCAGCTGGCGCAGCTGGCTGGGGGAGAGTGGCGTGACGGCGCGGCCGGTCTCGGGGTGGTGCTGCACGCCGAGGCGGGCGTAGAGCAGGCGCAGGTATTGGGCGACCTCGGTGATGGTGGCGACGGTGGACTTGCGTGAGCCGCGCGTGACGCGCTGCTCGATGGCGACGGTCGGCGGGATGCCGCTCAGGCGATCAATGTCGGGGCGCGGCAATTGTTCGACGAACTGCCGGGCGTAGGGCGACATGGACTCCATGAAGCGGCGCTGGCCCTCGGCGAAGATAATGTCGAAGGCGAGGGTGGACTTGCCGGAGCCGGAAACACCGGTGACCACCGAGAGCTGGCGGTGCGGGATGGCGACCGAGATGTTCTTCAGGTTGTTCTCGCGGGCGCCGAGGACCGTCAGCTCGCCGGCACCCATGGAAAGATCCGTCTGGTAGGGGGCGGGCTCCTCTGCCACCGCCAAAGCCCGTTGGTAGTCTAATAGACTACCAACATTCAAAGCGGCCCGCAGGAAGGGCGAGGTGGCGGTGGCGGCCTTGGCAATCGCCTCGGGCGGGCCCTCGGCGATGATGCGGCCGCCTTGCGCGCCGGCCTCGGGGCCGACTTCGAGGATCCAGTCGGCCGACTTGAGGACATCGAGGTTGTGCTCGATGACGACGACGCTGTGGCCGCGGTCCACGATGCGCTGCAGCACGGCGAGCAGGCGCTTCACGTCGTGGCGGTGCAGGCCTGTGGTGGGCTCGTCGAGCAGGAGCAGGGCTCCGGCGGAGATTTTTGATTTTTGATTCTCGATTCTCGATTCTGAGCCTTCGTCCGTGAATTCGGAGAGGTAACGGACAAGTTTGAGTCGCTGGGATTCGCCGCCGGAGAGGGTATTGAGCGGCTGGCCGAGCGGGAGGTAGCCGAGGCCGACCTCGTCGAGCGCGGCCAAGCGACGGTGGATTTCCGGCTCGCCGGCAAAGACCTTGAGCGCGTCGCCGACATTGGTGGCGAGGATGTCGGCCACGGAATGGCCGTGCCACTGGATGGCGAGGACCTCGGACTTGAAGCGCTTGCCCTCGCAGATGGGACAGGGCACGAAGACGTCGGAGAGGAACTGCATCTCGACACGCTCGCTGCCGAGGCCCTGGCAGTTGTCGCAGCGGCCGTCGCCGCTGTTGAAGGAGAAGCTGGAGGCGTTGAAGCCGGCCTCCTGGGCGGCGGGCACGGTGGCGTAGAGTTCGCGGATGAGCTCCCAGGCCTCGCAGTAGAGCGCGGGGTTGGAGCGCGGCGTGCGGCTGAGCGGCGACTGGTCCACCAACACCACCTCGGAGAAGTTGAGGTCGGACTTCACCGCCTCGATTTCGGCGGGGTCCTCGGTCATCAGGCTGCGCTGGGTGAGCAGGCCCTGGCAGATGACGTTGTCGAGCAGCGTGGATTTGCCGGAGCCGGAAACGCCGCTCAAGCAAACCAGTCTTTGCAAGGGGAGGGTGAACGTGAGATTCCGGATGTTGTGTTTGGAGGCATTCGTGAAGGTAAGCCACTTGGATACCCCGCCTGTCATCCTGAGCGAAGCGAAGGATCCACTAGGATGTGAGCCGGCGGTTATGCTGCTGGATTCTTCGCTGCGCTCAGAATGACGGGATACGGGACGCCGTTTCTCAGGCACCTCGATCTGCTGACGGCCGGAAAAATACGCGCCGGTGACGCTCCTGGGCGAGGCGAGCATGCCGCCGACGGAACCTTGGAACACAATGTGACCGCCGCGGGCGCCGGGCTCGGGGCCGACCTCGATCACGTGGTCGGCGGCGCGGATCATGGCCTCGTCGTGCTCGACGACGACGACCGTGTTGCCGGCGTCGGTCAGGGTGCGGATGATGCCGAGCAAGCGGTCGATGTCGCGCGGGTGCAGGCCGACGGAGGGCTCGTCGAGGACGAAGAGCGTGTCCACCAAGGAGGTTCCGAGGCAGGAGGTGAGGTTGACGCGCTGGACCTCGCCGCCGGAAAGCGTGCGCGAGGTGCGGTCGAGGGTCAGGTAACCGAGGCCGACCTGCGAGAGGTAGCGCAGCCGCGTGACGATCGAGTCATGGGCGATGGTGGCCGAGTGATTTACGATTTCTGAATTACGATTTACGATTTCAGATCCCTGAACCAGAGGCAGGAGTTCAGCGATCGGCAGCTGGTAGAGCTGGGGCAAGGTGTAGCCGCGCCACTTCCAGCAGAGCGCCTCGGGCTGGAGGCGGGAGCCGTGGCACTCGGGGCAGGTGTTGTAAGCCCGGTAGCGCGAGAGGAAGACGCGCACATGCATCTTGTAGGTCGTCTTCTCGAGGTAGCGGAAGAATCCCTTCAGCCCATACCAGTATTTCGGCCACTGGTGCGCCTCGCCATCGTAGCCCGGCGAACCATCGATCACGAAGGCCTTCTGTTCCGGCGTCAGCGCGGCGAAGGGCACGTTGACCGGCAGGCCGACTTTCTTGGCGAAGACCATGAGGTCCTTCTTGGATTCGCCGTAGATCTCGCCTTCCCACGGGCGGATGGTGCCGTCCGCGATGGACAGCGAGTGGTCGGGAATGGCGAGGCGGTAGTCGATGTCGATGACGCGGCCGAAGCCACGGCACTTGGGGCAGGCGCCGAGCGGGGAGTTGAAGGAGAACAGGCCGGGCGAAGCGGGCCGGAACGTGCGGCCGGTCTTCGGCGAGTGCAGCCCGCGCGAGTAGTGGCCGGCGGCAGGAAATTTCGGATTGCCGATTTCGGATTTCGGATTGGCGAAGAGATAGACTTCACCTTTCCCGAAGTGCAGGGCGGA
>Ga0268298_10005527_pt1 | contig 11792 bp, 9 predicted proteins | sample WWTPWeurt_MetaG_FD_194462 | JGI IMG/M metagenome (GOLD analysis project Ga0268298, IMG submission 194462) | Activated sludge microbial communities from WWTP in Nijmegen, Gelderland, Netherland - WWTP Weurt | ecosystem: Engineered > WWTP > Aerobic digester > Activated sludge | place: Netherlands...
CGGGCTGGAGGAGGCCCTGCGCGCCCGCACCGTGAACCACCTGGTGCTGGACGACAGGCTGGAGCTCACGGGCAAGGTGGTGGCGCGGATCCCCGCCCGGGGCGAGCTGGCGCCGGGTCTCTCCACGGCCCTGGTCCGCATCGAGGGTCCCGTGCAGCTCTCCCGGCACGGCCAGGCCGGGCAGCGGCCTTGGCCCGGCGAGGCGCTCGTGGCTTTCGGCAGCGGGCTGCTGCCCCATCGCGGCGCCTTCAGCCTGGACCTGCCCTCCGGGCTCTTCCTCACGGGCTTCCGGGTGGGCGAGCACGAGGTGATCAACCTGCGGGGGCACCAGGACGGCCGCCCCCTGGATCTGCCCAGCTGGGCCCTGCTCTTCCTGAGCGGGGCGTTGCCATCTGTGGCCGGCGGACCGGCGGATCCCGGCGCCTGGGATGCCTGGTTCGGCGATCCCTCGGCCCTGGCTGAAGGCGAGGCCGAGGCCCAGGCCCGGGACCGCAAGGCCCAGTCCCTGCCGGCGGACCTGGCCGCGCTCTACGTCGAGGCGCGAACCCTGCGGGAGAGCGGACGGGTCGAGGCGCACCGGCTCCGCGACCTGGCCGGCCGGGCCGCGGAGCACCCCGGCGAGTGGCTGCTGCAGGCCGAGCTGGCCGAGCTGGAGGCGATGCGATGAGCTGGCGCGAGGAGAACGGAACTCTGGTGCGCATCTTCAGGACCCCGGATTTCCTGACGGCCTTCAACCTGGTGAGTGCGGTCGTGGGGCCGGCCGAAGGGCTCAACCACCACCCCGATATTGCCTTCGGCTGGGGCTACGTGCGGATCACCCTCACCACCCATGACGCGGGCGGCATCACAGAGCTGGACCACCGGCTGGCTTCAGCCATCGACTCAGCCGTTAAACCGTTTGATCTATAACATTTGCAGAATTCCGGCCTGTTCAATCACTGCCGGGTCCGGTATTCTGGAACGTCCATCGAGGAGTCCCTTGCCGAAGCCGCCCATCCCCCTCCGCCGTCCCAGCCTCACGCCCGCGAATTCCGCCGCCCTGCTGGGCGCCGGGCTGCTGCTCATGGGCCTCGGCTGCAGTTCCGACCAGGTTTCCCACTACCGTGTCCCGAAGGAATCCGCCTCGGCTCCGGCGCCGATGCCGGCCATGCCCCCGAAGCCCATGGGCGAGCGGACGGGCGAGCCTTCTGACGTGCCGCCTCCCCCGAAACCCAAGGGCTCCCTCAAGTGGTCCCTGCCCAAGGGCTGGAGCGAGCTGCCCGGCGGCGGCATGCGTTTCGCCACCTTCAAGACGCCCTATGCCGGCAAGCTGGAGGCCACGGTCGTGGTGCTGCCCGGTCCCGCCGGTGGCGAGCTGGCCAACGTGAACCGCTGGCGCGGCCAGATCGCCCTCCCCGCCCTCGACGAGGCGGCCCTGGCCAAGGCCCGCACCACCGTCACCAGCAAAGTCGGCCCGGTCAATGTCTATGACTTCACCAGTGAAGGCCAGACCAAGAGCCGCATGGTGGCAGGCTACGTCGCCACTCCCGACGGGAACACCTGGTTCCTGAAACTGACGGGCGACTCCGATCCTGTGGCCAAGGCCAAGCCCGATTTCATGACCATCCTGGGGAGCCTGCACCTTGATTAAAGCCTACGCATCCCGAGCCTGGGGCTTCCTGAAGTCCTTCCAGCTCACCATCGTCCTCCTCGCGCTGCTGATGTGCCTGGTGCTGTTCTGCACCCTGGCCCAGGTGGAGATGGGCACCCAGGGCGCCGTGGACGCCTACATGCGCAGCTTCATCGTCTGGAACCAGCCGCTTCTGCTGAGGCTGCCCTTCCCTGGCGGGGCCCTCGTGGGCCTGCTGCTCACCCTCAACCTCCTGGCCAAGACCATCGACATCAAGCTCAGCTGGCAGAAGTCCGGCATGTGGCTGGTCCATGCGGGCCTGGTGGTGCTCTTCGCCGGCGAGTTCGTGGCCGGCATGATGCAGGTAGACACCAACCTCTCCATCGAGGTGGGTCAGACGGTCAATTTCGTCCAGAGCTACAAGCAGATGGAGCTGGCCGTCATCGATGTCACCGATCCCACCTGGGACGAGGTCTACTCGGTTCCGGACACGCGGCTGGCCAAGGGTGGCGCCGTCGCCATCCCGGGCACCCCGATCACCCTGAACGTGAAGAAGTTCTACGCCAACGCAGAGCTGAGCAACCAGGGGCCCGGCGCTCCGCCCTCCCTGGCCACCGCCGGCATCGGCGCAGGCGTATCTGTCGAAGAGCGCCCCGTCGTCTCCGCCGACAACGAGATCAACCAGACCTCGGCCTTCGTCGAGCCCATCGCCGGGGGCCGCAGCTATGGCACCTGGCTGGTCTCCGTGGCCCTGGGCGCCCCCCAGTCCTTCACCCATGAGGGCCGCACCTACACGCTGGCCATGCGCCTCCGCCGCCAGTACCTGCCCTACGCCTTCACGCTCAAGCAGTTCAGGCATGACGTGTACCCGGGCACGGAGATCCCGAAGAACTTCTCCAGCCTGGTCCAGGTGGTGAACCCCTCCCGCAACGAATCCCGCGAAGTGCTGATCTACATGAACCAGCCGCTCCGGTACGAAGGCAAGACCTTCTACCAGGCGAGCTTCGGCAAGAACGATACGCTGTCCATCCTTTCCGTGGTTGAAAATCCCGGCTGGCTTCTCCCCTATGTGTCGTGCGTGCTGGTCTCCCTGGGCCTGCTCGTGCACTTCGCCATCGTCCTGCGCCGCTCCCTGAAGCGCCGCCAGGACAAGAAGGAGGGCTGAACATGACCTTCGTGCAGAAATACCTCGCCTGGGGCGCCGGCGTCCTCGCCCTGCTGATCGCCCTCATTGTCGCCTTGCCCAGCGGCAAGGCCCGCGGCTTCGACGTCAGCGGCTTCGGCACGCTGCCGATCCTGGAAGGGGGGCGCGTCAAGCCCCTGGACTCCCTGGCCCGCAACTCCCTGCTGGCGATCCACAGCCGCCAGGGCTTCCGCCACGAGGGCCGCCTGGTGGGCCCCGATGAGTGGATCCTCGACGTGCTGTTCCGCCCCCAGGTGGCCGATCAGCAGCCGATCTTCGTTATCGACGACCCGGAAGTGATCAGCCTCGTCGGCGCCAAGCAGACCAAGAACCGCAATTACTTCAGCTTTGCGGACCTCTCGACGCACCTTGACGAGGTCCAGAAGCAGGCGGCCTCGGCCCAGCCCATCGCGCCCCAGAAGCGCACCCGCTTCCAGAGCGCCATCGTCAACCTCTTCGACCGCGTCTACCTCTACTACAAGCTGCGGAATACCCTGCAGCTGGCAGGTTCCCCCGGCCTGGGTTGGGAGCTCCAGTCCCTGGGCACCCCCGAGGCCGCCCTGCGCCACCAGGATCTGACCCAGCTGGCCCACTTCCGCATGCTGCCCCCCACGACGGCGGCCAATCCCGATGCCTGGCTGAGTGTTGGCCAGGCCCTGGCCGGGGTCCAGTCCGGAGCCGGCGTGCATCCCGGCCTGGTGCCGCTCGCCAAATTGAACGCCGCCTACATCGCCAACGACGCGGCCAGCTTCAACACCGCCCTCGCGGAGATGAACGGCGTGGTCACCACCCTGAAGCCGGACGCCCTCGGCCACGCCTCCAACGAGCTGGTCTTCAACCGCGCCCAGCCCTTCTTCGTGGGCCTGTCGATCTACTTCGTGGCCTTCCTCGTCCTGTGCGTCTCCTGGATCTACAAGCCCGAGCTCCTGCGGCCCACGGCCTATGCCCTGCTGCTCTCCGGGGCCATCGTCCACACCATCGGCCTGGCCGCCCGCGTCATCCTCCAGGGCCGTCCCCCGGTCACCAACCTCTACTCCTCGGCGGTATTCGTTGGCTGGGGCGCGGTGATCCTCGGCCTCATCGTCGAACGGATGTACCGCAAGGGCTTCGGCACCGCCGTGGCCGCCGCCGCTGGCTTCGCCTCGCTGATCGTGGCCCAGAACCTGGGCACCGAGGGTGACACCATGGAGATGATGCGCGCGGTGCTGGATTCCAACTTCTGGCTGGCCACCCACGTGGTCACCATCACCATCGGCTACTCCGGCACCTTCCTCGCTGGTTCCATCGCCATCGCCTACGCGCTGAAGAAGCACATCTCCGCCAAGCCCGACCCAGAGACGGACAAGGCCCTGGCCGACATGGCCTACGGCATCATCTGCTTCGCGCTCTTCTTCAGCTTCGTGGGCACGGTGCTCGGCGGGATCTGGGCTGACCAGTCCTGGGGCCGGTTCTGGGGCTGGGATCCCAAGGAGAACGGCGCCCTGCTGATCGTGCTGTGGAACGCCATCATCCTGCACGCCCGCATGGCTGGTTACGTGCGCGAGCGTGGCACCATGGTGATGGCCATCTTCGGCAACGTCATCACCGCCCTCTCCTGGTTCGGCGTGAACATGCTTGGCGTGGGGCTGCATTCCTACGGCTTCATGGACAAGGCCTTCGTCGCCCTCACCTCCTTCTGCGTGAGCCAGCTGGTGTTCATGGCCATCTGCTACGCGCCCGCCCGGTTCTGGGTGGAGAAGCCGCGTTCCCGCTCGTAGACTCCGCTCAGCGGCAGAACGGCCCCCGATCCCGGGGGCCGTTCTGTAGGCGGACCTGCCGTCGCCTAGTCGAGCCGGGTGGTTCCCAGCATGCCTTCGGCATCCAGGTGGCGCTTCAGCGTCCCGCTGATGGCCCGGATGACACCGGGGGTGTAGGCCGCGTAGAAGCGCTGATTGTGAGGGCCAACGCCATGTTCTGCGCTGTAGCTCCCCTTGAAGTCCTTCACGGCGAGGTCGTAGATGCAGGTCTGCAGCTCGGGCACCAGGTCGGCGGCGGCCCGAGGCGCGGTGGCTTCATCCCACACCAGGTTCAGATGGGTCCCTCCGTCTCCCCAGTGCCCGAAATCGCAGCAGCGCACGAAGGGAAACCCGGCCAGCAGGAAGGCACGGGCGGCCTCCGTGAAGGCCGCCATGCGGCTGCGCGGGACGCTGATGTCGAAGGCCAGCACCTTGCCCTCCTGGCGCAGGCTTTCGCTCACGTGGTGCCGGATGGCCCAGAGGTCCTCGGCACGCCCCATGAAGATGTCCGTGATCCCCTCTCCCGCTTCGGTCTCGAGGAAGGCGCCCAGCCGTTCCTCCAGCAGATCCGCCAGGTCCAGGGCGGCGGGAGGCAGGGTGGAGGCCAGTTCCACCAGGGCCGTGTAGGCCGGCGGCTGGGCGGTCCCGTAGGGATTCCTCACCGCGGGATGGTGGATGAAGACCGGCGCCAGGGCCTCGGCGCTGATGACCTCGAAGGCCGTGAAGACATCGGCCAGATCCCGCTCCAGCGCCCTCAACAGGAGCAGGGCCGCCTCGCCGGATGCGCAGCCCACCAGGGCCGTGGCCTGCTGGCCGGGCACCGGCACCACCTGGAGCACCGCTCCCGTGATGACGCCGAACACGCCGCTGGTGCCCACGAACAGCTGCTTCGCGTCCAGGCCCGTGTTGTTCTTCCGGAGCTGGTTCATCGCGTCGATCACGGTGCCATCGGCCAGCACCACCTCCAGCCCCAGCAGGTTGTGGCGCACATCCCCGTAGCGCAGCAGCCGGGTGCCGCCGGTGTTGGTGGCGATCATGCCCCCGATGGAGGGATCCGCACCGAGGTCGATGGGAAACATCAGGCCGTGCGGGAGGAGCGCCTCGTTCAGGGCACTCAGTAGCACACCGCCATCCACCCGGGCGGTGCGGTTGATGGAGTCGACCTCCAGCCGCCGGTTCAGGCGCTCCAGGCTCAGCACGGCCATCCGGCCGCTGCCATCGGGCGTGGAAGCGCCCACCAGGCCGGTGTTGGCCCCCTGGGGGATGACCCGGACCCCGGCCGCATGGCAGGCCTTCAGCACCTCCGCCACCTGGGCCGTGGTGCTGGGACGCACGGCAAGCAGGGCCTTGCCCTTGCCGTAGCGCCAGCCCTCCTCGTAGCGGACCAGGTCTTCCGCTGCCGTCAGCACCGCGTCCGCGCCCAGCATGGCCCGCAGGTCATGGATCAGGACTTCGCTCATGACCGGCTCCAGCGCTGCACCAGCGCCTCGAAGCGATCTCCCCGCTGCTCGAAGTTGTCGAACTGGTCGAAGCTCGCGCAGGCGGGGCTGAGCAGCACCTGGTCCCCTGCCTGGGCCAGGGACAGCGCGGTTGCCACGGCGTCATCGAAGGCAGGGACCACCTCGTGCGGCAGATCGCCAAGGTCCCGCACGAGCTGGGGGATGGCTTCGCCCAGGAAGACCAGCCGCCGCAGCTTGCCCGCGAGGGCCTCCCGCAGCGGCTCATAGCTCGCGCCCTTGTCGGTGCCCCCGAGCAGGAGCACCAGGGGCCCCGGAAGCGCGCGGATGGCCGTCAGCGTGGCATCCACGTTGGTGCCCTTGGAATCGTTGTAGGCCTTCACGCCTCCCCGCTCCCCACAGAGGGCGATGCGGTGGGCGAGCCCGGGATAGGTGCGCAGGCCGTCGCGCAGGGCGGCGATGGCAGCTCCGCCATGGGCGGCCAGGAGGCAGGCGGCCAGGGCGTTCTCCACGTTGTGCTCGCCCGGGATCCGCAGCTCGGAGCGGTGCAGCAGGGGTTCGCCCAGCAGGGTCATGGCGCCGGAGGCATCGCACCAGGCCTCGCACTGGGACCAGCCGAACCGCGCGGGCCGTCCGGTTCCCGGGGCATCCTGCCACCACTCCGGGTGGGCCACGGGCACCACGCGCAGATCGTCGGCGGTCTGACCTTCGAAGATCCGCAGCTTGGTGCGCCGGTAGGTCTCCATGTCGCCATGCCGCGCCAGGTGGTCGGGGGTGAGGTTCAGGAAGGCCGCGCCCTCGGCGTGAAAGGCCAGAGTCGACTCGAGCTGGTAGCTGCTCAGCTCGATCACGAACACCGAGCCCGGCCCCGCCGACTCGGCGGCCTCGATCACGGGGGTGCCCAGGTTGCCGCAGGCGATGGCGGGAAGGCCCGAGGCCCGCAGCAGGTGGGCCGTGAGGTCCGTGGTGGTGCTCTTGCCGTTGGTGCCCGTCACCGCCAGCACCCGGCTGCCGTCCTTGCGTTCGCGGATCAGGCGGTGGGCCAGCTCCACCTCGCCGATCACGGCGATGCCGCGGTCCAGGGCCTCGCGCACGAAAGTCGCGGTGCGGGGGATGCCCGGGCTGATGACGAGCTCCCCGCAACCCTCCAGCAGGGCCAGCGGATGGTCGCCCCAGACACCGGGAATGCCAGCCTGGGCCAGGTCCAGTTCCAGGGCCGGGCCAGGATCCGGTCGGCTGTCCGTCAAGACCACTGGGTGGCCCTGCGCCGTGAGATGGCGCGCCGCCGCCAGCCCCGACCGTCCTGCCCCCATGACCACGGTGCGCATGCCGCCTCCCCTTCCAGACTAGGAGCCTGTCCACCTGATTGGAATGCCCGAGCGGCCACGACACCACCGGATGCCCGCGCTACACTGGGGCCAGGACGCTGGGTCGGAGGCGGAGTGAACATGCCGAAGGGCATCCTGGAGAGCATGCTGAGGGGCGAAGGCGTCCTGGAGCCCCACGTGCAGCCCATGTACCGGCTCAACGACAACCGCCTCATGGCCAAGGAGTACCTCGCCTGGCACCGGGATGCGGAGGGCGTCGCCCACCCCGTGGGCCCCATCCTGCAGGATCCCTCGTTGCGCCTGGAGGACCGCCTCATCCTCGACCTCCGGTTCCTCGAGTCCACCTTCCAGACCCTGGCCCGCACCGGCGACGACAGCTACCTGCACTTCGTGAACCTGGAACCCGTCAGCCTCGAGGCGCCGGGCTTCTGGGACTGCCTGCCGCGCTGGATGGAGGACCTTCCCTTCGACCCCGGCTGCGTGGTGATGGAGTTCACCGAGTCCCAGGGCGTGCACGATCTCGAGGTTCTCCAGGGCTATGCCAACCGGCTGCGCGACCTCGGCCTGCGGGTGGCCGTGGATGACCTCGGCGCAGGCGTCGCGAGCCTGACCCACATGGCGCGGCTGGCTCCGGACTTCATCAAGGCGGATCGCAGCCTGGTGGAGCAGGTGCATCGCCGCCCCTACCAGGCGGCCCTGCTGAACGCGCTCTCCCACTTCGCCCAGCGCATGCGCATCGGCTTCATCGCCGAGGGCATCGAGACGCTGGAGGAGCTGCAGGCGGTCATGGACGCCGACGTGCCCTGGGGCCAGGGCTACATCCTGGGCCAGCCCTGGCCCACCCGGCCCCGGCCGATCATCGGGGATAGGAGCCTGTCCGGGTAATTGGAACGCCCTATCGCAGCTTCAGAGAGCTGAGCGCCAGGATCGAGCAGACGATGGCGGTGATCCACATGCGGATGACGACCTTCGTCTCCTGCAGCCCTCCCAGCTCGAGGTGGTGGTGGAAGGGGGCCATGCGGAAGATGCGCTTCCCGCCACGCAGCTTGAAGCTGCCCACCTGCAGGATCACGCTGACGGCCTCCAGCACGAAGAGCCCGCCCGCGATGACCAGCAGCACCTCCTGCTTGATGACCACGGCCACCGTGCCCAAGGCCCCGCCCAGGCCCAGGGAGCCCGTGTCGCCCATGAAGACCTCGGCCGGATGGGCGTTGAACCAGAGGAAGCCCAGGCAGGCCCCCGCCATGGCGCCCATGAACACCGAGAGCTCGGCCCCGCCCGGGACATGGGGCACCACCAGGTAGCCCGCGATCTTCGCGTGGCCCACCACGTAGGCCAAGATGGCGTAGGTGAGGGACACGATCAGGGTGCCGCCCGTGGCGAGGCCGTCCAGGCCGTCCGTGAGGTTCACCGCGTTGCTGGTGCCCACCATCACCAGCCAGATCCAGGGGATGAGGAACATCCCGACATCGGGCCGGAAGTTCTTGAAGAAGGGCACCGAGAGCTTGCTGGTGGCCGCGCCGCGCAGGTCGAAGTGCAGGATGAGCCAGGCCACCAGCAGCGAGATGGCCGTCAGGAGCGCCATCTTCTGCCAGCTGGTGAGGCCCAGGTTCTGTTTCTTGAAGAGCTTCTGCGCATCGTCGAAGGCGCCCACGGTGCCGAAGCCCAGCAGGGCGATCAGCACGACCCAGATGGCGCCGCTCTTGAGGTCGCACCAGAGCAGGGTCGAGACCATGATCACCGCCAGGATGAGGATGCCGCCCATGGTGGGCGTCCCGGCCTTCTTCTGGTGATTCTCTGGGCCCACGTCGCGGATGTGCTGGCCCATCTTCAGGGCCGTCAGCGTGCGGATCACCCAGGGGCCCAGCAGCAGGCTCAGCACCATGGCCGTGGCCGCGGCCATGGCCGTGCGGAAGGTGACATAGCGGAAGACCGAGAAGCCCGGCACCACGTCGCGGAAGGGATAGAGGAGCCAAGGCAGCATGGACGGTCCGGAGTCGGCGGGTCAGTGGGCGAGGAGCCAGTCCACGGCGCGTTCCGCGCGCCAGAACCGGCTGCCTTTCACCAGGATACGGGCTCCGGGCGGAATTGCGGAGAGTCCCGTCGGGGCGTCGCGCAAGGCCTCGAAATCCGGGAAGGCCTGGGCCCCGGAGCCGAACCCCCCGGCATAGTCACCGGCGTGGTCCCCGTAGGCCCAGAGCCTCACCAGGCCCAGGCCCCGGAGCGCCCGGCCGGTCTCCTGGTGGATCCGCGGGGCATCCGGTCCCAGCTCCCGCATGGAACCCAGCACCGCCACGGCCTCTCCGCCCGGCAGCTGCAGCAGGGCGCGGGCGCAGGCCAGGATGGAATCGGAGCTGGCGTTGTAGGTCTCGTCCAGCAGGCAGCCGCCCACCGGCAGGGCGTGGAGCCGTCCGCGGCCGTGTTCGGGAACGACCCTGCCGAGGCCCTGCGCCACCTGTTCCGCGTCATGGCCAAGCCGGATGGCCAAAGTGGCGGCCAGGGCGGCATTCCGGACCTGGTGCTCACCGGGTAGTTGGACTCGGATGGGCACGGTCCCCTGCGGCGTGCGCAGCCGGAAGGCCCCGCCCGCTGCGCCGAGGGATTCCACGGCCTCCCAGCCGAAGGCCTCGCCCTCGCCCACCGCCAGGGCCTCGGTATGCTGGGCCCAGGGCTGGGCGGCGATCCAGCGGCACCACGGGTCCGAGGCCAGGTGCACCCAGAGCCCGCCGCGGTTCAGGCCCGCCACCAGCTCCCCCTTGGCTTCCGCGATGCCCTGCTGGCCCTTGGTGAAGTTCTCGATGTGGGCGGTGCCCACCAGGGTGATGAGGCCCGCGTCCAGCGGCGCCAGCTCCGTGAGCCGCCGGATCTCGCCGGGCGTGCTCATGCCCAGCTCGAGCACCACCGATCCCAGGCCTTCCGGGAGCGTGGCCAGGGCCTCGGGCAGGCCCAGCGTGTTGTTGCGGTTGCCCGGCGTCTTCCACGCCCCCATGGCCGCCGCGAGCAGCTCCTTCGTGCTGGTCTTGCCCACGCTGCCTGTGATGCCGCACACCTGCCGCGGACGCACCGCCGCCAGGCGCGCCTGGCCCCACCTCTGGAGGGCCGCCAGCGTGTCTGGCACCACCAGCTGCGGACAGCCAGTGGACAGGGGATGATCGACCAGGAGCGCGGCGGCGCCCTTCTCCACGGCCTGGGCGGCGAAGTCGTGGCCATCCCGTTCCGCGTGCAGCGCCACGAAGCAGGCACCGGGTTGGAGGGTGCGCGTATCGAGGGAGAGCGAAGACGGCACCACGGAGCCGTCGCCGAGGATCTCCCCGCCCACCTGGGAGGCCGCCTGGAACAGGGACCAGAGACTCACGCGGCACCTCCTGTGCCGCGCCCTTCGGGCTTCGACTTCGCCAAAGTGGCACTCCATGTATCGGACAGCGCACTGCGCTGTCCTCCCACTCCCTCACGCTCGTGGACATGGAGCCTCTGCTCCTGCTTCGTGCTCACGCGGCACCTCCGCCTAACGCACGCGAGGCTCGTTTCCGCTTCACGCTCATGTCGGCTCCTTCGCCGAGGCGCGGCGCAGCCGGTCCCGGACGGCCATCCAGGCCTCGCCCGCGGGGGGCCGCTCCATGACCACGCGCTCGAAGCCGGCGTCATCCAGCTCGTGGAGCAGTGCGAACAGCCGCGTGCCCACGGCCTCCGCGTCGAGCGGCAGGAGGATGCCGCGGATGGAATCCGGCAGGGCGGGAAGGTGACCGAAGGCCACATAGGCGACCTGCCCGGGGCCCGGGGCCAGGCCGCTGCCAGGGGCCACCAGCTCGAGCCGTGCCCTGGGGGCGTAGTGGCGCTCGGCCATGCCGGGCGCGGCCTGGGTCTCCCCGGGCCTCACGGCGCCCTCCCACAGATCCAAGGCCCCCAGGAGCGCGGCCAGTTCCGCCGGAGCCACGGGACCGGGACGGAGGATGCGCGGCCGGGCCACGCTCAGGTCGAGGATGGTGGACTCCAGGCCGGCCTCCGTGGGCCCGCCGTCGAGGATCAGGTCCACCGCCTCGCCCAGGCTGGAGGCCACATGCTCCGCGAGGGTGGGCGACAGGTGCTGGCTGCGGTTGGCGCTGGGGGCGGCCAGGGGGCGGCCGACCGCCTTGATCAACGCCTGGGCGACGCGATGGGCCGGGCAGCGCAGGGCCACGGTGGGGCCACCGGCGCGCACGATGGCCGGGACCTGCTCCGAGGCGGGCAGGATCAGGGTCAGGGGACCGGGCCAGAAGCGCTCCGTAAGGAGCTGGGCTGTATCAGGCCACTGGCTGACCAGCGCTCTCGCCGAGGCGATGGAGTCCACATGCAGAATGACGGGATTGGTCGCGGGTCGGCCCTTGGCGGCGTAGATGCGGGCCACGGCCTCGGGGTTCAGGCCATCGGCCCCCAGCCCGTAGACCGTCTCCGTGGGAAAGG
>Ga0268298_10005529_pt1 | contig 11790 bp, 11 predicted proteins | sample WWTPWeurt_MetaG_FD_194462 | JGI IMG/M metagenome (GOLD analysis project Ga0268298, IMG submission 194462) | Activated sludge microbial communities from WWTP in Nijmegen, Gelderland, Netherland - WWTP Weurt | ecosystem: Engineered > WWTP > Aerobic digester > Activated sludge | place...
CAGCTTCACGCCGTGGGACATCGCCATCGAAGAGGAAGCCGCATCGGGCACCCTGATCACCTTTGAGGAAGACGAGAAAATGGAAAAAGCCGTCGTATCCGGCATCGCGTTCAGCCGCGACGAAGCCAAGTTCACCGTGGTCGGCGTGCCCGACACTCCGGGCATCGCCTACAAGATCCTGGGCGCCGTGGCCGACGCCAACATCGACGTGGACGTGATCGTGCAGAACGTGTCGCACGATGGCCGCACCGATTTCTCGTTCACCGTGCACCGCAATGATTACCAGCGCACGGCCGATCTGCTCAAGAGCACGGTGCTGCCGGCCATCGGCGCGGCCGAGTTCATTGCCGACCCGAAGATCTGCAAGGTGTCCATCGTGGGCATCGGCATGAAGAGCCATGTGGGCGTGGCCAGCAAGATGTTCCGCGTGCTGTCCGAGGACGGCATCAACATTCAGATGATCACCACCAGCGAGATCAAGACCTCGGTGGTCATCGCCGAGAAGTACATGGAGCTCGCCGTGCGCGCCCTGCACAAGGCCTTTGATCTCGACTCGCCCGATGCCATCAAGGCGGAGAGCTGATCAGCGCAGAATCCTCAGCTAGAATGCGAGCCTTCGCGGAGTCGTGACCGAGTGGCCGAAGGTGCTCCCCTGCTAAGGGAGTATGTGGGCAAAACCTGCATCGAGGGTTCGAATCCCTCCGACTCCGCCAGCCTTCCAACAGCGCCATGCAGCCACAAGCCGCATGGCGTTTTTGTTTGTGGCTCGTGATTTCCGGAGTGCGCGCGCGGTGAACCTCAAGCAACTCGAATACTTCGTGCACGTGGCCGAGCTGGGCAGCTTCAGCAAGGCCTCGCTCGTGCTGGGCATCGCGCAGCCTGCTTTGAGCCGCCAGGTGCGCGCGCTGGAGGTGGATCTGCGCGAGACTCTGCTGCTGCGCAATGGGCGCGGCGTGGCGCTCACCGAGGCAGGGCAGCGCTTGTTCGAGCATGGCGTGGGCATCCTGCAGACGGTGGCGCAGGCGCGGGAGGACATGGGCGCCTCGCGCGATGAGCCCGTGGGCCGCATCACCATCGGCCTGCCGCCCACCATCGGGCGCCAGCTTACCTTGCCCTTGGTGGACGGCTTTCGGCAAAAGCTGCCGCGCGCGCGCCTGGCGATCGTGGAGGGGCTGTCCAGCCACATCGTCGAATGGATCACCACCGGGCGCGTGGACGTGGGCCTGCTCTACAACCCCGAGGCGCAGGCGGGCCTGGAGATCAAGCGCCTGCTCGAGGAGCCGCTGTGCCTGGTGCAGCGCAACCGCAGTCCTGCAAAGAAGGGCGGGGCAGCGCCGCAGCTCACGATTCCCCTGGCCGAACTGAGCGGCCTGCCCTTGATCGTGCCCGAACGCTCGCACGTGATCCGCCGCTTGCTGGAGACGCAGGCGGCCCTGGCCGGCCTCAAGCTGGACATCGCCTGGGAGGTCTCCAGCATCGGCTCCATCATCGATCTGGTGTGCGCTGGCTATGGCCATGCCGTGTTGACGGCGAGCGCCGTGGCCGCATCCGGACATGCCGGCGAGCTGAGCGCGCGGCCCTTGACCGACCCCTCGCTGCAAAGCGTGCTGTGCATGGCCACCTCCGCACACAAGCGGCCGGGGCCCTTGATGCGCCATGCCGCCAAGCTGCTCACCGAGTTGGCGCGCCGCTTGCCCCAAGGCGATGACGCGCCCAGCCGCACCCGGCGCACACGGCCCAGCCCGTGAGATGCCGGTTTGCGATAGCAGGTATCGGTCAAACCCTCTTCTATCGGCATGGCTGAAACCGCAGAATGCGGCGTCCGGGCAGGCATGGTGTCTGCTGGTGATTCTCACCCCTCCGCACGGAGCCTGCGCATCCCATGTCCCTCTGCATCACCGGCATCTCATCCATGGCCACGCGTGCCGTGTTGGCCGAACTGACGGCGGACTACAGCCAACGCAGCGGGGTGGACGTGCGCATCGAGTCGGTCGGCGGCGTCGATGCGGCCAAGCGGGTCGCGGCGGGTGAAGCCTTCGATGTGGTCTTGCTCGCATCCGATGCCATCGACCGGTTGATTGCCTCGGGGCATGTGGCGGGCGACAGCAAGGTCGATCTCGTCCACTCTGGCGTGGCCATTGCCACCAAGGCCGGTGCGCCGCAGCCCGACATCGGCACCGAGCCAGCGCTTCTCAGCGCGGTGCTGGCCGCGCGAAGCATCGGCTACTCCACCGGGCCCAGCGGGGTGCAACTGCTCAAGCTGTTTGATCGCTGGGGCATCAGCGCGCAGATCCAGGGCCGCCTTGTTCAGGCGCAGGCCGGCGTGCCGGTGGGAGCCCTGGTGGCGCGAGGCGAGGTCGAGCTCGGGTTTCAGCAGCTCAGCGAGCTGATCCATCTGGACGGCATCACCGTGCTCGGGCCCATGCCAGCCGCCGTGCAGATCGACACCACTTTTTGCGCTGCCCGTTGCAAGACCTCTGCCCAGCCTGATGCCGTGCGCGCGCTGCTGCACTTTCTCACCTCAGCCGAGGCCGGGCCCGCCAAGCTCCGCCACGGCATGACGCCCGCCTGATCGAGGCCGCTGTTTGACCCTGCCTACCAGAGAGACCCCACGATGATCATCGACTGCCACGGCCACTACACCACCGCGCCCAAGGCGCTGGAGAACTGGCGCAACCAGCAAATCGCCGGCATCAAGGACTCGAGCCTGATGCCCAAAGTGAGCGACCTGAAGATCAGCGACGACGAGCTGCGCGAGTCGATCGAGACCAACCAGCTCAAGCTGATGAAGCAGCGCGGCTCGGACCTCACCATCTTCAGCCCGCGCGCCAGCTTCATGGCGCACCACATCGGCGACTTCAATGTGTCGTCCACCTGGGCGGCCATCTGCAATGAGCTGTGCTTTCGGGTGAGCCAGCTCTTCCCTGATCACTTCGTGCCTGCCGCCATGCTGCCGCAGTCGCCCGGCGTCGATCCGGCCACCTGCATCCCGGAGCTGGTGAAGTGCGTGGAGCAATACGGCAACGTCGGCATCAACCTCAACCCCGACCCGTCCGGCGGCCACTGGACCAGCCCGCCGCTGAGCGACCGCCACTGGTACCCCATCTACGAGAAGATGGTGGAGTACGACATCCCGGCGATGATCCACGTGAGCACCAGCTGCAATGCGTGCTTTCACACCACCGGCGCGCACTACCTCAATGCGGACACCACCGCCTTCATGCAGTGCCTCACCAGCGATCTGTTCAAGGATTTCCCCACGCTCAAGTTCCTGATCCCGCACGGCGGCGGCGCGGTGCCTTATCACTGGGGGCGCTTCCGTGGCCTTGCGCAGGAGCTGAAGAAGCCGCTGCTCAAGGACCACCTGCTCAACAACATCTTCTTCGACACCTGCGTGTACCACCAGCCGGGCATCGACCTGCTCACCAAGGTGATCCCGGTGGACAACATCCTCTTCGCCAGCGAGATGATCGGCGCCGTGCGCGGCATCGATCCGGAGACCGGCCACTACTACGACGACACCAAGCGCTACATCGAGGCCTCCACCCAGCTGAGCGCCGAGCAGAAACGCCAGGTGTACGAGGGCAATGCACGGCGCGTGTTCCCGCGGCTGGACGCCGCACTGAAAGCCAAGGGTCTGTAAACCATGAGCCTCAACCAACTCGGCATCGTCAAACGCAACATCGTCCGCGCCGACAAGGCGGCGGTGGCCAAGCTCTCGCGCTTCACCAGCGCCACGATCCACGAGGCCATGGGCCGCGTGGGCCTGCTCAAGCCCTACATGCGGCCGATCTATACCAGCGCACAGGCCTGCGGTACGGCGGTGACGGTGCTGCTGCAGCCCGGCGACAACTGGATGATGCACGTGGCCGCCGAGCAACTGCAGCCCGGTGACATCGTGGTGGCCGCCTGCACCACCGAGAACGAGGACGGCTTCTTCGGCGATCTGCTGGCCACCAGCTTCCGCGCCCGTGGCGCCGTGGGCCTGGTGATCGATGGTGGCGTGCGCGACGTGAAGGACCTCACCGAGATGAACTTCCCGGTGTGGAGCCGCGCCATCCACGGCAAGGGCACCATCAAGGCCACGCTGGGCTCGGTGAACATCCCGGTGGTGTGTGCCGGTGCGCTGGTGAACCCCGGCGACGTGGTCATCGCCGACATCGACGGCGTGGTGGTGGTGCCTGCCGCCATCGCCCAGCAGGTGGCCGACGCGGCCGAGGCGCGCGAGGCCAACGAGGGCGAGAAGCGCGCCAAGCTGGCCGCTGGCGTGCTGGGCCTGGACATGTACAGCATGCGCGGCCCGCTCGAGAAGGCCGGCCTGAAGTACATCGACTGATCCGGCACGAGGACACAGCACCATGAGTTTCGAAAAGACCCCCGGCTGGATGGATTGGTACGCCGGCCCGAGCCGGCCGCGCTTCAAGGTGCCCGCCGGCAGCGTGGACGCGCACTGCCACGTGTTCGGGCCGGGTGAGCAGTTCCCGTTTGCGCCCGAGCGCAAGTACACGCCCTGCGATGCGTCCAAGGCCCAGCTCTACGCCTTGCGCGACCACCTGGGCTTTGCCCGCAACGTGGTGGTGCAGGCCACCTGCCACGGCGCCGACAACCGCGCCATGATCGATGCCTGCGTCAGCTCGGGCGGCAAGGCGCGCGGCGTGGCCACGGTCAAGCGCAGTGTGAGTGATGCCGAACTGCAGGCCATGCACGATGCGGGTGTGCGCGGCGTGCGCTTCAACTTCGTCAAGCGGCTTGTGGACTTCACGCCCAAGGACGAGCTGATGGAGATTGCCGGCCGCATCTCCAAGCTCGGCTGGCACGTGGTGATCTACTTCGAGGCGGTTGATTTGCCCGAGCTGTGGGACTTCTTCACCGCGCTGCCCACCACGGTGGTGGTGGACCACATGGGCCGGCCCGATGTGAGCAAGCCGGTGGACGGCCCCGAGTTCGAGTTGTTCGTCAAGTTCATGCGCGATCACCCCAATGTTTGGAGCAAGGTGAGTTGCCCCGAGCGATTGTCCGTCAACGGCCCCAAGGCCTTGAATGGTGAGCAAGCCGCCTACCGCGACGTGGTGCCCTTCGCCCGGCGCATCGTCGACAGCTTCCCCGATCGCGTGCTGTGGGGCACCGACTGGCCGCACCCCAACCTGAAGGACCACATGCCCGATGATGGCTTGCTGGTGGACTTCATCCCGCACATCGCCACCACGCCCGAGCTGCAGCGCAAGCTGCTCGTGGACAACCCCATGCGCCTGTATTGGCCTGATGAAACGGCGAGCTGACCATGGCCCTGCACAAACCCTACACCGACGTGCCCGGCACGACGATCTTCGACGCCGAGCAATCGCGCCGGGGCTACCACCTCAACCAGTTCTGCATGTCGCTGATGAAGGCCGAGAACCGCGCACGCTTCAAGGCAGGCGAGCGCGCCTACCTCGACGAGTGGGCGATGACCGAGGAGCAGAAGCAGGCCGTGCTGGCGCGCGACCTGAACTGGTGCATCCGCCTGGGCGGCAACATCTACTTCCTGGCCAAGATCGGCGCCACCGATGGCAAGAGCTTCCAGCAGATGGCCGGCAGCATGACGGGCATGAGCGAAGAAGAATACCGCGACATGATGATCTCGGGCGGGCGATCCGCTGATGGCAATCGTTATGTGGGCGAAGATGGCAATGCCCAGGCCCAGCACCAGCCCCAAGGCAAGGCCGGCCACAAGAAAGCGAGCGCCTGATGGCCAAGATCACCGCATCTGTCTACACCTCGCACGTGCCGGCCATCGGCGCGGCGCTGGATCTGGGCAAATCCAGCGAGCCCTACTGGCAGCCCGTGTTCAAGGGCTACGAGTTCTCCAAGCAGTGGATGAAGGACAACAAGCCCGACGTCGTCTTTCTGGTCTACAACGACCACGCCACGGCCTTCAGCCTGGAGATGATCCCCACCTTTGCCATCGGCACGGCGGCGCAGTTCACGCCCGCCGACGAGGGCTGGGGCCCGCGCCCGGTGCCCACGGTGATAGGCCACCCCGAGCTGGCCGCGCACATCGCCCAGAGCGTGATCCAGGACGACTTCGATCTCACCATCGTCAACAAGATGGACGTGGATCATGGCCTCACCGTGCCGCTCAGTTTGATGTGTGGGCAGCCCGAGGCCTGGCCTTGCCCGGTGATCCCTTTCGCGGTGAACGTGGTGCAGTATCCGGTGCCCTCGGGGCGCCGCTGCTTCAATCTCGGCCAGGCCATCCGCAAGGCGGTGGAGTCCTTCGATCAGGACCTCAAGGTGCACATCTGGGGCACGGGCGGCATGAGCCACCAACTGCAAGGCCCGCGCGCCGGCCTGATCAACCGCGAGTTCGACAATGCCTTTCTGGATCGGCTGATCGCCGACCCGGCCGATCTGTCCGCCGTGCCGCACATCGACTATGTGCGCGAGGCGGGCAGCGAAGGCATCGAGCTGGTGATGTGGCTGATCGCGCGCGGCGCGATGGCCGACGTGAATGGCGGGCCCGCGCCCACCGTGAAGCACCGCTTCTACCATGTGCCTGCCAGCAACACGGCGGTGGGCCATCTGATTCTGGAGAACACATGAGCAAGACGATCAAGGTGGCGCTGGCCGGCGCTGGCGCCTTTGGCATCAAGCACCTGGACGGCATCAAGAACATCGATGGCGTGGAGGTGGTTTCGCTGGTCAGCCGCGAGTTGGAGAAGACCCGCGAGACCGCGGCGAAGTACGGCATTGCGCACGTCACCACCGATCTGGCCGACAGCCTGGCGTTGAAGGAGGTGGACGCGGTGATCCTGTGCACACCCACGCAGATGCACGCCGAGCAGTCCATCGCCTGCCTCAAGGCCGGCAAGCACGTGCAGTGCGAGATCCCGCTGGCCGACAGCCTGGCAGGTGCCGAGGCCGTGGTGGCCTTGCAAAAGAGCACTGGCCTGGTGGCCATGGCCGGCCACACACGCCGCTTCAATCCCAGCCACCAGTGGGTGCACAACAAGGTGAAGGCGGGCGAGTTCAACATCCAGCAGATGGATGTGCAAACCTACTTCTTCCGCCGCAGCAACATGAACGCGCTGGGCCAGGCGCGCAGCTGGACAGACCACCTGCTGTGGCACCACGCCGCGCACACAGTGGATCTGTTCGCCTACCAGGCGGGCTCGCCCATCGTCAAGGCCAACGCTATCCAAGGGCCCATCCACCCGACGCTGGGCATCGCGATGGACATGTCCATCCAGCTCAGGGCGGCCAATGGCGCCATCTGCACGCTCAGCCTGAGCTTCAACAACGATGGCCCGCTGGGCACCTTCTTCCGCTACATCGGCGATACGGGCACCTACATTGCTCGCTATGACGATCTGTTCAACGGCAAGGACGAGAAGATCGATGTCTCGAAGGTGGCGGTGTCGATGAACGGCATCGAGCTGCAGGACCGCGAATTCTTTGCTGCCATCAAAGAGGGCCGCGAGCCCAACTCCAGCGTGGCGCAAGTGCTGCCGTGCTACCAGGTGCTGCATGGCCTGGAACAGCAACTGAGCGCAGGCTGATCGGCGATGCAGCAACGCCGCATCGGTCCCTTCAAGGTCTCGGCCATCGGGCTGGGCTGCATGAACCTGAGCCACGCCTATGGCGCGCCGCCACCTGTGGAGCAGGCCGAGGCCTTGTTGCTGGGCGCGCTCGATCTGGGCGTCACCCTGTTCGACACCGCCGCGCTGTATGGCTTTGGCGCCAACGAGAGCCTCGTCGGCCGAGTGCTCAAGACCCACCGTTCGCAGATCACCTTGTGCAGCAAGGGCGGCATGGCCGGGGTCACCTTCGCGGATGGCGTCAAGCGCGTCATCGACGGCACGCCGGCTGCGATCCGCCGCAATTGCGAAGACAGCCTGAAGCGCCTGGGCACCGATGTCATCGATCTGTACTACCTGCACCGCTGGCACAAGGCCGTGCCCATCGAGGACTCGGTGGGCGAGATGTCGCGCCTGGTGGAGGCGGGCAAGGTGAGGGCGCTGGGCTTGTCGGAGGTGTCGGCTGGCACCTTGCGCCGCGCCCATGCCGTGCACCCCATCGCGGCGGTGCAGACCGAGTACTCGCTGTGGACCCGCAACCCCGAGATCGCCGTGCTGCAGGCCTGTCGTGAGATCGGCGCGGCCTTCGTGGCCTTCAGCCCCGTGGCGCGCAAGTTCCTCACCGGCACGCTGCGCGATGTGGGCGGCTTGGACGCCAAGGACATCCGCCGCAGCATGCCGCGCTTCGAGCCTGAGCTCTATGCGCGCAACTTGAATTTGCTCGACGGCTACGCGGACATCGCCCAGGCCGCCGGCTGCACGCCCGCGCAATTGGCTCTGGCCTGGTTGCTGCATCGCGGCGAGCATGTGATTCCGATCCCGGGCACCACGAGCCTGGCACATCTGGCGGAGGACGTGGCAGCTGCCAGCATCCAACTGGACGCCCCGACGATCACCGCGCTCGACGAATTGATCAACCAACGCACGGTGAGCGGCGCACGCTACAACGCCCAGTCGGCGTCCGAGGTGGATACCGAGGAGTTCCCGGCCTGATCCCGGCGCAGTCCGCGCGGCAGGCGTCGCGCGGGCCGGCACCGATCAGCGGCATCCCATGCTCGACATCCTCGCGATCATTGCGCCCATCTTCCTGGTGATCGGGCTGGGCTACGCCGCGTTGCGGCAGGGCTGGTTTGCAGCCGCCGGGCTGCAGGCGCTGGGTGGCTTCGTCATCCGCTTCAGCCTGCCGGCGCTGCTGTTCAATGCGCTGGCCAAGCGCTCGCTGGCCGAGGTTTTCAACCTGCGCTTTCTGGCGGTCTACGCGCTGGGCTCGCTCGTCACCTTGGCCATCGGCCTGGCCTGGGCGCTGTGGGTCAAGCGCGAGGGCTTGTCGGCCGCCGCCATCGCCGGCATGGGCATGTGTTGCGCCAACACAGCCTTCGTAGGCTACCCGGTGATGTTGCAGGTGATCGGGCACTATGCCTCGGTGGCGCTGGCGCTCGCCATGATGGTGGAAAACCTGTTGATGATCCCGCTGTGCCTGGCCTTGGCCGACACCGGCGCGCAGCAGGGCCATGGCTTCGCCAAGGCCTTTGGCAAGGCGCTGGCCGGGCTGCCGCGCAACCCCATCATCGTGGCCATCGCGCTGGGCCTGGTGTTCGCCAGCCTGCAGTGGCGGCCACCGCCACCGGTGGCTCGCGCCATCGACATGCTCGCCAGTTCGGCCGGTGCCATCTCGCTGTTCTATGTGGGCGGCATGCTCGCGGGCCTGTCCTTGCGCGCCAGGGCGGCCGATGCGGTGGTGGTGAGCATGGGCAAGCTGCTGCTGCACCCCTTGGCGGTGGGCGGTGCGCTGTGGTTGCTTGGCTCGGCCAGCATGGTGGGCGGGCACCTGAGCGCGGCGGCGCTGCTGATGGCTGGCTCGCCCATGCTCGGGGTATATGCCATCTTCGGGCAGAAGCACGGCCAGCAGCAGGCCTGCGCGGCGCGCATGCTCGTAGCCACCACGGCATCGTTCTTCAGCTTGATCGTGTTGATCGGCCTGGTGCAGCGACTGGGTTGGGCGGCCTGAGCGGGCCTGGCGGTGTCGCGCCAGGATTGAGGCAGACTCCGTGCCTCGGCTGCGCCTGCGTGAACCGGTGTTCATCGCGGGCCAGGCCTTCAGGAGTCATGCGTCGATGAAGCTTGTGAACCTTGCCGAAGTTCGGCTCAACCCCGGCACCCCGCTCGATCTGGCGCGCATACGCAGCCTGCGCGTCAACCAGCCCGCCGTGGCGCGGCGAGTGGCCGCGCTCAATGCCAGCCGTGGTGTCAAGAAACTGCACCAGGCTGCCTGGCTGGTGAAGGCCATCCAGTGCATCGACCTCACCACGCTTGCCGGTGACGACACGCCTGGCCGCGTGCGCCGCCTGTGCGCCAAGGCGCGCATGCCCTTGCGCGCCGATCTGCAGGCGGCGCTGGGCGTGTCCGCGCTGACCACGGGCGCGGTCTGCGTGTACCACGAGATGCTGCCCGAGGCCGTGCACGCTTTGCAAGGCACGGGCATCCCGGTGGCCGTGGTGTCCACCGGTTTCCCCGCCGGGCTCACGCCAATGGAGACCAGGCTGCGCGAGATCGAGTTGTCGGTGGCGGCCGGTGCGCGCGAGATTGACATCGTCATCAGCCGCCGCCATGTGCTCACGCAGGACTGGGCATCGCTGTACCACGAGGTCTGCGCCTTCCGCCAGGCCTGTGGCGATGCGCACCTCAAGACCATCCTCGCCACCGGCGAGCTGCAGACGCTGGAGAACGTGGCCCGCGCCTCCTGGGTGTGCATGATGGCCGGCGCCGATTTCATCAAGACCTCCACCGGCAAGGAAGGCGTGAACGCCACGCTCGATGTGTCGCTGGTGATGGTGCGCGCCATCCGCGATTGGGCCGACGAGACCGGCCACGTGGTGGGCTACAAGCCTGCAGGCGGCATCTCATCGGCCAAGCTGGCGCTGCAGTACCTGGCGTTGATGAAGGAAGAGCTGGGCAACGAATGGCTCGTGCCCGAGCGCTTCCGCTTCGGCGCGTCCAGCCTGCTCACCGACATCGAGCGCCAGCTCGAGCACCAAGTCACCGGCCACTACAGCGCCGCATGGCGGCATGCGCTGCCATGAACCAACCTGCGCCCACCATGCCCACCGTCAACCAACTCCTCGCCTCCATGGACTACGGCCCCTCTCCCGAATCGGCCGACGTGGCCCTGGCCTGGCTCGACGAACACGAGCGCCGCTTCGGCCACTTCATTGGCGGCCAACGTGTCAGGGGCGAGCGCCATTTCGACAGCGTGAACCCGGCCACGGGCCAGGTCATCGCCCACATCGCGCAGGCCTCGCCTGAACTGGTGAACAGCGCGGTGCAGGCCGCAACGGCCGCGCTGCCGGCATGGCAGGCGTTGGGTGGCCACGGCCGCGCACGCCACCTGTATGCCCTGGCCCGTGCGCTGCAGAAGCATGCACGCCTGTTCGCCGTGCTGGAGACGCTGGACAACGGCAAGCCCATCCGCGAGAGCCGCGATGTGGATGTGCCACTCGCCGTGCGCCACTTCTATCACCACGCCGGCTGGGCGCAATTGCTCGAAGAAGAGATGCCCGGCCATCAGGCGCTGGGTGTGGTGGGGCAGATCGTGCCCTGGAACTTCCCGCTGCTGATGCTGGCCTGGAAGATCGCGCCGGCATTGGCCTGCGGCAACACCGTGGTGTTCAAGCCGGCCGAGCAGACCTCGCTCACGGCCCTGCTGTTTGCAGTGATCTGCCAGGAGGTGGGCCTGCCCGCCGGCGTGGTGAACATCATCACTGGCGACGGCGCCGTGGGTGAGGCCATCACGCGCCACGCGGGCATCGCCAAGATCGCCTTCACCGGCTCCACCGACGTGGGCCGCGCCATCCGCAAAGCCACGGCGGGCAGTGGCAAGAAGCTGAGTCTGGAGCTGGGTGGCAAGTCGCCCTTCATCGTCTTCGCCGATGCCGACCTGGACGCCGCGGTGGAAGGGCTGGTGGACAGCATCTTCTTCAACCAGGGCCAGGTGTGTTGCGCCGGCTCGCGCCTGCTGGTGCACGAGGGCACATCGGACAAGCTGCTGGCCAAACTGAAGCGGCGCATGGGCAAGATCCGCGTGAGCGACCCGATGGACAAGTCCACCGACCTGGGCGCGCTGGTGGACCGCACGCAATGGGAGCGCGTGAAGGGTTTTGTCGACCGGGCGCGCGAAGAGGGCGCTACGGTCTACCAGGCCTGTGCGGATGGCGCCAATCTGGACGCGCCCGATACA
>Ga0268298_10005530_pt1 | contig 11790 bp, 10 predicted proteins | sample WWTPWeurt_MetaG_FD_194462 | JGI IMG/M metagenome (GOLD analysis project Ga0268298, IMG submission 194462) | Activated sludge microbial communities from WWTP in Nijmegen, Gelderland, Netherland - WWTP Weurt | ecosystem: Engineered > WWTP > Aerobic digester > Activated sludge | place...
CCTGATCGTTGAATTACCCGAAGGACGCGCCATTTCAACCGCCCGTTTTTTCAGCATCCATGATGGCAAAGAAGAAGCGTTGCTACCACCCGTAATCACCGGGCAAACCATTGAAGCGGATATCAAGAACCCGAAACAGGGAGTGGAATACTGCCTGCAATGGAGCTGGGAAGAAGAAGGCTTGATCAAAAAAGTAAGCTGTCTTTTCTAAGCGGCCATCAAACCGTCATCCAGCCCGTTTACAGTAACAGGCTTGAATCAGCAGAACGATTATTTGAATCTTCAGCCGGGCAGATCGGATTTTTCAATCCAGTCTGCCCAGCTTCTCACCACCGCCTTGATCGCTCAAACATCGCAAACCATTGAATCTTCTTAAAGCACTCGCTGCGGTCAGCAGCATGACTTTCATATCGCGCATACTCGGTTTTGTACGCGATATCATCATCGCGCGGATTTTTGGCGCGGGTATGGAAACGGACGCTTTCTTTGTCGCATTCCGCATTCCGAATCTGCTGCGGAGGATATTCGGAGAAGGAGCCTTTTCGCAAGCATTCGTTCCCATTCTCGCCGAGTACAAAAACAATCGCACGCCTGAAGAAACGCACGATTTCATCGATCACATCACGATGATCCTGAGCATCACGCTGTTCGTTGTCACTGTTATTGGTATTATCGCTGCGCCGCTGATTATCTATGTCAGCGCACCGGGATTCTCCGCCGATCAGGACAAATTCAATTTGACTGTGACGCTGCTGCAAATCACATTTCCCTATATATTATTTATTGCGTTGGTCGCTTTGGCGGGAAGCATACTCAACACATTCGGGAAATTTAACATTCCCGCACTGACCCCCGCATTATTGAATCTATCCTTTATTGCTTGCGCGCTATGGCTCACCCCCTTGATTGATCCGCCCATTCTGGCACTGGCTTGGGCAGTTTTTATCGGCGGCATATTGCAACTGGCTTTCCAGATTCCTTTCCTCTTACGGCTTAAATTAATGCCGCGGATCCGTTTTAGAAATCCGGACACCGGCGCTTGGCGCGTGCTCAAATTGATGGGACCCGCTATTTTCGGTGTATCAGTGAGTCAAATCAGTCTGCTGATCAACACTATTTTTGCTTCATTGCTGGTTACCGGCAGCGTATCGTGGCTTTATTATGCCGATCGACTCATGGAATTTCCCGCAGGACTGCTGGGGGTCGCGCTGGGTACTATCCTACTGCCATCGCTGGCACGGCATTACACCAGCAACAGCCGCGAAGAATACTCTCGCCTGTTGGATTGGGGATTACGCATGACCACCTTGCTGACTTTACCGGCAGCGCTTGCTTTCGCATTGCTGGCCACTCCCTTAATCACAACGCTCTTTCATCATGGCGCATTCACGGATCATGATGTATGGATGACACGCGAAGCTTTGATCGCCTACAGCGTAGGACTGCTCGGATTAATTCTGGTGAAAGTGCTCGCCCCGGCATTTTATGCGCGCCAGAACATCAAAACTCCGGTAAAAATCGCCATCGTCACGTTAACTGCAACACAACTGATGAACCTCGCCTTCATCGGCTCACTCCAGCATGCCGGACTGGCGCTAGCTATCGGCTTGGGCGCATGCCTCAACGCCGGACTGCTGTTTTACCAATTGCGCAAACAGGAAATCTACCAACCACAACCCGGCTGGCTCATCTTCTGTGTGAAAATTTTGTTGGCATTAGCGGCAATGGGTGTTGTGTTATGGTTTGCAGCGGGAAGCGATGCCTCATGGCTGACCGATTCGACACTAGCACGTGCCGGCCGGTTAAGCTGGGTAGTTGCAGCTGGCGCAAGCAGCTATTTTGCGGCACTCTGGCTGTTGGGATTCCGTCTGAGAGACTTCACTCAGCGGCAAACGTTGTAATTCGTCCGGCGGCTAGCTAGATCAAAGACCGATGCAAAACATCCGCTGACTTAAGACAGAAAGCGCTTGCATGAGCCTAAACATGAACCAATCCGATACCTGCTCCTAACTTTATTCTGCAACAAACATATTTTTCAACTAAAGCACACCACATCTGGTGTCGGATGTGCTTAAACCAGAATTCCAGTCCAGATCCCATCGTCGCGCATTTGTGTGCGTCAATTTGACACATTGATAAGCCTTAGATTTTATTGCGATAATTATTTCGATCTTCGTAATAATGATGCGTAATTGAGATACTCATTCATTGACAGAAAGGTATTTCATATTCAAATAAAAAAAGATCAAAAAGAAATTTTAACAACCCTCATTACGTCCCTTGAGAACAATCAAGAACTGCTGAATAGTTGCATGAACCGGAAATTTGCTGATATCCCTGATCAAAAATCCGTATGCAGCTTATGACGCAGCAACTGTAACAAATACTGCTACTTAACCAAATAATTAATGGAGTTTCTATATGCAACACTGGTTCTTATCTTTTAACCGCTTATTCAGGAATAGCACAAATCGCTTAGGTCTAACTTTGCTTGCAACGATTTATTCGTGCAATGTATTAGCGCTTGATGCCGGTGACATTCATCAAGTTAAATCGTCGCATGAAATGGGCGACATGAGCAGCAGTCAGCCGCCGAAATTTGATCGTATAACCGGCATGGATGATTTTATTACCCGCCTGCCGGTACCCAATGTGAATGTTCGCGGTATCGGCATTTTTGTATACGATGGCATGTTCTCCCAGGATGCGTTGGCTCCATTGCAGGTTTTCAAATCTGCGGGGTTGAATGTCTTCTTGATTGCGAAGCAAAAAGGGTCGGTAACAACGAGTAGCGGTTTGATCATCGTGGTTGACAAGTCCATTGATGAGGTAAACGAATTAGACGTATTGTTAATTCCAGGAGGTGCCCTTGCTACAGCCATGCAGACTATCGACCAGGAATCCCTGGATTGGATCAAAAAAATCGATGCAGCTAGTTTGTACACCACCAGTGTTTGCACTGGCGCCTGGATCCTGGGCGCAACCGGATTGCTTCAAGGAAGAAAAGCGTCCACGCATTGGTATCGCGCTGAAGAAATGTTGACCAAATTTGGTGCAACATACACCGGCAAACGTTGGACCACGGATGGCAAATACTGGACTTCAGCAGGAGTGACCGGCAGCACCGACATGGCGTTAGCGTTAGTCAATCACTGGTTTGGCAAACAGTACACCCAAGCTGTCATGCTGGATATGGAATACGATCCAAAACCACCCGTGCAAGGCGGCACACCGGAAAAAACGAACAAGACCATCGCACAATTGATGCAAGAGATGTACGACTTCTTTCTGCTACCGTTTGTCAACTGCACGCCGGGTACGCCAGGCGCTTGTTTGTTCTAACGCGATCAAAACTGACCTTGCCCGATCTGACTCGTGACACAGTTAAAAAATCGCATCATAAGCACATTTAGATATACGGATTACAGGGACAAGGTCAGCCCATTCAAGACAGAAGCGGCGGTACAAACCGCTGCCGTTGACACAACAGTATTGAATCTAAAAGCAATCATCCCAATCAATGACCAAGGATGAATTGTTGCAGGCACATGAGCACGATTAAATGCATTAATAACGAAAGAACCTGCCGAATATAACCCCGGAAACTCGCATCACTGGACAACAACGCATCGCCCGGCACACACCCAAAGCACTTGTAATCCCCTCTTGATTGGTTTAACGTCTCGATTGGTAATCGATTAACCCGCTGAACGCGGCAGCAAGGGCGAAACGCTATGTTCAATTTAGGTTCCATGCTCAATCTGGGTTCGACCGACCCGGTCATCGGACGGGCGCACACCATCGTGTCCTGCTCGGCTGCGGAGCTTTTCCAGTATATTGGCGTGGGCCTATTCGATAACTATCCTAAATGGTCTCCGGAAGTGAAAGAGCTGGAGCAAATCACGCTCGGTCCCGTCCAACTCGGAACGGAAGGGCGGCAGGTGCGGGTTGATCAGGGGCGGCGTTCGGAATCGAAGTTTAAAATTTCTGCTTTTGAACCGGGTCAACGCATCACGCTGGTCGGCGTATCCGATCCTTTCCGCTGTACTTATGAATTACAGGAAATCAGTCCGGCGCAATCCACTAAATTGACATTTTCTTTTGAGTTGCTGGAAATTCTGGCGATTATGCGTCCTTTTGAGGGATTAGTGCGGGTTGCCATCAAAGACGGTGCAGGCAGGACAGTACAAAACATCAAGCGCTTGGTTGAAGCGAAGCAATCATGAAAACTCCCGCTCGTACGCAACCGCTTTGGCTGATGATCTTCACCGCAATCCGCTTAATGTCCAAGGAGAACTGATGACACAACATACCTCTTCCAATATTCAAATGCCGCGCGTCGATGATCGTCCGGTATGGGATGTGGTGTTCGCGGTTTATGGTTATCCGGCTTTATTGCTGGCGCACCGGCTCAAAGTCTTTGCTTTGCTGGAAGATAATCCGCGCACTTTGACGGAGATTTGCGATGCGCTCAATATCAAGCCACGCCCGGCGGAAGTGATCTTGACGGTCGCTACCGCGCTGGGTTTTTTGTCGCTACAGCAGGAGCGTTATGCGCTCACTGCGGTGGCGGAAGAATATTTGTTGCAGAAAAGCCCCAATTACTTCGGTTTTCTCTGGGATCTGATGATCGACAATTATCAGGTATGCTCCATTACAAGCCTGGAAAAAGCCGTCATGACCGATTCACCGCAAACTTACGGCGGCGGCGATATTTATCAATCGCACGAAGAACAAGTCGAGCTGTTGCATCGCTTTACCAGCGGCATGCATAGCATGAGCATGGCTTCCGCGCTGGTTTGGCCGGGGGTTTTGGATTTTTCCCGGCACCGCGTGATGCTGGATATCGGCGGTAGTTCCGGCGCGCATTCCATCGGCGCGACTTTGCGATTGCCTAATCTGCAAGCGATTGTTCTGGATTTTCCTCAAGTATGCGAAGTGGCCGAAGGATACATCGTGGAATACAACCTGCAAGAGCGCATTAAAACCTGCGGCGCGAATATTTGGAACGATCATTGGCCATCCGCCGATCTGCATTTCTTTTCCAACATGTATCACGATTGGCCGCCGGAAAAATGCCATTTTCTGACCGCAAAAAGTTTCAGGTACTTGGAATCCGGCGGACGTATCGTGATTCATGAGATGCTGTGCAACGACGATAAAACAGGCCCGTTTGCACCGGCCGCGTTCGGCATGATGATGATGGGCTGGACGGAAGGAAAGCAATACTCCGGTTTGGAACTCTCAACCATGCTGAAAGAAATCGGCTTTGAGGACATCCAAATCCATAAAGCTTCTGGTTATTACAGTATCGTAACCGGGCAAAAGCCTTAATTTCCGGTTATTGCGCTATCCGTCTGCGCAGCTAGGCTTTTCGCTAGATTTATAAGTAATTCCGAATCTTCGAGTCCGTCGAGAAAGCGCTGAGGGATACCAGCCACCCCCACTTGGGCACCAACCAGCGCACCGGTGAGAATCGCACGCGCTTGATTCTGGCCTCCGCCATTGACGGCATGCAGCACCGCAGATTCAAAGTCGTCGCGGAAACGGGCGGCAAGATAATACACCGCAGGCAGTTGATGATAAATCGCGCACGGCATGCCATAGACGATCGACACCTTCCACGCCGGTTCGATGCGGATATCTTCGTCCACTGCCGCTTGAGCCATATAAGACGGTGTCAGCAATGCATCTGGTGATGCAAAACGCCCGGCGCGTGGCGGATCGGGATCGCCTAGGCGCGGCGGTTGCAAATCGCCGAAGGTGACAGCATGAAAAGGCAGTTTTCCGTTTTTCACCAGTTTCATCAACTTCCCAGACAACGCCGTATCCAACGCATGCCCTTGCACCAGCATACTCAGCACAGCTGCGTAGGCAACGGTCATTGAAATTACCGTATCGTCGATCTGGGTCAGGTGAGTATTGTTTGCGACTGTGGCAGCCAGTTCGGCTGGCTGGAAAGCATAGCGGACAGCAAGCGCCAGTGTGCGCTCAATCGCTTCGGTGGTATCCGCATGCCCGCCCGTTTTCCCCCATGGCAATTTTTGTTCTACCCGGCAGCGCCAAGCATGACGAATCGATTGACTGGTATAGCCGCCCGGCCCCGCCATCGGGGTGCCATCAAGCAATGGAAAAAGCTGTTCGTCCAGCCGGCGGCAAAAATCGGCTTCGTTGTATCGGCCGTTTTCAACGAGAGAACGCAACATGTGCGTGAGAATGATGCCTGACTGGGAGAGCTGACCGGCCTTGCATCCGCTATGGTAGCGCCCCGGTTTGGGATCGGTATAGGAGGTGATCCATTCCCCGTAATCACGCCGCAGTTCGGCGAGATCATAGTACCAATGCGGGCCGAGCGCCAATGCATCACCGATAATAGCACCCATAATGGCACCCGCGGCGCGTTCCTGGGTAGTCGTGTGCGACATGAAACCTCCTTGACCGGTGAAACGCTACGGCAACACTTGTTATGCTGCTGAAATCATTGAGACAACTGCGGCGCTTCCGGTTTGTTGCAGGTACATCGTAGCTGTGCTAGCCGCAAAAAAGCTTCAAAGCGGCGATTTATTCCAGCGATATCCCCGAAGACTGGGTTTTATCATTTTTAATCAGCGCATACGCTGAATGATTATGAATCGATTCAAAATTCTCCGACTCAACCACATAGGCATCGATTCGTTCATCGCGATTCAACACTTCGGCGATATCCCTGACGATGTCTTCGACAAATTTGGGATTGTCGTACGCTTTCTCGGTCACGTATTTTTCGTCCGGCCGTTTCAGCAAGCCATAAAGTTCGCACGACGCATTGGTCTCGGCAATCCGGATAACATCCTCAATCCATACAAAACTGTTGGTGCGTACGGAAATCGTCACATGTGAGCGCTGATTATGCGCGCCATAATCGGATATTTTCTTCGAGCACGGACAAAGGCTGGTGACCGGAATGATGACTTTCATAGTGAACAGGTATTCACCATCTTTAATTTCACCAATAAAAGTCACTTCGTAATCCAACAAACTTTTGACCTGAGAAACCGGAGCGGATTTATTGATGAAATACGGAAAGGACATTTCGATATGACCCGAGTCCGTTTCCAGCTTCTGAATCATTTCCCGCAAGATGGTCTGGAACGATTCAACGGAAATTTCCCGTTCATGGCTATTGAGGATCTCGACAAAGCGGGACATGTGCGTGCCTTTGAAATTATGCGGCAAATTCACGTACATGTTAAAAACCGCGATGGTATGTTGCACGCCATCACTTTTATCCGCCACAACCACGGGATGACGTATGGCTTTAATCCCTACCCGGTCGATCGCAATGCGCCGGGTATCGGGCGAACTTTGCACATCGGCAATCGGCAAATCTATCTGTTTATTCATGTCTCTCTCCTGTGCGATGAGGAATTCATTCCTGGCAACATCGAATCAAATATTCAGCCGATCCCAGAAATGTTACGCAGGCAAAATTGCTCGCACTGATTTAATAATACCGTCCTTATCCAACCCGCAATCCGCCAGCATTTGCGCATGATCGCCTTGGTCGATAAAAACATCTGGCAACCCCAGTTGCAGCACCTTAACATTGATCCGCTGACTGTTGAGCGACTCTGTTACAGCACTTCCAGCGCCGCCCAGAACCGTATTCTCTTCCACAGTCACCAGCACATCGTGACTGGCTGCCAAAGATGCCACCAAATCATCATCCAAGGGCTTGATAAAACGCATATTAACGACTGTCGCGTTCAATTCTTCCGCTGCGTTCAAACACGGTGTCAGCATGCTGCCAAACGCCAGTAACGCAATCTTTTCCCCTTGGCGGCGGATTTCCCCCCGGCCTATGGGCAACGCCTGCATGTCCTTTTGAACCTTCACACCCGGCCCGGTTCCCCGCGGGTAACGCACCGCCGACGGCGTATCCAGTTTAAAAGCAGTATACAGCATCTGCCGGCACTCATTTTCATCCGCCGGCGCCATGACGGTCATATTCGGAATACAACGCAGATACGACAAATCAAAGCTGCCCGCATGCGTCGGCCCGTCCGCGCCCACCAGACCGGCCCGGTCAATGGCAAATACCACCGGCAGATTCTGGATGGCGACATCATGAATCAGCTGATCGTAAGCACGCTGCAAAAAAGTCGAATAAATCGCCACTACCGGTTTTAAGCCGTCGCATGCCGCGCCCGCGGCGAAGGTGACGGCGTGTTGCTCGGCGATACCAACATCAAAATAACGTTCGGGATATTCCTCTGAAAAACGCACCAATCCTGAGCCTTCGCGCATCGCCGGAGTAACGCCGATCAAGCGGGAATCCTGCGCTGCCATATCGCACAACCAATCACCGAATATCTGCGTATAGGCCGGTTTTCCAGCCGACTTAGCGACAATGCCTTTTTTCGGATCGAATTTTCCAACGCCGTGGTACAGAATCGGATCTTCTTCGGCTACTTTGTAACCGGCGCCTTTGCGAGTCACCACGTGCAGAAATTGCGGGCCGTCCAGTTGTTTGATGTTGTTCAGCGTGGTAATCAAGACATCCAGATCGTGACCGTCGATCGGGCCGATATAATTAAATCCGAATTCTTCGAATAAAGTACCCGGCGTCACCATGCCTTTGACATGTTCTTCGGCGCGCTTGGCCAGTTCCAACACCGGCGGCACTACCCCTAATACCTTTTCTCCGGCGCGCCGTGCCGTGGCGTAGAAACGTCCGGACATCAGTTTGGCCAGATAATTGTTCAATGCCCCGACCGGCCGCGATATCGACATATCGTTGTCATTCAGGATAACCAGCAAATTCGCGTCCATCACACCGGCATTGTTCAATGCTTCAAATGCCATCCCGGCGCTCATGGCGCCATCGCCGATGATCGCGATCGCGCGCCGGTCAGTATGATTCAAACGCGCGGCAACCGCCATGCCCAGCGCGGCGCTGATCGAAGTGCTGGAATGCGCGGTACCGAAGGCATCGAATTCACTCTCGTCACGGCGCGGAAACCCGGCAATCCCGCCGTGCATGCGCAGCTTGCTCATCCCATCGCGCCGTCCCGTCAGAATCTTGTGCGCGTAAGTCTGATGTCCCACATCCCAAACCAGCTGATCGTGCGGCGTATTAAAGACATAGTGCAACGCAACGGTTAATTCAACCGTACCCAGATTGGAGGACAAATGCCCGCCGGTTTTTGCTACCGATTCGACAAGAAAGTCACGGAGCTCCTTGGCAAACTGCGGCAATTTCTTTTGCTCCAGTTCACGCAACTGGGATGGCGAGTTAATGGTATCTAACAGTGGATACATTCAAGACCTGAAAATAAAAAAGAAAGAAGAAAAACTTAGAATTTACGTTTAATTATAAAATCGGTTACCTGACGCAATCTCGCCGCCGCCTCACCAAAACCATCCAGCGCTTGATCGGCGTCGTGCTGCAACTTTTCCGCCAGCTCACGCGCCTGACTGATACCCAGAATGCTGACATAAGTCGGTTTATTGTTTTCCGCATCCTTACCGGCGGTTTTGCCCAATGTGGCGGTCGTCGCCTCAGCATCCAGCAAGTCGTCGACCACTTGGAACGCCAAGCCGACACACTTGGCAAAATGATCCAGCTTGCTTAGTTGCTCATCACCCAAACGGCTGCTGCAGCGCGCGCCCAGCATTACCGCAGCGCGAATTAACGCGCCGGTTTTATGGATATGCATGAATTCCAGCTCCGGCAGGCTGAGCATTTTGCCGACACTATCCAAATCAAACGCCTGTCCGCCCGCCATGCCGCGCGAACCCGAAGCCAGCGCCAATTGCGTAATCATTTCCAGTTGCGCTTGTGGTGTATCCGCCAAACGCTTTTCCGCCAACAGTTCAAAAGCCAGTGTTTGCAAACTATCGCCCGTCAACAGTGCGGTCGCTTCGTCAAACTCAATATGACAAGTCGGTTTGCCACGCCGCAAAACATCGTCGTCCATACACGGCAGGTCGTCATGCACCAACGAATAGGCATGAATCAATTCCACCGCCGCTGCCGCGACCGTTACGCGCTCTACATCCGCTGCGGCAAGTTCACCTGCTGCAAATGACAATAACGGACGGACTCGTTTGCCGCCACCCAGCACGGAATAACGCATGGCTTTATGCAATCGCACCGGAACGCAATCGCTCGCGGGCAGTCTCGCATCCAGAAACGTTTCAATCCGTCCCTGACAACCACTTGCCCAACTCTGAAAATCAACGCTCATCGCTATCGGATCTAGTGAAATTTTTTAACATACCGGCTTCCAGCACGCGCACCTGCTGTTGCGCGCCTTGCAGTTTATTTTGACAATATTGCAACAACTCCGCTCCCCGCTGATAGGCTGCCAGAGAAGCTTCCAATGACATTTGCCCCGCTTCCATGGCCGTCACGATTTTCTCCAATTCAGCCGATGCCGCTTCAAAGCTCTCCGGTTGCGGCGGCGCAGCCTGTTTAGATGATTTGGTCATAAGACGTCCAAGCCAGCAAGAAACTCATATGAAGAATAATAAGTGGTTTTATTACAAAAAAACAGACAAAAATAACGCAATTAGCAGTATCAGGTCAATTCAAATTTAGAAATGACGATCATCATGCCTTCTTGAAGCCGGGAACAAGGACTCACGAAGCCGCTCAAATCACCGGTTACCTGTGATTGCAGCTATCTCAGGAAGAAAATTGATCGCGGTTTCTCGATGACTTGTTTGCAATGTCATTCGCACACGGCAATCATATTGATCCATGCATATTACTATGGCAAGATACGGGCCTTGGATGGCATCATCGAAACCGGTAAGCATATGTGATGAAATAAAAATGACTGCTTGCCTATTTTGATCGCCACACCCGCTTATTTCAGCAATATTCTTGGTAGCGGTTCGCAGTATAAGAACCGATTCTATTTTTTCTAACGCACATTAATTGAGAATATCGTGAACGAAAGCCTTGATCAAATCGCCTCATATTTTGAAACCGTGCCGCTATGGCCCTTTGTCTTATTTGGTTTACTAGGGGTAGTAGCCATCATGGTGGATATCGTTAACCGCAAGCGCCGCGCTATGGCCATCGAAAATTTCCGCTATACCATCGAAATTGAATTGGCCGATATGTACCCGCAGCACAAACGCTGGCCGCCCAACATCAATCATTATCTGACATCCCGGTTGCCGGAAATGTATCAAAATTTTGAAGTACTGCGCGTTTTCATCCGGCAGGATCATTTACTAAAATACAACACGGATTGGAACAATTTCCGCGACTTCTGCCGCACGCTTACCGATGAAAAGATCGCCGCAGCTGAGCAAAATACTGCCAACGAGCCCGATCCCAAAGCCACTTTTCACCAACTGATATCAAATTTACTGAAACATACTGAAAAGTAGGAATTTCCGGCGTAGCCGGTCAGAGCAGCAAATATTTATAATTCTTTTTCACGGCACTATCATTACAACGACATCGTTCACCTGCCATGACTCCACACGATAAGCTGGCCAATCCCAGAGTAACGGTGCGTCCGGTCATGTCTTATCGTGACATGAGTAAGTTTATCGAAGTGCCTTGGCATGTTTACGCGAACGATCCGATGTGGGTGCCGCCGCTGCGTCTGGAACGGCGTTTTCATTTTTCCCGTTTCAATCCCTATTTTAAGCACGGCGAATGGCAAGCCTGGGTCGCCTTTCAAAACGGCCAGCCGGTTGGGCGCATCAGCGCGCAAATCGATACTTTGCATCAGGAACGTTACGGCGCCGACAGTGGACACTTCGGCCTGCTGGAATGCATCGACGATG
>Ga0268298_10005532_pt1 | contig 11787 bp, 12 predicted proteins | sample WWTPWeurt_MetaG_FD_194462 | JGI IMG/M metagenome (GOLD analysis project Ga0268298, IMG submission 194462) | Activated sludge microbial communities from WWTP in Nijmegen, Gelderland, Netherland - WWTP Weurt | ecosystem: Engineered > WWTP > Aerobic digester > Activated sludge | place...
TTCTCGTAAATGTCAGTTACGATTTGCTCTTTGTCTTTTAAATGGTCAAGTTCTGTATATTCCATTTTATTGTCTGTTTGTAATTGTCGGTATACGTCTGTTTGGGTTGCTGCTAACGTTTTGCGGGTTTAAGAAGTTGGCGATTTCGGAGCACAAAACTGTCAAGCCACCACAAATGTTGATGCGAGGTAAAATGTTCAATTAACCAATGAACCGCCAATTTCTTAAACCCGCTGTTACCGGATGCCCTTCTGTCTGTCCGAAGCGTTGAAGTGTCAAGTTTGCAAACAATATCTAAGAAGCGATAGACATGAGAAGCACTGTCTGTCCGATAAAGCACTGAACCCGTGCGGTGGCGGAAAAAAAACAAAAAAAATAGGGGTGGAAAAAATTCTTCTTTGGTGGGAGAAAAAAATACTCTCTTAAAAAAATTGCTTGCAGCGTTGGCTTGAGCGTTTTTTAAGAGTGTATTTTTTTGTGGGTGGCTTTTTAAATTGGAAGTCATCTAGCATTATGAGAAAAAGTGTCAGCAATGTCAATAATTAACTCCATCAAATTCTCGTCATGCACCAGTATTGAGTTTGCAAAAAAACAATGATTAGCACCGCCTGAAATGTCAAACATTTCAAAATCACCAACTACCGTGTCAATGGATATAATTGTTGAATCAGAAAGTTTGTTGTCCGCAAACACAAGGCACTTGTCGCCAACAAGCAAAGGTTGAACACTTACATTGTAGTTGGCAAATGTGTCCTTGAAATCAATTGAACACCAACCCTTGTTTGCAGTCCAAATAGGGTGGTCGGTTGTGCATTCAATCACAACTCCGTTTGATAATTTCAAACGGCTAATTACAGAGTGAAATGATTTGGCGATTTTTTCAACTTCAACAATTTCTGTCTTAGCTAAACCTTGGTTGTAGCTGATAATTTTATCACCAGTAACAACACTTTCAATGTTCTTCAAAGTGTTGTCGCCCATTTGCACTTGTGTGCCTTTTCCTAAGCAAAGAATGTTTTTCATTTTATTTATTTCTTTTGAGTTTCCAATTTTCATACCAAAGGTAAATGTTATTTTTTTTGCAGTAAAAACACTCCTCTGTCAGATTTATTAATGCTGCCATCTTTTAGACCATTGAACGAATGGATTAGCTTAAAATTACTCTCAAGAAATTTGAGTAATTCATCAAAACTATATCGTTTGGCTATTAAAATATCATGCTGATAGTCCTTTGTTTTGTCAAATCTTAACTTATAAGTAACAACAGAGGTCTTGTCAATGTTGGTGTATGGTTTCTTATTTATGACTTCAGAACCTTTAAGAAACAAAGCCAAATCCTTTCCAACACTATCAATGAAGTCCAAATCATCACTCAAAAGCAAGTGCCTTTTTATAACTGCATTTGCTATTAAATCTTTATACGGTTTGGGAAGATTTGCAACATGCCTCTTGGTATCTAACTCAAAATCATATTCGTTCACCTTAATGAAAGCATCAATTATTAAGTAGTCCTTTTCCCCCATCCAATTATCAATATTCCGTGCTATATTTTTTTCTTGACCTTCAAGATTTGAAAAAGTGCCACCAAGCATTACAAATAGGTTGGATTGATTTAGTTCATGAAATTTTCTTTTTAGAATTTCAGAAACATAGTCAGCATTGGTTTCAAAATCATCAACGATTGCAGACGGAACTCTTATTTTTTGATTTCTCTTTTTAATATATCTACTTGCTTCAAAAGCTAAATATGGATTGATGTCAATGGGAACATAATTGATAAAATTATTTACCTTATAAACTTCTGAAACTATTTCATCATCAAATTTACCACAGCCAGGACCCAAAGAAATTACATTATCAATCTCTTTGAAATTAATCTTGAAGGTAGAATTTGAGTGAATTTCAGAAACGAAATTTGTAACTTCTGTTGTGTCAATCAAATAATTTTCCGCTTGCTCAATAGCTTTCCATTTTCTTGCACTCTCAGAGCCAATGTATAATGACTTTGTTCCCCAGTTGCCATACTTTTTATCAATTATTTCTTGAACACTGTCAGTATTGAAATAAAAAGTCACCTTCTCATTTTCGGCAGACAATTTTTTGTTGTCAAAAAACTTCTTCACCTCTGTTGTAATTGAAGTGTTTTTTAGGTCTTCAAGTTTATTACCAATAATGTCGTTAGGAATCTTAATTGAATCAAAATCTCCATCCTTTAGAACCAGTGTTCTTGTTCTACCCTTTGCTCCGTAAAACATACCACACTCAATTAAAACATTACCTCTTGGGACACCTTTTCCTTTTACTACTGTTTCGCTTTCTGCATTTAGTAGGTCGTCTGGTCTCAAAACAAAAATAGCACCATCACAACTGTGTGCTTTGGCAATTAAGCTATCCAATAAATCTTCTCCCGCAGAAATAACTTCTGGTTCCCACCAAGGTTGCACATTGTGTCCTTCTTTTCTGAGAAAATTAATTATTGGATACAAAGTTGAACTACTCTTGGTTTTCTCTTGGTCAATAATGCTTTTGTCATCTGAAAAGGTGACATAATGTGAAGATGAGCCGATAAATATTTTCATGCTTTCGGTGCTGCGGTTTGAAATAGTTTACCAATAAGCATAAGACAAATACCGCTTACAGGATAGATAATTGCTTTCGGATTGATTGCTACTTTTTGAATCTCACAAACAATGATTGCAATAGAGGTAAGAAGTGAAATAATAAAAATGATGTTGTCATTTACCTTCAATTTTTTCCCAATGACAATTGGAAGCAAAACGGAAATGTAAATAAGTAGTGCTGTCAAAATTAAAGTCAGAACTTGATTAAAATAAAGTCCAGCCAGCATTGCAAGTGAGTAGACAATGATTCCCGAAACAATTATCAATTTTCTTTCTTCTAATTTTTGGAAGTAGTTGTTTTTTTTCAAAATGTCTTGTGCAATGGAAGTAATTGCGTTAACAAGATATGTGTCAAGCGTTGACCAAATCGCTGCCATTCCTGCTAAGATTGCAAAGATGCCAATTGAAGGAAAGAAGTGTTTGAAGAAAGTTGGAAATGCTTGTTCGGTATCATCCATTTTCACACCATGCTCTGCTAATGTAATCCCGATGTAGCAGCAAGCTATAACAATTAGAGAGTAAAAAACTGCTCCTCCAATGAGACCAATTACTGCATTCTTATTATCCTTTGCTGACTTGGCTCTGATGTTTATGTCTTGTGATAAGGGAACGAATAAAATGGAAATGCTCAACAGAATCATTAACTCGGTTGGCATTGGAGCAAATAAATCTGGCTTGATAGAATTTGAGGCAATGGCGAATTCATTTGTTAAAATGAAGTAACCTACAGGTATAAGCAAAAAAATTGAAATGAAAAGTAATTGCAAGACATCTGTATTGGTTACTGCTGAAAATCCTCCCCAAAAAACATACAACAAAATTATTGCTGACGGTATTAGAATCAACAAGGTTGGATGAATACTTGGAAAGTAAGGTGCAAGGAGTTTTGAGAATGCAACAAATTGAGCTGCGGTGATTAAAAGAAAAATAGCTGAGCTAAGAATGCCAATATAGAGGGAAAGTTTTTTGTTGTCACTTGATAAAAGTTGTGAGATTGTAACACCACTATCGCTTCTATACTTACGAACAAATAGAACCGAAATGATTATTCCAATTGTCAATGCAATTGGGTCAACCAGTGTATACCAACTAAAGTTGTAACCTAATGCAGCCATATTGATAAGGGCAGCACCACCAACAAAAGTCATACTTACACCTGCTGCTGTTACAAACCATGAAAGTTTGTTACGACTTGTAGAAAAGCTGTCAATGGATTTTGCTTTCCTATTCTTTGCTAAAAAACCTACCAGTAGGAATAGGGCAACAGAAACGATAATTAAAATTTGTTCTGTCATATTTTTTTCTGTCTTTCTAAATGATGATGATTATTTTATAGAGAGTTCGTTCAAAGCGGACTTCAAGTTCTCAATCTGATTAGGGTCTTTAAATTCATATTTATCAATATTATTTTGGGCATCCTTTAATACTTTTTCTAACTGCTTCTTGTTGTCGTTTCCAAATGCCCGTGATGCAATATAAAGTGCAACAGATGCATGGTAGCCAACGAATGGTTTTTCAGAATCGCCAACATGTTCGGCAAGCCAATTCAAATATTCAAGATTTGGAAATTTTTGAAGTTTAGCAATGGCTAATAATCTTTCCCCAGCCGATTTGCTTTTCATCAGTTTTGGTAATTCACCAATTGGCTCGTCCATTGCTGCTTTCATTTTTGAAACAATGTTTTCCATAACTCTTGTCCTGTTATCACTACTCGGTAATTTCTTTCTTATCTCCTCATACTCTTTTGCAAGTTGAAGTAACTCTTCCATGTTTTCATTTGAGGCACTTTTCTTCTTCCTTTCAGATTTTACTTTTTTGTTTGTCTTTTTTTGATTTATTGTCTTAGCAATTGAAACAGCTAATTTCTCAACTTGTTGCCCAAACTGTGAACGGAGTTTTGTGCTTCTAACTGTGTCCTCATATTTGAAATTACTAAAGTCAATAAATTGCCTTGATTGCAAACTGAGAGGTAATGACTCCAATATTTGTGAATTGGTATGACTGTATGTAATTGGAAACAGAAGATTACTTTCTGTAATTTTTTCTGTTTTCAGAATGGAACTTAGTTCAATATTCAAAAATGTGCTGTCAAGCCCTGAATCGGTAACAACAAAAACATATGTCTTTGATTTTTGTATTGCTGTTTCAATGCTCATTGAAATAGATTCGTTGAGATTAAATTCACTGATGTCAAAATAAAGTTGAGGATTATATCCCAATTCATCATTCAAATATTCAGTTAGTGCAGGGATAAGCAATTCCTTGACCCACTGATATACTTCTCTCGGGTAGCTTAAATAAACATCGTATAAGTATTCCGTTTCGGTTTGCTTTTTATTAGTCAAGTTACTGGCTTCAAAATCTTTTTTCTTTGTTTGATAATAATCGCTGCCGACAAAATTTTCAATGTCGCTAAAATCGGTGGAAAGAAGTGTTGCTATTTTAGAGAAAATAAATCCCATTCCTTCGGGGTCGTTTGTTCCTTGTTCAACCACAGCCAATTTTTCACCGAAACTGAAATAGTCAATTTGTGGAATCTTAATCTGCTCTAAAATATATTTTGGCTCAATCCATTTCGGTAACCAATCGCTGTAACAATCTTTCAATATGTCTGCAATTCTTTCAAGCCATTCAATAGATTCTTTAAATTCTACTCTTGTCCCAAACCTTGAAGGTATCGGCAAAACAGTTAAAGCCATTCTATCAACTTCAAGTTTCTGTCTTGCAGCTTGTATATACTTAACAGTATCTCGAACACCAAAAAGGCTTTGATAGTTAGCCGTGAACATTGGAACTAATATGTCAGGCATCATAATGGTGCATATTCCGCTTGAATCACTCAGACCAGTTCTACTATCAATTAAAACGAAATCGAAATCTTTATGCCATGCTGTTCTTAAACATTCTAAGTGATAACCACCTTTTTTGTCAGAAAAGAAATCTGACCAATCAAAGGCTTGAAGTAAAGAAGAATATTTTGCTGGGTCTTTATCTCTACCACTATGAAGTAATGAGATTGGATTTTCATTCAATGTATCAATCTTCCATAAATAATCTTGGTAGTTGGGCTTGCTATCATCGTTAAAAGCTAACAACAATTGAAGCAACCCTTCTGAGGAATTTTCAATTTTGAAACTACTAAAATATCTCTCGATTCCGGGAGCTTCCAAATCCCAATCCACTACTAATACTTTAAACTTTCGCTTCGATAATTCAAAAGCGATATTCGCTAAAGCCATACTCCTGCCAACACCACCTTTATATGAATAGAATGTGACTATGCTGCTCATTAGTTTGAAAATTTAGGTGGTTGACTTTGCGTAGATTCTTCCTTGATATGAAACTGTTGAACAAAACTGTTTACAGCATCTATCTGCCAATCTTGTTTCCAAGTTGGTGCATTGCTTATAGCATCAGTAATATCCTTTCCTAATGGTCTCAATCTGTCATCTAAGATTTCTGCCTTCGGACTATCAACAGACATTCTAACATTATAACACTCTTGAATTTCAATCTTCTGAATTGTAGTTAAGCTAACTGGCATTGTTTCACCATCGTGAATGACTGTTGGAAATACTAATCCGCCTGGCTTCTCAATAGTCCGATAACCATTCTTCTTTTCTCTTTCTAACATGTGTCCTATTTCACATGAACACCATTCACTATTAAGAAAAGTTTTTGTCCAAAGTGGAATTATTGTTCTTGATGCTCCTAATGCACTTCCCAATGCAATAGGCCAAGTCGTTCCATTTTCAAGCATAGTATCAATGTAGATAATGGGCTTTCTTCCTAACTCAAGATTGATATGGTGTTCAAGTAATGGGACGAAATGTGTTTCTATCCATTTACGAGTTAAGTTGTCTCGTCTGTAACTTATAAAGATGTCGTATTTGTAAGCCATTTATAAAATCAAGATTTAGTTAGTTGTTAAAAACAATTTCAAGCTCTTTTTTCCAATCAAGCCTATTAAGACTGTTACAGGCATAAACTGCGTTTATAAACATTGAACTTGTTTCCCTTATACTTTGATTGCATTTATTTATTGCAGAAGCATAGAAGATTTTGCTTTGTTCAAAGTCATTCAAATAAAGATTTGCTTCGGCAATTGTTGCGTCTTCCCAGTATTCTCCACCTTTAGCAATTTGACAATTCTTTAAAGCCAATTCAGCCATTTCCTTTGTTTTGGTCAAGTCTGTCTCATCAAGCATTAGATAGAGAAATGCAAGGTTTATTGCATGATAATATATTTGAGAACTGTTGTTGGATTGTAGAGATAACTGTAACGCTTTATCATACCAATAAATTGCTTTGTCTAAAAGGGTTTTACTTTCTTCAATAAGATATTTTCGTTTTAATCTGCCACCTAAGATTCCCATTATATCTGTGTTTGAGTTAAGGATTTCAGATTCTTCCAAAACTTTTATTGCCTCATCAATTTTGTCCGTGCCTTCCAAAGCAAAAATGTATCTCTTAAATCCTTTTACGTCTAAGTCATTTAGCTTCTTACCAAGTGTGTCAACTTCTTCATAATACTTTGCAATTAGATTATTCAGTTCTTTATCATCACCAATCAAATAGGGAATTTCGCTACCAATACATAGCATCTTTTTTATTACCTGAAAAGAAGTGTCCATATTGGTTTCAGGTTTTACCATTGTGATGTGATTCCCTGCTGTAACGCAGTGGTAGTCTTTTGGGAATGGTTCTAAACTTGAGTTAATAGGAACAAACTCGTCCAACTCTCCAGCTACTGTTGCAAATTTAAATGGGTATTTGTGATTGAATCTTTCATTCCATTCGTTGCGAAGGTTTTTAATAAACTCTCCTTCATAGTCCATATCACTAATTTGGTTTTTAAACCATCTTAAGAACCAAGCTTTTCTTAGACCACCGCTTGGTGTTCCGTAAAAAAGAACATGAGAAATTTTATGTATGTCGTTTCTATTAAGAATAGCTCTTTGAATTACCAGTCCCCCCATACTATGCCCAATTAAAGCTACCCTGTTATAATGCTCAAATAGTATATCAAGATTTGTTTGCAGATAATTGGCAATTTTGAGTATGTCAGGACTTGCAGCCCAAATACCTTTACCAATATTGGGCATCAAATCTGTTGAATAACCAATGCTCAAAACATCCCAACCGTTCAATTCATTTTCCGCTATAATAAACTCAGGGATTGGTTTAAAAGTTGATTCAGGGTCGCCTGAAAAACCATGAATGAAACATACTATGTTCTCATTTCCTTCTGAACGATAAGGGATGATTGCACCTTTGTTTCCTCCTTTAACTGATTGGAGAAATTTCCCAAGGACAACTTTGGAAATACCTTTTGCGACAGAAATCGCTGCATCAGATAGAATTTTTGGAATAGCCATAAATTTGATTTTGTTTATTGTAATATCAAGGGTAAACTTTAGTTTTTTCAGCAATAGGGTGTTCTCTTTTATTGAATGCTTTGTGAATGTAATCCTCAGGTGCTTTTACAAATTCCTCCCAAGTTACAAGAACACAAAATCTATCATCCTCTGACCATGAACATTTATCACCGTTTGGTATGTAGTAGTTGTAGCTGAATTCACTAATTGTCGTGTCTTTGACATTTACATGATTGTGTGAGCCACCACAGCTATTGCACGTATAACTTCCACGATAAACCGAATCATTCATGTGTGGCAACACAATTCCAAGAATTCCACTTTGGGTATTGCCTTGCCCGTGATAAAGCGAACCCTGTAATTCTCTCTTAATATACTTCTGTTCTTCCCATCCTAAAGCATCAGAACTTTTTGAGCCAATAAGGAAAATTGTAACGGTGCTGTCAGACAGGTAATCCCTACGAATAACTTGCATGATATATTCCTCATCGTCTGAATCAATTGCAACATTCAGAGATTTGTCAATGAGGTCAATATCCATATTTTCAAGAATATACTTCTTGTAATTAAAGTCCTCTGTTTTGGATGATATAAAACACTTGTGTCGCATTGAAAAGTTATGTTCGTTTTTGTGCTGCTTGTTCAATTGCTGCTGCTAATTCTTTATGTTTCCAAGGGACAACTTTTAAACCCAACTCTCCTACGAAAGAAGGGAGTTTTGCAGGTGGCGTATCGCCACTATGCACACATATTACACCCTTGCCTTGTGCAATACTTTCTCTTGCCTCCCAATTAACCCAATCGCTTTCGTGAGTAACATCTGAAACATAAATTACTGTAACAGATGCTTGGCGAATTCTTTCACGAATTCCGCTCTTAATATATTCTGCCTTTTCACTATTAAAAGGTTCTCTCAGGGAATAATCATTAAACTCCAAATCGTTGTTCTCATTCTTTGCTTGTCCTCTCAAAAGATTCACATCACCTAAATCTCTGTTGTCAAAGCTGATGAACACATTTCGCTTTTCAGGTTGAGCATTGCTGAAAGAATCTTGAGCAACTTTTGCAAGTCGGTCAATTATTCGTGTGTCGTAATTGTTGCTGCCTCCGCCTCCCATATTTATTTTTTTTGTTTGAGGTTAGTTAATGCGTTCTTTATTTCAAGACAGGAAATGCACTTCCCGCAAGGTATCGGATTCCCTGAATGACAGGAATAAGTTTTGTTTATTTTTTTTGCCTTCGCCAACTTCATTACTTCCGCTTTGTTGAACTCCATCAATGGCGTTAGAATTTTTATTTCATAATCCATCTCCATTGAAATAAATTTCTCTGCTGACTGAATAAACTCTTTTGTTTGGTCAGGAAACAGTTTGTATTTGTCGGTGAGTAAACCGATGGCAATGTTTTGACTTTTGACTTGATAAGCATAAGAACTTGCCATTAGCAAGAACAAAGTATTTCTCCCAGGGAGAAATGCATCTTCTCTTACTCTTAATTTTTTGTCGGTAAGTCCTGAATGAACAACCTTACCAAATCCACTCAACTTCATTTTTTTTGGAGATGGTAATTTATGCTTCATGTGATTGTAAACGCATGCGTCCCATTCTAATTTTTCTCCCAACTGTCCGTAGTCAATAAAAAGCGGATGCAGTTCAAAGTTTTGTTCCTGTGCTAATACTGACATGACTGTGGAATCAATGCCTCCTGACACTAATGTTACAAGTTTGTTCATGAGTGATATGTTTTTAATGTTCGCATTGTTGTCCAAATTGCCAAATCCAAATGAAGCAAATTTACATTGTAAGTGTCAGCGTATGATTTGAGTTTGGTTTCAATTTTCTGATAGGAAGTTAGGTTTGAAAAACTGTTGTCTGTAATGCAAGTCAAACCCATTATTCTCATGTAGTCAATCACATGCTTGTCTAATACCGCAAACTCTGAATGATAGCCAATGTTGCGTAAAAACATACTGGCTTGTTTCGGACCCAGACCGCAACTGTAACTAATAATATTTTTTCGTGTTTCCTGAATGCAATCTTCCTGTCTCAAAATTGTTTTAATCGTTAAGTCATTCAGATAAATATTTTCAAGTGTGTCAATGATATATTCGGATTTCTTTACAAAGAATCTTAATCGCCTTGAATATTCTTTCTCGTTGGACTTGAAACAAACTGGATTTTTGAGAGTGCTTTTAATTTCTGATTTGATTTCTCTGAACTCTGATTTGTTTTTTGGAATCCGCAAAATATTTTCCTTGCGTAATGATTTCATCATTGCTAAAGCAACTTCATATTTTTCTTGACTGCTCAAAATGCACAATACCAATTCCGACAAAAGTTTGTTTTCGCTTTTGATAACTGGCATTTCAGGCATCAAGGTTTGGGCTTCGTATGAAACCTGCAAAACTGTGTCGTGTATTTTGAAAACAGATGTAATATTCATGACCATATTTTAGTTAAGCAAGTAACAAAATTAGTATCAAAATATTGGCGTAATAAATCTTCCTCTGAGTTTGCCTCAATAGTATCTTGAATTTTTTTCATCCAGTTGTTATAAAAAGTAAGGTTGTGCCCAAGTGTTGTGAGGTTGTAATCAAACTCACCACTCTTGCAAAAGTTGCAATTGTCATTTATCAATTCTCTTTGTTGAAAGTGATAAAGCAAAGCCGTTTCGGAATTCACTGTCGTTTGACACCATTCCAAACCATCAAACGAATCAGCACCTGCCAACGAAAAAAGTAAAAGCGAAAATGGATTTCCTGTTCCAAGCAAATGAATGAAAGTGTAGTTGTACAACTTGTTTAATTCTCTGCGAAGGTTGGTAACAGTTTGAACTCGTTCAAGAAGTCCGTCACCCAAAATTCTTTCGGGAATAGAAACCATTGGAGTATTTGTTTGGTTGCAAAGTTCCAAAACTGCTTCGTTCAAATTTTCTTTCTTACAATGAATGATAGGAATGATAGAGGTTGCGGTAGCAACCTCTTGACTTTCTTTTGTTGACATTGCAACGCCAGTTGCATTTTCTTTTGAGTTGTCTGGCGGAAATTGATTGTCGTAACAAAAAGCTAAGTCGCTTACTTCTTGTTTTAAGATTTCATTGAAAGCACCGATGCTCCAATCTTTATCTCTTATCCAATAGCTTTCATAGTTGCCTGAATCCATCAAGATAATTGAACCGTCTGCTTTTCTGTTTTCTTGTAACGCTGCAATGAAATCTTTTTTTTGAAATGACCTGTCAATGTCAAAAGCGGAAACTAAAAAATGTTGCTGTTGCAATGCTTTGAGGATATTGAAATAGTCAAACGGACTTAAACCAGTTTTAACCGATGAAATAGAAGGGAAGTAAACAGGCAATCGCAATGCCTTTCCTCTCACTGGAAAAAAGAGTTGCCGTTTGGCTTTATTGGCAGAGAGGAATTGCATAGTCAAAGTTGATAATAATTATAGAGAAAAATTTAAAGCGAACAGATTTTTTTTAAAGTTGAATTGTTCAAAGAGTTGGAATCTATACATGGAACTGAATAAAGCGTTGGCGATTGCACTCTTTTGACTTTGCCTTTGGCTGGCTTGTGTGTGAGAAGGCAAAGGCAAATGTGTGCAATGTGCGTAGGCATAGAATTTTTTTGTGCGGTGGCAATTTATTTTGTTTTTTTTTGAAGCGTTAGCCCTTCAAAGCTGTGTCGGTAGTTGTCCAAATTATGTAAAAATGTTCGTTTCATGTCTGTCAGTTTGATGTTAGCACTGTCGTCATAGGGTTTCCGGTAACGTTTTGTATTGACGACGTGCCAC
>Ga0268298_10005533_pt1 | contig 11787 bp, 10 predicted proteins | sample WWTPWeurt_MetaG_FD_194462 | JGI IMG/M metagenome (GOLD analysis project Ga0268298, IMG submission 194462) | Activated sludge microbial communities from WWTP in Nijmegen, Gelderland, Netherland - WWTP Weurt | ecosystem: Engineered > WWTP > Aerobic digester > Activated sludge | place...
GAACTGCGTGATTTCTTTCTGGCTTTTTCCTTCGAAGATCTGGCTAGATTACTTTCAGCAGTGCCAGTGGCCGGTACGGCTTTCGTATCTGAACTCAACGGATCCTTGAAGTTTTCTGATTTTTTATCTTCTGATGGTGATTGTTCCCTGTCGGCAGCTTTTGCGACCCCTTTTTTAGGGGCTTCTTCGCCACTTTTGGCGTTGTCATTTCGAATATCATCAAGTGCAGAGCTTTCTTTTGATTCTTCCGCAACAATATCTTTTGTTTTTTGTGCAACTCCACTTCCATTCTGTTCTTCAGCCACTGTAACAGGTTTACCTTCTGATCTTCTTTCTGCTTCTTTCAACGACTTTTCTTCAGCGATTTTATGAACTGGTTCTTTTGCTGCTGATTCCTTGTTTTTTTCTAATGAACCGATCTCTGCAGGTGGTGCTGCAGGTGTTGTCATCATCTTTGAAGCTTCAGGTATTGAGATTTCTTCGGCTTTTGTGTTGATCGCGAGTCCGGTTTTTTCTTCCAATCCTGAGTTATTGAGCACAAAAAGCACGCTTAATCCAATAACAAGTACCAGAGAAGCAGCTGCTAAAAGAAAGATGCGTGGATTTTGTTTTTTTGGCTTGAGCACTTTCTGTTCCATCTCAGCATCGAGTTCTTCTTTTAACTGAAAAGCCTCTTCGTTTGAGAGCATATCGAATCCCTCGATGGCTTCTTTTTCAAAGTCATCGAGTTGTGATCTGTCTTTTTGATTGAGGAGATCGCTCAGTTCTTTATGATCCTTCTTGTTCTCCATTGAGTAATTCTTCCATTTTTATTTTTAAATTCCTTTTACCGTTCTGTATATAACTTTTCACATCGTTATTGCTGTAGCCGGTTATTTCCATGATCTCAACATATGATTTGTTCTTCAAATAAAACAATTCAATACAGATCTTCTGTTCTTTATTCAGTTTTTCAAGTGCTGATTCCATGGTGCTGATCTGATGTTCTTTTTCCTTTAGATGATCAGGGGAGCTGAAATCCATAATTAAATGTACATTATCCTGTAAATCAAGCTCTTTCTTTAATTCTCTTTGCCTTTTTCTTAATTCCATCAGACAAGAATTCTTAGAGTACACATAAAGCCAGCTTTTGAAGAATTGTATCTTATGTTTTTTCAGATCGGTGAGAAGCCCGCTGAAGATCTGAATGACCAGATCTTTGGCTTCATCCTTATTTTTCATGTATTTGATGCAGAGACCAAGTACGAGATGGCCATAACGTTCATAGAGAGCACCAACAAATTCATTGTTGTTTGTCTCTAAAAAATTGTTAATTAATTCATTATCGGTATAATGATTGTATTTAGAACTGACAGGCAAACTCTGCGAATTTTAGTACTAAATTACCAAATAAACAGTTATTTGCCATTTAAAAGCAAATGTTATATTTGTAATTGCGTTTTAAGACTGAAAACTTACCCTAAATATCTACTGTTATTGCTCTGTTTATTATCTCTAAGATTTCAGCAGCCTTCCAACTATGACACAAACGCAAAGATCAAAGCGGTCTTTATCTACAATTTCACGAAGTACTTTGAATGGCCCGATAAAAAGAAGGCTGGAAATTTCGTGATCTATGTGGCAGGAAAGAATGACAATCTTATCACAGAATTAAAAACACTTGCAACCAAACGTAAAGTGGGGAATCAGGATATTGAAGTGAAGAATACTCCTGTATTTGACCCATCCGTAGCAGCAAGTATCATTTATTTATTACCCGAAGAAGGAAAGAATGTTGCCACTGCTCTGACAAAGAACAAAGGCAATGGTACTTTACTTGTTGCAGAAGCACTCAATGCATGTAAGACTGGCGCAAGTATCAATTTCACGGTAATTGAAAGCAAGTTAAAGTTTGAGTACAGTAAAAGCAATGCGGTAAAAGCAGGTTTAAAAACGAATGATGATTTCAAGGCTTTAGCAGTAAAAAATATAGACTAATAAGATGAAAAGATGAATAAACTGCGCAACATATTTAAAAACCTTCTGCTTGGCATGATCATGCTATTGGCAGTTACAGGTTTTGCGCAAAGAGATAAACTGGACAGGGCCATTACCTTGTATCAGGCCAAGAGCTATGATGCTGCCCGTTCTGCTATCGACAGCGTGGTAAGGCATCCCGAGACTTTCAATGATCCGGCGGCCTGGAGCACACGTGCCTTTGCCTATTTTGAACTGTACAAACGTACTGAGCGTAATAAACTTAATTCTCCATTACGTGATACCATTGTGTCGTCTTTAAAGAGATCCAACTCTTTCAAGCCGGATGCTGATTTTGCCGCCAATAACAAAAAACTGATGTATAATATGTCGGTTGCTTACTACAATGTAGCCTTACAGCTTTTACAAGATTCCGTGAATCATGCTCGCAGTCTGGTAGCATATAACAAATCCAAAGAGCTATCTAAGATAATTAAACCTGATACGAATTTTACGTCTGCGGATGTAGAATATTTTTCAACCACCGGCGCAATTTATTCAGATATTTTCAATAAGGATAACAGCAACATGAAGGCGCAGGATATTGCAAAAGTTGCTTTACTTAAAGCGATAGAATTGCAGCCAAATAATTCAAAGTCCAATTATAATCTGGGCATCATGTATTACAACCAGGCCGCTAATCTGGGCAAGACTCTTGATTATGGCGCAGATATTTCTCAGATCGATGTGATCGTAGAAAGCATAAGTAAGTTAGCTAAACAAGCAGAACAACTTATCGATAAAGTGTACAAGAAAGACCCTAAGAATCCCAAAGCGGTTGAAGCACTTTATCTCATCTACAGAATGCTGAACGATCCTGTAAAGACTGAGGAATTCAAGAAGAAATGTATTGAACTGCAAATTAAACTCGACTGATCCTATGGCATACAGATTTACAATAGGACGTAGGATCGGTTTCGGTTTTGCTGTTTTTATTCTCATGACAATGGTGGCCTTCATTTCCACCATCATTACCATCAGAAACAGTAAAAGTCAGACAGAGACAGTCGTGGGTCAGGTTACACCAAGTGTGGCTGAACTTAAACAGTTAAATTTCTTACTTCAAAAATCACACACGAATATTTCAAAGTGGTTTTACAATAAGAGTTTCAATGATGTTGAGTTCCGAGAAGAACTCATCAATATCATGGATAAGGATTATGATGCGCAGAAAAAGCGGCTACAGGAATTATCCAGAAAATGGACTGTAAGTGAAAAGGATCAGCTGCGAGTTATCTTCAACCGGATCGAAACACTTTTCAAGGTGTATAAGAATGAGATAACCGGGCAATTGACTTCAACGGAAGCCTATGAAGATCCAAATATCATTATGATGGCCAGGATGTCATATGAAGATTCAGAACTTAATATTAAAACATCCTTTACTTTACTGAATAACCTGATCGACTCCAAACAGAAACACGCAGTCGAAGTAACAACATCGATGTTCAGAAGCTTCAGCTTCCTGAATACGTTTGTTGAGATCATGGGAATTGTACTTGTGATTGGGGGTATACTTATTGCTGTCTTCACTACCCGTTCAATCACACGTCCGGTTCAGAAATTAAAAAAGATACTGCTTTCAATGGGTGTTGGAATTCTTCCGAAAGAAAGGATCAGTACCGGAGATGATGAAGTAGGGGAAATGGGTAAAGCCTTGAATGAGCTGGTGCAGTCTATGCATCAGACAACAGATTTCGCAAAAGAAACAGGAGCGGGAAATTTTGATGCAAGCTATACGCCATTGAGTAAGGATGATTCTCTCGGGCATGCCTTGTTAAAGATGAGGGATGACCTTGCGAAAAATGAAAGAGAACTCGAGCAGAAAGTAATTGAAAGAACCGAAGAAGTAGTTCGCCAAAAGGAGGAGATCGAAGGGAAGAATTCGGAGTTGGAGATCCTTTATAAACAAGTTACGGATAGTATCCATTATGCAAAGAGAATACAGGAGGCAATCTTACCACCCAATTCTTTTATCTCACAAGTGCTTCCAAATTCATTTGTACTTTATAAACCGAAAGATATCGTTTCGGGAGATTTTTACTGGGTAGAGAAGAAACACAAACTCATCTATTTTGCAGCCGTGGATTGTACAGGACATGGTGTGCCTGGCGCCTTCATGAGTCTGGTTGGACATAATATATTGAAGGATATTATCAATAATTCGGATATACTTAAACCTTCTGAGATCATGGATACGCTGCGTGAAGGGGTGATCAATACACTTCATGTGGATAAAACAGGTAAGGAAACGAAAGATGGAATGGACATGACCTTATGCTGTCTTGATACAGAAACATTGGAATTGCAATATGCAGCTGCTTTCAATCCTTTGTATATAGTGCGTGATAATCAATTGATAGAATACAAAGCCAATAAATTTCCGATCGGAGCCTTCATCGGAGAGAAAAAGAGTTTCACGAATCACACGATACAATTGAAAAAGAACGATCAGGTCTATATTTTCAGTGATGGCTATGCAGATCAGTTCGGCGGACCACGCGGGAAGAAATTCATGGTTGGAAATTTCAGAAAGTTGTTGAATGAAATTGCAGTACTGAATACAGAAGAACAAAAGAATATTCTTGAGAATACCCTCGCGGAATGGAGAGGTGATCAGGAGCAAGTGGATGATGTATTGGTGATCGGGGTGAAAATTTAATATTCAATAAAATGAATCGCTTTCTCTTATGTTTAGTTTTAATTCCACTCATTCATGCGGCTCAACCTGCTTTTAATTATTTTAAACAATCCAAGACCGGAATTGGAGTTTCTGCTACAAGTCAGGCTACGATCTTTGCCAAATCCTATCAATTCAACTATCCCATTTTCACAGTACTGCCTGACACAGCGAACAAGCAATTGCTGGTAAGTGTCAGACAACATGATCCATCCGGTAAATCATTTACGCACAAAGGATATCACATGTGCCTCCGTAGCGATGACTCCATCAAAAGTGTTTTCGAGGACTCTAAACTTGAATTCGAAATGCTGGGTGATTTTCTCTTAATGTCTAGTGAAGTTAAAACCGGAAGGTTCAATAGAAAATTTGGTTATGAACAGTTTGAATATCCTTCACGCATCATTCATATAAATCCTTCCAATGAAACGGGATTGTCATACAATCCTCTTTTCAAGATCAATAATGAAATCGGACTAAGCGCAATGACCTTGAATGATGGGAAGGTAATGTGGACATCTCCAGTTCCCTCGAGATCAAACTGGAATGACCTGGTAAAAGTAAATGATAGTTTGCTTGTGATCGCAGCTAGTGGTTTGTATTGTATCAATGTGAATTCAGGACTGAAATGGTCATTTCCAATGATCACCGCATTAAAAACAGATCAGCCTTTTGTACAACCGGTATTTAATTTGAATACGGTGAAAAAACTTTTCAATCCGGTGAATACAAAAGCGAAAGAAGGACTGGTAACGCAGCTTGCATCTAATATCCTTGTATCTGACGGGACCATCTTTTTTGCAGCTTCTGACAAGATCATTGCATCCAATTCGGAGGGAAAACTATTATGGGAACAAAGTTTGAATGGAAAAGGAATTTCAAATTGTTTATTGATCGATCATGATCAGGAGATTTTGTTGCTTAATCTGGGCTTGGGTGAGTTAGACGGACAATTGGTGACCTATGGTAAAACATTCGCGGCAGCCTTCAGCAAACAGTATGGTTCTGTTATCTATGAAAAGGATCTGAGTGAGAATGGTATGCTTGCAGATGCAAAATTCATCAATACAAAGCTTTATTTCGCTTCAAGAACCAAGATCATGATGGCCGGAGAAAAGGACGTGAGAACGGTTTTTCAGTTATCCGATACTAAATACGGCAAATTCATTGAATTTATTGACGGTGATGAATATTTTGTCGAGAAGGAAGGATTTTATGTGCCTTTGAATTTTATAAATGACAAAGTTGTTTATTTCAAATCGGATCAGGACAAGGTTTACGGATTGATTGACGATAAAATTGAATACGTTTATCACTTTACAGAATTGTACAGAAAACTTGGCGAAACGAATGGAATCAAAGTGATCTCTCAACGCGATAAGGGACTTATCATTAGTAAGAACATGGAGGTATTGGGGAAATTAAAATGCCCTGAAAAGGCAGTAGGCCTGAACGGAAAATTCTATCTGTACGATGGTGGCATGATGCACATCATTGAAACGAATGACCTGAAATAATTTACTCAAGAATATTCCCTTCAAATTTTCGAATTCGATCAATCCATTCAGTCGGCAATTCAATGCTTTCCTGTGTGCGATAATTCATTGCAACAAGAATACCTATTGCATGAGCACATTCTATTTGTTTATCGTCCACTTTTTTTACTAGAATATTCTTTACTGTGATGCTTTTTGTACCGATCTTGGAGATCCTGGTGTAGCAATGTAATTCATCATTTAGAAATAGTGGCTCCAGATGATCCATTTCCGTTCTTGCGAGAATGAATCCTTTTTCAATCCAGTCAATTTCATTTTTAAATACATCCGTAAAATAACTTACTCTTCCTGTTTCGCAATAATTCAAATAGCAGGCATTGTTTACGTGTTTCAAGGGATCGAGATCGCTAAAACGTATCTGAATTGGGGTGCAATGTTTAAAATTTTGAGTATTCATCAGTTCGATCGTTCTAGTAAATGAAGTGCGTACTTTTTAAGCGTTTCTTTTTTAACGGGATCTGCTTTTACTTTTTCAAGATTGCTGATTGCTTTTAAAGTATGTTTTCTTGCCTCTTCAATGCACAATTCTTTTAGACCGAGCGAATCATAGATGCCTTTTATTGCATTCACTTTTTCCTCATTTGAAAAATCAGTTCCCGTCAGCCATTTATTCAGCTCTTTACGTTTTGTTCCTTTTGCTTTTTCCAGGGCCTTTATAAGAAGAAATGTTCTTTTGTTTGAAACAATATCTCCACCCGTTTGTTTACCGAATGAATTCTTATCAGCATAAACATCCAGAAGATCATCGTTCAATTGAAAAGCGAGTCCAAGATGAACACCAAATTCATATAGCTTCTTTTGTGATGATTTTCCGGCACCGGCACATATCGCGCCCATTTGCAAGCTACATCCCAATAAGACAGCAGTCTTCTTTCTGATCATTTCAATGTATTCTTTCACTGTGACTGAATCTGATCTTTCAAAATTCATGTCCAGTTGCTGCCCTTCACAAACCTCAATTGCAGTTCTGTTGAATAGAGTCAATAGCTGTTTCAATTCTTTTGTTTTGTAATTCGCCAGCATTTCATAGGCCTTTACAAGTAACAGATCTCCACTTAGAATTGCAATATTGGTATTCCATTTTTGATGTACGGTTGGACTGTTTCTGCGAAGTGGGGCTTGATCCAGAATATCGTCGTGTATAAGAGAAAAGTTATGGAAAAGTTCGACTGTTAAGGCAGCATCCAATGAAGTCTTAACTTCTTTGTTGAAGAGATCACAACCGATCAATGTGAGTAGAGGCCTGAGTCTTTTGCCACCAAGTGACAAAATGTAAAGTTCCGGGTCGTATAATTCTTTGGGCCTTTGCTTTCTTTCGACTTCGCAGTACTGATCAAGATGTGATTTGAGAAGTTCGCTGAATATTTCGTAATTCATCAATGTGCTTGTAAATGAGATTAAGAGTTCTTGGCAACTTCCAGCAAATAAGTTCCATATCCGCTTTTGGTAAGTGGCTCTGCCAATTTTATCAATTGATCCTTATTGATATATCCCATTTTAAAAGCTACTTCTTCTATACAGCCAATTTTCAATCCTTGTCGTTCCTCTATTACTTGAACGAACTGACCTGCCTGCATAAGAGATGGAAAAGTACCGGTATCGAGCCAGGCCGTTCCTCTATCCATAATGGAAACTTTTAATTTTCCTCTTTTCAAATATTCTTTATTTACATCGGTGATCTCGTATTCACCTCGAGGACTCGGTTTCAAGTTTTTTGCAATGCTGATCACTTCATTGTCATAGAAATAAAGTCCCGGTACTGCATAATGTGACTTTGGTTGCTTTGGTTTTTCTTCAATAGAGATCACCTTATGATCCTTATCAAATTCAACAACGCCATATCTTTCCGGATCACTCACATGATAAGCAAATACCACGCCACCGTCTGGATCATTTATTTGCTGAAGCATTCGTCCCAATCCAACTCCGTAAAAAATATTGTCACCTAAAATAAGTGCAGCCTTGGCCTTGCCGATGAATTTCTCTCCAATGACAAAAGCCTGAGCCAGACCATTCGGAACTTCCTGAACGGCATATTCAAAGTTGCAACCCATGTTCTTTCCGTTACCCAGCAATCTTTCAAAGTTTGGAAGGTCATGCGGCGTAGAAATAATAAGTATATCCTTAATACCTGCCATCATGAGTACAGATAGCGGGTAATAGATCATTGGCTTATCGTAAATAGGCATCATCTGTTTACTCATTGCAAGAGTTAAGGGATGAAGTCTTGTGCCGGATCCGCCGGCTAGAATGATTCCTTTCATGTTAAATGCTTAGTTCACAAATTTAATTAAAAGGACTTAACAGCAACAATTAATACCTATTTTTATTCGTATGAACCGGGCGTTCGTTTTTTTTATTAGTTCAATTTTGTTTTTGTCATTCCGACAAGAGAGTGATCTAGCAACGAAGTTAATCAAACATGCAATTGAGCAGACCAAAACCAAAGTTGTGTATGATCCCGCTTATGTGAAATTAAAATATCCCGGTGGAGATGTTCCTGCCGGAACAGGAGTATGCACAGATCTGGTTATTCGTGCATACAGAGGGATCAATATTGACCTCCAGAAAGAAGTGCACGAGGATATGAAATCACATTTTGATAAATATCCGAAATTATGGAAACTTAAATCGCCGGATCCAAACATCGATCACAGGAGGGTTCCTAATCTCATGGTTTATCTTGAAAGGAAGAACTCAAAACTGAAGATCAGTGAAAAATGGGAAGATTACAAGCCGGGAGATCTTGTTACTTGGAATCTTCAAAACAAGAATTCGATGAGTGGCATAACACACATTGGGATCATAACAAACATAAAAAATACAGAGGGAAACGGTTTTTTGATCGCTCACAATATTGGAGGCGGGAATGTATTGGAAGATATGCTATTTGATTATACGATCATCGGTCACTACCGATATATAAATAATTGATAATCAGTATTTAACACTACTCCAATTCGCCTAAATCGATTATAATCTCATCGTTTTAAAGCTAAAATTTTGAGTGAATCAACCTTTCTACTTAGTGAAAAAAGGTAGTTTTCTCTATTGAAATTCTAACTTTGTATAGTATAAATTACGTAAAATGAATTCAAAACTTAAATTTCTATTTCTTTCCCTTCTAATGGGATTTTCACTTGTGTCTTTTTCGCAACAAGTAGAAGACATTAAACTTAACCCTGAAAAGGTAAAAAAGTTTACACCCTATATGGAGTGGAAACATGGAGGACCTCAAGGTTTTGAAGCCTGGAAGAGTACCAATAAAATGCAGTACGCGAAAGAGATGTGGTATTATTCTGAGTCTTTCTATGTAAAGAGAAATCATTTAGCAACTGGTGTCACTCTTGATGAGTCCATCATCGATATTTCAAGATTTGAGAATCAGCGCAGTAAAACAGATGAAGTGATCGTCACGCTTCCGGGTTATAAAGATGTTTTGGTTTTATTACCTGAGAATAAATTGATCTACAAATTGAATTAATAAGTCAAAAAGCATTTAACATGAAAAGAATCAATAGTATCTTCATCTTTCTTTGTCTGATCTTCGCGGTGAACAAAGGATTTGCGCAGCCGGGTGTTGGCTCAGCACCTTACTGTCTTCCTATTTACTTCATGACCCCTTGTAATCAGGCCGGAGCATGTAATGCACCGGGTAACTTCATCAATGACTTCATCAATAGTTTCAATACAAGTGGCGCCGTTACAAATATTGTGAACAACAACTCTTGTTGCAATTCTCAAATCGTAACAGGTATTGGTCAAAGAAATTATCGTTTCTGGGGTTGTGAACACTACATGGTTGCAAATCCGGGTCAGGTGATCACATGTAATTTCCAATCTGGCAACGTTTACTCTCAGGGATTTGCTCTTTTTGTTGACTGGAATCAAAACAATGTTTTCGATTTACCAGGTGAGCGATTGATCGGAACTGGAGTACCGCCGGCAGCTACATTTATCTCCGGAACATTTACTGTGCCAATTGGACAAGCAGGTGGAACTTATCGTATGCGTGTAAGATGTATTTGGGCAACAAGCGGTGCTTTTATCGATCCATGTAATACAACTACTTATGGAGAATGCGAAGATTATAATCTTTATATACCTCCTTCAATGCCTGCAGGAGCAATCACAGCAACAACTTCAGTGAATTCACCAATCTGTAGTGGTTCTACCGCTAACTTTTCTATTGCAACTACATATACTGGAGCATTAACTTATACATGGACAGGGCCAAATGCCTTTACTTCTTCTTTAGCAACACCTGCTATTCCGAATGCACAAGTAAACGCAAGTGGAATTTATACCGTTGTCATTTCTCCGGGTCAGTGCCCTATTACAAAAACTGTGAATCTTGCTGTGAATCCTACACCTACTGTGGTTCCTTCAAGTAATTCACCGGTATGTCAAAATACACCTTTAAGCTTGAGCGTTGCTGCTGTTCCGGGTGGTACACTCGTCACGTATAATTGGACAGGCCCTGGTACCTTCACCTCTTCCTTCCAGAATCCTATGATTCCCGTCGCCCAGCCAAGTAATTCAGGTGTGTATTCTGTACAAGTCGTCAACTCTTTCTCAAACGGAGGGGTTTGTATGGCTGGGAATACAACAACTGCAGGGGTTGTTCCTGTTAATCCAACCAACGTAACTCCTAATTTCACTCTTTGTATGGGAGATCAGTTGAACTTAACGGCTAATAATGCTGTTCCTCCAACCGCATACATGTGGTCTGGTCCGAATAGCTTCACTTCTGCGCTACAGAATCCAAGTATACCTAACATCGCACCAATTCATGCCGGTAATTATATTGTAACTGCATCATTTGCTGTTCAAGGTATTACTTTAGTTTGTACAAGCACTGCTGTTTCGAATGTATCCATCGTGGCTACTTCTCCAATCACGCTTACATTGCCAAATAACATTTGTCAGCATAATACGGCCTTCCTAACGGCCACCACTAACCCAATGGCACCAAACTTCCTTTGGACAGGCCCTAACGGATTCATAGCAACAAGTTCAAACACGAATATCGTGGACATTTCTCCTTCTGCAACCGGATTATACAATGTGGTTGCAACATGGGCTATAGGGACAAAGAGTTGCTCTATCAATGCATTCAACGTAATTAATGTAGTGCCTGTTTCTCCAATTGCAGTAAATGCTCCTACAGCTGTTTGTTATCCTGAGAATGTTCAGTTAACGTCAAGCTCGCCGGGTGCGATCTCTTATAGCTGGGCTTCTGCTACCGGTTTCACTTCGAGCATTCCAAACCCAATTTTAGGAGCTCCTGGTACAACTGCAACCGGAATTTATACTGTGTTTACTGCATACACAAACGGTGCATTGATGTGTTATAATAGCAACACTACTCAGGTAACGATCAACCCGATCATTCAATTTGATCTGGAACCATATAAACAAATGTGCTACAATGCTACTTACTCAGTGAGTGGTCCTGCAGGTGGTACTAGTTACTTATGGACTGGTCCGAATGGCTTTACTAATACCAACCAAGTTCTGTTGATACCATCTATG
>Ga0268298_10005534_pt1 | contig 11785 bp, 9 predicted proteins | sample WWTPWeurt_MetaG_FD_194462 | JGI IMG/M metagenome (GOLD analysis project Ga0268298, IMG submission 194462) | Activated sludge microbial communities from WWTP in Nijmegen, Gelderland, Netherland - WWTP Weurt | ecosystem: Engineered > WWTP > Aerobic digester > Activated sludge | place: Netherlands...
AGCTGCTCCGCGTGGTTTCGCGCGCAGTCTCCGCGGGAGTCGCCTCAGGCGGTTTCGACGTCGCCACCGTCGTCGGAGAGGTCGCTGCCGCGGTCTCCACGGACGATCTCCTGCCTGGGCTGAAGTCCGTGCTCGGCGTGCTCCTGAGTGCAACCGGAGCGGACGACGGCGAGATCTTCCTCTGCGAGCCCGACGGGAAGGACCCACTGCTCTGCGTCTGGGCCGGACCGCACGGCGCGGCGCTCGCGGAGCGACCTCGGTTCGCGGTGAACGTCGGCTATCCAGGCATCGTGGCTGCGACCGGCAAGCCCTTGGCCATGAAGGGAGGGCTGGCAGATGATCCCCGCTACCTCCGGCGTGCCGTCACCGATGCCGGCATTCGTTCGCTGGTCGCAGTCCCACTGCCCAACACGCGCGGCGTCCTCGGCTCCATACACTTGATGTCGCGGCGCGACGACTTCCCGGTCGAACAGGTGCTCGATCTGCTGGAGCGCGCGGCGGTGCCGCTGAGCTCGGCGATCCGCGCAGGGCTGGCGACGCTGCGACAGTCCGTGGACGTGACGTGTGGAGCCATCGGGCCAGGCTCGGCCGGTCAACCGCTCCGCCTGCTCCTCGAGTCCATGCGACGGTTTGCCGGCGCCCACCACGGAACCTTGGCCGTCGTCGATCCTGAGACCGGTTTCCCGAAGACGGTCGTGTCCACCGGCCCGGTCTCGCTGATGTGCCGCCAAGCAGAGCAAGGGGCCTGGACGACCTGTCCCTCGGTCGTGGCAGCACACGGATTCGTCGGTGACCCTGGGCGGCGGCGCTGGCCGGAGTGCTGCCGCCGGGGCCTGCCGAGCAGAGCCGCGAGCCCCTGCTGTCTGCCTATGATCGCGGGCGGTCGTCTGTACGGGATCGCCGTGCTCGACTTCGGGCGCGCGGGAGCGGAGCACGCGACCGGCCGCCTCGTTCCGCTCCTGACCATGGCCCAGCAGGCGGCGATCCGGCTGAGGGGACAGAGCTCGGGTTTCGTGCTCGATGAGCGCCAAAGCGGCGGCGTTACCGAAAGCTCGACCGTCGCGCAGCCCGAGCTCGACCTACGCTGCCTCGGCCCGTTCGCGGTGTACCAACGCGGGCAGGCGATTTCAGCGGAGGCGTTCACGCGAAGTAAGGCCATCGCCTTGCTGAAGTTGCTCGCGCTCAAGGCTGGCGCACCGGTGAGCCGCGACCTCCTGATCGAGTACCTGTGGCCAGAAGTCGATCCCAACCAGGGCGCGAACCGGTTGCACGGGGTAGTGCACGCGCTCCGCTCTGTGATCGAGCCCCACCGAGCGGAACGCCAATGGCTGTACGTCAAGAACCATGGCGAACTCTATCACCTGGATGTTAGCACGCCCATCAGCATCGACGTGATTCGATACAGAAGGCTCTTGGAGCAAAGTCATCGTTGTTCTCGTGAGCATGGCACAGGCGCGGTCGGGCTGCTCGAAGAGGCAGTCGCGCTCTATGCAGGCGATCTGTTCGAAGACGATCCGTTTGCCGAGTGGTGTGAGGCTGAGCGGTTAGAGCTCAGGGAGTGTCAAGTGGGCGCGCTGGAGCTTCTCGCGCGGCTCCACGCGACAGCGGGGGACAGGGAAGCAGCGCTTGGCTGCCTGCGCCGCGCGCTGCGCTTGTCGCCATTCAGGGAAGATCTCTTGCTCGCCAAGCTGGAGCTTCTGGTCCGGCTCGCCCGTCCAAGCGACGCGCTGGTCGCTTACGACCGCTATCGGCTCCTGCTGGCGACCGACGTGGACGCAGCGCCCTCGGCCGAGCTGCAGTCGCTGCACCGCAAACTCCTCGCCTCGACGCGTGGTGCACGACGTGTGACGAGAGTCGCAACCTGACGTCGTCGACTACCGCGACGTGCCCCAACCTGCCCCACCGGCGCCGCCCACGATGAGCCTGACGAGCTGGAGCGAACGACGACCGTCGGCGATGCGTTGGTTCGTCAAGCTTTTCCTCACGCTTCGAGGCCGACTGATTCTGCTCGTCTGCTTCGCCACCGTCCCCGCGCTCTCTTTCATCTTCTTCGCGGCGGTCAAGGAGCGCGAGGCGGCCTTGGAACGGATGGAAACCGAGGCGCGCCACCTGGGAAGCCTGACCTCTCGCGAGCACGCCCATCAGCTCAACGGCGGAATGAACCTGGTCCGTCGCCTCAGCCACGTGGTCCCGTGCGCTCGACCGCAACACTCGGACGCCCCCGCCTGCCCAGACTACCTCCCGACCCTTCTGAGCGGCTTTCCGCAGTTCGCCAACATCGGCGTCGCTGACCCTGACGGGGAGGTGATCTGCAGCGCTGCACCCATCCAACGCTCTGCCAACTTGAGGACGAACAACGCGTTCGAGCGCGCGATCTCCTCTGCCGAGGGCGAGACCGGGACCTACGTCGTCGGGTTCGTCGGCCGCCCGGTGCTGCACCTGGCGCAGGCGATTCGCGACGGCCATGGCGCACCTTGCGCGGTCGCCTTCGTGGCGGTCGAGCTCGGCTGGCTGGACCAACTGGCCGAGCAGGCGAATCTCCCTGCCGACTACTCGTTGCTCATCACCGATCGCACGGGCCGAGTGCTCGCGCGATCGGGAGCGCCCACGCACGATGCTGCCGGTGGCCGTCCCATCCCTGCTCTGGCCGACGCCCTCGGTCGCCCGCGCGGCGCGGTCCTGGAGATCGGCAACCCGCCCACCTCGCGCTACTTCGTCGCCACCGAAATGCAAGGGACCCCGGGCGTCTTCGTCGTCGCCGGCCTGCCCCATGAACGTGTGCAAGGCACGGCGAACCGCGCCTTCTATCGGACTCTTGTGGGGCTGATCTTCGTCACGATCTTCGCCATCGCATCCGCGATCGTGGCAGCCGAGCTGTCGGTCTTGCGGGTCCTGCGCGCGCTGACGCGCGCAGTGCGCAGGTTCGGCGCTGGCGACCTGTCGGCTCGAGCACCGCTGCCGGGGAGCCACGGGGAGCTCAGAGAACTCGCCGTCTCGTTCAGCAACATGGCCGAAGCTCTGGCGGCCCGGCAGCGCGAGGCTCTCGAGGCCCAAGACAGGCTTCGTGCGCTGTCACATCGGCTGCAAACGGCCCGAGACGAACAGGCTGGACGGATCGCGCGCGAGCTTCATGATGAGCTCGGCCAGATGCTGACCAGCCTGAAGATGGAGCTGTCGACGGTGTGCCGCGTTTGCTCGCGCGACGGCTACCCCGCTGCCGGAGATCTGGCAGTCGTCAAGATGAGCGAGCAGATAGACAGCGCCATCGACTCGGTGCGGCGCATTTCGTCGGAGCTGCGCCCACCCGTGCTCGACCGACTCGGCCTTGCGGCTGCGATCGACTGGCTCGTTCGAGACTGCAGAGCGCGCTCGGGCCTCACCATCGTTCTGCACGTCACCGATCTTCCGGAGCCGCTGGACGGGCTGGTCTCGATCACTATTTTTCGCATCGTGCAGGAGGCGCTGACCAACGTGGTCAGGCACGCAAACGCGACCGAGGTCAACGTCGATCTGGTGAGCGATGAGAGCACTCTGTCGTTGACCATTGCCGACAATGGTCGAGGGATCGACGACGCAGCCGCAGAGGGTCCGCAGTCACTCGGGATCCTGGGCATGCGAGAGCGCATCCATCTGCTGGGCGGCTCTTTCCACATTCGCGGCGAGCTCGGAAAGGGTACGACCATCAGCGTGGAGGTTCCGCGTGAGCCGCCGCGCAATGACGGCACGGAGCACGGGGCATGAAGATCATCATCGCTGACGACCACAAGATCGTCCGCTCTGGGCTGAGACACATCCTCGAGCTCGAGTTCGCTGGCGTCGTGGTCGGTGAGGCCACCACCGGGGCCGAGTTGCTCGACAAGGTGAAGGCGACCGATTGGGACGTCGTGATTCTCGACGTGGCGCTCGGAGCGGAGAGTGGTCTCAACACGCTGCCGCTGCTGAAAGCCGCGCGGCCGCACCTGCCCGTGATCATGCTGTCGATGTACGGCGAGCGACAGTTCATCGTGCGTGCGCTAGCCGACGGCGCGTCCGCCTATCTCACGAAGGAGCAGGCAGCGGACGCGGAGCTGTTCAGGGCCATCCGGACGGTCTGCGCGGGGCGCCGCTACATCGGCGAGGCGCTGGCCGAGCAGCTCGCCGATCACCTGGGAAAGGACGACGGAAAACAGCCGCACGAGGCGCTATCGAGTCGCGAGCTCGAGGTCTTCCTGCTGTTGGCGGGGGCCAAGACGGTGTCGGAAATCGCCGAACGCCTTCGCCTCAGCGTCAAAACGGTCAGCACCTATCGGACTCGAATCCTGGAGAAGATGTCGTTGGGGTCCAACGCCGAGATCATCCAGTATGCCGTGCGCAACGGGCTCGTGGGTTGAGCTTGTAGGACGAACACCGACGTGGCTCCCCATTTCTTCCTACGCGACACTCGGACGGTCGTCGATGCACGGGCGGGCTCACCGCGGTCACGCTCTAGGGCATGGACGCACACGGCTCCCGCTCGCACGCTGGGTTGGCGCCGGTTCGCCGCCACCTCCGCGAACGGCTGGAGACGATGCACCCGGCCTACTTCGCGATGTCGATGGCCACGGGGATCGTGTCCATCGCGTGTCACTTGCTCGGTCTGCGCGAGCTGTCGGCGCTTCTCTTCTGGTTCAACGTGCTGGCCTACGGCGGGCTGTGCCTCGCCACGCTAGCCCGCATCGTGCTCTTTCGGCAGGCATTCCTCGCTGACTGGGCTAGCCACCAGCGGGGTCCCGGCTTCTTCACGACGGTCGCGGCAACCTGCGTGCTTGGCTCCCAGCTCGTTTTGCTCCGGCAGGCCCCTGACCTCGCGTTCGGGTTGTGGCTCTTCGCTCTACTGCTGTGGCTCGTCTGTACCTACGCGGTCTTCGTCGCGCTGAGCATCCGTGACGACAAGCCGTCGCTCGCCGATGGCATCAACGGCGGCTGGCTGGTCGCCGTGGTCGCAACGCAGTCGATCTGCGTCCTGGGCTGCAGCGTCCTCCCCGAGAGGGTCGCGAACCAGGACGCAGCATTGTTCTTCCTCACGTCGTTCTGGCTCTGCGGCGGCATGCTCTACATCTGGATGATTTCCCTGATCTTCTACCGCTACACGTTCTTCAGGTTCGCTCCGAGCGACCTCATGCCGCCGTACTGGATCAACATGGGAGCGGTCGCCATCTCGACGCTCGCGGGCACAGCGCTCGTCGCAGCCTCGGGCGAATCGCCGCTGATGGCCTCGATCCGTCCCTTCGTGAAGGGCTTCACCATCCTATATTGGGCCACGGCGACGTGGTGGATTCCGATGCTACTTCTGCTCGGCATCTGGCGGCACGCCGTGCGCCGGGTGCCGTTCACGTACGACCCGCTGTACTGGGGGCTGGTCTTCCCCTTAGGAATGTACTCCGTCTGCACGTACCGGCTCGTCAATACGTTCGACCTGCGCTTCCTCGGCTGGATCTCGAGGGGCTTCATCGTCGTGGGCATCATCGCCTGGATGTTCGTCTTCTTCGGCCTGCTGACCCGCTTCCTCTACACGCTCGTGATGGCACTCAGAGCGCGCAGACCGCCATTGGCTGCAGCTGAGCCAGTCCTTTCAGCATTTCGTTCGGGTGCCAGCCAACCCTCGCACGGAGGTTCACAATGAACGCGAATACATTTCTCTTCAATCGGGATGAGTCGGGGCGACGCGGTCTTGCTGTAGCCGCACACACCGCGCGGGCCACACGCCCGTCGCGGACCGCTCGCGCAGAGTCGATGCAGAAACGGGGACGGGGGATGATCTTCGCGGGCTTCATCATCACCATCGCCGGCGTGGTACTCTACTGTGCGGTCTGTTTTTCCGGGGGGATTGACGCTGACATGGGCGAGCTTCTTCTCGAGAATGCGGTCCCGTTCGCGCGGGCCACGCTGGGAGTCCTGGCGGTCGGAGCGCTCGTCTGGCTGGTCGGCTCGTTCACGTACCTGCGGGGCGCGATGGACGCTGACGATGAAGCCAGCAATGGCGGCGAGGCGACCCCACCTCAGGTCCCGTGAGCGAGCAAGGGCGATTCGCCCCGGTCACCCGCCGATCCGCGACATCCGGAGCTTCGTCACCGCGCCCTCGGCGAAGCGGTGCCCTGCGGGCTTCATGGCCGCCGCGCGCGCAAAGCCCACAGCGATGGTTGCCTCGTCGCGCGCCTGGATCGCGTCACGCAACGGCACGCCGAGGTCGTGCCCGAGGCAAGGTCTGAGCTCGCCCACCGCGGTGAGACGAAACCGGCTGCACGTGCCGCAATAGCCGTCGGAGATCGGCGTGATGAACCCCACGACCCCTCTTGCGCCGGGCACTCGCCAGTAGCGCGCGGGGCCGTTGCCGCGTGGTCCTTCGGTCGGGACCAACCCCAGCTCCGCGGTCAGGCGCCGGCGCACCTGGGTGAGGTTGACGTACCGCTGGACGAGCCCGGGGGCCGCTCCTTCGCCCACGGGCATCAACTCCAGGAAGCGGACCACCAGATCGTGGTCGCGGGTGAGGTCGGCCCATGCGTCGATCTCGTCGTCGTTCATTCCGGAGATGACGACGACGTTGATCTTGAGCGGGCGCAGTCCGGCGTCCGAAGCGCGCTGGATGCCACGCCAGACGTCGGCGAGGGAGCCCCTGCAGGTGATCGCTCTGAAGCGCTCCGGTCTGAGTGAGTCGACGCTCACCGTGAGGCGATCGAGACCCGCCTTCGCCAGCGAGACCGCATGGCGGTCGAGCAGCACGCCATTGGTGGTGAGCGCCACCTCGCGGACACCCGTCTCCTCTTTGAGCCGCGCCACCAGATCTGAAAGGCCTGGACGCACGAGCGGCTCGCCTCCCGTGAGCCGCACGTGGTCCACCCCGAGGCCGCACGCGACGCGGACAACGCACACGACGTCGCTCCAAGACAAGAGCTCATCCGCGCGTCGGAATTCGGTCCCGAGCGGGAGGCAGTACGTGCAGCGCAGGTTGCAGCGATCCGTGACGGAGATGCGCAAGCTCCGCACCATTCGCCCGCACTTGTCGAAGAGCGGGCGCGCGGCTCTCACGTCGTCGACGACGCTAGGATGGGCGCTCACAACCCTTCCTCGTGTAGTACCACCAGTTAACCGCCACCGCTGCGACGTAGAACACGCCCGCGCCGATGAAGAACGGCTTGGCCGAGCCGGTCTTGGTGATCGAGCTGCCCACGAGCATCGAGAAGGCGAACGGGCCGTAAGCGGCGACCGCGCCCGTCCAGCCCAGCACCTGCGCTCCCTGACGCGGGGAATGCGCGAAGATGATCGGGTACTGCCGGAACGTCGAGGCGTTGCCGATGCCGCTGAACAGGAAGAGCCCCAAGATGCAGCCCACGAACATCGGGAACTGGTCGAGCGACGTGGGGGTCAAAAGACCCAGGAACACCATCGCCACACTCAGCGCAATCATCGCCAAGCCGATGATGTGAGTGAGGATCGCCCCGCCGACCTTGTCCGCGACGAATCCGAAGGCGACGCGCGTGGCAGAGCCGATCAATGGGCCGAGAAACGCGTACTTCAGCGGATCTGGAGCGCCCGGGAAGCCGCCATAGATCGTCTTGATCATCAGCGGAAACGCGGCCGCAAGTCCAGAGAACGACCCAAAAGTCATCACGTAGGTGACAGTGCAGAACCAGGTGTGCTTGTCCTTGAAGATGTCGAGCTGCTCGCGGAACGACGCCTTGATCGGCACGCTGCGGAGCAGAGCCAGGCAGAGAACACCCAGAACGACGAGCAGTGGCACGTACAAGAACACCGCGTTCTGCAGCCAGACGCTGTTGCTGGTGGCGCCCTTGGTCAGGACCTGCGGGCCCCCGCCCAGCGCCCCGAACACCGCGAAGCCGATGATCCAGGGACTCACGAACTGCGCCAGGCTCACGCCGAAGTTTCCGACTCCCGCCTGGATCCCCAGCGCCGCACCCTGCAGGCGCTTCGGGTAGAAGAGGCTCGTGCTCGGCATGTAGGAGGAGAAGTCTCCGCCGCCCATGCCGGCCAGGAGCGCCAGGAGCATGAACATCCAGAACGGCGTCTCTGGGTTCAGCACCGCAAGGCCAAGCCCGATGCACGGGATAAGCTTGAGCAGCGTGGCAAGCCCGACCACGAGACGCGTCCCGAAAATCGGGATCAAGAAAGTGTGGACGACTCGTAGCGTGCCGCCCGCCAGCCCGGGCATCGCGGCGAGCCAGAAGAGCTGCATGGTGTCGAACTTGAAGCCCACCGCCGGCAGGCGAACCACCAGCACGCTCATCACGAACCAGGTGGCGAACGAGAGAATGAGGCTGAGCGTGGTGAGGGTCAGCGTTCGCCAGGCGATCTTGCTGCCGGTCTCGCGCCAGAACCTCTCGTTCTCCGGCTCCCACCTGGACAGCCAGCCCCCCAGCCCCGCTGCCGAGCCGGCCCCGATCGGGGGGTCCACGTCCGTCTTGATCATGGCGCTGCCCCCGCTGCCTGCTCTTCCAGGCGTTGTGAGGTGCGCGGCGCCGCCTTTGCGTCGAGCAGGCGCACCGTGCGCTGGAGCCACAGCAAGCAGACTGCGGACAGCGCGAACATGAACACCCAGCAGCTCGTCCAGAGGCCCGTGCCTTCGAGTAGGTATCCGAAGATGATCGGGCAGACGAAACCGCCGAGGCCGCCCAGCACTCCGACCATGCCTCCGACCACGCCGACCTCTTCGGAGAAGTAGTCGGGGATGTACTTGTACACTCCCGCCTTGCCGATCCCCCAGATCGTGCCGAGCAGCATCACCAGGGTCGCGAAGATCCAGACGTTAGCCTGGAAAAAGATCCGGGTGACGCCCTTCGCGAGCAGCTCCCTCTTCTGCACCTTCTGCCCAACGACCACGGCAGGCTCCTGCCAGACTTCTTTCGTTGGAAACACGAGCAGTCCGGCCTCAACGTGCGCGAAGGTGGTCGGCTTGGTCACCAGCGGGTAGGTCTGGCCGCCGATGCTGATGCTGTTCGGGCTCACCGCCGTGACGGTGCCGGCGCCCTCGGCCATGATCCCCTTGCCTGGCGAGAAGATCTCCATCTTCGGAATCGTCACCGCGAAGCTGATCAGGCAGGACGCGGTCAGCACCCAATACATCACGCGCCTGGCCCCCCACTTGTCCGACAACCAGCCGCCCGCCGCGCGGATCACCCCTGACGGGAAGCTGAAGAGGGCGGCGAAGACGCCCGCGGTGACGAGCGGCAGGTAGTAGACGTTGACGAAGTACGGAACCAGCCACTGCGAGAATGCGACGAAGCAGCCGAACACCAGGAAGTAGTAGAGCCCGAAGCGCCACACGCGGACGCTGCGAAGCGGTTGCAGCATCTGGCGGAGGTTCTTGTCCGAGCTCGCTGGCTTCCTGTTCGTCGCGAAGGTCAAGAACACGATCCCCATGACCAGCAGCCCGACCGCGTAAACCAGGGGGAGCTTCCGCCAGCCCTCGAGGTTCGCTCCGTTGCCGGTGAACCGGTTCAACAACGTCGGCGCCAGGAGCGTGGTGAGCGCCGCGCCCGCGTTGCCCGCACCGAACACGCCGAGCGCGGTGCCCTGGTTTCTCCGGGGGTACCAGACCGAAGTGAACGCGATGCCGATCGAGAAGCTGACGCCGGCCAGGCCGAAGCCGAAGCTGCACAGCGCAAAGGCCAGGAAGCTATTGGCTCGAGAAAGCAGGAACATCGGCAGCGTACAGAGCAAGAGCAGAGCGCCGAACACCGGCTTCCCGCCGTATTTGTCGGTGAGGATCCCCGCCGGAAGTCGGAAGAGCGAGCCCGCCAGTACGGGGATGCCCATCAGCCAGCCGATCTCGACCGGACCCCACTTGAAGATCTGGTTGGCCGCGAGGAAGGTCACCAGCACGCCGTTGATCATCCAGACGGCAAAGCAGACAGTGAACGCCAGCGTGTTCAGGAACAGCGTCTTGTGAGCCGTGCTCGTCGCTCTGGCTTCCATGACGGGCTGCCTTCATCAGTTGTTCTTCGGACGGGCTTTGCTCCAGGGCGTGGCCGGGTCGCGGATCGCTCTGCGATCCCAATTCCACATCACGCGTTGATACGGCCGGCCCAGGTAGTGAAGTGGCGCGACCAGGATGTGGACCAGCCTCGTGAACGGGAAGATGGCCAGGATCAGCCATGCCCCGAGGACGTGGAGCTTGATCGGCAGAGGCATCGCGCTGATGGCGACCAGGTTCGGATCGAGCGTGAACAGCGACATCAAGTAGGGCGAGAGATCCGCCGCGAACCACGACGACCCCCAGCGGTAACCGAAGGCGACCCAGAGACCCAAGACGACCTGCGCCAGGAGCAGAAGCTCGAGCACGACGTCCATCCTGGTGGTGACCATCTTGATGCGCGGGTTCGTGAACCGCCTGAGCATGAGCGCCGAGAGGCCGACCAGCGTGCTCAGACCGAAGGCGAACGCAGTGATCTCCAGCACGATCAGTCGCACCGGGTTGCTGTTCCAGAGCAGCGTTCCTTGCGGGAGCAGAAACGCGGTCAGGTGCCCGAAGAAGCACACCAGGATCCCGACGTGAAAGGGAACCGAGCCCCAGAACAAGGTCCGACCTTCGAGGAACTGGGACGACAGGGCGGAGACTTTGAAGCCGGTGTTGCGATACCGCATGATCGTACCCACCAAGAAGATGAGCATGGCCGCGTAGGGCAACCCCGCGAATAGAAACACGTTCGGCAGGTTCATCACGTACCTCTCACAAGTTGGTGGCGCATGTCCCGGCAGGGGATGGACCGCCGTCTTCGATCCCCAGCTCCGCCCCGACCGAGCCGAGGAACTTCGACTCCTGGTCGAGCGGCAGGCTGATCTTCAATTTGAAGTCTTCGCGCAGCACCTCGTAGAGCGCCCCGAGGGCATGACAATAGGCAGTCCGCGTCTCGCCCGGCGCGACCTCGATGACCGTCTTGTGGTGCTTCTTGTAGAGCTCCTCCTTCTTGGCCATTCGTGTCGGTTCGAACTCGCGAATCATCTCGCGCACGGCCGGAGCGAGCAGCACGTGCACGAGCTCGTCCCGGGTCGTCGCGTCCGTCAGCCTCGGCAAGAGCCGGAGCACGTTGGTGAGATGATCTCCGAGCTCGGCGCCGCAGTCGATCGCCGCACGTCGGTGCTCGCCGCTCAGGCCGGCCAAGAGCGCGCCCCGCTTGTAGTCCTCGCCGAAGAGCGTGTAGCCGATGTCGAGCGAAGTGATCGGCTGGACGTCGAAGGTGCGCGTGTGGAGCTCCTGCAGTGCCAACAGGTCGTGGTCCGGCAAGAGCTGCCGGAACTTCTGCAAGGCCAGAGCAGCGAGCGGGTAACGATCGGTGTGTGCGGCGATCGCGCGGGAGACATCCTCCGCGAAGGTCGGTCCAGGATGGGCGAACAACCTGGACAGAAGCTCGTAGTGCCCGAGCGCCATCTCACAATCCTCGCTGGGGCTTCTCTCGGAAGCCGAAGCCCGTTGAACCCTTGGTGTCGCCGGTGAACTCGAGCATCTCCATGGCCTGCTCGCGGTGCGCCGGAGGGATCACGAAGCGATCGTTGAATTTCGCTAGAGCCGTCAGCTGGAAGATGCCCTCCGCGTCGGCCTGGGTCAGCCCCGTCTCCTTCAAGAGCTGGTTCGCCTTCGCCTCGGGGATGTCACCGACCGTCTTGAAACGCCGGTAGATCCTCACCGCCATCAGCTTCTTCAACCGGAGCGCGACCGCGCTCGTGTCGCCCGCGCTGAACAGGCTCGCCATGTACTCGAGCGGGAAGCGGGCCTGGTCCACCGTCTGGAAGAGCTCGGTCGTGCTGGTGTCGT
>Ga0268298_10005535_pt1 | contig 11784 bp, 3 predicted proteins | sample WWTPWeurt_MetaG_FD_194462 | JGI IMG/M metagenome (GOLD analysis project Ga0268298, IMG submission 194462) | Activated sludge microbial communities from WWTP in Nijmegen, Gelderland, Netherland - WWTP Weurt | ecosystem: Engineered > WWTP > Aerobic digester > Activated sludge | place: Netherlands...
TCCAATTCCTTAATACTCGAAAAATTAGTGCCGAATTAGTGGTGGATGCGATAAGTGTTCCACTCCCAGTTAAGTTTAGATCACGGGAAACTATAATCGTGGTTGTATTTATCATCGAATCAGCCCAAGCAAAATGAATATTTGCAACCCCCGAGATATTAAAATCATTATTTATTGTAACATTAACTGTTCCTTTTGCCTGCAATCCTGATGCTGGATTACCTGCAAAATACCAATTCTGCCCACCACTCACAACAAGATTGTTAGTGATGAAAGTGAGGTTGCCGTTACCACCCTCGATGAAAGTACAATAAGTACCACCGCTCATGCCGGCCAGCGTCGTAGTGCCGCTTACGGTTAAACGCAAAGGCGCATCCGCTTTGTTTACGAAGTGCGAAATACCGGCTCCGATGGTCAGGTTTCCATTCACCGTAATTCGGATATCGGCCCCCGTGCTATAGTTATTACCGAATACGGCATTGAAGTTGCCGTTGATCGTCATGTTTCCGGTGATGGTCCAGTTGAGCACCCCAAACGAGGTGTCCATGACGGTTGTATTTCGGGCCGCGATGTTGTTGTTGAGATTGAAATTTCCGGAAGTCATCGTCAACGACCTGTTCTGCCCGCGCTGGAAGACGATGTTGCCATTGTTGAGGATATCCACATCGCCCAGCGCGAGGTTGCTGGTGTTGCCGGTGCCGTCGTCCATGACGATGGTTCCCTCCGTAACCGTCAGTTTACCCCTGATCCGGTTAGATACCGGTAAGGCAAAACAACCGTCCTGATCCCAGTTACCTGGTCCGCCGATCGGAGCGCTAAGCGTCACGTTGCCGAAGATGGAAGACTGTACACGGTCGGCGCATCCCAATGGTACAGAAGGATCAAACCATTTCTGAATAATCAGGTTGCTTGTTGCGGAAAACACCTCGTTGCTCAGCTCAAAGATACTTTCGTCGAGCAGCCCGCTGTTTCTCGGGTTGTGTACATAGGTGGCGTTACCATTCAGGGTAAAGTTCTTTCCAAGAGTTGTGAATTCTATAGCCCCGTTGTTCTCCAGACGTCCGCCGGCATTGACCGTGATGTTGCCACCAATGGTCATGATGCTGAGTGCGGTATTCGAAATGATCACGACACCGTTAATGGTCAGGTCATTGATCGGGGGAGTACTTTGATCGACAGTCAGCGTACAACCGACGTTGACGATCACGCTTTGTCCTGCAACCGGCGCCGCAGGACTCCAGGTCGCAGTGGCCCAGGTTCCGCTGGCGGTTACGGTAGCTTGCGAGAATGCGTTGTTGAGATTAACTAAGAAGAATAAGAGGAAGGTGATCCACCGGACAGGCATAATATGCCCATGGCAGATCGACTTGCGATTACTGTCGAAGTAGGTGTGTTTCACTGAGTACATTGGAAAAGCGGGTTGATGGCCGTTTCCCAAGTCAAGTAAAAATAGATTTTTCAAGTTGAATTACCAATACTTGTGAATAAGTAAGGCGATTAAAATCATCAGAAAATACTTCACTTTTTATGGAAAAATCAACTTTTTTGGACGGGGACCTAAGCTTGAAGGGTCAATGAACCGAAATATGGGATGAATTTCAGCACAAATTCCCATTCCTTGTAGGTTCACTTCGGCAAGGACCCCGGAAAAGAAAAAGCCGGTCCCAATCGGGACCGGCTTTTCTTGTTGGATAGGCAACGGATTATTCCACCGTCACGCGCACCACTTCTTTACCATTGTCGGTGAGCAGGCTCACCAGGTAAGTTCCTTTAGCCATACCGCTCAGGTCGAGGGTGTGGAGGTTGGAACCTTTAGAGGCTTTGTTGCGCTCGGAGAGAATAACACGACCGCTCAGGTCGGTGACGTTCACTACGTACTGCATGTCGCTGTTTTCGCTGTTGAAGCGGATGTTCACCGTACCGGTGGTGGGGTTGGGGAACACTTCGGTGCGAAGTGCTGCGGCTACGTCAGCAGATCCTGCAACACGGCAACCTACCGGGGTAATGGCCAGGGTGGCCGTACCGGAGTTACCGCAGCTGCTGTTGGCACGGATGCCAATGGAACCGTTGGAGAAGCCCGCGTTCACGATAGCGAAGGTATTGGAGGTCGGTGTACCGGAGAGTACCGTGTAACCAACCGGAACCAGTACGTCGTACGTAGAAGCGCCGTTGGTGGCGTTCCAGGTCACCAGGATGTCGGTGCCCATGCACGGAGAAGGAGTGGAGGTGGTCAGGCCGGTGACGTTGGACGGGTTGCCGTTCACAGTCACGCAGCGCTGGAATCCTGCACCGCAACCGTTGACACCATTAACGCAGATCTGACCGGTGGTGAAGCCGCCGGAGAAGGTCACGGTGATGGAGTTGGTCGAGGACGAACCCGTAGCACCGGAAGGCAGGCTCCAGGCATAGCTGGTGGCACCGCTCATGGCCGGGATGCTGTACGTATAGGTCTGACCGCATACGCCGTTGGTCGGGTCGCCGGTGATGTTACCCGGGGTGCCGAGTTTACCGGTGCTGATGGTCTTGCAACGCTGAGCGGAGTTGGCGCCGCAGGCGCTGACTGCCACTACGCAAACCGAGCCTGCGGTGAAGCCGCTGGTGGTAGAGACCGTAGCGCTGGTACCGCTACCGACTACCGAGACACCAGAACCGGTCGTGCTCCAGATGTAGGAGGTTGCGCCCGGAACGGCAGCGATGGAGTAGGATGAAGAACCGCCCGGACAGATGGTCGAGGAACCGGAGATGGTACCCGGGATGGCCGGAGCAGCCGAAATGGTCATGCAGCGGGAAGCGCCGACATATCCGCAGGAGGTCACACCGGATACGCAGAGCGTACCACTGGTGAAGCCGGGGCCGAAGGTTACCGTAGCGGAAGTACCGGTTCCGACAACCGTCATACCGGACGTGCCGGTCCACTGATAAGATGCAGCACCTGCCACAGCCGGGATGGAGTACGTACCCACGGTAGACGGACAGCCGATGATGTTACCCGTGATAGCGGACGGCTGGGTGAGGGTAGCGCGGATCCAGGTACACTTGGTGTTGGGCGAAGCGCCGCAGGCGTTGACAGCCTGTACACAAATGTTCCAGCCGGACTGACCACCGGTCGGGAGAGCGGAGTAGGATACCGTTACCGAGTTGGTAGCGGAGACGTACGGGCTGGGCTGACCGTTGAACAAGACTTGCGGCGGACCGCTCCAGTTGTAACCGGTAGCGCCAAGTACGGAGTTGGTCGTGATTACATCGGAACCACCCACGCAGCCGGAAGCCGGAGCGCTGGTGATGGAGATGGTACCGGTCGGTTGACCGCCGGAAACGACTACCGATACAGTAGCACAAGTCGTGGTGTTACAAGCACCTTCAGCACGAACGTAGAAAGGATAGGTTCCGGCAGACGGAGGCGTATAGGAAATGGAAGCGCCCGTTCCGATCGGAGCACCGGCACCGCAAGCACCGGCGTACCATACCCAGTTAGCGCCGGATCCGAGTGAACCACCGACAACCGAGAGGGTCACGTTGTTAGGCAGACAGATGTTGGCAGCCGAAGCGGAAGCGCCGGTCGGAGCGACCGAGTTGCTGCCGGACGTGCCGACCGTGGCGCTGCAGGATGCAGTACAACCGTTGGCATCCGTTACCGTGTAGTTGTATGAACCGGCTGTCAAACCGCCGAAGGTGCCAGTGCCGGTATAGGCGCCGGTGCCGCCCGTAGCGGAAACCGTTACTGAACCGTTGCTACCGCCGGGGCAGGAAACATCGGATGCAACACAGGAAGCGATCAATTGAGGAGGATCAACCAAAGATCCGGAACAGGAGGCCGTACAGCCGTTTGCATCGGTTACGGTGTAAGAATAAGCGCTCGCGGAGAGACCGGTAAAGGTACCCGTACCGCTGATGCTACCCGTGCCGCCTGAAGCGCTTACAACTACCTGACCGTCGTTGCCACCGAAGCAGCTCGGGTTGGTCGGAGTGCAGGTAATGCTGACTGCGGAAGGTTCGCTGATGGTCACGCTGGCAGTGGTGGTACCGCACGAAGCATCGGTCACCGTCACCGTATAGATGCCAGCGGTAAGGCCGCTCGCCGAAGCCAAAGTGCCGCCCGAGGGAGCCCAGCTATAGCTGTAGCTGCCGCTGCCGCCCGAAGCGGAGACAGTAGCTGCACCGTTGTTGCCGCCAAAGCAGGAAACGTTGTTGTCAGCATTTGCCGAGGCTGTAAAGGGAGCATACACGTTAACAGAAACCGACTGGGTGGCCGTACAACCGGCACTGTTGGTAACGGTGACAGTGTAAGTTTCCGACGAAGTCATGCCGCTGGCTGTGGGACTGGCCAGTGTCGTATTGTTGAGGAAGGTGGCAGGAGACCAGGAATAGGAATAGGCATTCACACCTCCGGAAATATTCACGGTGTAGTCTTCCACTTGGCCGAAAGAAGATGCACCGCAGGGAGTCGTGTTCGGTATCGAAGCACTGTTGTCCTGCAAACGAACACGCATCCGTGTCGTTCCGTTGCCTGCTGAACCGGGAATGGTCAGCGTACCGGTGAGTGTAGCTGAGCTGGACCCGCTACAGGAAGGACAAAACGTGCTGACAGCTCCATCGTACAGTTTCTCAGAAGGATCACCGAAGACACCATCCTGGTTAAGGTCGACCCAGATATACACCCGGTCGTCCGAGGCATAAGCGCTGGATACGGTTACTGAAACGCTGTAAGGTGTACCTACAGCAAGACTCGTATTGACAGCAGTGAAGTCCTCGTAACCTGCTGTTGAGCTGCTGGTGTTGTTAATGGTGTTCAGCGAAACGTTGCTGATCTTTTCGTAACTTGTACTGTTGGCAGTAGCCGAACAATATGCGGCTGGACCTGCAACAGAAACGGCGAGCGAAGTACTTCCGCCATTACAAACGTCTGAGGGGGTGGCGGACGTTCCGGTAATAACAACAGCATTCGAAACCACTACTGTATGCGTGGACGTAGCGGTACAGGAATTACCATCCGTTCCAGTTACGGTATAGGTAGTGGTACTGGTCGGCGAAGCCGTCAGCGGGTTGCTGGTGGAACCGCCTGGTGCCCAGGAATAAGAGCTGGCACCCGAAGCCGTCAGGGTCACTGAACCGCTGCCGCAAATCAAGTTGCCGCCGGAAACGCCGACAGTAGGACCCGGGATCACTACCACAGTGAGCTCGTTGCTCAGCACCGTGGTCGGTCCACCGGAGCAGGTCACCGCCAGCACATAGTAATAGGTACCAGCCGCCAGCGGGCCTGTGGTGTAATTCTGGCTAGTGCCACCTGTGCCGACGCTAACGTTCACATAACCACTGCCGCTGGTAGTGCTCACCTGCCACTGGTAGGTGATACCACCACCGGTGTTCACGGCATTGTTCGTCATGTTCACCGCGGTGCCTGCACAGTATGGTGCCGTGCTCACCACGCTGCTGGTGCCAGCGCTCGGAGTGCCGGTGCAAACACTCTGAATCGACACATTGTCAATGTGGAAGTCGTAGTCCGGACTGTCGTCCGTGGTGCCTTCCGAAGCAAAGAAGGCAATGATGCACTGCTGCCCGGCGTACGGGGTAAGGTCCAAGGTCTGCGTGACCAGCGTATTGCTGATGGAGGTGGTATTGGCCGCGTTCCAGGTCACCAAGGAGGTCCAACTCAAGCCGCAATCTGTGGAGATGCGCACCTGAACGAAGTCATCCGTGCCCTGCATGCCGCTCGCATCCACGCCCACTGTATTATAGTCCGTAATAGCAATGCTGTAGTTAAGCGACGCCCCGGTAGTAGGAACGAACTTCGGACCCACGATCCAATCGTTCTTCCCCGTAGTATAGAGGTTGATCTTGGCCGTGGTGTTGGCAGGTGACCAACCGCTCTGGCTGGTCCAGGCACTGCTTGTACCTGAGGGTGCCGATGCACCGGTCGCTTCGAACCAGTTGGGGAATAGGGTAGTGAGATCGGCACCGGTATAACCGGTGAAGTTCACGCTTTGCGGTAAGGTTACCGGCGCCACCACAGTCCGAGTAGTCGCGGTCATGGCATCGTTCGTCGCATTACCATCACCTGCTACGGTGGTGAACGCATTGAAGGTGTAGATACCCGCAGTCGACATGTTCAATGTCGAGGACATATTTACGTTCTGCGTGCCACTGGCTGCCAGTGTGCCACTGCTCAAGGTCGCGGTCAAAGTGGCCGACACGGCACCGGTCACGTTCACGGTCACCGTGGTAGGGTTCACGCTGAAGTCGATCGTGGAGATGCCAAAGTTCCTGACCGTAACGGTCACAGTCTCGGTGGCACCGTAGCAACCCGTAGTGACCGGGGCTACAAGGGCTGTTGCACCCATGTCCAAGGTAACCGGTGTTATGGAATAGGCGCCAAAATCATGGGGGGAGGCACCGCGAGCGGCACAGAGGATGTCGTCTGTGACCCATGACTGTACGGTAAAGCCTGTCACGTTATTCAACGCCAACGCGGACGCTTGCAGGTTCGTGTTGGGGTTGGTCAACTGAGGATCCACCGTTTGCGAATTGGCATCCTGACTTGCCGGTGAGGTCAGCGCTGCCTGGTGAGCAATGAGTGTGCTATTGGCCGCTGCGTTCACCAGGCTGATGAAGCCACTGGTGCCCAGGTCGGTTGCGATGTAGTAATTGTTGTAGTTCGAGACCGATCCCGCTGCGCCCCAGGTTGCGCCAGTGAACCGCACCGCATAGTGCCTAGCGGTGGCATTAGCAGACGAGTAGTTGGCGAAGATGTTCCCTCGGATGCGGTAAACCGCCGAGTTGTTCTGTACTTCGAAGCACGTACTGGAGATCGCCGCGTTCAGCCCCTGGCCGATGCTGACGGTGTTATTGTCAATATCGTACGATTGGGAGGAAGTGGCGCTCGACACTCCCACGAAGATGCCGAACACATAGCGTGTGGCGCTTGCTGACGTCCGTGAGGTGTACAGGTTCGAGACCGCGTTGTTGTAAATCTTGATGTTGTTCGTTCCGGTGGTCAGATTTTCCGTCTGGATGCCGTAGCAGGAAGAAGTGGTCGTGGTGGAACCGAACACGCTCACATCCCACACTTGGTTGCGGTAGATCTCCGAATTGCCAGCGTTAGTAAGTACATAGATGCCACGCGTGGCGCTCTGGTTACCTGCGATGGCCGTTACATTGTTATTGAAGATCTTGAATCCGCTCTGAGCATCGGCCCGCATCCCAAATGCGCCACTGAAGGTTGTTGATGTCGGTCCTACGTTGCTGATTGTGTTACGGGTAGCACATGCCGAGGTGCCAATCTCACACGCGAGGTCCGGGAAGCTGGTGTTACCCAGTAGGTATATGCCACCGTCTCGGACGTTCGTCACCGTGAGGTTATAATACTTGTTCGTGCTGTTCGCACCGCCGGCGCTCGTAGGCGTCACGCCGCCGCCCGTGCTGCTAACGGTCTGCAGGATGCCGTAACTCGTGTTGCTTCCCCCGCGTGTTCCCTGGTTGATAACCATGTTCTGGAACGTGTTGTTCTGCGCGCCGTTCGTGGAAGAAGCGTTCCGTACAAGCAGGCCATACTCCACGGCTGACCCTGCCGAGGCATCCAGGTCGATGCCATCGATCGTAATGAAGTCACCCCCTGAGACACAGAAGGCGAAGTCCGCGGACCCGGCAGACCCGGTCGGTGTGATCTTAGGGTTAGCTCCTGCACCGCTCTTCAGAAAGCGAATGTAATTCAAGGCTGAAGAGCCCGATGCTGTCAGTGCGGGAACGTTCTCGCTGAACGTCTGACCGGCGCTCACATTAAACGTGATCGGACCAGTGAGGGCTCCACAGGCCGTGGCACTGTTCGCTGCGCTGATGGCCGCGCTGAAGGTTTGGAAGTTGGTGCCGGAGGTCGGAAGTGTGTTGTTAATGGTGAAGGTGCCACCAGCGGACGTAATGGTCGGTGTGCTTGAGGTCAGGCTGATGTTATCGATTGCGGTGGCCGGGGAAGTACCAACAGAGCCATCCATGCGGAAGGTGAAGATCAACCGGAGCGTTGAGCTCGATGAACAGTTTCCAGCGAGACTGGCTGGTATCGAGATGACGGTATTGGTCGCCGTACTTTGATTGAAATAGAGCGCATTTCCCACGAATGTCGCACCGGCTACGATCGCAGTGCTCACAGTTCCACTAGGGGCAGTGGCTGCTGCTGTTGGCGTCACAGACGTCGGTGCGATCGAGACCTGTAGCCCATCATATGCGGAAGTTTCACCGACCCCTTTCCAATCAAAGCTCAGGGTGATGTTCGTCTCGCCGGCGGGGAATGTGATATCCCGGTAGAAGTGGACGATGTACTGGGCGGAATTGTTGGTATAGGCATATGCCGAGGTCGTCGTATTGTTCGTAATGTAGGCGCTATTGCCAGTGCCCACTCCCGAAGTCGATGATGGGCCAATGATCCACTGGTTCAGCGTACTGGTCGGGGTGCCATTGACCAGGATCCAGTTGTTCGCTGCGAAGGTGCTTCCATTCTCGAAGCCCCCATCCCCGGAAGGGGAGATCAGCGGAGTCTGCGCGTTCGTTGTAAACGCCGTGAAACAGCTCAGCAAGAGAGCCAGTCCCAGCAAACGTAACAACGAGTTGTTCGTAGTAGGTTGATGTTTCATGTTGATTGAGTTATTGGTTGTTTTGTTGTGTTTCAGGGAAGAATATGAGGATACCGTCACCGGAACCGGAGACGGTCGTCGTATGAGAAACTCGAAAATTTGCCAAAAGGATGGTAAGCCTTTATTCATGGGCAGTTTGAAGGGTTTCGAAAGATAGCATTCGTTCCGTATTACACAAAGATTTGTTGATATTTTACCCGGAAGATTTTGGCGAACGGCGTGAAATGCGTGGCGAATGCCGCTGCGCGGGGCTGAAAGATGTTCCGGGTTCCGGGTTTAATGAACGTTTAAACGTTTAAACGTTTGAACGTTGTAACGATGTGAGCGACCTTCAACCTTCAACCTTCAACCTTCAACTAAACCCGGAACCCGAAACTCGAAACCCGGAACCATTAACAAGAAAAGCCGCCCCGAATGGAGCGGCTCTGTCTCTACCGTTGTTCGGCTTTTCTTAGTACTCGGTCTTCAACTCCACGCGACGGTTCTTCGCACGGCCTTCCGAAGTCTTATTGTCTGCAACCGGACGGGTATCGCCGTAACCGGTGGCTTTCATGCGCTCAGGGTCGACTCCTTTCGATGCGAGGTAGTTCTTTACAGACTCACAACGCTTCTGCGAAAGCACCATGTTCTTCTGCGCGTCACCGGTGTTGTCGGTGTGGCCTTCGATGGAAAGTTTCGCTTCCGGATACTTCTTGAGGATGTCGGAGAGGTCGTCAAGCTGGGTCTTAGAGGCGCTCTTCAGCTTATCGGAACCGGTCTCGAAGAAGATCTTGCTGGCGATCTTGGTGATCTGGGTGATGATCTCTTTCGGGATCTCCGGACAACCTTTGTTGCTGGCAACGCCGGCTACCGTAGGACACTTGTCGTCTTTGTCGGCAATGCCGTCGCTGTCACCATCCGGACAACCTTTCAGGAAAGCGGCACCTTTGATGGTCGGGCAATCGTCTTCTTCATTCACTACACCGTCTCCGTCACTGTCCATCGGGCAACCGGTTTCGTTTACTTTATATCCTGCCTTGGTATCCGGGCATTTGTCATCCAGATCGGCTACCCCGTCGCCGTCCGCATCCGGACAACCTTGAAGGGTCATCAGGCCGGGAACATCCGGGCAACGGTCGTCACGATCGGCAATGCCGTCGTTGTCCTTATCCGGACAACCTTTGAGGGCGGCAACACCCGGCACCGCGGGGCAATCATCGAGGTAATCAGCTACACCGTCCTTGTCGCCGTCGAGCGGACAACCGGCTTCATCAACTTTAACACCGGCAGGCGTATTCGGGCACTTGTCGTTCTTATCGGAAACGCCATCGCCGTCGCTATCCTTCGCCACGCCGAGATTCACGATCAGTCCAAGCGAATGCTCTAGGAACTGGTCTTTGTCGCCGTCTTCGTTGGCGTCCCACTTGTTATCGGAGGGCATGTGCAGTCCGGTCTGCCAATCCAGGCTGACCTGATCGCTCAGGCGGAAACGGATTCCGGCGCCTGCGTAGATGTCGAGGCCTGCAACCATGTTGTCGTCGATTTTCTCCTTAGGACCATTTGCTTCCACATCACCGAAAGCGCCGCCAATACCGGCTGTCAGGTAGGGGCCGATACAGGCATCTTCGTTGAAGATGTACCCGTTGTACAGTTTGTAACGAAGGCGAAGATCTGCCGTGTAAACCAGGTCATCCATGAAATAGGGATCCTTCTTTTGCGACATGGCTCCATGCAGCAGGAACAATCCCAGATCAAAAGACTTGTTCAGGTAACGGTTGATGGAGATGCCCTGGCCAAAGGTTTTGTCATTCACCTTGAAACTGAAGAAATTATCACCAAGGCTGGTCTTCGATTCGACCAAGGCTCCGTGGAATCCCAGTCCCCATTTGAATTCAGCATTTTGGGCCATGCTTGTGCCGGTCACCAGCAACATGGCAAGGCCAAGCAACAAGTGACTAAATGTTCTGCAATTCATGAGTTCGCGGTTTTGGTTAAGGTAATGACCAAATTAATTGTTAATTTCATTAACAAACAAGGGCGTTTTTTCAACAAATTCCTAAAATGATAGCCTTCAGGCACCTAAGTGCCCCGCAGGATCTTAGGGAAGATTCACATACCTGCGTATGGAATGAAGGCGGTGACTGAGTTGCCCGGTATCGGAATTCAAAATACCGGTAGCATCGAGTTCATCGATCCTGACCCGGCCACTGGCATGCATGATCCGGCCACCGGGAAGTAAGATTCCGGTGTGAATGACTTTGCCCTCATCGTTGGAAAAAAAAGCGAGGTCGCCTGCACGTGCTTCCTGGATATTGGGAACAGGCGTTCCCTGCTCGGATTGTTGCCAGGCATCCCGTCGTATCCGGATGCCGGAAAGTTTGTAAACCATCTGGGTAAATCCCGAGCAGTCGATTCCAAACGGAGATTTTCCTCCCCACAGATAAGGAGCGTGCAGGTACATGTACGCATGTTCCAGCATGTGCGTAGGATCAGGCTTCGATAGCTGTGTTACGGAACCCTCATATTGAAACGCAGTTCCGGAGATATTGAATTGCTTGTCATGATAGCCGGGCAGGACGCTGCCGAGCACCACCGGGATCATCTGGTGCTGGTCCCAGACGACTAATTGAACGATGTCCAGTGTTACGGTACGGGGTGCGCTCAGGATGGTGCGCACTTCCGATTCTTCCATGGCGCGCAATTGTTTCTTGTCAACCCATCCCGGATAATCGTCATCCAGCACTTTGATGTTGCGCCAATTGTCCTGTCGGTCTTGTATCTCCACCAGATCACCGAAGAGCAACTGGGTAACGATTTCGCTTCGGTCGCTCGGTTCTTTTCTGACCGGTACTACGCTTAAAGGGCAAATGGCAAACATGCGACTAAATTAATGCAAAACGGGAAAGGTTCCAGCGAGCCTTTCCCGTTTTACGAAAGCGAATGTCAACAGGTTCAAACCAATTCGATCACCATGGCGCTGGCTCCGCCGCCACCATTGCAGATACCGGCTGCACCGATCTTCGCACCGCGCTGCCTGAGCACGGAGATCAGGGTCACGACAATGCGTGCACCACTGGCTCCCAACGGATGTCCGAGTGAAACGGCACCACCGAACACGTTCACCCTGGCGGGATCGAGCTTCATCAGTTGATTATTGGCGATCGCGACAACCGAGAAGGCTTCG
>Ga0268298_10005536_pt1 | contig 11784 bp, 10 predicted proteins | sample WWTPWeurt_MetaG_FD_194462 | JGI IMG/M metagenome (GOLD analysis project Ga0268298, IMG submission 194462) | Activated sludge microbial communities from WWTP in Nijmegen, Gelderland, Netherland - WWTP Weurt | ecosystem: Engineered > WWTP > Aerobic digester > Activated sludge | place...
GGAAAATGGGCGATCGCGCCCAAATATACCTATGCGCGGCCATTCTGGAATGGCCTGGCGGCCGTGTTGGACGGACGACTAAGCCTGTGGATAGACCGGAACGGTGTGGTGGTCTGGCAGGACCACTGATCGCCCGTGGGCGGATTTCCCAGCGGGGCAAGGAATGACGAGACTTTTCGATGCGGATCAAGGAAGGGTGGGGGTCCGGTGGGCAGAATTCCATCCCTGGCCCCGGTGGCGGGGCGCTTAACGGAGTTCTCATGCAAACCATCCACGTGTGCAATCACACCACCCCCGAAGCCCTCTATCCGTTCGACGCGCGCGGCATCGCCAAGCGCTTCCGTCATGCCGCCATCTTCGGCGCTCTGGATGCGCTCCAGCCCGGCGAGACCATGCGTTTCTGCAACGATCACGATCCGCTTCCCTTGCTTGCTCAATTGCAGCACCGCTATGGCGAACGGGTGAGCGTCACCTATCGCCAGCGCGAACCGGGCGCGATCGTCATCGATTTCAACGTGGCCCAGTGAAATATCGGCAGCGCGAGGAGCGATGGGCGAGCGGCAAGGGTAACTGAGTGCTGCTCACGGCGACCCTCACCTGCGTGGTCCTGGCCGCCAGCCTGATCCTTGGGCTTGCCGGCGGCAATCCGGTGGCTGTCGCCCACCTGGCCTTTGCCGCCGGGGTGTTGCCCTTGATCTTCGGGGCCATCGCCCATTTCGTTCCCGTTCTGACCCGTTCCGGGGAGCCCGCCTCCCAGGTTGCAGCGATTCCCCCTCTCGCCCAGGTCTTCGGCCTGGCCATCGCCGCCGCCCTTGAGGGGTTGCTGCCGCGCTGGATTCTGCATCCGGCCGCCCTGGCCGATCTCGTCCTGGCCCTCGGCTTGCTCGCCTGGGTGATCGGTCGGGCGCGGCGCTGCCTGGGAACGCCGCACCCGGGCTGGCGCTGGTATGCCGGCGCCCTCGGCTGCTGCGCCGCGGCGCTCGCAGCGGTGCCCTTGATTGCCGCAGGGGTGGCGGCGGCGCCGCTGCGCCTCTGGCATCTGCACCTCAACGTCCTCGGGCTGGTGGGCCTCGCCGCCCTGGGCACCCTGCCCGTCCTGCTTCCGACCGCCCTGGGCAAGGGCGATCCGGAGTCGGCCGCCTGGCTGCGCCGCCGGCTCATTCCCGTCCTTGCGGGCGTTCTTGCGGTTGCGGCCGGTGCGGCCTTCGCCTGGCCGCTGGCTGCGGTGGGCGCTGCCCTCCTGTTCGCCGTCGCCTTGAGCCTGCTCGGGCATTGGTTAGGGAGATTTGGCCTCGCCGCCCTGGTCTCCGGCGGCGCAGCACCGTCGCTGGTGGCGGCGGTGCTCGGTCTCCTAGGGGTCTTGGGCGCAGGCGCCGCCCACGGGATGGGCGCGATCGCCGCACGTCCGTCCATTGTCCATTGGGCGGCGGGATTCCTGCTTCCCCTGATCACCGGCGCCCTGACCCAGCTCCTGCCGGTGTGGCGCTATCCGGGGCCGGGCAGCCCGGCCCGTAAACGTTTCGGGCAGGCCCTCGGGCGCTGCGGGAAAGCCCGGGCGATTTGTTTTCTCACTGCGGGGATTACCCTTGCGGCAGGATGGTCCGCCACGGGCGCGATCCTGGCCGCGACAGGCCTGGGCCTATTTCTCCTGGCTGCAATCGCGCCGGCGGTCCCCGGGTCGCGGTAAAATCCGCCCCTTCCGCTTTCTTTTCCGCTCCTTCCCTCATGCGCTATCTCTCGACCCGCGGCCAGGCCGCGCCCCAAGCCTTTTGCGACATCCTCCTGGGAGGGCTCGCCCCGGACGGCGGCCTCTACCTGCCGGAAGCCTACCCCCAGGTGAGTCCTGCCGAGTTGGACGTCTGGCGGAATCTGTCCTACGCCGATCTGGCTTTCGAGATTCTCAGGAAGTTCATCGACGACATTCCCGTCGCCGATCTCAAGGCTATCGTCGCCAAGACCTATACCGCGGAAGTCTATTGCCATACCCGTAATGGAGGAAATCCCGCGCAAATCACGCCGCTGACCCGACTGGAAGAAGGTCTCTATACGCAGGAGCTGTCCAACGGACCGACGCTCGCCTTCAAGGACATGGCGATGCAGCTCCTGGGCAACCTGTTCGAATACGTGCTGGAACGGCGCGGCGAATCGATCAACATCCTGGGGGCGACCTCGGGAGACACCGGATCGGCAGCCGAATACGCCATGCGCGGCAAGCACAACGTCAAGGTTTTCATGCTTTCGCCGGAAGGCAAGATGAGCGCCTTTCAGCGGGCCCAAATGTACTCGCTGCAGGATGCCAACATCTTCAACATTGCCGTCAACGGCATGTTCGACGACGCCCAGGACATCGTGAAGGCCGTCTCCAACGACGCTGCCTTCAAGCAGCAATATAAGATCGGCGCCGTCAATTCGATCAACTGGGCGCGGGTGGCGGCCCAGATCGTCTATTACTTCCAGGGCTACTTCCTGGCCACCCAGTCCAACGACGAGCAAGTGGCCTTCGCCGTGCCTTCGGGCAATTTCGGCAATATCTGCGCCGGCCATATCGCCCGCCAGATGGGCCTTCCTATCGCCCGGCTGGTCTTGGCCACCAACGAAAACGACGTGCTCGACGAGTTTTTCCGCAGCGGGGTTTATCGCCCGCGAAGCGCTGCCGAGACCAGCGTGACCTCCAGCCCGTCGATGGATATCTCGAAGGCGTCGAACTTCGAGCGTTTCGTCTTCGATCTCGTGGGTCGCGACCCCGCCGTGGTGCGCGAGCTGTGGGCCAAGGTGGACAAGGGCGAGGCCTTCGATCTCTCCGGCACCGTGCATTGGGCGAAACTGCCCCAATTCGGTTTCGTCTCCGGCCGCAGCACCCATGGCGACCGGTTGCAGACCATCCGCTTCGCTTACGAGACCTATGGTGTCATGCTCGATACCCACACCGCCGACGGACTCAAAGTGGCCCGGGAAAACCGGATTCCCGGCGTCCCCATGGTCGTCCTGGAGACCGCCCAGCCGGCCAAGTTCGAGGAAACCATCCGCGAGGCCCTGGGCCGCGAGCCCCTCCGTCCGGACGACCTCTTCGGCATCGAAAATCTACCCCAACGGGTGGTGGTGATGGAGCCGGACGTGGCGGCGATCAAGCGCTACATCGCCGAGCGCGTCTGAACTCTGCGGTCCGATACCAATAAAAAAGGCAGCTGATGCTGCCTTTTCATGGTCTTTTGCCGCGGTCAGAGATAAATGACGGCGGGAAAAACCGCGACGGCCAGGACAAGCACCAGCCATTCGAGGTTGTGGCGGGCAAGATATCCCGTGAAGTGGAGCACCAGAATGGTGATCGCGAGGACGTAGAAAAGCGCGAAAAGCATTGATTTCCCCTGTTGGGCGGACGCGCAGGCATGACGCTTCCGTTCTTCGTTTTCCCCGATTATAAGCCCTAGTCCAGGGGTGGTCATCAGGCGAGGAAACGCATCGACAGATCGAGGGCCTTCACGTCCTTGGTCAGGCTACCCACCGAAATCCGATCGACGCCGGTTTCCGCCACCGCGCGGATGGTGTCGAGGCTGACATTGCCGGAAGCCTCGAGGATCGCCCGGCCGCCGGTACGGCGGGCCGCTTCCCGCAGGAGGTCGAGGTCGAAGTTGTCGAGCAGGATCATGGTGGCGCCGGCGGCGAGGGCGGCGTCGAGTTGTTCCAGGTTTTCCACCTCGATCTGGACGAATTTGCAGCGATCGCCGGCCCGGTGGGCGGCCAGTTCCGCTTCCTCCAGCGCTTCGGCAATGCCTCCGGCGGCGAGGATGTGGTTCTCCTTGATCAAGATGGCATCCCATAGGGCAAGCCGGTGGTTGCCGCCACCGCCGCAACGCACGGCGTATTTCTGGGCGATGCGCAGGCCGGGCAGAGTCTTGCGGGTATCGACCACCTGGGCCTGGGTGCCTGCGACGGCATCGGCGTAGCTGCGGGCCTTGCTGGCAACGCCGGAAAGGAGTTGTAGAAAGTTGAGGGCACTGCGCTCGGCCGACAGGAGCGAGCGGGCATTGGCGAGGATTTCGCAGAGGACCTGATTGGGCGCGATGCGGGCTCCGTCCTCGACGGCCCAGAAGACTTCGGCTGCCGGGTCCAGCTTGAGGATACACAGCTCGAACCAGGCCGATCCGCACAGGACCCCGGCCTCCCGGGAAATGACCGTCGCGCGGACGCGGCGCCCATAGGGGACGAGTTCCGCCGTCAAGTCGCCGGGGCCGATGTCTTCCGCCAAGGCATCATCCACATTGCGGGCGATTTCAGGCGCGAGGGGATACGGGAATTCGACGGACATGGTAATCTCAACCGGCATTCGGGAAGGCCGCATTCTACCGCCGCCGGGGAGGTTCCGCAGATGATGAGCGTATTCCATGTCGGGCTGGGCGTCTTTGTCGCTCTGGTGCTCGCCTTGATGCTGACCTACTGGTATGTCCGGGATATCACCCAGAAGCGCCATTCGGTCCTGCGCAATTACCCCATCATCGGTCACCTGCGCTTCTTCTTCGAACACCTGGGCGAGTATTTCCGGCAATACTTCTTTCTCGGCGATCGGGAAGAGATGCCTTTCAATCGCGCCACCCGGGCCTGGGTCTATCGGATGGCCAAGGACGAGGGCGGTATCGTCGGCTTCGGCTCCACTTACGACATCCACGCTCCGGGAGCGTTGCTCTTCGTCAATGCGCCCTTCGCCGTGCTGGAGAACGAGCGCCTGCCGACTCCGCCGCTGGCCATCGGCGACGGCTACGTCCACAAGCCCTTCGTCGGCCGTTCCATCGTCAATGTGAGCGGCATGAGCTACGGGGCGATTTCCCGTCCTGCAGTGCAATCGCTGTCCCGTGGCGCCGCTCTGGCCGGCTGCTGGGTCGATACCGGTGAAGGAGGGCTGTCGCCCTATCACCTCGAAGGCGGTTGCGACGTCATCTTCCAGATCGGTACCGCGAAGTACGGGGTACGCAACGCCGATGGCCATCTCGATCCGGCCAAGCTGAGGGAAATCGCCGCCCTCGATGCGGTGGGCGCCTTCGAGATCAAGCTCTCGCAAGGGGCCAAGCCGGGCAAGGGCGGCGTGTTGCCGGCAGCCAAGGTGACCGAAGAGATCGCTCGCATCCGCGGTATTCCCATGGGTCGCGATTCCCTGTCTCCCAATCGCCATCCGGAAACCGGCAACATGGATCAACTGCTGGACATGGTCGAGTGGGTGCGGGAAATCACCGGCAAGCCGGTCGGGATCAAGACCGCCATCGGCGGCTGGCAATTCATGCACGAACTGGTGGAGGCGGTGCAACGCCGCGGATTGCACACGGCTCCGGATTTCCTGGTGGTGGATGGAGGTGAGGGGGGGTCAGGAGCAGCGCCCCAGGCCCTGGCCGACCACATGGCCTTATCGATTCTTGAGGCCCTGCCGCGGGTGGTGGACAGTCTGATCGAGTCCGGCCTGCGGGAACGGGTGCGCATCATCGCTTCCGGCAAGCTGGTGACGCCGGCCAAGGCGGCTTGGGCGCTGGCCTGCGGGGCCGACTTCGTCAATACGGCCCGTGGATTCATGTTCTCCCTGGGGTGCATCCAGGCGTTGCGCTGTCACCAGAACACTTGTCCAACCGGCGTCACCACCCATAACCCCAAGCTGCAGCGCGGCCTGGTGGTCGAGGACAAGGCGGAGCGGGTGGCCGCCTACTGCCGCAACATGAACAAGGAAATCGACATGATCGCCCACTCCTGCGGCCTGAAGCACGCCCGGGAATTCCGCCGCGAGCACGTGCGCATCATGCAATCCAGCGGCCACAGCGAAGCCCTCAACCGGCTTTACCCGTATCCAGCCTTGCGCGATTAGCGCTCAGGGCGAGGGCCACACCGCCGGCGACGATGACCGCCATGCCGGTAAAGGCCCAGCCGTCGGGCCAATGGCCGAAGACCGCCGCGCCCAGCAGAGTGGCCCAGACCAGTTGCAGGTAGGTAAAGGGCGAGATCAGCGAAGCCGGTGCGTGGCGAAATGCCCGGGTCAGCAGCAGATGACCGGTTCCGCCCAGGATTCCCAAGGCGCAGATGAGCAGGGCGTCGCCCAGGGGTGGGGTCACGAGGGCGTCCCAGTACAGCGGCAAGGCCAGGGTCATGACTACGGATCCGGCGAGGGCGGTGTGGAAGAGCATGGTGAGGGTCGATTCGCTCGCCGCAAGATAGCGGGTGAGGATCTGGTAGGCGGCGAAACAGGAGGCGGCTCCCAGGGCCAGGGCGACCCCGTCGGGAGTGATTCCGGCACCGGGGCGGGCGATGAGCAGAACGCCGGCGAATCCCGCCGCCACGACGCCCCAGCGCAGCGGAGTCAGCCGTTCGCCGAGGGTCGGACCGGCCATGAGCGCCACCAGCAGCGGGGCGGTGAAGGCGATGGCAGTCGTTTCCGCCAGCGGCATGCGGGCCAGGGCGGCGACCCCGAAGCCGGTGCAGCCCACCAGGCAAAGGCCGCGAACCACCAGCAGCAGGGGTTGGCGCGTGCGGACCAGGTCCCAGCCCAGACGGGGTCCGACCAGCGCCGCCATCAAGAGGCAATGGACCACGTAACGCGCCCAGACCAGCAGGGGAACGCTGTAGGTCTGGGTGAGAAACTTGGCGGTGGCGTCGAGGGCGGCGAAGAAGAAGAGGGAACAGAAGAGCAGCAGTATCCCCCGCAGGGGATGCTGCTCAGCCACCATGGATCCAGCGGTTGAGCAGACGGCGCCCGGTGTCGACCAGCTCGCTGGCGGTCAGTCCTACGGGTCCGATGCCGGAGGTCACCAGGGTGTCGGCTGCCGCGCCGTGCAGGTAGACCCCGCCCAGCAGCGCAGCTTCAGGGGTCCACCCCTGGGCAAGAAGGGCGAGGACAAAGCCGGTCAGGGTGTCGCCGGTGCCGGCCGAGGCCAGCCCGGGATTGCCTGTGGGGTTGATCCACCACTGTCCCTTCGGTGAAGCGATGACGGTTCCACAACCCTTGAGCGCGACATGGGAATCGAAGCGCCACGCAAGTTCGGTCGCGGTGCCGATGCGGTCGGCCTGAACGTCGGCCAGATCGCAATCCAGGAGGCGGGCCGCTTCAAGGGGATGGGGAGTGAGCACGGTGGATGAAGTCCGCTCGGCGACGGCTTTCTTCAAGGCCGGTTCGAAGGCGATCAGGTTGAGGGCGTCGGCGTCGAGGACCAGGGGAAGATCGACCGTCAGCGCCTTTTCAAGCAGTTCGTTGGCGATCAGGCTGTTCCCCAGCCCGGGGCCGCAGCCCAGGGCGGTGAGTCCCGCTTCGAGGACGCCTTCGGGTTTGCGCAGCATCAGTTCCGGGCAGCCGGGGTCGAAGGAGGGGGCGTCGGGATCGACCAGCCCCAGATAGACGCGGCCCGCCCCCAGGCGCAGGGCGGCCCGACCGGCGAGCAGAGCGGCACCGACCATCGAGTGGGCACCGCCGACGACGCCGACGCTGCCAAAGCTTCCTTTGTGCGTATTCCGGCGCCGCGGAAGGAGATGCTCGGCAAAGGCTTCGCGACTGTTCAAGCAGCCGCCGGGGCAATCGCCCAGCGCCCCGTCCAATTGCAGATAGTCGATGCGCACGCACCCACAATGGTCCGGCCCATCGGCGGTGTATAAGCCCGGTTTTGCCGCCAGGAAGGTCAGCGTGTGGGAGGCGACGATCGTCGGCCCGTAGGCCCGGCCGGTATCGGCATTGAGACCGGAGGGGCAGTCCAGGGCGAGGATCGGACATCCGTCCCGCTCGGCCAGGCCGTTTACGTAGCGGATCCAGTCGGCGTAGACGCCTTCCGGGGCGCGACTCAGGCCGATGCCGAAAAGGCCGTCGACGACGAGACCCCAGCGGAGCAATTCGGGAATCTCGGTCTTGCAGACCCCGCCCGCAGCGACGAATTCGACCCGCGCTGACGCGGCGTCCTGCGATTGCCCGTCGGGATCGCCGACGAAGACAAGATGGACGTCGAAGCTGCGTTCCCGCAGATGGCGGGCGGCGACGAAGGCATCGCCGCCATTGTTTCCGGGTCCGGCCAGGATCAGGATGGGCAGGCCGGCATCGACCGCCAGGTCGGCCGCCCAGACCGCCGCGGCCGCTCCGGCCTTGGCCATCAAGGCTTCTTTGGCGTGGGCCGCTTCGAGGTCCCGGAGGAAGGCGCTGCGCAACAGGAGGTTACCCATGACGAAATATTATCCGGAAAATGGCGTCGGGTGACAGCTCTCCGTTGGGAGGATGGGATTGTCGGCGTCCGCGACGGGAACCTGGCGGCCGGGACTGATAAACTGTTCGCCATGCGTCAGCCGTTCAAAGCCTTCGTCGCCGCCGGATTTGTGGTCTGCCTCGCCGCCTGCGGCCAGCAGTGGAACGACCCCTACCCGGAGGAGGATGCCGGCCGCAATATGCTCTACACGGCCTTCACCGAGCGGCCGAAGCACCTGGACCCGGCACAGTCGTACACCGAGGACGAGATCACCTTCACCGCCCAGATCTACGAACCGGCACTGCAATACCACTACCTCACGCGTCCCTACACCCTGATTCCGGCGACCGTCGAGGCGGTACCCAAGCCCCGCTTCTTCGACGCCAAGGGCAAGGAATTGCCGGCCACGGCGCCCGCCGAGGCCATAGCCGAAAGCGTGTATGAATTGCGCCTGAAGCCGGGGATTCGTTACCAGCCCCATCCGGCCTTCGCCCTGGATGCGGCGGGCCAGCCGATTTACCAGGGTGCGGGGGTCGCCGACGGAAGGCAGGTCATCGCCGATTTTCCGCTGACGGGAACGCGGGAACTGACGGCTGACGACTACATCTATCAGATCAAGCGCCTTGCCCATCCGCGGCTGCACTCGCCCATCTTCGGCATGATGGCGGACAAGATCGTCGGTCTGAAGGAACTGGGCGACGCTCTGCAACAGGCGGCCAGGGAATTGCCGGCCGAAACCTGGCTGGACCTCGACGCTTTTCCGCTCGCCGGGGTCGAGAGGGTCGACTCCCTCACTTGGCGCATCCGCATCAAGGGCAAGTATCCCCAGTTCCTTTACTGGCTGGCCATGCCCTTCTTCGCCCCGGTGCCTAGGGAAGCCGACCGCTTCTTCGCGCAGCCCGGCATGGCGGCGAAGAATCTCACCCTGGACTGGTGGCCGGTGGGAACCGGCCCCTACACCCTGGCCGAGAACGATCCCAATCGCCGCATGGTGCTCGCCCGCAACCCCAACTTCCGCGGCGAGACCTATCCCTGCGAAGGCGAACCCGGAGACGGGCCTGCGGGCTTGCTCGAAGATTGCGGGCAGCCGCTGCCCTTTGTCGACGCCGCCGTGTTTACTCGGGAAAAGGAGGCGATTCCCTATTGGAACAAGTTTCTTCAGGGGTATTACGACGCATCCGGGATTTCTTCCGACAGTTTCGACCAGGCGGTGCGGGTCAATGTCGGCGGCGACGTGGCCCTGACCGACGAGATGCGGGGCAAGGGCATCCGGCTCCTGACTTCGGTCAAGGCGTCGACCTTCTATATGGGATTCAACATGCTCGACTCGGTGGTTGGCGGCCTGGGCGAACGGGGCGCCAAGCTGCGCCAGGCCATCTCCATCGCCATAGACCAGGAGGAATACATCTCCATCTTCCAGAACGGCCGTGGAGTCGCCGCTCAGGGACCGCTGCCGCCGGGAATCTTCGGCTACGAAGCCGGGGAGGCCGGCCTCGATGACGCGGTTTATGACTGGGTGGACGGCAAGCCCCGGCGTAAGTCCATCGAGGCGGCGAAAAAACTGCTTGCCGAAGCCGGCTACCCCAATGGCCGCGACGCCGCCAGCGGCAACCCCCTGGTCCTCAACCTCGATACCACCGGCGGGGGCATGGGGGAGAAATCCCGCCTCGACTGGCTGACCCGCCAGTTCGCCAAAATCGACATCCAGCTCGTGGTGCGGGCCACCGATTTCAACCGTTTCCAGGACAAGCTGAAGAAAGGAGCGGTTCAGCTCTATTACCTGGGCTGGAACGCCGATTATCCCGATCCGGAAAATTTCTTCTTCCTCCTCGACGGCGCCGAGAGCAAGGTCGCCCGCGGGGGAGAGAATGCGGCGAATTACCAGAATCCGGAGTTCGATACCCTCTTCCGGCAAATGAAGGCCATGGACAATACGCCGGAGCGCCTTGAAATCATCCGGCGCATGAACCGCATCCTCCACCGCGATGCGCCCTGGGTCTTCGGGCTGCACCCCAAGAGCTACACCCTCGGCCATGCCTGGCTCAAGAATCGCAAGCCCAACGACGTGGGAAACAACATCCTGAAGTACCAGCGCATCGATGCGACGCTGCGGACGAAGTTGCGGGCGGAATGGAACCGGCCGGTGGCTTGGCCGTTGGTTGCGGGAGTGCTCCTGATCCTGGCCGCAATCGTGCCGGCGGCGATCGGATACCGTCGTCGGGAGCGGCGCGTGGTCCGATGACCTGGGCTGAGCGGCAGCGCCGCCTGGATGGGGTACTCACTGAATTTCGGCCCTGGTGGCAGCCGCAACCGTTCCGCGATCCGCGGCCGGCATGGGTCGAGGCCGCGCCTGCCTTGGCCGCCGATCTTCTGGCTCTCGACGATGACTCGGCCGAAGACCTCAATCGGGACGGAGACGCCGCGCTCGCCTATGTCGGTCGCCATCTGCCCGAGGCCGCCGCCGTCGCGGCCCTCGCGGAAGTCGCTCCAGCCCCTCCGGCGCCGCTACCCGATCCCGGGCGGTTTTGGGATTGGGCGATTCCGGGGCGCAAGCGGACTCAGATCACGGCCTTCGCCGCCGCCGCGAGGCGGAGCGGTCGGCCGCTGGTCGACTGGTGCGGGGGCAAGGGCCACCTGGGGCGGCTCCTGGCCTTGCATTGGCAGCTTCCTGCGACCTGCCTGGAGCTGGACGGCAACCTGTGCGCCGAGGGCGAGGCCCTGGCCCGACGGGCAGGGGTCGACCAGCGATTTGTCGCTGCCGACGCCCTGCGCTCGGCGGATTTCCTCAGGGCCGGCGAGCATGTCGTCGCGCTGCACGCCTGCGGGAACCTCCATCGTCACGCGCTGGTGGCAGGCATCGAGCAGGGTGTCGCGGCCTTCGACATCGCGCCCTGTTGTTATCACCGGGGTGTGGAAAAGACCTATCGGCCCCTGTCCACGGCGTCCTCGCTGCTCCTCTCCTACGATGATCTGCGCCTGGCGGTGACCGAAACGGTCACCGCATCACCCCGCCTGACCCGGGAGCGTGACCGGGGCATGGCCTGGAAGCTGGGTTTCGACGCCTGGCGCCGCCGCGTTGCCGGGGACGCTTACCGCCCGTTCAAATCGGTGCCGGCCGCCTGGTTGAGGCTCTCTTTCGGCGACTGTTGCCGGCGCCTTGCCGAACGCGAAGGGCTGCCGTCTCCGGGTCCCGTCGACACGGCGGCCCTCGAGGCCATGGGTTGGCGTCGCCGGGGCGAGGTCATTCGCCTTTCCATCGTCCGCCATGCCTTTCGCCGGCCATTGGAGATTTGGCTGGCGGGAGACTTGGCCTGCCATCTTGAGAGCCGGGGCTACGAGGTCGCGCTGCGCACCTTCTGCGCGCGGGAGACCACTCCGCGCAATCTGCTGCTGTCGGCGCGGCGGGTTGCGGAGTAGGGGGCGAGTCCCGATCAGGGGCGCTTTCCGGTTTCGGTAGGGCGAACCGGCCTGATCGCGGAGCGCTCCCGGCCTGGCCGGGTTGGCGCCCTGACGGGCTTCTCCCGGGTGGGAATCCGCTCGCGCCCAAACGAAAACCCCGCCGGGAAGGGTCCGGGCGGGGTTGGGCCGTGGG
>Ga0268298_10005537_pt1 | contig 11783 bp, 9 predicted proteins | sample WWTPWeurt_MetaG_FD_194462 | JGI IMG/M metagenome (GOLD analysis project Ga0268298, IMG submission 194462) | Activated sludge microbial communities from WWTP in Nijmegen, Gelderland, Netherland - WWTP Weurt | ecosystem: Engineered > WWTP > Aerobic digester > Activated sludge | place: Netherlands...
GCCAGAATTTGACCATCTTGCACCTGCACACGTACTTCGGCATCAACCAACTTGTCGGTGCTGACCACGCCGGCCACTTTCAAAAGTCCTGCGATGCGATCGTTCAACTCCTTCGCGGGAAGATTTTCGCAATTGACGATGCCGGTAGTGCCATCAGCCAGTTCAACAGAAACAGCAAGGCTGAGACTGTCAGCGCCGGCTACGTTAAGTGCAAAAGCAGTGATGATTGCTAAGTTCTGATTTTTCATGGCTTACTCCAAGTACACAAAGTTAGTAAAAATGATGTGAGCCCCGCTAAGTTCTGCCGACCCGATAAATACTGATTTTCCAGAGAGAGTCTTCACGAAGCAGTAAACTGCCTGCGGGAAAAACAATGTGGAAAGCGCCGAAAAGGCTTTTCAGTAATTTAGATGCGGCTCCAGGCAAAAACAAAAGGTAGGGTGACTAAACCTTAGCGACAGACATACCGGAAAATCGATATTGCTGCGAGACACTTTAATGTACCGAATTATCCATTCCTGCCCCGAATGAAAACGTGAAAAGGTTATTTATGGGGGCCTTTAACGCCTTTAAGAGGAAATTTTTGAGGCTATTTTTGCCAAACCTTTTCTACAGGACGGAGAGCAAACCACCTTACCAAACGCTCACCGTCCCACCAAACCCATCCAGAGCGTCCTGTTTTTAGCCACAGTTCCGACACCGCTAGCGCGCAGTCTTCAAATGCCCTGGCCAAGCCGGGCGCTTCATCATCGTCTCAAATTCTCAGCTCCCGCCAGAAAATAGGTTGCAGTTCGAGGATAACGCTATTAGGCATTACATACTCTTTAATGCCTTCATAGGGTCTGCCGTTCGCCTCTACGAGGCGAGGTCCGGCTTCTATGCGGGTATAGCCGTCGCCGCTGAAGAGTTCGGAGAGGCGGCAACAATGATAGAGAAAACGACGCACCAGCACCGGCACGGCCGCATCGGCCGGATCGACTGCCAAAAGGCGTTCCAGATTGATGAAGCGCTCGTCGGCGACCCCCTTTGCATGCACCGGTGCCAGAGCAAAACCACAAATCTCTTCCACTGCTCCTACCGTCAAGGATGGCAGATAAGCACCGCTGGCGGCAAAATGCCGACTCAACTCCGGATAGACCTGACCGGCACATTCCAGGACATTGCTCCAGGTAGCCAGTCTAGGTCTTGGCCCGCCGGCAAAGGCAAGCAAGTGAAAGGAAACTCCCTGCTCAATATTCTCGCTCACATACTGCCTGGTATAACCGATGGTGAGCAAGGCGGAAAGTCCATCGGCAGGCAATCTCCCCAGACCGGAAGGTCCCATGACCATGGCCAGTCGCCGATCGACTTCCGCAGCCAGACGCTCGGGCGCGCTGCCGGCCAACCTCATGATGCGGCCGAATACTCTGCCTTTGCAAGAGCGCAGGAAGTCGGAAAGTGAGTCCGTTGCATCCGGTTGCATGTACATGCCGGCTACTTGCTCATAACCAGTTCTACTTTCAGGCTCTTGCCTGGTTTGAAAAACTGCTCCCGCTTGTCCTCGGTGCGGCTGGCCTTAAGCACATCCACAGTCACTCCGGATTTGAGAGCAATGACCAGAGCTTTGGAAGGATCGCCGGCAGTCAAAAACTTACCGTCCTGACCATAGGCCCTGATCAAGAAAGCTGAGTTCAAGCAATCGGCCTCAGGTCCAATGGCTATACATTCAATCAAGCCCCTCGGGCTGCCGGTTCCGTCATCAGGGGGAAACAACGATTTCTTATCCCGCATCTCGGACAATGCCGTGGCAAAGACCTGATCGAAAGCCTCTTTGCGGGCCGATTTGGCATCAATAATCGGCTTATTGACGCCGGGAGTGAGGGGGTTATCCCAGGCAAAGCGCATGGAACCAAAGACAAAATCCTCCTCTTTGGAAGGATAAACCCGATCTTCACCACCGTAAAAGAAGGTGGCAAAATTAGCCAGAGCCTGCATTTTATCGACAATCTTCTGGTCATCGCTGTCCTCACTCAAGAGCACGGTGCCATCGGGCAACTGAAACCCGGAAGGAACTTGAGTCAAGACCAGCTTTTCCTGCCCGCCTCCAAAGAACTTTTCCATAGGTGATGGAGCTTCGTCACTCTTCAAACCGTAGTCAGCCATCATCGTTTGCCCCCGGTCCGTCAACTCCACCGAAGAGCGGGTGATGAAGCGCGCCTGCCGTCTGCGATCAGAACTGTAATAGGTCTTACCACTCAAGTCGATGGAGCTTTTGCTGTTACTGGCGGTGCTGTTAGCCACCATGGTTTTGGCATATTCGCGGGCCATGTAGATGGCACCACCGGCGAGAACAACTACTGCCACCACCGTTAATACCGGTAGCGGGTTAAAGGGTCTGCGATCGGTGTCCACGCGCTTGAGGCGTCCACCCCTGCCCTCACTGTCTTCACTATGCTGAGGCAAGGGTGAGGCGGTCACGACCGTCGGCTGCTCCGAATCATCCGGCAGTTTCTCGACGCTCAGGGCCTTGGGCCGGAACATCTCGGGAGAAAGCCGCAAATGGCGCATCTTCTCGTCTTGTTCATACTGACCGGGCGCAATCTCATCCCCCTTCAAAGCCCAGATATCATCCACACAGGTGCCGTGGTTATCCTTGGAGAGGACTTCCTGTGGGGGGACTACAGACTTGAGACCATGCCCGGTAGACTTGGCTCTCTGTGCTCTCACTTCATTTGCCCAGGAGCTAATTTCGGTATGAGTCCAGGCACTGAGATTTTTCCTGATATCCTCCGCCGGCTGGGCCAGCAGTCTATCGGCGGCAGTCTGAGCCTCATCGGCGCTGGGAAGAGCCCGGTAGATTCCCGACATTGACTCGGAGAAACCAAACTCTTCTCGCTTGCTGGCCAGCATATCAGCAAGGCGCTTCTTCTCTTCCGGGTCTTGAACATGCCTTTCTATCAAGATTTCGAAGGAGTCAAATATCACACCAAAGAGAGCATGCCCGGGGGGAATGGTGTTCTCGGCTAGTTCCAGGGTCAGTTCAAAAGTAGTGAGTGCTTCCGTTACTTCTTCCAACTTTTCGTGAGTGGCAGCCAGTTTCAGAAGGGCCACCACCACCTGCGCGTCGCTGCTGTCCTGGGCCTTGAGGCGACCAACCGAGAGCCGCTCATAATAGCCTTTGGCTTCGTAATAACGCCTCAGGTGATAAAGCGTATCGGCAAGACTGACAAGACACTGAAAAAATTCCGGATCCTCAGTCTCTCCCAACTGTTCAAACTTATCCAGAGCCTTTATGAAAAGCGGTTCCGCCAATTTGAAATTATCGTTTTCGTAGGCCGACATGCCGGTCTTGAGTGCCAGCTTGGCTTCCTTAAGAGACCGCTCCCTATCTGAATTTGTATCGGAGTCCGACATTCTTCCCCTGTCTGCTAATTCGCTCTGGTAACCAGCAAAGTTACAGATAAACCAGCCTCAAAATCATTGACGTCTATCTTGCTATACCCCGGTTATATAACATATCTTGCCTGAGCCTTAATTCTGACAACATTATCGGCAACAAAAGACGAGCTGATCCGGCAAGCAGTTTTACTATATTTTTTAATATGTCTACAACAAAAAAAATGTGGCAACCCCCGCCGCACTGACCATGGTCAAATGCTGCGGGGGTGCCCACTAGAACCTCAGCGCACCAGAGCCGAGATGCTGGCCAGCCACCAGAAGGTAGCGCCCAGAAGGACGATCAACCCCAGGTAGACCGACAGAAGCACAGCCTTGGTACCAGCCGAGACAACGAAATAGCTCTCGTCCTGCTCCGGTTCCGACTCGTCAACCGCGCCACGCAGCTTGCCGTAGACGAAAACCAGGCAGATGAGGGCCAGCACCGGTCCCATGATGTAGTGCCCGAAGTAGAGCCCGTGTACCAGAGCCAACACCACCGGCACCAGGAAGACCCAGCGCGGCAGCCTGGAGAAGCGGCTGTCGATCTCCAGAAGCCCGAAGACGGCAAAGAGAATCAAGACACCGTCTTCGATGATGAAGGACAGAACCACCAGCGCCAGAAGCCCCAGCCACCAGAAACCGCGCCCGAAGAGAGTGGCAATTCTGCCGCCGTCCAGAGGCGCAACCGGAATCAGGTTGAAGAGGTTGATGAGCATGCCGATGGCAGCCAACCAGAGCCAGAGCTTATCGCCGTTCCACTGCCAGACCACCAGGCAGACAAAGGCCCCGAGAGCACCCAGAATCGGTCCCCCCATGGCCATTATCGCCTCATCCCTGGCATTCTTAGGCAATTCCTTCATGCGAATCAGGGCGCCGAGGAAGGGCACGAAGACGGGAGCAGTCACCGGCAAGCCGATCTTGCGAGCCGCCAGCACATGCCCCATCTCATGCACCCAGATGAGGGCCACGAAGCCCAGAGCGCCCCAGAATCCCAGGTCCCAGGCCCACCAGTAGCCCACCATGGAGATGGCCATGGAAATGAAGGTGCCCAGGCCCTTGACCTTGAGAATGGCGCCAAGCAGCACCTTGCCTTTGCTGGCGATGATTGCCAGAAGCGCAAAGATGCTGGAAGACGCCGACTTTGAGACAGAATTACCTTTCATGGAGTTTCTCCGCGGTCATAGCCAAAGTACTTGCTGAACTTCCCCTCCTGCGGAAGCACAGCGAGAGGGGCTCCCCTTGCGAGGAGCCCCCCGTTGCGCCAGGACGGATGCCCTGTTACTTGCGGGCCGGCTGCGCCGACTCGCCGCCTACGGCCTTACCGTCCGCCTCGATTTCAGCGGCCGAGAAGGTCGTCACCGCCAGCTCCGGTCCCTGGATGTCCAGGTAGGAGAAGCGCACATGGTCGCCGGTCTGCACGAACGGCACCTTGGTGTAGGTGTCGCGCGTCAGGGTGAAAATGCGCTTGTCGCCCTCGATGAGGAAGGCGTACACAGCCTGCTGCTGCTGCGCATTGCCGGGCAGCATGGAGATGCGGAAGATCTTGCCCGACACCTCTTTGCTCACCTGTGCTTCACGGGCGATACCACCCTCGCCGCTGCCGCGCTTGGCCAACTGGTTGGAATAGAGGGCCAGGGCACGCTGCATGTCGGGAGCGATGACCACATCGGCCGAGTTCTGCCCATGGGCATGGAGCAGGCCGACAGCCAGGTAGGAGCTGCCGACGGACTGGGGCGAGGTGTAGATGCCCACCCAGGTCAACTCGCCATAGATCGAGTAGAGCTGCACCGATTCCACGCTGAAGTTCTTGAACTGGCCCGTACCCGGAGCATGAGACATGGTGTCAACGACGGTGGCACCGACGTTGAAGCCGCGCAGTCCCGGATAGTAGACCATCTCGTTCTTGGTGGTGTCGGCCACGAGGACGCCCGCGACGCTGTGGTCGGTATCGCGGGTGGAGGTCATGGGCATGACCCAGACCGAGTGGTCGGTGGTGGTGTAGTTGAGGTCGAACTCGGAAGGCTTGAGGGTGCCGTCCTTGCGCATGCTGAAGAAGACGCTCCAGTAGTTGTTCTTGGCGAAGTCACCGGAGTACATGCCCCAGTTCTCAGCATATTCCTTGATCAGGTCCTCCGGGTTGGCGCGCTCGATCCAGTGCGGCTGTTCACCGAACTTGTACTCCACCACCTTGGGCGCCCGCTCGGAAACGTCGACCACGATCACCTTGGTGATTTCGCGACCGGCGATGCCGCCGAAAGGACGCTTGATGTAGGTGACCACCCAGTGCGGCTTCCAGTTGTCGTCGGCCTCGAACTTGGCGTCCACCAGCATGCCGCCGGTATAGCCCAGGTTGTAGAGGTGACGGTTCAGATTCAGGCCGAAGTTGCCCTCCTCGAAGAGGGTCATGCTGTAGCCCAGCTTCAGGAAGGCGTCCTTGTTGGGATCCTGCGCATCCACCACCACGTAGCCGGGGCTCATGGGCTCACCGATGTTCATGGAGTCGGCGAAGTTGGCGAATTCCAGGGGCGCAACCCAGTAGCGATGACCGGCGATGGACTGCAGGTCATAGGCATCGGCGTCGATCTTGTACTTGCTGCCCAGATTGGCATCCGGGCTGGAAGTAAGCGCGGTCTGGCCCTTGAAGGCAGCGTTCTTCTTGGTGACACGCACCATCCGATTGGGATCGGTGGGCGGAATCACCTCGTCGGGCGCCGCGATGCGAATTTTGGGCTGAGCGGCAAAGCGTTGCGCATTGTCGGAGCCCCAGGCGTTGTAGGTGTACTGCACCGTCGGCACCACGAAGAACACCATCACCAGCCCCAGGACGGAGCTGACGACAGTGCGCGCGCGCCATCCGTGCAGGAAGAGGGCCAGCACCGTCGACGGTACCACGGCCGCGAAGAGCGGCCAGTAGTAGCCGAAGTAGCTGCCCTGGAAGGAGGGCATGAAGTAATACATCACCAGCCGCACCAGGGCCAGGGAGACCAGGGCACTGGTGATGCAGCCCACCGTCAGGGTGCGCTTGCGGTCGTAGGGCTTGCGCCGGTCGTAGCTGTAGCTGTAGCGGTCATCCCCGCTCGCCTTCGTCTCCTTGAAGAAGAAGTTGAAGGCGGCGAAGATGCCGGCACTGACCAGAGCCACCAGCAAAGCCAGGGGCCAGAAGTTGGAATCGAAGATCATGTGTTGTTTCTCCTGCGCTATTCAGCGCCGCTAGACTTGATACAGAACGTGACTAACCGAGGGAAGCGGGTTTGGTCGCTTCCTCCAGCCTGGTGATGAGGACAAAAGCCTCTTCCCGGCTTCCGCCGCAGACATCCGGCATGGGCTCGAAACTGGAGCACACCCGGGGACGCTGCGGCTGGCCGAAGAGCTTGCAGAGATTGACCTCGGACAGGTGCGGACACCTGACTCCGGCCGGTTTCCCCGCAGGCAAGCCGGGGATGGGCGAGGAAATGGAGATTGCCGTGCAGCAAACCCCACAATTCGAGCGACAGAGCATCGGTCCTCTCTCGATTTCAGGTTATAAACAGAGGCGAAAGCGTCAGCCCAGGGCGGAAGTATCCACCTTCAGACCGAGGCGTTCCGCCACCTTCTCCACCACAGCCTTGATCTTGGGCCGGTCATCGGTCCAGAACTCCCAGCCGGTGGAGCCTTCCCACTGGCACTGGTTGAAGATGTGGGGTTTGATGCCGAACTCCTCCGCCGCCTCGCACAGGTACTGGTTGACAGTCCAGCGCTCGGAGTCGGGGATGCGGCTGTAGCACGGCTCGTAGGCCACGAAGCCCTTGTCGTGGGCCAGGTCGTTGGCGAAGAAAATCCAGCTCTTGCCGCCGCGGGGAGGTTCGAGAACGAGCTGCATGGTGAGTCCTTTCTAGCTAGAAGGGTGGATAGGAATACAATCGACAAACCATCCGGTTCAAACAAAGACCTGTGACTCGTGACCCACACCGATTGCACCGTCATTCTGCGCCTCGAACGAATCGAGTGCGAAACTGCTGTGGCTGGTGCATGTCGGCTTTGGCTTGGGCTTAAGGCTCGGTTTGAAAGAAGGAAGATTTGTACCCAACACCCTAGCAAAACTCGCCCGGCATCCAGCTTGCGCCAAAATGCCCGAAGACGACACCGGCAAGTTCGCTCAAAGTCTGAAACCACCCAGGAGCGCCAGCTTTCGAGTAAAGCTGCTGGAGCGAAGCAGGCTCCTGATAGAGCTAGCAGATACACCTCTACCTGCGTGTATTCACCACAGGGAGCATTAAATTAACTGGATTAAAGATTAGCGAAATACTGCTAACCAGAACATTTACAGCCAGGATCAGAGAGCAAGCAGGAACATTAACCGCCTATCACATCCTCGCTAACCGCCCAGACGCCTTTCCGGAGCTTTCCCACAGAAATTAAACAGGAGCGCTTCGGCAAGTAGAAGATTCACCGCAAAAACAAAGCAGCGGAAAATCAGCGGCAGTTTTGCCACTCAAACAGCACCACAGAGAGTGCCGCACCAGCATCAGCACTTGAGATCTGAAGAGAGTGTGCCATTGACCGATTTATGACACAGCGGCGAGACACTGACAACCGGGATAGATCTCATTGCCTTCCAGCCCCTCCCAAGAGATGCCCCGGCAAAGCCGAAAAGCCTCATGTAATGGTGAACGCGGACTTCCGCACCGGGCTGCATCGACTCTATGAGCAAATCCTACTTTGCCCGGCATCCGGCTACCCTGGTAAATACAAGAAGTTCCTACACTTCATCCACTAACAAGAGCTTCCCAGCAACTATTTTCTAAGTCTTCCCCGACCTTTTCTTCCCTTTCGTCGAACTGCCTTGCTTCAGCCAGATTCTGAACAAGCCTTCGACAGCGGGAAGAGTTTGTCTACTACCTTGACCCTGCCGGAGCATGCACCCATGACCTGAACTGGCTTCCAGCCTGAGGCTAATTCACAACTCTTCTTTCCAAACATTTACTGGTGCGCCCAGGGCATTTTAGAACGCGCACCAGCAAGCTAATCTTCAACAAGTCACGAGGACACAACTATGACAATGGCATATACCTGGGTTGACACCCTGCAATTTAAGATTCTCATTCCTCAGTCCGAGGCTAACCATGCGGAAAAGCCGCCCTCACCCATCGGTCGAAAACTGATTGCTCGCCTGGACAAAAGCTTCAGCACCATTCTTGAAGCAGGTGCCAAACCCGCTGCTCAAGCAGGCACCCTCAGGCAACTGGAAGCTTCAATTATCGACTGCACTGAGCTGAAGGAAGGTGAGTATAAGCTCTGGAAACACGGCCGATACTACATCTTCTTCATCTGCGGCAAATGCGGCGGCAGTGTCAGCCTGAGCGAAGGCTGTCAGCACTGCCACACCGCCTATGGTGCGCTAGAAAATTGCGAAGAGCTGGCTTCCGAACATCTCTGCGATCACCGCCTGCCCCTGCCGGCGCCGGTGGCCAGATTTGTGAAAGCCAACAAACTCTGGCAATTCCAGCAAGACCCGGAAGAAGCTCGTGCGAGCACTCTAGCCGCACAAGAGCCGGTTAAAGGGAAGCCGAAACTGAATAAAACCAAGTAACACTAAGAACTTGAAAGGAAGCGCAAATTTCCCCGGCGCTTCCTTTCTCCTTTTCCTGTTGCCAAAAACACCGTCCCGACTACCGCTTTTTTTGAATTTCGCCATCTTACTACGCCTTCTCGTATCTCGCGGCAAAAAAGTAGACCACCGGCAGGCGGCCTACCCGAAAGCACAACCCGACTAACTCTTGGGAAAGTCAGGTGGCGCTACCGCACCAATCAAGCGGTCAATTCATCGAAAGCATCGACGATTCCGTTATGGAGATAACCGAAGTTATCGTAGGCGTCGGCCGGCTTCACCGCTCCTCCTGCAAAAAGTCGCCGCCCGTTTTCCAGGTGACCCTGCAGGTACTGGCTCCAGTACTGCCCCGCTTCAGACGAGTTGTACTCGCTCGCCAGCACTTGCTGGAACTGAGCGGCAGCGTCGATGAAACGCCGCATCGGCTCCAGGGCACAAGCCGGAACACAATCGGGACCAGGGGCCAAATCACGCACCTGACGCGCCCCGGCCAGGAAACCCTCGTAGGCACCAAAGATGCGTAAATGCCGTGCATCTGACTTGCTATCTCTCATGGTTTCTCCTGCAGACAGAGTCCTATTTGAAATGGCGGGAAGCGGCGCACTCCAGCTTCAGCGCTTGCCCTTGCCCAGCTCCCGCTCGGCGGCACGTGCCCGGTCGTGGTACTCCACGGCAGCAGCCAGAGCATCGGCAGCTTGCTTTTCCAGCAGGTCGGCCATGGTGGCGTCGCCCAGAACTCGGGTGCAAGCAGCCTCCGCCGAAAGAGCAAAGGCTACCGCGTCCATCACGCGCCAGAGGCGGAAGTTGAAAATGGCCTTGGTGGGATAGGCGTTCTCGTGATGCTGCACATCCACCTTCAGCCCGATGGCTTCGCGATGCACGCTGCGCGCTTCCTCGCAGAGCAGAATGGCAGTCGCTTTCGCGTCCTCACCGTGGGCGAGTTCCCGGGCCTGCTTCAGCGCCCGTTCACCACGGTCGTAGATGGCCTTGGTGGCGGTGTGCAGGTTGGCGATGGTCATATCATCCATGAAGTAACTCCAAATCTAGCCCCGAAGGGCTTCTCTAACGCTAAACCCTGAGAAGGCGCCTCGTGAGCACATTCACAGGAACGATTTACATGCCGCCTTGCCGGGGGTAATGGCTTCGACAGCAAGACTCCTGCTTTTACAAAAACACCAGTCGCTCAAGCCGGTTCGAAACCCACGACACGGATAGTGCCGGGGATGTTCTACTGATGCTGGGGTTGCCTGTGGGGGTAGCTTTTTGCGCCTGATGAAAATAAAAGAGAAAGTAAGCAACTGTTAGCAAGAAAAAGTGCAAATAGTCACCTGAAATCTCAATTCATGAAGCCGTTTTCTTCCTTGAAAAAGAAAGGGGCTCTCGCAGAACATTCCACAAGAGCCCCTCTAATTGAGGCTTTCAGAGATTGTGGCAAACCCCGCCATGAATCTTGCCTATTTGTGACAGCACAAGAGCAGGCTTAACTGCAGCTAACCAAGCTAGCGCAACTCGGCATTAAGAGCCGGCTTTGCCCGACTCGGCGGCAAGCTGCATAGCCTCGAGAACCTGCGGATAATCTTTGAGAACCCGCAAAAGCTCCGCCACCGACCAGGCCTGCGCCACGCAACCCTGCGCCTTATGGGGGCTATCACCGTCGAAGATCTCACTGATGGAACCGATGCAGGCGCTCTCCTGGAAGTGCTTGAGCAAAGGCTTCAACTGCGCTGCAATGAGAGCGAAGTTCTCTTCATTGGCACCGAAGGCGTAGACCCTGGCGTTCACCCAGGCACCCAGAAGCCAGGGCCAGACAGTGCCCTGATGGTAGGTGATGTCACGGTCGAACTGATTGGCCGAGGCCTTACCCAGACCGTAGTGACTCTTGTAATCAGGGTGCGAAGGGCTGAGGGTACGCAAGCCCATGGGCGTAAGCAGTTCCGCCTCCACCACCTTGAGCACGACCTGGGCCCTCTCCCGCGAGATGACGGGATAGGGCAAGCTGGCGGCGAAAAGCTGGTTGGGGCGCACCGCATCATCTGTGGTACCATCCAACCTGATCACATCGTGCAGACACTGCCTGGCCTCGTTCCAGAACTTCTCGAAACCATTCTGGATGGCTATGTCGTAGCCGCCATAGATGGTCATGTTGCCGTAAACCTCCCGATGCAGGTAGGTCATGGTGCAGGCGAAGTTATGCCAGAGGGCATTGATTTCTACTGCCTTGCCGGCCCGGGGAGTGACCACGAAGTCACCGCATTTGGCATCCATCCAGGTCAACTGCACATGTTCATTGCCGCCGCTAATCAAGCTGTCCTGGTCCAGTTTGATACCGTGACGGGTACCCTTCTGATGCCAGCAAATGACGTCGCGAAGCAGCGGCAGTTGCTCCTCCAGCACAAACTGCTTGTCCCCGGTTGCCTGGTAATAGCGGTAGAGAGCATAAGCCCACCACATGGTAGCATCGGAGGTATTGTAGGCAGGCGCCTGACCGTTGTCCGGGAAGTAGTTGGGCAACATGCCCTCGGAGCAATAGCGGCCGAAGGTGGCCAGGATAGCCCGGGCTTCCTGAAAGCGACCGGTACTCAGGCAGAGTCCAGTCAAACTGATCATGGAATCCCGCCCCCAATCAGAGAACCAGGGGTAACCGGCGACGATGGTAAAACCACCGGTAGACTTTCTGCGCGCCAGGAATTGATCGGCAGCTAAAACAAGACGCTGCACCACCGGCGGTTTATCCAGAACAGCCGCCTTCTCAAGGAGACTGTGTTGGCGGGCAACCACC
>Ga0268298_10005538_pt1 | contig 11783 bp, 8 predicted proteins | sample WWTPWeurt_MetaG_FD_194462 | JGI IMG/M metagenome (GOLD analysis project Ga0268298, IMG submission 194462) | Activated sludge microbial communities from WWTP in Nijmegen, Gelderland, Netherland - WWTP Weurt | ecosystem: Engineered > WWTP > Aerobic digester > Activated sludge | place: Netherlands...
GAACTGCACACCCGCCGCGCCGATCTCCGCCAGCAGCTCAAGCCCGCCGAGCTTCGTGCGCCCCGCGCTCGCAAGGCTCTGCGCGATCTCCGCGAGCGCAGGCTCCGCGTCGCCACTGATGCGAAAGATGGCCCGCGCGACGTTCCAGCGGATTTGCGCGTCATCGTCACGCGCCCGCGCACGGAGCGCGAGCAGCGCGGGCGCGGCGGCAGGGCCGAGGTCGCCGAGCACGCGCGTGACGATGTGCGGCTGCGCTTCCAGCTGCGCGCGAATCGCGGCGAAGGCGACCTCGGCACGGGCGCCGTACGAGGCCACAGCGTCGATCACCGCGATCCGCTCGTTTCCTAGCGGCGCGACAGGGATGAGCGCCGCGAGGAGTTCGAAGCACTGCGGCGCCCAGGGCCCGAGCTGCGCGAGCGCAGAGGTCTCGATGTCGTCGAAGTTCTTGCGCTCTGCAGCAAGTGCTAGCTGGGCGGCGAGGTAGCTGGCGGCGCGCGCATCGTGCAGCGCGCAGAGGGCCTTGAGCGCGAAGCCCGCGGCCGTGGCGCGCACGGGCTTGTGCTTCTGCAGCGTGGCCCACAGCGCATCGGCAGCGGGCGCCGCCACGCTACCGGCGTCGCGCAGCGTCCACGCGCACCACATCCGCACGCTCTCATCGACGTCACCGAGGCCGATCATCAGCGCCGACAGGATCCGCTCCGCCGCGTGGCGCCAGCCATGCACGAGCATCCGCGCCACGAACGCCGCGCCTCTTCGCGCCTGCGCGTGGGCGTGCCCAAGCCAGCGCTCGACGAGCGCACACTGCAGTTCCCAGCGCGGAGACAGCGCGCTCGCGACGTATCGGAGCACGTCGCCGTCCTCGGCAACCGCGGGCACGCTCTCGAGATCGTCCATGGCATCGGGCGCGTCGGCCATCAGCACCTGGAGGACGCGCGGTAGCGATGCACCGTCGTTCTGGGCAGCCACCGTCGCGGCGCACACGCGCACAACGGGCGCGTCGTCCTCGAGCCAACGAAGGAGCGCGTCTAGGGGCGCGCGAGCACCGAGCCCGACGATGGCGCTGCCGCGCACACCCACATCGTCGTCGTCGGCGATGGCCGCGAGCAGCGCGGCATCGCGCGCAGCATCCGCGGTGTCGAGGGCGCAGAGAAGGTGCGCGACAGCTGCGCGCACCTCGGGGGCGCCGTTGTCGAGCATGTTCACGTAGGCGGGGAGTCCATCCACCACGGCAGCGCGCGCGGCGCGCACCCACGCCGCCTCGTCGTCGAGCTCGGCCGTGCTCGGCCGCTCCGACGGCGGGCTCAGCGACTGGTGCACGGCGAGGTAGCCGGTGCCGCGGGCGATGCACGCGAGCAGATGGACGAGCGGCACGACGACCTCCTCGGGACCCGCGAGGAGGTCGACGAGGAACGGCACTGCCTTGGACGTGGCGGGATAGACGGTGCCCTGGTGCCAGATGTTGCCGTAGAGCGCGCCGACGGCCTCGGTGTCGCCGCGCGCGACGTCGCGCAAGATCTCCGGCACATCATCAGCTGGGCCATAGGCGTGCTCGAGGGTGGACCAAAGCACGTCGTCGAGGCCGACCAGCATGCGCTCTTCTACCGGGTCGCGAGCATGACTTCTACGGAGGTCGAGCCGAAGTTGGATGACGCGCCGGCGCAAGCCGCTTGCGCCGACGCAGACGTAGTTGTGGTGCTTGACCCCCCCAGCCAGTGCAGCGGTGATCTCCGCCAGAGGTTGAGTCTCGCGCGGAGCGGCGGGAGCGACCTACAAACAGGCGAGGCGCCTCAACCTGACTCGAGACGCCCCATCGCGCTGATTCCCGATTTGGAGAATGCGATGTCCGGCGGCGAAAGAACTTCGCGGTGCCAGGACTACAGGTCAAAGCAGATCGGCGGAACGCAGACCGGGCTCGTCGTGGTGCACACCAGGCCGCTCGGGCAGTCCTCATCAAACAGGCAGGCCCCGTTCTCGAGCGGGCGCGCCTGGCAGCTCAGCCCTCCGCTGGCGTCGCGCCCGCAGATCCCGGCGCACTCGTTGCCGACCTCGCAGGGCGCGCCGGCGGGCAGGTCCGCGGTGCAGGTCCCTTGGCGGCCGCAATGGAAGCCGTCCGCGCAGACCAGATCGGCCTGACAGTCGCCGCCTTCGACCTTGGGCGTGACGCAGAAGCTCCCGCGCGGGGTGAAGTCGCAAGCGAAGCCCGGCGCGCAGTGGTTGTCGGTGGTGCAGGCCAGGCCGTCACCGGGCAGCGCGGCGCAGAGGCCCTCGAGGCAGCCGAGGCCGGCGGCGCACACGAAGGGGCCGAACTCGCCCAGGGCGCAGGGCTGGCCGAGCCCCGGGATCGGGCCGCAAGTGCCGTTGTCCAGGCTGCAGGCCAAGCCGCTTTGGCACAGCGTGCCCCGTGCGCAGCTTTCGCCCTGGCCGGGCAACAGGGTGCACTGATGAATCGCGTCGTCGCAGTAACGGCCGATCGCGCAGTCCTGATCGTGATCGCAGGCCGCCGTCCCGGTGCGAACATGGCAGGCGCGCGCGCCGCCGCACTGGGCGTCGCGGCCGCAGATCCCGTCCGCGCAGCTCGCTTGGGCCGCGCAGTGTCCGTCGGTGCAGCGCAGGCCCACGCCACACGCGCTGACATCGTTACAGGACGCCCCTACCGCGCCGAGCGCACGACAGCTGCCGTCCACGCAGTGGAGCGGGGGCGCGCAGGTCTCTTCACTGCACGCGGCGTTCTCGGGAAGCGGGGCCAAGCAGTGCCCACCCAGGCATGCCAGCCCGGTCTGGCAGCTGAACTCATCGCCGCAGGCGCCGCCCGAGGAGGTGCGGGTCACGCAGGTTCCGCCCGCGCAGAACCCGGCGCCATCGGCACAGTACGGAGAGGTGCAGTTGCCGCCGAGCGGCGCGGGATCGATGGCGAAGGGCTCGCAGAGCGCGCGGGCGACCAAGGCGTCGAGCCGGCCGCAGGGCGTGCTCTCGGCGGCGATGCGCTGGGCGCAGGCCGCGCCGCGGACGGGGTCGATCTGCGCCCCGGCGGCGACGAAGGGCGCATAGGCGTCGATGCAGCGATCTAGCCAGCGCGAGGAGCAGGCCGGACCGTCGATCATCCCTGCGGGGATCGCGTCACCGCAGCCGCAGCGCGCGGCCTCGGCGCACAGGTAGTTGGCCAGCGGCTGACAATAGGCGGCCAGCGCGGCGCGAGGATCTCCGGCGTCGGCGCCGCTGGCGTCGAGCTCGGCGGCGTCCGGGCTGCCGGCGTCGGCTTCGGCGGCGTCGGCTTCGGCGGCGTCGGCGGCGGCTGTATCCGTGATGGCCAGGTCGCTCGGCTCTGCGTCCCGAACCGCGGTGGCGTCGAGGTGGCCGGCGTCCGCGCGCCCTCCATCCGCGGTCGCCGCGTCAGTCGTCGTCCCTTCGCTCGAGCACGCCGCGAGCAAAGCCAGCGCCAACAAAGCGCCCCAGCGCGATCGGTCCCCACTACGCATGTGCCCCTCATGGCCTCAGTGGCCGGGCGATGCAAGCAGAAGCGATCAGCGCTTCTTGGAGCGCTGGATATGGGCCGTGATTTCCTGCTGGAGCCACTCCCGCTCGTCGGCGCTGAGGCGCTCGCCAAAGGGGTGCTCCAGCGCACCCTCGTTGAGGACGCAGGCCATCAGCTCCTCCTGGTCCTTCTTCCAACCTTTGACCGAGCGGAGCTGCCGCTCGATCGCGACGCCGGACAAGCTCTGGGTGAGGCCCACGTGTGCTTTGGAGATCCCCAAGAAGCGCCGCTCCAGGCGAAACTCCCGGGGGCCGATGGTGAGCCAGGTCTCGGTCAGCAAGTCGCGCAGCGCGTAATAGAGCGCCGGGAAGCTGCTCACGCTGGGGACCAGCAGGAAAAAGACGAACTCCCGCTGTTTGGCTTGAGCGAGGATCAACATGCCGATGGCCGCCGCGGGGATGAACGCCAGCGCCTTGAGCGCCGAGCTGCGCGACATCTTCCCGCCCGGGATCCGCACGCGCAGCGTAGCCCCTTCGCGCTCGAGCTGGACCCGCGTCGCAAACGGCAGCTCCGTGGAGAGCGCGCGCTCGTCGGGCTTCGCCAATGCGCGGGTCGAACCGTCGAGCGCCGGCAGGTGCTCCAGCGCCGCCCGCGCGGAGCCATAGCGATCCTCGGGCGCCGGCTCGATCAAGCCATCGATCCACGACGCCAAGGCCTCCGGGATCTGTCCGCCCGCCCGGATGTCGAGCTTGAGCTTCTTATGCGGGACCTCCGAGGGAGGGAGGCCCAAGAGCAGGTGCGTCAGCGTCGCCCCGAGCCCGTACAGATCACTGGCCGGCGTGGATCGCCCCATGACCTGCTCCGGGGCCATATAGCCGAAGGTACCCACCGCGGAGCTCCCCACGCTCTCGGCCTGGCGCAAGGTGTCCCGCACCGCCCCGAAGTCGATGAGCGCGATGCTTCCGTCGGGGCGCTGGATCAGGTTGCTGGGCTTGATGTCGCGGTGCACGACCGGCGGGTTCAGGCCCCCCAGGTAGATCAAGACGTCGAGCACCGAGGCCGCGATGCCGCGCGCCTCCTCCGGGCTCGCCTGCCACCCCTCCTTGAGGCGTGTGTCCAGCGAGGCTCCCGGCACCAAGTCCTCCACCAAGAAGCAGCGGACGCCATTGTCCTCATGAAAAGAGGCGAGCAGCCGCGGGATCGCCGGGTGGTTCAGCGTCTCCAGGACCCGGGCCTCCCGCTCGAAGAGCTCGACCCGCTTCCAGTCCGAGACGGAGCGCAGCGACAGCGCCTTGATGGCGACCTCGACGCCGGTGGTCGTGTCCAGCGCGCGGTAGGTGTGTCCGAAGCCGCCTTTGCCGAGCAGCGCGCGGATCTCATAGCGCCCATCGCCTACGCGATCGCCGGGTTGGAGGATCTCGCTCATCGGGGCGCCCGCTCGCAACGCCGCCTCAGCGTCGACGCGCCTTGGGGCGAAGTACGCTGTGCTTCACGAAGTCCTGGAGGAAGGACTCTGGATCAGTATCCGGCTTGTTTTGCAGGCGTCTCCGGACCCGCCAGCTCGCGTGGCCCACGATATACGCGAGGTCAGCCGCGGCGGCGTGCACGGTCCCATAGTTCTTGGTGTAGTAGCGCTGCCTCGACTCGAACCAGTAAGCCGGTACGCGCCGTGGTTTGTCGGTGCGCGCGGTGACTCCGGTGGCCGCCCCGGCGATGTGCATGACCCGGCTCCCCGGGATGTACCAGCACTCCCAGCCCGCGCGCTGAGCGGCGAAGCAGAAGTCCACCTCCTCGAAATAGAGGAAGTATCGCTCGTCCATCAGCCCAACCCACTCGAAGACCTCCCGGCGCACGATGAAGCTCGCGCCCGAGACCCAGTCGACCCGCTCCGGTACGTCCCCCATCGTCCGGCTGAGGACCCGGTTCTTGAGGAGGCGCGTGATGACGCCGAGCCGAAAGCCCGAGTCGAGCTCGGTGATCGCCGAAGGGAAGCGAAAGGCGAGCGACCAGGGCGAGCCGTCGGCCTCGAAGATCTGACTCCCTCCGATGCCTGCCTTGGGGTGAGCGTCCATGAACTCGACCAAGGCGCTCAGCGCGCGCGGCTCGACCACCGTGTCCGGGTTGAGGAGGAGGAAGTATTTGGGAGTATCCGCTCGGCGCAGCAGGGGCCGGACCGCGAAGTTATTGCCCCAGGCGAACCCACCATTCTTGGGGGAGCGCTGCAGCTCGGCAAAATCGGCCCAACCCTCTCGGGCGATCGCAGCCTCGATCACCGCCGCGGAGTCGTCGGGCGAGGCGTTGTCCACCACGATCGCGCGGGTCCCCGTGGCGCGGCACTCGGTGGCCAAGGAGCGCAGGCAGTCGAGCACGCACTTTCCGGTCCGATAGTTGACGATGACGACGCAGAGGTTTGGACGCGACATCGTAGGATCTCAGGCGTCGAGCGCGGGGATCAGTCGATCGCCCTCGGCGCGGCCTCGAACTTTGAAGGCGACACTGCCGTCCGGTCCACGGCCGGGGATCGGCCGAGTGAAGGCATAAGGCGCCGCCGAGACCACGACCCCGAGCGCACGAGCGGCCTCCTCCAGCATCCCGCCCAGGGCCTCATCGAGGGCCCGCTGTTGATCGGCGCGGACCGTCCCGGGCGGGAGCAGGAGCCGGATCTCTCCGGTCACCACCGAGCCGTCTTCGTCGATGGTCAAGGTCACGAGGGCGCGCTCCAGCGGCCGAGCGCGTCGTAGGCTGCGTACTTGTAGCTCTCCGCCAGCGTGGGATGGTTGAAGACCATGTCGATCAGCGTGTCGACCCCGCCGCCCAGGGTCAAGATCGCATGTCCGATGTGCACGAGCTCGGCGGCCGGCCCGCCGACGCAGTGAACGCCGAGCAGGGTGCGCTTTTGCCGGTCGAAGACCAACTTCACGAAGCCCCGCTTGTCCCCTCGGATCTTCCCCCGGGTGTTGTCCTTGAGGAAGGCCCGACCGACCACCGCGTCCACGCCCTTCTGCTTGGCCTCCTCCTCGGTGAGGCCCACGAAGGAGACCTCGGGGATCGTGTACAGCCCGTAGGGGATGTTGGGGCTGATGCTCTGCTTGTAGCCGAGGTTGAAGGCGTGGACCATCGCCACCCGGCCTTGCTCCATGGAGACCGACGCCAGCGCGGGGAAGCCGATGCAGTCGCCGACGGCGTAGATGTTCGCCGCGCTGGTCTGAAAGTGCTCGTTGACCGGGATCGCGCCCCGCTTGTCGGCCATGATCCCCACGTTTTCCAGGCCGATCGTCGTGGTGCGGCCGTTTCGACCGGCGCAGTAGAGGAGCTTGTCGCTCTCCAGCTTGCCGCCGCCCGCCAGGTTGGTGGTGAGCACATTCGGGCCGGTGCGGACCACGTTCTCGTACTTGGTGGACAGCCGCAGATCGATGCCGAGCTCGCGCATCGCCGTGGCCAGCTCTCCGGCGACCTCGCGATCCAAGAACGGCAGGAGCGCCTCCCGCGCCTCGGCCAGCACCACCTTCACGCCGAGCGCGGCGAACATGCAGGCATACTCACAGCCGATGACGCCAGCGCCCAGCACGACCAGGCGATCGGGCAGCCGATCGATGGAGAGGATGGTGTCGCTGTCATCGACGTCGGGATCCTCAAAGGGCACGTTGTCGGGGTGAAAGGGCTCACTCCCGGTGGCGATGAGGACGTAGTCCGAGCTCAGGCGGACCGAGCCACCGTCGGCCTTGGTCAGCTCTACGGTGTGCGGGTCGATGAGCTTGCCGTGACCGGAGAGGGTGGTGACGTGGTGGCGATCGAGATTCCAGCGGATGCGCTCGACCTCGAGGCGCCGCACGACCTCCTTGCGCGAGAGCATGCGGGGCGTGGCCTGGGCGCGGTCGACCTCCATCTTGATGCCGTACAGATCGCGATCGACCCAGCCCGACAAGAAGAGGGCGGCCTCTCTCAAGGTCTTCGACGGGAGCGTCCCGGTGTGTACGCAGGCGCCGCCGGGCTCGGGCGCGCTCTCGATCACCGCCACCCGCTTCTTGAAATACGCCGCTTGGGCAGCCCCTTTTTCGCCGGCCGGACCGCTGCCGAGGACGATCAGATCATAGTCGTAGGCCATGGCGCGCAGCCTAGCCTGGGTCCGAGCTTCACAACAGATCGACCGCGTCCGCGTCGAAGATGAGGTCCACGCCGCTCGGGATCCGCCCCAGGCGCTCTCGTACCCCGCGCATCGCGGCGACGAGCTTGGCGGCGGTAGGTGCCAGGAGCATGAGCATGAAGCGGTGGCGCTCGCGGATCTTGGCGATTGGCGCCGGCGCCGGCCCGCGCACGCTAACTCCTTCGCCCATGCAGGCCTTGGCCGCCTCCCGCGCCGCCTCGGCGACTTGGCGCGCCGCCCCGGCGTTGGCCGACTCCACCCGGATCAGCCCGAGCCGGCCGATCGGGGGGTAGCCGGCCCCGCGGCGCAGCTCGATCTCGATCTGATAGAAGGAGGCCTCATCGTGGGTCAGCGCGGCGTTCAGCGCGTAGTGCTCGCGATCGAAGGTCTGGATGATCACCCGGCCCGGCAGCTCGGCCCGGCCCGCGCGGCCCGCGACCTGGGTGAGGAGCTGAAAGGTCCGCTCCGCCGCGCGGAAGTCGGGGAAGGCCAGCGAAGTGTCGGCGCAGATGATGCCCACCAGCGTTACGCGCGGGAAATCATGGCCTTTGGTGACCATCTGCGTCCCGACCAACACGTCGGCCTCGTGAGATCCAAACTGCGAGAGCACCTCGTCGAGCGCGCCGACCTTGGAGGTGATGTCGCGATCGAGGCGCAGCACGCGGGCGTCGGGGGCGGCCTCGAGCACTGCCTCAGCGACCCGCTCGGTGCCAGCGCCGTAGGGCTTCATGGCGGTGGAGCGGCAGCTCTTGCAGGGGCGGATGAGCGGCTCGCGGCGATCGCAATAGTGACAGACCAGCGCCCCTTCGGCTTTGTGGTGGGTGAGGGAGACGTCGCAGTGGGCGCACTTTCTCGGTGTCTTGCACTCTTCGCAGACCACCACGGTGTTGAAGCCGCGGCGGTTCAGAAACAGGATCGCCTGCTCCTTCTTGGCCACGGTGTCGCGCACGGCGTCGGCCAGCGCCCGGCTCAAGATCGGGATCTCGCCCTTGGGTTCGTCCTCTTTGGCTTTCCCGAGGTCCACCAGCTCTACGGCCGGCATCGGTCGCCCCAGCGCGCGCCCGGGGAGCCGGAGCTCGTGCACGCGCCCGGTCTCCACGCCATAGCTGGTCTCCAGGGACGGCGTGGCCGAGCCCAGCACCACCACTGCGTTGGCCCGGTGACCCCGCAGGATCGCCAGGTCGCGCCCGTGGTAGCGGACGTCGGATTGCTGCTTGAACGAGGGGTCGTGCTCCTCATCCACCACCACGATCCCGAGCGAGGACACCGGCGCCCACACCGCCGAGCGCGGCCCGAGCGCGATCTTGGCCTCGCCCGAGCGGAGGCGCTCCCAGTGACGGCGGCGATCGAGATCGGTCATCGCCGAGTGGAGCACCGCGACTTCGTCCCCAAATCGCCGCCGAAAACGGGTCTCGAGCTGAGTGGTCAGCGCGATCTCGGGGACCAGCACGATCGCCGTACGGCCCAGCGCCAGCGCCCGATCGATGGCCCTGAGATAGACCTCGGTCTTGCCGGAGCCGGTCACGCCGCGGAGGAGGAAGGTCGTGCGCGCCCGCTCCTCGATGCCCCGGTTGATCACCGCCAGGGCCTCGGTCTGGGCCTCGGTGAGGCTCAGCGTGGCCAGCTCGGTCGGTCCCACGTGGGGGCGGGCAGCCTTGGGGCGCTCTTCGATCCGTACCCAGCCATCGGCCAAGAGGAGCTTCAGCGCCCGCCGCACCGCGGAGGTCCCGAGCTCCTCGCGCAGTGAGCTCAAGGCGCGCGGGGCGATCTCCAGCTCCTCTAGGATCTTTCGCTGCACATGGGCCTTGCCCAGCGCCGCGATCACCACCGGTCGCTCGGTGCGGAGCACAAACTCCTCCATCTCCGCGGCCCGCCGCACGCCGAGCTGATCGACCCGCTCGAGGAGCCCACGCTCGATCAACGCCGCGATCTGCCGCACCTTCCCCTTGATCGTGGCGCTGCGTGAGGCCTTGAGGGTCTCGAGGATCTCGCGCTCGTCCTGGGCCAGCCCCCCGGTCACGAGCGCGGCGCGGCCCTCCTTGGTGAGGCGCAGCTTGGCCCGCGAGGCGGCGGCGATCCCCGGCGGCACCGCGATGCGCAGCACCTCACCTTGGGGGGCCAGATAGTAGTCGGAGGCAAAGGAGATCAGCGACAGGATCTCCTCGCTCAGCACCGGCTCTTCATCGAGGCGCTCGATGATCTTCTTGGCGCTCACCCCCGCCGGCGCGCTCTCGCTGACCCCGGCCACAAAGCCAGTAACGCTGCGTTTGCCGAAGGGGACGAGGACCCGGTGGCCGACCGCCAGCCGACCTTCGAGGTTCGCGCCGATCTCGTAGTGAAAGCGCCCGTGGATGGGCAGCGGGACGATGACCTCAGCGAAGCTCACGGCGTCGGAGGCTTGAACAGGGAGGCCTCCACGGGCTCATTGACGTGGGCGTCGTCGTAGATGGTCGACTCGACCAGCTTGCCGGCCTTGTAGACCTCGATCTTGCGCGGCCACCACTCACCGGTCTGGGGCGAGCCGTAGCCGGTGAGGCGGGTGTCGGTGGTCTCGCCGGTCTTCAGGTCGACTTCGACCAAGCGGGTCGGCACGCGATACCCTTTGTCGATCCACAGCTGGGCCTTGTTCGGCTCCCAGGGCTTGGCCCCGATGACGAAGGAGATGGTCTTGTCGAGGCGGGTGAGGCTGACGATGTCGGTCTCGATCCCGTAGGCCTTCACGAACTCGCGGCCCTCGCCCCGCTCGGCGGTGACGTCGCCGAGGAAGGAGGTGATCAAGCTCGGCTTGATCTTGGTGGGGGCGACTTTCTCCCCTTCTTTGTAGATCCAGCGCTTGGTCCCGAGCGTGAGGATGACGGTCGTGCCCGAGGCCGCGCGCAGCTCGACGCGGTGGCCCACGCCGGGGAGGATCGCCTCCCACACCTTGATGTCCTCGCCGTCGGGCTCGAGGTGCTTGCGCACGCCCTCGACCGTCAGGCTCTTGAAGGTCGCGCCTTCCCTGCGGCGGGCGACGGATCCGAGGATGGCCTCTGCGGGTAGGACGTAGGCGTCGGCCGCGCTCGCCCCGAGGGCCAAGGTGAAGCCCAAAGCGAGTGGGGCGCGCCGCTTCCAGGCCGAGAGCCGCATGGTCGGGGCGTACCATGTCCCGGGCGATGAGCGCCACCACTCTTGCAGTGCTCGATCGTCGGCCCTAATGTTCGGGCCGGTGCGCGTCCTCTCGCTGGTGTTTCTGGGTGTTTTCAGCGCTGCTCCCGCCCTGGCCCAGACCCCCTACAACGTCGAGGGAGCCCGGCTGCTCGGCTTCGGAGACGCTCAGCGCGCGCTGGTCAACGGCAATGACGCGCTCTACACCAACCCGGCCGGCATCGCGCTCGCCAACTGGTACAGCGTGGAGCTGGGGTGGCTCGACGACTTCGAGGAGGGTGAGCGCCGCTTCAACGCCTCGATCGTCGACAGCCACGAGAAGCGCCTGACCGGCGGCGTGGGCTACACCTATCGGCGCTTCCGGGTCCAGGATCTCCCCGATCCGCAGACCGAAGAGCGCGGGGTGGCCCACCGGGTGGACGTCTCCATGGCCAGCCGCATGGCCGACGGCTTGGCCTTCGGGCTGACCGGCCGCTACCTCAACGTCAGCCACTCCATCGACGACAAGGACGTGCCCGCGGCCAGCTTCGGCGTCTTCACCTTCGACGCGGGCCTGCAGTGGCGGCACCCCTCGGGCTTCGCGGTCGGGATCGCCGGCTATAATCTCACGGCCAACACACGTCCGGAGATCCCGCTCGCGGTCGGCGGCGGCATCGCCTACGGCTCGGAGATGGTGCAGCTCGAGCTCGATGTGCGGCACGACACCCGCACTGCCAAGCCGCGCTTCTCCATGGGCGCCAGCTTGCTCCTCGGGGGGACCTTCGTGATCCGCGGCGGTGGCGCCTATGATCTCGCCACCCAAACCGGCGGCCTCTCGGTGGGGATCGGCGTGATCACCCCACAATTCTCGGCCGATCTGGGCTTTCGTCAGAGCGTGAAGAGCGGGGTGGCGGCGCCGGGCTTCGACACGGAGCGGATCTTCGCGCTGGCCTTGCGCGGCGTGCCGTTCATGTAGCGGCGCCCAGCGTCTTCCGGAGGCGGGCCGCGCCCACCGACTTCTCGTTGTAGTAGGTGGCGGCCGAG
>Ga0268298_10005539_pt1 | contig 11782 bp, 12 predicted proteins | sample WWTPWeurt_MetaG_FD_194462 | JGI IMG/M metagenome (GOLD analysis project Ga0268298, IMG submission 194462) | Activated sludge microbial communities from WWTP in Nijmegen, Gelderland, Netherland - WWTP Weurt | ecosystem: Engineered > WWTP > Aerobic digester > Activated sludge | place...
TCTCCGCGAGCCCGTCGCCGGCCGAACGCGACGCGAGCGAGCGCACGTAGAGCTGGTCGGCGCCCTCGATCTCGTCCATGCGGATGCGATCGCCGAGGATCGCGCCGCCGGTGCGCGGGCTCGACGGATCGATCGCGAGCACGCCCACGCGCCGCGTGCGCGCGCGCAGCACGCCCAGGCGGCCCGCGAGGCTGCTCTTTCCTGCGCCCGGCGGGCCGGTGATGCCCACGCGCGGCACGGCGTCGGTCCGTGCGGCGGCGCCGGCGAGTACCTGCGCGACGTCGGCGTTCGCCAGCCGCGTGAGCGCGCGCCCGAGCGCACGGCGGTCGATCGGCGCGCGGGTCATCGCGCGTCGCCCAGCAGCTCGGTCGTGTGCTGCCCGAGCAGCGGCGGCTCGCCGAACGCCGGCTGCGCGCCGTCGAACTTCACCGCGGCGCCGACCGCGCGCAGCCGGGCGCCGTCGCACGGGAGCTCGACGACCATCCGCCGCGCCGCGGCGAGCTCGCTCGCGAGCGCGTGCTCCAGCGACTCGACGCACGAGACCACGATGCCCAGCGGCGCGAGCCGCTCGACCCAGCGCTGCGCGGTGTCGGTCGCCATCAGCGCGGCGATCGCGTCCAGGACCACGTCGCGGTTGCGCGTGCGCGCGGCCATGGTCGAGAAGCGCTCGTCGGCCAGCCACGCGTCGCGCCCGGCCTCGGTGCAGAACTTGCGCCAGAACTCGTCGTGCGTGATGAACAGCATCACCCAGCCGTCGGACGCCCGGAAGAGCTGCGCCGGCACGATGTACGGGTGCGACGAGTTCGCGTGCCGCTTCGCCGGCTCGGCGGCGTTCAGGCTCGCGCCGGCGAGGTAGTTCAGCTGCGACATCATCACGTCGAACATCGCGACGTCGACCTGCCCGCCCTGGCCTTCGACGATCTTCGCGAGCAGCCCCATCGCGGCCATGATGCCCGCCGAGTTGTCCACGGCCGAGTAGCCGGTCTTGGTCGGCGGCGCGTCCGGGTCGCCGGTGATCGACATCACGCCGGTGATCGCCTGGATCACGTAGTCGTAGGCGGGGCGCTCGGCGTGCTCGCCGTCCAGCCCGTAGCCGGTCAGCGCGACGCACACGAGCTTCGGGTTGAAGGACTTCAGCGCCGCGTAGGTGAGCCCCAGCTTCCTGATCGCGCTCGGGCGCAGGTTGGTCACCAGCGCGTGCGCGCTCGCGGCGAGCCGCCCGAGCTGCGCGCGCCCCGCGTCGCTCGCGAGGTCGATGACCACGCTCTTCTTGCTGCGGTTCAGGCTCGCGAAGTACGCGTTGTGCGGCCCGACGCTGTGCGGGCTCACGCGCCGCGCGATGTCGCCGTCCGGCGGCTCGATCTTGATCACCTCGGCGCCCAGGTCGGCGAGCAGCAGCCCGCAGTACGGGCCCGCGAGCATGTGCCCGACCTCGAGCACGCGGATTCCCGCGAGCGGCCCGCTCAAGACGCGAGTTCCTTCGCGACCGCACCCACGACGTCGGCCAGCGGCATGTCGGCGGTGTAGACGCCGCGCACGCCGAGCGCCGCGAGCGACGCGTGGTCCTCGGCCGGGATCGTGCCGCCGACGAAGACCTTGACGTCGCCGGCGTTCGCCGCACGCAGCTGCTCGAGCACCTGCCCGACCAGCTCGACGTGGCTGCCCGACAGGATCGACAGCCCGACCGCGTCGACGCCCTCGTCGATCGCGACGCGCGCGATGTAGTCGGCGCTCTTCCTCAGGCCGGTGTAGATCACCTCGGCGCCGGCGTTGCGCAGCGCGAGCGCGATGACCTTCGCGCCGATGTCGTGCCCGTCGAGCCCCGGCTTGGCGACGAGGATGCGCCGGCCGCGCAGCGGCGTGTCGGCGTGGGATTGCGTTTCGCTCATCTCGATGGTTCTCCGTGTCCGATTCCACCGTGCTCGCGGGGCCCGCTCGCGCACGCGCCGCCGGCGCGCACCGCGGACTTCGCCGCGCCGGATGCCCGCGTCACAGCCGCACCGGCTCCTGGAACTCGCCCCACTGGCGCTTGAGCGTCGCGACCATCTCGCCGACGGTCGCGTACGCGTGGCAGCAGTCGACCAGGTACGGCATCAGGTTCTCGCGGTCGTTGCGCGCGGCCGCGCCCAGTTTCGCGAGGCTGCGCTCGGCCGCTCCGGCGTCGCGCGTCTGGCGCAGGCGCTCGAACTTCTCGATCACGCGCTTCGCCACCCCGGGATCGAGCCGGAACGTCTCGCCGACCTCGTTCTTCGCGTCGTCGCGGCGGAAGTGGTTCTGGCCGACGACGACGGTCTCGCCGGTGTCGACCTTCAGCTTGCGCTCGAGCGCGCGCTCGGCGATGCGCATCTGCAGCCACCCCTCCTCGATCGCCTTGACCACGCCGCCGTAGGCGTCGATCTCGCCCATCACGCGCTCGATCTCCTGCTCCATGCGGTCGGTGTGCTGCTCGACGAAGTAGCTGCCGCCCAGCGGATCGACGGTGCGCGCGATGCCCGACTCGTACGCGATCATCTGCTGCGTGCGCACCGCGATCTCGGCGGAGAACTCGGTGGGGATCTGGAACGCCTCGTCGAACGCGGCGGTGAAGATCGACTGCGCGCCGCCCATCACCGCCGCCATCGTCTCGACCGCCACGCGCACGATGTTGTTGTACGGCTGCGGCGCGATCAGCGACGAGCCGCCGCACACGACGCCGAAGCGGAAGTGCTGCGCCTTCGGGTCGTTCGCGCCGTAGCGCTCCTTCATCAGCTTCGCCCACAGGCGGCGCCCGGCGCGGAACTTGCACACCTCCTCGAAGAAGTCCATGTGCACGTAGAAGAAGAACGACAGCCGCTTGGCGAACTTCTCGACGTCGCCGCCGCGCGCGCGCAGTTCGTCGACGTACGCAAGCCCGTTGGCCAGCGTGTACGCCATCTCCTCGACCGCGGTGCTGCCGGCGTCGCGCACGTGCGCGCCGGCGATGCTGATCGGGTTGAAGCGCGGCGTCTCGTCGTTGGAGTACAGGATCGAGTCGGCGATCAGGCGCATCGACGGGCGCACCGGGAAGATCCAGGTGCCGCGCGCGACGTACTCCTTGAGGATGTCGTTCTGGATCGTTCCGGTGAGCTTCGCGCGCGGCACGCCGCGCTTGTCGGCGACCGCGAGGTACATCGCGTAGATCATCGCCGCGCTGCCGTTGATCGTGAACGACGTCGAGATCGACGCGAGGTCGATGCCGTCGAACAGGATCTCGGCCTCGGACAGGTTCGACAGCGACACGCCGACCTTGCCGACTTCCGGACGCGCCATGGGATCCACGGGGTCGTAGCCGCACTGCGTGGGCAGGTCGAGCGCGACCGACAGCCCGGTCTGGCCCTGTTCGAGCAGGAACTTGTAGCGCTCGTTGGACTCCTCGGCGGTGCCGAAACCCGAGTACTGGCGGATCGTCCACAGCCGGCCGCGGAAGCCGTCGGCGAAGATGCCGCGCGTGAACGGGTACTCGCCGGGCTCGCCGACGCGCGCCGGGTCGACCGATTCGGGGCCGACGCGCACCGGCACCTCGATGCCCGAGGGGCTGGTCTGCGAGACGCGCGGCTCGACGAGCGGGTGTTCGGGGGCGTTCATCGCTTCTCCTTCTTCGGCGCGAGCACGCGGTCGACCGCGGCCCAGTGGTCGTCGTGGGTCCAGGTGCGCACGAGGCCGTCGGCCTCGATGCCGCGGCGCTCGTCGTAAGGCAGGCCGCGGCGCGCGGCGATCGCGTTGGCCTTGCACGCACGTAGAACGCGAGGCGTGCGCGCCAGCATCGGCGCGAGGAACGCCTGCACGCCGGCGTCGAGCTCGTCCTCGGTGAACACCGCGTCGGCCAGCCCCCAGTCGAGCGCGGTGCGCGCCGGCACGAGCTCGGCGCTCGTCGCCATGCGCAGCGCGCGCGCCCGCCCGACGAGCGTGAACAGGTCGGTTCCGCCGCCCCACGCCGAGGTGATCTGCAGCCGCCCGTGCACGTAGCCGATGGCCGCGCCGTCGCGCATGATGCGGAAGTCGCAGGCGACCGCGAGCTCGGCGCCGCCGCCGATCGCGTCGCCGTTGAGCACCGCGACCACCGGCACCGGGCACTCGCGCACGGCGTCGAGCACGCCGCGGCACTCCTCGACCATCGCGAGCGTCTGGGCGTCGGTGCGCACGTCGGCGAGGTCGCGCAGGTCGCCGCCGGCGGCGAAGTAGCGGTTGCCGGCGCCGCGGATCACGACGGCCTTCAGTGCCGCGCGCGACGCCGCGTCGAGCAGCGTGCGCCGGATGCCGCCGAGAACGCCGCGCGACAGGGGGTTGAACTTCTCGGGACGGTTCACCGTCAGCGTCAGGACGTCGCCGGCGTCGGCGACGAGCAGGTCTTCATCGGACATCGGCGTCCTCCAGTTGGCGCACGCACTGCAGCAGGCGTGTGCCCAGCCGCGCCTCGGCCGGCTGCATCCGGTGCATCGGGCCGGCGATCGCGACGCCGAGCCCCGTCGCGCCCGTTCGCAGGGGGGCCGCGATCGCCATCACGTCGGCGACGTTCTCGCCGCGGGTTGCCTGCCAGCCGCGCTGCAGGCCCGCGCGCAGGTCCGCGCGCAGGCGGCGCGCGTTCGTCTGCGTGTTCGGGGTCACGCGCGGCAGCGGGTGCGTGTCGAGCCACAGCTCGAGCTGCGCGGGCTCGAGGCCGGCGAGCAGCACCTTGCCGATCGAGCTCGAGTGCAGCGGCTTCAACTCGCCCGCGCGCGACGAGTAGCGGATCGACTGGCGGCCCTCGAGCACCAGCAGGTAGAGCACCGCGTCGCCCTGGCGGGTGCCCAGGATCACGGTCTCGTCGGTCTCGTCGCGCAGCGCCGCCAGCGCGGGCTCCAGGCGCTGCGCGACCGGGTCGTTGGCGCGGAGGTCGTCGGCGAGCTCCCAGAGCCGGCGCGTGGGATAGACGTCGCGCCCGCTGACCACGTACAGGTAGCCGAGCTGCTCGAGCGAGCGCATCACGCCGTGGCAGGTCGACACCGGGATGTCGGTGATGCGCGCGAGCTCGGACAGCGACAGCGGCCGGCGGGCGGCGCGAAACGCCTCGAAGATCTCGAGCGAGCGCAGCGACGAGCGGCCCGGCCCGGCGTCGACGTTCACTGCGCCCCCAGGTTCAGCTTGCGCACCACGCGGGCCCACTTGTCGAGCTCGGTGCGCAGGTGCGCGCGCAGCTGGTCGGGCGTGGACGCGGCGACGTCGACGCCCGCTTGCGCGAAACGCTCGACGAGCTCCGGCGACCTCAGCGCGCGCTGCAATTCCGACGACAGCTTCGCGAGCACGTCGGACGGTACGCCCGCGGGCGCGAAGAGCGCGAACCAGGCGCTGACGTCGTAGCCCGGGACCGTCTCGGCCACCGTCGGCACGTCGGGGAACGCGGGCGAGCGCGCGGCGCCCGTCTGCGCAAGCATGCGCACGCGGCCGGCCTTCACGTGCGGCGCCGCCGAGACCGCGGGCTCGATCATCGCGGCGACCTGCCCGCCGATCAGGTCCGTGATCGCCGGCCCGCTGCCCTTGTACGGGACGTGATGGATCGAGATTCCCGCCATGTCCTCGAGCAGCGCCGCGGCCAGGTGCTGCGAGCCGCCGATGCCGCCGGTCGCGTAGTCGAGCGCGCCGGGCTTCGAGCGCGCGAGCGCGACGAACTCCTGGAAGCTGCGCGCCGGCAGCGTGTTCGTCACGATCAGCGCGAACGGCGTCGAGCCGAGCATTCCCACGGGCGTGAAGTCGCGCTGCGGATCCCAGGCCAGGTTGCGGCTGACCAACGGGTTGATCGCGACGCTGCCGATCGTGCCCAGGCCGATCGTGTAGCCGTCGGGCGCCGAGCGCGCGAGCGCCTCGAGCCCGATCGCGCCGGTGGCGCCGGCGCGGTTCTCGACGACGATGTTCACGCCCAGGTTCGTGCCCAGCCGCTCGGCGACCGTGCGCGCGACGATGTCGGTGGAGCCCGACGGCGGGAACGGGACGATGAGGCGGATCGGGCGCGTGGGGTACGCTTGCGCCCCGGCCGGCGCCGGCACCGGCGCGACGATCAGCGCGATCGCGGCGCACGCGAGCGCACGGATCGCGCCGGTCACGGCCGCTCCCCGTCGTACGGAATGCCGCCCTCGGTCGTCTCCCAGATCCAGCGCGCCGACGGCCGCTCGCGCTCCTCGAGAACGTGGCCCACCAGCCCCGCCGCGCGGCTGATCACGGCGATGCCGCGCATCACCGCCTGCGGGATCCCGATCTCGCCGAGCACCGCGGCGACCGCGCCGGTGGCGTTGATCGTCAGGTGCCGGCCGTACGCGCGATCGACCTCGGCGGCGAGCGTCTTCAGCGCCGCGATGTGCCGGCCTGGCACGCCCTCGCGCTCGGCGAGCGCGAACAGCCGCGGCGGGCGCGGGTCGTCCGGGCGATGGTAGGGGTGGCCGAAGCCGTGCATCGGCTTGCGCTCCTTGCGGTGGCGCTCGGCGACGGCACGCGCGCGCGCCTCGACGCCTTCGGGCGCGGCGAGGATCTCCTCGATGAGCGCCGCGCAGCCCTCCATCGTGCCGATGAACGTGCTGCCCACGCCGAGCACGCCCGCGGCGACCGCCGACTGCAGCGCTTCGGGCGCCGCGTCGTACGTGAGCCGCGTGACGATCGCGCTCGGGGTCAGCCCGTGCTCCATCAGCGTGACCAGCACCGCGTCGAGCAGCACGGTCTGCGCGCGCGTGGGCCGCTTGCCGGTCAGGTGGAACACGATCATCTCGGTGAACGTGAGCCCGCCGATCAGGTCATTGACGAGGTCGGCGCCGCGCACCCAGATGCGCTCGGCGGTGTGGTCGGAGATGCCCGTGGTGGGGCGGTTCTTGTCGGTCATGGTCTCGGCCCTCCTGGCGCCCGTTGCGCGGCGGCGTTCACGCGTCGCGCGTGCCGAACGCGGACAGCCCGAGCAGCTCGCGCCCGATGATCAGCGTCTGGATCTCGGACGTGCCCTCGGGGATGATGCCCCCGCGCGTGTCGCGGAAGATCCGCTCGACGGGCAGGTCTTCGCTGTACCCCGAGCCGCCGTGCACCTGCAGCGCGAGGTTCGCGACCTCGTGCGCGGCCTGGGTGCAGAAGAGCTTGGCCGCCGAGCACTCGAGCCGGCCGGCCGCGCCGCGGTCGAGCGCGCGCGCGGCGCGACGGCACATCTGGCGCGCGGCCTCGGTCTGCACGTGCATGTCGACGATCATCTTCTGCACGAGCTGGTAGCTGCCGATCGGCGCACCGAACTGCGTGCGGGTGCGCGCGTACTCGAGCGCGAGGTCGTACGCGCGCTGCGCGGCCCCCACCGCGCCCGCGGCGACGCTCAGGCGCCCGAAGCCGAGCGTGACCAGGATGTTCTTCAGCCCCTCGCCGACGCGGCCGAGCACCCGCGTCGCCGGCAGCTCCATGGCCTGGAACGCCATCTCGGAGGTGACGGTCGCGCGCAGCACCATCGTGTGCACGCGCTTCGCCTCGTAGCGGTCCTCGGCGCGGTCGACCAGGAACGCGGTGATTCCGCCGGGGCCCGATTCGTCGGGCGCGACGCGCGCCATCAGGATGCCGAGGTCGCCGATCGCGCCGTTGGTGATCCACAGCTTCGCGCCGTCGATCAGGTACCTGTCGCCGCGCCGCACCGCGCGCGTCTCCATGCCCGCGACGTTCGAGCCGTGGTTCGGCTCGGTGATCCCGACCCAGACCTTCAGCTGCCCGGCCAGCAGCGGCGCGAGGTAGCGCTCGCGCTGGGCGGGCGTGCCGAGCTTCGCGAGCATCAGCACCGCCATGTTCATCGTGTTCAGGATCGCGCGCAGGCTGCCCCAGCAGTAGCCGGCCTCCTCCATCAGCAGCGCGTAGTCGGCGTGCGACATGCCGAAGCCGCCCTGCTCCGGCGCGAGGAATCCGCCGAGGAAGCCGAAGTCGCGCAGCCGGGCGGGCAGGCTCCAGTCGAACTCGCCGCGCTTCTCGAATTCGCCGACCCGGGGCGAGACCTCGGCGGCGAGGAAGCGCCGGGCGTTGTCGCGCAACAGGCGCTGCTCGTGGGAGAGGTCGTCGTCGTCGGTGCTCATGGGAATTGCCTCGGGGATGGCGCCGGCACGGGAGACTTCGGACCGCGGCGGCTTGCGCCGGCTGCCGCAAGAGTTCAGTATAGTGAAAAATATTTTGGCATTTCGAAAGCTACCGGTCAAACGCGGGCGCGGCGATCGGCGCCCGCGGGCGCGGGAGGCCCCGGGCAGAGCGCGACCGGCCCCGGATCCGACGGAGGACCCTTGACCCGAGACGCTTCGACCCAGGCGGCCGCCGCGCCGCTGCCCTTCCACGGCCTGCGCGTGCTCGACGCGAGCCAGGGGCTCGCCGGCCCGTATTGCGCGATGCTGCTGGCCCAGCACGGCGCGGACGTGGTCAAGCTCGAGCCCCCCGAAGGCGACTGGAGCCGCGGCGTCGGCCGCCGGCACGGCGAGCAGACCGCGCTCTCGCTCGCGGGCAATCGCGGCAAGCGCAGCCTCGCCATCGACATGAAGCGGCCCGGCGCGGGCGCCGTCGTGCGCCGCATCGCCGACCGCTGCGACGTGGTGCTCGAGAGCTTCAGGCCCGGCGTCGCGCAGCGGCTGGGGCTCGGCTACGAGGCGCTGGCCGCGACCAATCCGAGGCTCGTCTACGTGTCGGTGAGCGGCTACGGCCAGGAAGGCCCGTACGCGGAGCGCCCCGGCACCGACACGGTGCTGCAGGCGTTCGCCGGCATGATGGTGTTCAACCGCGACGCGAACGGAACCCCGGCGAAGGTCGGGTTCCTGGTCGTCGACATGCTGACCGCGATGTACGCGTTCCAGGCGGTGTCGGTCGCCCTCTACGCGCGGCTCGCCGGCGGGCCGGGCCGCAAGCTCGACGTCTCGCTGCTGCAGGCCAGCGCCGCGTTCCTCGGCCTGAAGGTGATCGAGGCCGGGATCGACGGCGCCGAGCCGAAGCCGCTGAACGCGCCGGCCGGCGTCTACCGGGCGCGCGACGGCTGGATCGCGATCACGCTCGCCAAGGAGGAGCAGTTCACCGCGCTGTGCAACGCGCTCGGGCGTCCCGACCTGCGCGCCGACCCCCGCTACCGCGACTTCGAGCAGCGCGGCGTGCACCTCGGGCCGCTGCGCGAGGCACTGGACGCCGAGATCGCCCGCCAGGATGCGGCGCACTGGATCGCGCGCATCAGCGAGGCGGGCGGGCTCGTGAACCCGGTGAACACGATCCAGGACTGGCTCGCCGACCCGCACGTGCGCGCGACGAACGCGGCACCGCCGGTCTCGCTGCCCGGCATCGGCGAGTTCGGCTTTCCGCGCATCCCCGGCGCGAGCGTTCCCGCCGACGACGAGCCGCGCGGACAGTGGCCCGGCCTCGGCGCGAACGGCGCGCAGGTGCTGCGCGACTGCGGTTTCCCCGACGACGAGATCGAGCGCCTGCGCGGTGCGGGCGTCCTGGTCGAGCCGGCTTCGAAGTAGAGGAGGACACGTGAACCGACGACAACTCATCCGCGCGGGCAGTGCCGCGCTCGCCGCCGCCGGCACCACCGCCCTGCCCGCCGTCGCGCGCGCGCAGGCCGGCGGATTCCCGAATCGCGCGATCCGGATCATCGTCCCGTTCGCCGCCGGCACCGGCAGCGACGTGGTCGCGCGCTCGGTCGGGCAGCGCGTCTCGGAGCAGACCGGCCAGCCGGTGGTGGTGGAGAACCGCGACGGCGCGAGCGGCGTGGTCGCGACGACGTTCGTGCAGAAGTCCGCCGCCGACGGCTATACGCTGCTGATGGCGGCCAACCCGTTCACGCTGGCGCCGGGCCTGTTCGCGACCCCGCCGTACGACCCCCTGAAGGACTTCGTCCCGGTCGCGAAGGTCGGCGACGTGCCGATCGTGCTGTGCGCGAACCCCGACGCGCCGTTCCGCACGCTCAAGGAACTGATCGCGTACGCGAAGGCCAACCCGGGCAAGCTGAGCTACGCGTCGTCGGGCAAGGGCACGCCGAGCCAGTTCGAGACGGAGCTGTTCAAGCAGGCCGCGGGCGTGAACATCGTCGAGGTGCCGTACCGCAATACCGCGCAGGCGCTCACCGACGTGATCGGCGGCCAGCTCGCGATGTACCCGTCGGCGCTGCCGCTCGCGCTGCCGCAGATCCGGGCCGGCAAGGTGCGCCCGCTCGCGGTGATCGACGCGCGCCGCACGCCCGCGCTGCCCGACGTCCCGACGATGGCCGAGGCGCTCGAGATGCCGTCCTACGTGGCGACGCCGCTGTGGTACGGCTTCGTCGCGCCCGCGGGCGTGCCGCGCGACGTGATCGCCAAACTCAATGCCGAGATCATGAAGGCCGTGCAGGCGCCGGCGGTGCGCGAGCGCCTGGTCGGCGTCGGCGCGCAGCTCGTCGACATCCCCAACGAGGAATTCGCGGGGCTGATGAAGGCCGAGGTCGAGAAGGCGGCGCGCCTGATCAGGGCGCTGGGGATCCGCAATGACTGACGCGGCCGGCGCGCCGCCGGCCCGGCGCGCGCCCGCGCACCGCTTCACGGACCTCGAGCCGGGCGCGGTGTTCGAGTCGTACCGACGCACCGTCACCGAGACCGACCTCGTCACGTTCACGAACTGGGCGGGGCTTCGCCTGCCGATCTTCATCGACGACGAGCATGCGCGCACCGTGGGCCCGCACGGCGGGCGCATCGTGCCGGGCTTCCTGACCGCGTCGCTGTCGGCCGGCATGATGGAGACGCTGCTCGGGCCCGGCGTGCTCGCCGGCCTGGGCATGGACGCGTTCCGCTTCCACGTGCCGGTGCGCCCGGGCGACACGCTGCGGTTGCGGATGACGGTGACCGAGCGGCGCGAGACGCGCGACCCCTCGCGCGGGGTCGTGTCGGTGGCCAACGAGATGATCAACCAGCGCGACGAGGTCGTGCTGGGGTTCAGGACGTCGGTGCTGATGGCGGTCTGACATCGGCGAGATCTCTGAGCGGCCGACCGGTCAGCCGGCCGAATTGATCGATCGGTCAACGCATGCTATAAGTGTATTGATCGGTCGATCAAACCACCTGCGATGATTGCCGCCCTCCTCGAGTCGATGTCGCGCCATGCCCGCCGGCAGGGCATGACCGATCGCCAGTGGGCGCAGGCGGCGGGGTTGCGGCACGAGACGCTCTGCCGGGTTCGCCGGCGTGAATCCTGCGACGCACACACGCTCGAGGCGCTCGCCCGTGGATGCGGGCTCTCGATCGCGCTGCGCACCGACTGCGGCGGGAGCGTCGGCGAGGAGGCATCGTTCCCGGCGTCGTTCACGCGCGAGACCGAGGAGCGTCTCCTGCGCCTTTGCGCACTGGGTGACACGACCCCGGAGCGCTGGCGCGCGCTCGGGCCAGGATTCTTCGTCGCGGGGGTCGCGAATCTGGTCGCCAGCGCCAATGGGCTCGACCCCGACGGCCGCTTCGCCAGGCTGGCGGAAGCGCTGCATCCGGGCGTGAGGTCCGTCCCGGCATTCACCCATTGGCTGTCGCGCTCGCCGGTCAGGCCCGGCCGCTTCCTCCCGATGCTGCGGCACCTGCTGCGCCAGCCGCGGCAAGTCCCGAACTGACGTGACGCGACGACGCCGGCCCAGCCCGAAGGCGGATCCGTCGTTCGTGGCGGCGCTGGCGCAGATCGCGGCCAGGATCGCAGCGGCACTTGCCGACGTCGACCCCGCTCGTCTTCCGGTGCACATGTTCATCGCCGGGGGCGCGGCGATGCACCTGTACACGGGCGTGCGCGCGACCGAGGACGTGGA
>Ga0268298_10005541_pt1 | contig 11779 bp, 11 predicted proteins | sample WWTPWeurt_MetaG_FD_194462 | JGI IMG/M metagenome (GOLD analysis project Ga0268298, IMG submission 194462) | Activated sludge microbial communities from WWTP in Nijmegen, Gelderland, Netherland - WWTP Weurt | ecosystem: Engineered > WWTP > Aerobic digester > Activated sludge | place...
CACTGCGCGAAGAGGTCCGCGTCGCCGCCGACCAGCAGGTTCAGCCGGCCTTCGGCGGCCTCCTTGGGCGTGCGCGTCATCGGCGCGTCGAGGAAGCGCCCGCCGGCGTCAGCCACGGCCTGCGCGACGCGCAGCGTCGACGACGGGATCGCGGTGGAACAGTCGATGACGACGGTGCCGGGGCGCAGCGTGCCCAGCGCGCCCTCCTCGCCCTGCAGCACGGCCTCGACCTGCGGCGAGCCGGTCACGCACACGATGAGCACGTCGACCTGCGACGCGAGCTGCGCGGGGGTGCGCGCGGTGCGCACGCCGGCGGCGCGCAGGTCGTCGAGCGGCTGGTTGCCCGCGTGCTCGAGCACCGTCAGCGCGTGGCCCTTCTTCACGAGGTTGGACGCGATGCCGTGGCCCATCAGGCCGATGCCGATCATGCCGAGGTTCTTCATTGAACGAGATGCTCCGAAAAGCGGGGGACGGGAGGCGAAGCCGATCAGTTTACCCGCCGCGAACGTGCGGGACGCCGGCCGTGGCGGCCCGGCGGCCCGCGCCCGCGACGCGCGCGCCGGGCGCGCCGCCGGCCCGCGGTCGGTCCGGCGCCGGCGCGATCCGAAGCAGCGCCGCGGCCGCGTCCTCGAGCACCGCGCGGCGCGTGCGCGCGTCCGGCACCCACTGGTCGAGCGCCGCGCGCGTGTCGTCGTAGCGCACGATGGACTCGTGCTGCGTGTGCGGCCAGTCGCTGCCCCAGACGAGGCGCTCGGGGCCGAGGGCGTCGAGCAGGCGCGGCGTCACTTCCATCGCGACCGCGTGCCCGCGCGCGACGCCGCCGTTGCGGTAGGCGCCCGAGAGCTTCACCCACACGCGCCCGCCGCGCCCCGCCGCGAGCAGGTGACGCAGGCCGGGATCGTCGAGCGGTGCGGCCGGGTCGGGCCGCCCGAAGTGGTCGACGCACACGCGCACGCCGGCGTCGAGCGCGGGCGCGACGAGCCCCGGCAGGTCGCGGCCCTCGCGGTGCAGTTCGAGGTGCCAGTCGCGCCGGCGCAGCCGCTCGAGCAGCGCGGGCCACGGCCCCGCGCGCAGGTCGGGCAGCGGCAGCCCGACGAGGTTCAGGCGCACGCCGACCGCACCCGCCGCCCCCAGCGCGTCGAGCGCGTCGTCGCCGATCGCGGGGTCGACCACCACGACCGCGCGCAGCCGCGCGGGCCAGCGCGCGACCGCGGCGAGCACGTGCGCGTTGTCGGTGCCGAGGAAGCTCGGCTGCGTCAGCAGGCCGCCTGCGAGCCCGTGCGCGTCCAGGTGCGCGACGAAACGCTCGACGCCCGCGGCGTACGCCGGCGTGTAGCGCCGCGGCTGCACGAACGCGAGGTCCGGCGCGAAGACGTGCGCATGGGTGTCGACGCCGCCGCGCGCGGCGGGCGGCGCGACCGCGGCGTCGCTCACTGCGCGAGGTTCAGCGACTTCGCGACCGCGCCGAGCGCCGAGTACTCGGCTTCGAGCATCCGGCGCAGCTCGGCGCCCTTGCGGATCACGATCTGCTCGCCCGTCTCCTCGCAGAACTTCTTCGTCGCGGGCGTCTCCATCGCGGCCGCGAAGGCGTCCTCGAGCTTCTTCACGACCTCGGGCGGCGTGCCTTTCGGCGCCAGGATCGCGCGCCACAGCAGCGTCTCCTCGCCGGGGATGCCGAGGTCCTTCAGCCCGGCGGCGTCGGGGAACGCGGACGTGCGCTCGGCGGAGGTCACCATCAGGCAGCGCGCCTTGCCCTGCTTCACCCACGGCAGGATCGGGGAGATCGAGCCGACGTAGATCGTCACGTGCCCGCCGAGGAAGCTGGTGAGCGTCTCGCCGGCCCCCTTGAACGGGACGTCGCGAACCGACACCTGCAGCGCGCGGAAGATGCGCTGCGCGGCGAGCTGGCCGGTGCCGCCGACGCCGTCGTTGCCGAACGTGTACTTGTCGGGATGGCGGCGCAGCTCCTCGATCATCGCCTTGCCGTCCTTCGCGGGGAAGTCGGGCGCGACGCAGGCCACGTACGGCGACTGCGACAGCTCGACGACCGGGATGTAGTCGGCCGGCGTGTAGCGCGCCTTCATCGAGTGCGGCGACGCGGTCAGCGGGCTGCTCCAGACGCCGGCGAGCGTGAGCCCGTCGGGCGCGCTCGACACCATCTGCGCGACGCCGATCGTGCCGCCCGCGCCCGCGACGTTGACGACGACGACCGGCGACTTCAGCAGGCCGCTCGCCTCCTTGCCGACGAGCCGAAAGAAGCCGTCGGTCCCGCCGCCCGGCGGCGCGGGGACGATGATCTTCGTGACCTGCTCGGCGAGCGCCGGCACGGCGAGGACGAGCAGGGCGGCGGCGGCGAGGCGGGCGATGGCTTTCACGGCAGGCATCCGGGTCGGTGGCGGCGTCGCCGAAGAATACCCGTTCCACGCGCCGCGCCGCGCCGCGGCGCGGCACGGCGGTCGGTCGGTGCGCGCGGCGCGGCGCCGTGGCGACGCGGTCAGCCCGCGGGCGCGGCCCGCCGCAGCAGCCGCACGTGCATCGGGCGCGTGAAGCGCGCGCCGTCGGGCCCGCAGTGCGGCTCGAACGCCGCGCGGATGCGCGCGAGCATCGCGGCGTCGACCGCGACGTCGACGAAGGTCGGCCGCAGCATGCGCAGCTCGAACTCGGCGAAGTCGCGATAGCGCGCCGGCATCGCGAAGCGGCGCTCGGCGACCTGCGTCCAGGCGCCGCCGCGCGCGAGCGCGTCGTCGAGCGCCGCCTGCGCCGCGGCACGCACCTCGCCCTCGTCGTTGAACAGCCGCGTGACGTCGTTGAACGGGCCGGCATAGACGGGCTCGGACACGTACAGGTGGCCGCCGGGGCGCAGCACGCGCGCGGTCTCGGCGAGCGCGCGCCCGAGCAGCGGCAGGGGCACGTGGTGCAGCGACTTCAGCATCAGCGCGAGGTCGAAGCTCGCGTCCGGGAACGGGATCGCCTGCGCACCGCCGGCGACGAATTCGAGCCCCGCACAGGGGTTGGCGAGGTTCTTCGCGTGCTGGCGCGCGTCGACCTCCAGGCCGGTGACGCGCGCGTCCGGGTGACGCTCGAGCAGCGCGCGCGCCAGCCGCGCCGCGCCGCAGCCGAGCTCGACGACGCGCAGGCCGGCCAGCGGCACCATCGCGTCGAGCACGTCGAGCTCGTCGTCGACGAGGGGCAGGGCATCGAGTTCGGTCGTCGTCATGGGTTGGCTCGCGTCATGGCCGGGGCGCGCCGCGCAGCACGCGCAGCCGAACCTCCAGCGCCGCGGCGTTCAGCGTCCCGAAGTGGGCGTCGACGCGCCGGCCGGCCGCATCATAGAACAACGTCGTCGGAAGGCCCGACGCGCCGAGCGCCGCCCCCACGCGGGCGCCGGGGTCGAGCAGCACGTTGTCGAGCACCAGGCCGCGCGCGGCCAGCCACGCGCGCACCGCCGGCGCCGCCTCGCCCTGGTCGACGAACAGGAACGCGATCGACGGCTCGCGCGCCTGCGCCGCGGCCAGCACCGGCATCTCCGCGCGGCACGGTCCGCACCAGCTCGCCCACAGGTTCACGACCGCCGGGCGGCCCGCGGCGACGCGGGCGAGCTCGCGCGCCGCGCCGCTGTCGAGGTCGGTGACTTCGAGCGCCGGCAGCGCCTGCGCCGCGCCCGGCGCGAGCAGCGCGCGCGCGCCGAGCCACGCCAGGACCCCGACGACCGCGCCCAGCGCCAGCGCGCGCCGCATCGGCGCGGCCCGCAGCCCCCGCCACGCGAGCCACGCCGCGCCCGCGCATGCCCCGGCGAGCAGGTTCCAGCCGCCGTCGCGCACGTCGATCGCGTCCCACGGGGACGCGAGGTAGGGCTCGAAGTTGAGCGCGACGTGCGCGATCCGCGCCCCCGCGAGGCCGGCCAGCGTGGCCGCGATCACCGCGTCGCGCGCGGCGCCGCGCAGCACCGGCCCGGCCGAGCGCCCCGCGAGCCAGGCCGCGAGCAGCGCCGCGGCGCCGAGCAGCACCGGCGCGAGCGGCAACGCGACCGGGCCGAGCGGGATCGAGAGCATCGCGGCAGCCGGCGGCGCGCCTGCGAACGCAGCGGACGCGCCGGATCCGGCCTGCCCGCCGCGGATCAGCCCAGCGCCGCGTAGCGCTCGAGGTGGTGGTCGGCGTCGCCGAAGCGCTGCGCGATCGTCGTCAGGCGCCGGAAGCTGTGCGAGACCTTCAGCTCCTCGGTCATGCCCATGCCGCCGTGCAGCTGCACCGACTCCTGGCTGACCTGGCGCGCCGCGTCGGCGATCTTGATCTTCGCGGCCGAGACCGCGCGCTTGCGCTCGGTGGCGTCGCCGCCGGCGTCGACGCGCGCGGCGGCGAGGATCGCCATCGAGCGCGCCTGCTCGCACACGACGTACATGTCGACCATCCGGTGCTGCAGCGCCTGGAACGAGCCGATGTTCACGCCGAACTGCTTGCGCGTCTTCAGGTACTCGAGGGTGGCGTCGTTGGCGCTCTTCATCGTGCCGATCGCGTCGGCGCACAAGAGCGCGGTGGCGAAGTCGACCGCCTCCTCGACGATCGGCAGCGCGCCGCCGTCGGGCCCGAGCAGCGCGCCGGCGCCCAGCACGACGCCGGTGAACCGGACGTCGGCGGCGCGCTGGCCGTCGACCGTGCGGTACGGGTTCAGTGCCACGCCGGGGGCGTCGCGGTCGACGAGGAACAGGCTCGTGCCCTTGTGCGTGCGCGCCGAGACCACCAGCGTGCGCGCCGACGGCGCGCCGACGACGACGACCTTCTCGCCGTCGAGCACCCAGCCGTCGCCGGCCACGCGGGCGCGCGTGGACTGCGCGTCGAGCTCGTAGCGCCGGCCCAGCTCGAGGTACGCGAACGCGAGCCGGACGCTGCCGTCGGCGACCCCCGGCAGCAGCGCCGCGCGCTGCTCCGCGGAGCCGGCGCGCGCGACCAGGCGCGCGGCGAGCCCGACGACGTCGAGCAGCGGCTCGACGACGAGCGCCTCGCCGCAGGCTTCCATCGCGGCCATGAGGTCGACCGCGCCGCCGCCGAAGCCGCCGTCGGCCTCGGGCAGCGCGAGCGCGGTCAGGCCCATCTCGGCGAGCGTGGCCCAGACGGCGTCGCTCGCGCCGGCGTCGGAGGCGACGATCTTCTTGCGCGCCTCGAAGTCGTATTCGTTGGTCAGGAACTTGCGCAGCGAGTCCGCCAGCTGCTGCTGCTCTTCGGTGTATTCGAAGTTCATTGCGATAGCCTCGTGCTCAAAGACCCAGCGTCATCTTGGCGATGATGTTGCGCTGGATCTCGTTGGACCCGGCGTAGATCGTCGTCTTGCGGTTGTTGAAGTAGCGCGGCGAGAGCCGGGAGTCGAAGGGGTCGACGCTGCCGCCGGCCACGCCCGCGAAAGGCTGCGCCAGCGGGCCGAGCGCCTGCATCATCAGCTCGGTGATCGACTGCGTGATCTCGCTGCCCTTGAGCTTGAGCATCGACGCGTCCGCCCCCGGCGGCTGGCCGCTGCGGCGCATGTGGTCGAGCATGCGCATCGCGGTGAGCTCGAGCGCCTGCAGCTCGATCTCCACGCGCGTGAGGCGGTCGCGAAAGCGCGGGTCCTCGATCAGCGGACGGCCGTTCTTGGTCTCGCGCGCGGCGATCGCGCGCAGCGCCTTCAGCTCGCGCTTGGACGCGCCGACGTTGCCCGAGCCCAGCCGCTCGTGGCCGAGCAGGTACTTGGCCACCGTCCAGCCCTTGTTCTCCTCGAACACGAGGTTCTCGGCCGGCACCTTGACGTCGTCGAAGAACACCTCGTTGACCTCGTGCCCGCCGTCCATGAGGATCAGCGGGCGCACGGTGATGCCGGGCGTCTTCATGTCGATCAGCAGGAAGCTGATGCCCTCCTGCTTCTTCGCGAGCGTGGGGTCGGTGCGCACGAGGCAGAAGATCCAGTCGCCGTACTGGCCGAGCGTGGTCCAGATCTTCTGGCCGTTGACGAGGTAGTGGTCGCCGCGGCGCTCGGCGCGCGTCTTCAGAGACGCGAGGTCCGAGCCCGAGCCGGGCTCCGAGTAGCCCTGCACCCAGAAGTCCTCGCCGTCGCGGATGCGCGGCAGGAAGCGCTCCTTCTGCGCCGGCGTGCCGAAGCGCAGCAGCACCGACGCGCACATGTTCGGGCCGAAGGCCGGCAGCGCGGGCGCGCCGGCCAGGCCGAACTCCTCGTTGAAGATGTAGCGGCGCGTGACGTCCCAGCCGGTGCCGCCCCATTCGGCGGGCCAGTGCGGCACCGACCAGCCCTTGGCGGCGAGGATCTTGTGCCAGCGGATGTAGTCGTCTCGACTCAGGTGCTGGTAGCCGACGACCTTGTCGCGGATGTCCTTGGGGAGGTTGGCGGCGAGCCAGCCGCGAACCTCGTCGCGGAAGGCGAGTTCTTCGGGGGAATAGCTCAGGTCCATCGTGGGTTCCTGTCGTGGTGGCCGCCGGCGGGCGGCCCGGACGGCCGCTGCGGGCGGGATGCGCCGACGGCCGCGGGCCGGGGCGCGTGACCGATAGCCTGCCACAGGACGAACGCGCAAGCGAACCGGTCGGTTTCACTGAGCGGCGGCGCGCCGGGCGCCGCGCAGGCCCGGCGCCGACGCGAAGATCGCCAGCCCGCAGGCCGCGCCGGCGGCCGACAGCGCGAATCCGCCCAGGTAGCCGCCGGTGAGGTCGTAGAGCGCGCCGCTGCCCCAGGAGCCGAGCGCGCCGCCGGCGCCCATGCCGACCAGGATCGCGCCGTAGATGCCGGTCTGGTGCCCGCCGGCGAAGTGCCGCGCGCACATCACGGCGACCAGCGGACCGCGCGAGCCCTGCATCGTCCCGAACAGCAGCACGAAGGCCGCCAGCGCGAGCGCCTGCGGCCCCTTCGCCACCGCCGCGAGCGCCGCGGTGCCGGCGATCGTCGCGCCGTAGGAGATGATCGCGACGCGCAGCTCGCCGATGCGCTCGGCGAGCATCCCGGCGCCGACCATCCCGACGATCGAGACCATCCCCACCAGCCCGTACGTGGACGCGGCGCGCAGCGGCGCGATCCCCGCCTCGACCAGGTACGCGACGAGCTGCACGCTCACCGCGTACGTGCTCACCGACGTGAAGAACATGACGCCCGTGAGCGCCCAGAACAGCCGCGTGCCGAGCGCGCGCCGGATCGTCCAGGTGTCGGCGCGGCGAACCGCGAGCACGCGCGCGCGCATCGAGTCCGGCGAGCCGGCCGCGATGCGCTTCCAGGGCAGCACGAGCACGGCGGCCGTCGCCGCGGCGAGCCCGGCGCCGAGCGACAGGTACGCGCCGCGCCAGCCGAAGCGCTCGATCAGCGCCTGCGCGATCGGCGCGAACACGAGGATGCCGGAGCCCAGCGACGCGGACAGGATGCCCATCGCGGTCGACAGCCGTGCGCCGAACCAGCGGCTCGCGAGGCTGGACGCGGGCAGCATGCCGATCATCGACGCGCCGACCGCCGCGCCCGCCCCGAGCAGCGCGTGCAGCTGCCACAGCGTCGCGGCGCGCGACGCGAGCGCGCAGGTCAGCGCGTAGGTGGCCAGCCCGACGCCGTAGCACGCGCGCGGCCCGAACCGGTCGAACACCGTGCCGACGACCGGCGACATGAACCCGAGCGTCAGCATGTACACCGAGTAGATGCTCGTGAGCGAGGCGCGGTCGGTGGCGAACTCGCGCGCGATCGGCAGCAGGAAGATCGCGAAGGTCTCGCCGACGCCGCGCGACAGCAGGGCGATCGACGCGCACAGCGCGAGCACCGCGAGCGAGGCGCCGGCTCGCGCGGGCCCGCGTGCCGGCGCCTCGGGGGGGGTGCGCTCCATCGGCCCGGAATGTAGCACCTGCGAGCGTCGCGCGACGCTGATACGCTGCGGGAAAGACGGGCGCGAACGCGCCGGGAGGAGACGATGGCGTACCAGCACCTCGAGGTCCGGCACGAGGCCGGCGTCGACTGGGTGACGATGAACCGGCCGGAACAGCTCAACTCGCTGAACCCGGCACTGATCGCGGACCTGAACGACTACTTCGGCGGCCTGGGCGCGTGCGACATCGGCGTCAGCTACTTCCTGCCGCGCATGGTCGGCGCGTCGGTCGCCGCCGAGTACATGCTGACCGGGCGCTTCATGGACGCGCCGCGCGCCGCCCAGCTCGGGCTGGTCAGCCGCGTCGCGCCGCTGCCCGAGCTCGAAGCCGAGGCGCGCGCGTTCGCCGCCGACATGCTCGCGGCCACGCCGCTCGGCCTGCGGCTCACGAAGGAGGCGCTCGGCCACGCGATCGACGCCGGGTCGATCGACGCCGCGATCGCGATGGAGGACCACAACCAGGTCCTGTGCACTCAGGGCGAGGACTTCTCCGAGGGCGTCAATGCGTTCCTCGAGAAGCGCGCGCCGCGGTATCGGGGCGCCTGAGCGGCCGCCGGGAGGCTCTGTTGGGCGGGCGGCCGACGGCGGACGGCGCGGGCGGGAACGGCGATCCCGCGCGCGATCCCGCGCGCGAACTGCTGCTCGAGCATCGGCTCGAGTCGCGGCTGTCGGCCCTGGAGACGCTGGCCGCCGCCGTGAGCGCCGCGCTGCCGGAACGGGCGGACCTGGCGTTCAAGGTGAACCTGTGCCTGGAGGAGATCATCGCGAATATCATCCGGCACGGGCTCGGCGGGGCACCCGGCCACGAGATCCGCGTGCGGCTGTCGTGCGCGGGCGACCGGCTCGAAGTCACGGTCGAGGACGACGCGCCGCGATACGATCCGTTCGCGCAGGCGCCGGTGCCCGACCTGACGCTCGACGTCGAGCGGCGCCCGGTGGGGGGGCTGGGCGTGCACCTGGTGAAGACGCTGATGGACCGCGTGCGCGCGGAGCACCACGGCGCCGGCAACCGGATCGTGCTCGAGAAGAAGATGCCCCCGCGAGGGGCGAACGAAGAATCGACGGAGGAATGACGGATGTCTTTCGAATGCAGCGCCGCGGACCACGACGGCGCACGCGTGTTCACGCTCAAGGGCCGCGTCGACGGCGCGAACGCCACCGACATGGAGCGCGCGATCGGCGACGCCTTCGGCGAGCCGGGCCGGCGCGCGGTGCTCGACCTCGCGGGCCTGACGTACATCTCGAGCGCCGGGCTGCGCGTGGTCCTGGTGCTCGCCAAGAAGGCCCGCCAGGGGGGCGGGCGGCTGGTGCTGTGCGGGCTGCTGCCGCACGTGCGCGAGGTGTTCGAGTTCAGCGGGTTCCTGAAGATCATCGACGTCGCGCAGGACCGCGCCGCCGCGATGGCGGCGCTGCGGTGAGCGGCGCACCGGGCACGGCGGCCCCCGGAGGGCGACGGGCGTGAGCGCGACGATCGGAAGCGGATACCTCGCGCGCGCGCTCGACCGCCCCGGCGTGCGGCCGCACGGCATGGCGTACTGGCTCGACGAGGCGCCCGCGAACGCGGTGACGCTCGGCCTGGCGCTCCAGCACGTCGCGATCCAGTCGGTCTACTTCGTCATCCCGGCCGTGGTCGCCGGAAGCCTTTCGCCGGACCCGGCCGACGCGACCCGCTTCCTGGCGCTGTCGATCCTGGCCGCCGCGCTGTGGCAGGCGCTGCAGCTGCTCGGGCGCGGGCCGATCGGATCCGGCTACCCGATTCCAGGCACGCACACCGCGGCGCTGGTGGGCGCGTACTCGCTCGTCGGCCTGGGCGGCGGCGGATTCGGCGCGGCGGGAGCCTCGCTCGCGCTCGCGGGCCTGGCGGCGGTCGGGCTCACGTTCGTGATGCGGCGCCTGCGCGTCGTGCTCCCCAACGAGGTCGCCGGCGTCGTCGTGATCCTGATCGGCGTCGCGCTGGTGCTCGTCGCCACGCAGCGGCTCGGGCTGCAGCCGGGCGGGACGCTGCCCGGCCTCGAAGGGGTCGGGGCGGTGTTCGGCAGCCTCGCGCTGATGGTGGGCGTCGCGCTCAGCCGCACGCGCGCGGCGCCGTTCGCGGTGCTGATCGGCGCGACGCTCGGCGTGCCGCTCGCGCTCGCGCTGGGCACCGGCGTGCCCGACGCGATGGCGCTCGTCGAGCGCCAGCCGTGGCTCGCGCTGCCCCAGCCGTGGGTGCCGAGATTCGACCAGGTCGCCCCGGTGCCGCTGTTCGCGTTCCTCGTCGCGCTGGTCGCGCTCAAGGCCACGGCCGCCGGCAGCCTCGTGGTGCTGCAGCGCGCGAGCGACGCGAACTGGTCGCGGCCCGATGCGCCGCCGATCCGCCGCGGGCTGCTCGCGAACGCGGCGGCCATGGTCGCGGCCGGCGTGATCGGCGCCGCGTGCCCCGGACCCGCGACCGCCGCCGTGGGCCTGTCGATCGCGACCGGAACGCTCGCGCGGCGCATCGTCGCGGCCGGCGCCGCGATGCTCGTGGTCGTGGCCCTCTGCCCCAAGCTCGTGACGCTGTTCGTGATCGTGCCCGAGCCGGTCAAGGCGGCGATGCTGTTCTACGTCGCCGGGTTCATCATGGCGCAGGGCTGCCAGCTCGTGACGGTCCGGATGCTCGACACCCGGCGCACGCTGATCGTCGCGTTCGGCCTGTCGGCCGGCGTCGCGGTCGCGGTCGCGCCGCAGGCGTTCATCGGCGCGATCCCGGTGCTGTCGTCGCCGATCTCGGTCGGGGCGGTCGTCGCGTTCGTGGTCAACCTGATGACCCTGCCGCTGGTGTCGCGGCGCGCCGAGCTCGACCTGCCCCTCGACGCCCGCGCCAACCGGAGCGTCACCGACTGGTTCGACGGCGTCGCCGGCGCGTGGGCGCTGAAGTCGCAGACCGCGCGCGCGGTCGAGCAGTCGCTCGGCGAGCTCACGGACCTCCTGCACGAGCTCGGCAGCCCGGCGCTGCGCCTGGCCGCCCGGCTGGCCGAGGACCGCGTCGAGCTGACGCTGGCCTGGGACGGCGCGGCCCTCCCGGACCCGCCCGCGATCGCGAGCCCCGAGGACCTGCTCGGGCCCGACGAGGTTCGGCACGCGTTCTCGGTGTGGCTCGCGACGCGCCAGGCGCAGGGCTTTCGCCAGCGCGGCGACGGCGCCGCGCGCGAGGCATGGCTCGCTTTCGAGGATTGAGCGCCCGCCGGACCCTGCGACCGCCCGCGCCCGGCACGCCGCGGGCCGGGCGCGTCGCTTGTCGCCCGAGGCGCGGCCATGCGATATTGCCGCTTCCCTTACGCGCCCGGCGTGCCTCGCGCCGCCGCGACGCTCCATCGCACGAATGACACACCACGACCGAACCACGATCCTGAAGCGACGCATCGCGACGCCGTCCGACGCCGACACCGGGCACTACCTGACCGTCGTGCAGGGCGAGGAGGGCGGGCGACGCTTCGAGATCGGCGAGGGGCTGGTGTCGATCGGGCGCACCGCGCCGTGCGGCATCGTGCTGCCCGACTCCGAGATCTCGCGCAAGCACTGCAGCGTCGCGCTCTTCGCCGGCGAGCCGATGGTGGTCGACGAGGGCTCCACGAACGGCACGTTCGTGCAGGGCACCCGGATCGCGGGGGCCACCACGCTGGTGCACGGCGCGCTGGTGCAGATCGGCCGGCACGTGCTTCGCTACGAGCGGCTCAGCCGTGCCGAGGTCGCCGCGTCGCAGGGCCTGAACCGCGACCTCGCCGAGGCGCGCCGCTACCTCGAGGCGCTGCTGCCGGCCCCGCTCGCCGACGGCCCGATGTCGACCGCGTGGATCTACCTGCCCTCCACCCAGCTCGGCGGCGACGGCTTCGGCCACCACGTCAACGACGACGGCACCGTCTCGATCTACCTGCTCGACGTCT
>Ga0268298_10005543_pt1 | contig 11778 bp, 12 predicted proteins | sample WWTPWeurt_MetaG_FD_194462 | JGI IMG/M metagenome (GOLD analysis project Ga0268298, IMG submission 194462) | Activated sludge microbial communities from WWTP in Nijmegen, Gelderland, Netherland - WWTP Weurt | ecosystem: Engineered > WWTP > Aerobic digester > Activated sludge | place...
CGAACAAGGCTGGATCCCCTTGCGTGGCAATCACGAAGACTTTGTGCTGCGTTGCGAGTCCGAAACGCCCGCCTCCCCCCTGGACGCCGAAATGCGCCGCTTCACCGACTGGACGGCGGCCCAGCTCGGCGCCCGCAAGGAGCAACTCACTACCTGGGCAGATCATCTCTGCCTCCATGCCCCGGGAGACCCACGTTGGGTCCATGCCACCCACGGCTCGATCCGCAGCAATCGGGAGGGGATCTCCGCCAGCATCCCGGACGAAGAACTCCCCAATCGCCTCCCGGAAGAGGTGCATGTCTTCGTCACCGCTCATACCCACAAGCCCATGCTGCGGCGCTTTCGGGATACGGACATCCTCAATGTCGGTTCGGTGGGTACCCCCTTCGATGGCGACATCCGCGCGAGTTATGGCCAGTTGGAATTCTTCCAGGGACACTGGCACAGCCGCCTGCTGCGTTTTGCCTACGACCGGGAACGGGCGGACCGGGACTATCAGGATACCGGCTTTCTCGACGCCGGGGGTCCCATGGCCCGACTCATCTACCACGAATGGCGCCTGGCCAGGTCCCTGATCCGCCCTTGGAGTACCAGCCATGAGGCCGCGGTCCGGGCCGGGGAACTGAGCTTGGAGGAATCGGTGGAGTGCTTTCTGAAGACCATCTAGCCGGCTACCGGCTTGCTGCAGAGGTATTTTGAACACCATGACGTGCCTGGTTGTCGGCGCCGGTTTCGCCGGCAGCGTCATGGCACGCGAACTCGCCGACGCCGGACAGAGGGTCATTCTCATCGACCGTCGCTCCCACATCGGCGGCAACGCCCATGATGCCTACGATGCCCATGGAGTGCTGATCCATCCCTATGGCCCCCATATCTTTCACACCAACAGCGAGCGCATCTTCCGCTATCTCTCCCGCTTTACCGACTGGCACGGATACGCACACCGGGTGCGCAGTTCCCTGAATGGTCGGCTCTATCCCTTTCCGATCAATCGGGACACCTTGAACCAAGTCTATGGATTGAATCTCGACGAGATGGGGGCGGCGGCCTTTTTCGAGCGGGTTCGTGAACCTCGGGACCCCATCCTGACCAGCGAGGATGTGGTGCTCAACAGTGTCGGGCGGGATTTATACGAAAAGTTCTTCCTCAACTACACCCGCAAGCAATGGGGGCTGGAGCCCTCGCAACTCAAGGCCGGTGTGGCCGTTCGCATCCCGGTACGCACCAACAGGGATGACCGTTATTTCACCGATCGATTTCAGGCCATGCCGCTCCAAGGCTATACCGCCATGTTCGAGCGTATGCTGGACCATCCGCACATCAGTCTGAGGCTGGGTGAAGACTATAGGGATATCCGTAAGCATGTTCGGGCCGGGCATGTTATCTACACCGGACCCATCGACGCCTATTTCGATTATCGTTTCGGCCCCCTCCCCTATCGGTCTTTGCTGTTTGAACATAGTCATCATGCCGATCTGGCCTGCTATCAACCGGTGGCCGTGGTCAATTATCCCAACGATCAGAGCTTCACCCGTATTACCGAGTTCAAACACATGACCGGGCAATCACACCCAGGCACCTCGATCGTGCGGGAATATCCCCAGGCCGAAGGTGATCCCTATTACCCGATCCCACGTGCGGAAAACGAGGCACTGTATCAGCGTTATAAGGCCTTGGCGGAACGGGAAGGGGGTGTCAGCTTTGTCGGTCGGCTGGCCCAGTATCGTTACTACAACATGGATCAGGTAGTCGGCGCCGCCCTCAAAGAGGCCGATAACATCCTCGGACGCGCCGATGGAGGCTGTCGTCACTCACAACCGCAAAGACTGGTCTACACCCGAAACATCACAATATATCACCCAACATCTGACTGAGCGCTACCATGGTCAAAGTAGGAGCTGCTGCTCCACAACGCGGAATGATTGAACTCCCGGCCACATAGACGTTTTCTGTACCATAAAGCCGAAAGTCGGGGTCCACTACAGCTTCCGATGATTCGCCCATGTGTAGCGTTCCCATCAGATGATGTGCGGCGAATCCTTGCTCGTAACTTCGCCAGAGTCCCAGGGCCGGGTGTCGGTTCGGATTTTGACGGCGTATTTACCGCTTGCCTTTTGGAGACCGTTGCGAGTGGAGACGATCTGGCGATTGACGTTGTTCGGAAGAAGCCCGCCCTGTGTGCGGATGGTTGCTCCTGGGTCGTGTGAGAGTACCAAGGTGTCGAAATTCAAGTCATCGACTTGGGAGCCGTTTCAGGTGGAAAGTATGATCTCACTGGTTGGAAACAGAGAACGTATGCTTGTGAGGCATGCCTTGGTGGTAAACTCACCCTCGTTCGCGGTTATAGGTCCCTGAACAACAAATGATATGTCGCGCGGGTCTTTGACCATGGGACTTATGGGTCCGAATGTGGGTATCGACGAGTATGGCTGGGCGCGGCGGCCCATGGCTTCCAGTGTCACGGCAAAGTGAACTTGTCGTCAGGAACCGATGGCGATTTCACCACTACGGTGACGGTGTCTTCCAAGGCGTGGAAATCCGCAGGTTCACCGGGGGCGAGCTTGACGATTTGTCCGGCCTCGAATTTGGTGCCGTTCATCATGATCCTTCCCGAAACGATGAGCGTCAACTCAGTTGACTTGCGATGAACGTGGCGCGCCTCCCGATCGCCTCGCTGGTAGTGCTTGCAGGCGACTTCGCACAAATCCAGCGGTAGGCAACACGGTGTAAAGTTGCCGACAAACCACCCTTTAGTCATGTCGGCGAGGCGAAATATTTCCATTTGACTTCCCTCGAGTTGAATGATTGCGGATGCCAGCGAAAGGCCGGGCAGTACATATAGTCCATGTGGCGTCAGGCGGGGAGTTCCTTCTGCAAGCGCCTCGGCCAATCGGTACAGATACCGTCAACACCCCATTCGGCAAACAGGCGCCATCGAGTCACGGTATCCCACATATCGAAACCGTGCAGCTCGGGAGAGATGGCGTAGACCGTCTTGCCTGCCTGTTTCATGCGCTGGATATCGGATGAAGTCGCCCAGAGATCTTCGAATTCGTCCAGCCAGATCACGCTTGCGGCGCTGATGCCTAGCGCTCGTTCTAAAGGTTCTCCTCGGTCGCTGACCCTGGCCGCAAGGGCGACCTCAGGCGATAACCGGCGAAATAGGCCGGCGGTTTCCCCGGGCACCGGCTCGATCAGTTCCATGTCAAATAAGAATACTTGCTCCAGCAACCTCTCCGTAGCCAGGAATTCGATCAAATCCTTTTCCTGCCCAGGCTCCTTGATGTTCAGCGCAATGGTGCTGCTCGGATTTTGACGCCAGAGGGCGGCGTGGACCCGAGCATCGTTCTCCTCCGTGGGGGACGCTTCGTCGTGGCTGATGTAAAACCCCCAACCAGCCGCGAATCGGATGTCGGTCTCCAACCCGTAGCCTTTTTCCAGGGCCGCTTTGCAAGCGGCTGGCGTATTTTCCTGCGCGGGCATTGGGCCATCGAGATTTCCCCGATGCGAAAAGATCTTCATTCCGATGTCTCCAGTTAGGCGAGCCATTGAGTGAGTTCGACATCAGTCAGGCGGCGCCAGGACCAAGGCATCCGCAGCAGCCCCTTTTTCACGTCCGGGAAGCGCATGCCAAGCCCGTCGGTATTTTCGACCAGCACGCGCAACGCCCCTTGATTGTCGATAATCCGTTTGACATTGTGGATACCAATATCGAAGCGTAACTCGTACCTGCCTGCTGCGAGTGTGTTCGGTGGGATGCATATTTCGAGCGGTAGCCGCCCCGGAGGGACTAGCGGCGCTGGCGGCGGGAGCAAATCATCCTGCGCAGAATAAGCCAGAAGATGGTGCTCAGCTTCCGAATAGATCTCCAGGGCGACGACGAGATTCCTCACCGGCTTACGCACTTCCAGCAGGCATTGGGCTAGGATTTCGTCCGTGCTGAGCAAGGGCTTTCCCGGAGTTGCGGCCACCCGGGTGCGTATCAATCGAACCTCATCGTCGCCATCGTCGCCGGACCATTCGACCACGATTTCTTCTTGCTTCATGTTTTTTCGGTAAGTTTGGATCACGTTTTCCGTCGGGCCGTAGGCGAGGATTCGTCCCCGTTCCAGTAGCAGCGCCCGTTCGCAAAGCTCGCTGACTATCGCCAGATCATGACTAACGAACAAGACAGCCCGGTCGGCGCGGGCCAGTGTACGCATCTTGTCGACGCATTTGCGCTGAAACGCCGTGTCGCCCACCGAAAGCGCTTCGTCCACCAGCATGACCTCGTTCTCGAGGTGTGCCGCCACGGAAAACGCCAGGCGGGCGTACATCCCGGTCGAATAGTACTTTACGGGCGTGTCGATGAAGGATTCTATGCCCGAGAAATCCACGATCTCTTCGAATCGGCGCTGGATCTCGGAGCGTTTCATTCCTAGAAGCGCGCCGGAAAGTAGGATGTTTTCCTGTCCGGTCAATTCCTGGTGGAAACCCATGCCGATTTCCAGCAGGGAGCCGATCCGACCACGGATTCGGGCCCGTCCGGAGCTGGGCTTGATCACTCGAGCGAGGATCTTGAACAGGGTGCTCTTTCCGGCACCGTTATGTCCGAGAACCGCTAAGGACTGTCCTTCTTCGAGCTGGAAAGAAACGTCTTGCAGGGCGTAAAACCGGCCGTCGGTGAGGGACTGATGCAACGGGGGCCGCATCAGTCCGGACAGGGTTTCGCGTAGATTGCTGCGCCCGGCATGGCCCTGGTGCAGGTCGTATTCTTTGCTAAGCGAATGCGCTTCTACGACGACGCTAGCCATCAGATGAGGTCCGTTATCCGCGATTCCATCTTGAGAAAAAGAAGCGTCCCGAGCGCCAGCACGGCGAGGCCGAACACGAGCGCGTATGCGAACGAACCGAGAGGAAAGCTGCCCGTATCAAGCATAATCCAGCGCAGACCTTCGATCGTGCCGACCAGAGGGTTGACCGCAAAGAGCCATTGCCAATCGGTGGGGATCGCGGAGGTAGGATAGATGATCGGCGAAGCGTACATCCAGGTTTGCAGCGTAAACGGGACGATGTAACCGACATCGCGATACAGAGCATCAAGCGCCGCGGTTAGGAATCCGATCCCCAGCGCAGAGGTAATGACCGGCAGAAAGACCAACGGCAGCAACATGAGTTTCACGCCCGGCCAGTAGCCGTACAGGTGAACGATGGTCAAGAGTACCGCCAGGGTGCAAACGAGGTTGACGAGTTCGACCGCGGACGTGGCCAGGGGAATGTAGAGGCGGGGAAAATAGACTTTCGTGAATAGGTTCTGTTCCCTGACGAGGCTCCCCGACAGACTCTGAATGGTTCCCGCGAACAAGCTCCACACCACCAGACCGCAAAAGACGAACGGCAGGTAGGGTGCAGAGTGGGACGCCAGCCGGATGAAGTAGCCGAAGATGACCGAGAAGATCAACGCCGGGATCACCGGCTGCAGGACCGCCCAGGCGATGCCAAGAAAGGTCTGTTTGAACCGCACGTAGATATTGCGCCTCACAAGAGCTACGAAAAGCTCACGGTACAATGGGATTTCTCGCAGAGCCGCACGGAGGTCCAACCGATCGGGACCGATTTCGGTCCACTCCTGCTGGGGATCGGGGGTTCGGATCATCGCAGGGACAAGTTTGCGCCGGGAAATTGGCTGGAATAGGAGTTACGCATTGACAAAATTTATCTCTGCAAAATCAGCAAGTTGCAATCAAAAGTCATTCGGTTTTTACCAACAAAATTGCCGCCTAAGTCATTGATTTTACAGAGTGTAATTCCTGTCAATGCGTAACTCCTATGGAAAATGGGACGGCGCCGCGGCAAGGCACTCAACCGTCGGCGCGCATCCGGCGGGGGAAATAATAAGGTAAATGCTTGAAGTTCTCTGGAGCTCTTCGCAGGAAGCGATCGAGGTCTTCGGGAATGCCGAGACCATACATCCCTTGGTCCTCGCGACCGATGTCATGAATCCGAATCCGGGCGCCGCTGGCGATCAACTCATTGTAGACCGGGGCCACGTAGAACTCGCCGTTTACCCGCCGATCCGCATCGATCATCGCTTGGGCCGCGCGCACGAAATCCCGCCCGCTGGCGAAGTTATAGATACCGACCGTGGCCGAATTCGAGATGACCTGCTTTTCAGCTACCTCCGTGACCAATGCTTGCTCGTTCATGCGCACGTAAGACCACTTGGGATCGTCGGCCGTGAAGGTCATGATCAGCCCGTCGATGCCCTCTCCGGTACCGGCAGCGAGATAGCAGTCGATGTCGATATCCACGAACTGATCCGTGTTGGCGATCATCAGCGGGCAATCGTCGTCGATCCGCTCGCGTGCCAGCAGCACCGTGCAGGCGGCGCCTTCGGTCACCTGCTCCACCGGGACGATCAGGCAGCCCGGCGCCTCGCTCTCCAACACGCTACGCACCGCAGTGCGATCCAGGTGTTCCCGGAGAACGAGGAAAGTGAATTGATGCTCGCAGCTCGGACAAAGATTGCGAATCACGAGCGCGATCATGGGCATACCGAACACAGGGATAAGCGGCTTGGGTTCGCGATAGCCTGCAGCTAGAAACCGGCTGCCCCGGCCGGCGATCGGAAGGACGATATTCAGCATCGGACACCTCTGAGTCTTCAAGCTGTGAGCGGCAGGGTCGCGGAACTGAGAAACTCCGCCACGTCTTCTGGTGTCGCCAAGCTGAACATTTGCTCCCGCCTCAAGTGGTGAGTGGTAATGCGGCATCCGCGTAGAATCATCTCATTGTAGACCGGGCAGACATAGAACTCCCCCGACAAGGCGGCATTCTTCAGCAGCATCGCCTCCGCCGCCGAGACGAACTCAGCTCCCGATCGGAAGTAGTAGAGTCCAGAGGTGGCAACATCACTGATTGGCCGCTTTTCCGCTACGGCAACGACCTCGCCGTTCAGCACCTTGGCAAACGACCATTTCGGGTGCCGCGACGGGAAGGTTAGGATGCACCCCTCGGTTCCGTCCCGTCGGCATGTGGCGAGAAATTCATCGATCGAAAAATCCAGTACTTGGTCGGCATTGGCGATCAGCAACTCCTCCGGTTTGTCGATGATCTCGCTGGCCAGCAGGACGCTGCACAAAGCCCCTGCAGTGGGCTTTTGCATCGTGATGATCGTGCATCCGGGTGCGATCAGCTTAAGTACGTCGTCCAGCGCGAAGCGCTCAACATGTTCCTGTTTGCACAAGAAGACGAATTGATGCGGCTCTTTGGGTGTGATGTTCTCCACTACCCATTCGATCATGGCGCGTCCCTTGATTTCGATTAGCGGCTTGGGAAATGTGTGACCTTGCTCTTGGAATCTTTTGCCTTCGCCAGCCATGGGGATGACAATTTTAATCATGGGCATCCTCCTGTGACAGCCGCTGCAGGAAGTCCCTGATTCGCCAGTAATCCACTTCATGGAAGCCAGCCACGCGACACACGAAGCCCCCTGATCGGCGGGCAGCTTCAACGCCGTGTGGTGCGTCTTCGACGATTACCGCTTGGCTGGGTTCTATGCCGAGCCGCCTGAAGGCTGTGAGGTAGATCTCGGGATCCGGTTTGGGATTATTCACCTCTTCGTTTGAGATGATGAATTGGAAGTAAATATCCAGGTTAGCCCGACGTAGCATTAGCTCCACGCTGTCCCGGATGGCGTTTGTGCATACCGCCAGCCGGTAGCCTTCGCGCGCGAGGCGGCTAAGCATGTATTCCTTGTCGAAGGACGGCCAGCAGTGCTTGAGAATTTCTTCTCGCGTGTAGACCTGCTTCAGCCGGTTGACCAAACCGTGCAGGGCCACCGGCAACCCCTTTTCCACCGTCAGCATCTGCAGTTTGGTGCGTGTAGGTAGACCATTGTACGCGGAGAGGTGCTCATAACGGGAGATGGAGAAGCCAAACAGACCGAGGGCTCGATTTAAAGCTTCGTAATGCCATTCTGTGGCGTCCACCAGCACTCCGTCCAGATCGAATACGACTGCGAGGATGGGGTTTTTAGTCGTGTGTGCTCGTTGTGCCATAGGACTTCCGAACCTGTTTCGATGCCGCCCTCCCGGTGCGAGATCGGCGAATTTCCCGTCTCGGGGTCATGAGGACTTTCCCATGATAGTGGGAATGCGCTCCTCTCCTAGTCGCGCGCGAAGCAGCCCGACCCCTTTGCGCGCTGAGTGGTAGGTCGATGAGAGAATGCGGCGAATGGTCCGGCGCAAGCCCTGGTGGGCCTGATCCAGGAGTGTCAGGCCATTCCCGCAGCAGCGACGCTGCAACAGCAACCAATCGCGATAGCCATACACGCTGAAAGGATCGATGACCCGCAGCCGCCCGGGGAGCCGGATTCCTAGTCGCCGGGGCTCCGCAAACAGGAAATTGTTGGCCAGCGACAGCTCGCTACGCGCCAGGTCACCGGCAGACAGCTGGTAGGGATGGTCCATCTGCACATCGATGCCGTGCCGCGCTAGACAACTGATCCAGATGTACTGCTCTGGGGTGTAGCGGTGCAGTTCGTTGGGTCGGTAGTCGGGTACCGGGCGAGGACGGGCCTCCAGCCAACGGGCGGTTTCCGGCTCTGGTGCTAGGGGCAAGTCCCACAACTTCAGCAGGTCCTCACGGGCGCCGAACTGAAATATGTCACTCGGATGAAACAAGAGCGGAAAGATTCTTGGATCCCGGGCGTAATAGGAGACCGCGAGGATGCGGGAGCAGAATATCCGCATCTGCGGGTGGCGTGGCTGACCGCATTGGAACCGGTCGAGAAAACCGCGCCCGGTTACCAGCAGATCTCCACGCATTTTCGCAGCATAGGGGCGGGTCGAAGCCTTGAGCCCAGCGCTGGTGCTGATGATCTGACGGTTAACATTGTAGCTGCGGGCACCGGAGACAACACATGATGTGGCGCCGGGATCGCGCGAGCGCACCACCGTGTCGCAGGCGAGCCCACTGACATCACTTGTATCCCATGTTGACACTACAATTTCAGAAGCAGGGAAACGAGCACGTATGCTGTCAATGCAGTCAGCCGTAGAGAAAGACGAGCCCTCACGCTTCCGAAGAACGGGACCTTGAATAATGAAGCTCAGAGCTCTATCAGAAACCATCACCTCGAAAACCTTTGATTAACGTTCAGAAGAGCTGGAAACACACCCCAACGACGCACACCTTCCCAAATATCCGTGACAACAATCTCTGCCCGTCTAACCAAGAAAACTTCACGTCTCATGGTACTCAGCTTAACGAGAACGCGGAACAGGTGGAAAGCCGCGCAGCCTACGAAAACCATTTCGCACTAGCGAAAAAGTGTAAGGTGAGAATCTTTGCCATGAATGAAATAAGATTCGCGGAAGCGAGATGAACGACGTATAAGTCGGAATATACTTATAGTGAGGATCACAGAACCGCTTGTATTGCATGCGAAACAGATTATGCGAATAAAGCGTCCCAAAGTCAAAGTTGCACATCATCTCTTCATATTCAATCGGATACTTTGGAAAATAAATATCGGTCTGACGAAGATCCAAAACTATCAGATTATTCACTAACGATTGCTCGGAAATATGCTCCAACAATGGCGTGCAATGAAATCGATGACTCCATTCGAACTGTACGTGTTTCTGTAGAAAAGTATACCAAATATATTGTTCGGGGACAAATTTTATAATGAGCTCGGGATAGGGATCCAGAAAGTCATCTTTGGAAACACTTTCGAAGTAGTTACTAAATCCCGGCTCCGCGGTTAACGGGACGTCAAAGATGTCACGAATGTCAGCGGTCAAACCAAGAAAAATCCAGTCACTAGGATGAAACAAACAAGGAGTTTTCTTTTTGCCCACGTAGAAGCAGACACGTGAAAAGACCGAGTTGACAATAACACGGTCCCGAAGAAAGCACCATTCTGGATTACGCTTTGAAAACATTCCAAGATAATTAAGTATTTTACCGGACTTAAAGAGTATGTCGGAACGTGTTTTTAACGCGAAGTCACGCGATGCAGCGCAAAGCCCGGCATTAGTTGAAACAAGCTGTCGATTAATATTGTTTAATGTTCTCCCACCCACCTCGCATGCTACAGCACCAGGATCATGACTCATGATTAGTTTGTCGAAGGTGAGACCCGACGTATCGCACCCCTCCCAAGTAGAAAGAATGAGTTCCGAACCAGAGAAATGGGTGCGTATGCGCACCAACGCGTCACGAGTATACGGATTAACAGGTCCCTGCACGATTACACTTAAATTTTTCGGGTCTAGTGCCATTTTGAGGGTTCCCCTAATACCACACCGGCTAGAGCCGGCGGCCTTAAGTTTCGGCTCGCTTTATAAAAAAATGCTGTAATTGGAGGCAGACCCCCCGCTTACATCTGACTGACAACTCTAGGTACCCAGAACTCACCGTTCCGCCGTCCGCTATCCCCGGCACGAGGGCGACTGACCTTTTCCCGCCCCCAATCGTGCGTGCCATATCACAATGACTTCTTCAAGCTCTGGCAGAATTTCCTGGAGACGCCTTCGACCTTGATGAGTGTGTCGGTCATGGGTGCTCGGCCTTGGCCGGCGGCATCTTCTGCTAGGCCGATGGGTTTCCAGACGCATCTTTCTAAAAATATTTCACCTGGGGGGGCCACCCTGCGAAATGTGCGTCCAGCGTATAGACAGTTGCCTGACGCAGGATAGCGGTCGGATAGATCAGGGCATCCGCCATGGGTAATTTTTTATCGATGCTCACTTTGCCCGCATACAGAGCCAGGGTTTCATCCACATCCACGACTTGGCCTTGCTGGAGATGCGCCACTGCCTGAAAGACCTTGTTCTCGTCGAAGAACATGGAAATTTTCTTGAAGATCTTGAACAGCACAAAGTTGGGTACCAGCAGGTGGTCGATGTACTCGATGGCCTCGGCGAAATGCTGGGCAAGTGGAGAATTCGCAAAGTATTCCAGCCAGCCGGTGGTGTCGTCAATGTTTACGACTGGTCAATTTCGCGCTCGAATGTCGTGTCAATACCCTTCAAAAGCCCTTGCGTTGAGAGGGGAATGAATGCGATGCGATCGCCGTATGAAGCACATGAATCGGCATACCGGCTTGAGGTGCATGGCCTCTCGGATGTGTTTGACAATGACAACCTGAAACGTTGGCGAAAGGGTAAGGGGGTTCATGGCATCTATCCTCAAGTCGGGTGACGAATCTTAGAGCGATCAGTGTGGCCCGACAAGGTCGATCGAGGACGTTGACATACCGGATCGAGGATTTTTCATCAGCGGGGACGATGCGGAATATTGTCACCGCATCCGCCGTCAGGGAGGCCGGATACTCATGGTCAAGGCAAGTCGGGTGCGGCATCCACTCCCGAAACGACGACCGCTACGCATCCTGGGTCATACCATCCAGGTTCTCGAACTGGCGCCCTGGAAACGCTATTACGAGATACGCAATCGGCTGATCATCGCCAAGCGCTACCATGGCTACAGGTTATGGACTCAGGCCGTCCCCGGCACCCTGCTCCGCTGGTTGATGACCTTGCTGGTGCAGAATCGACCAGGGGCCCAATCCAAGGCCTTTGCCTATGGCCTCCTGCATGGTCTGTTGGATCGCACCGGGATGTATTGGCCGCCGGGTCGCTAACCCGCATTGCTCACCAGCCGTCTACTGCGGACGCCGATAGGCTCGCCACGCTACCCGGTGAAAAATGCGGGTGGATCGGGCAAAGGCATCGCGTTGCCCGACGTATCATAGAAGATGTCGGGCAGGGGTGCCGACCTGGCGGGCTA
>Ga0268298_10005545_pt1 | contig 11776 bp, 15 predicted proteins | sample WWTPWeurt_MetaG_FD_194462 | JGI IMG/M metagenome (GOLD analysis project Ga0268298, IMG submission 194462) | Activated sludge microbial communities from WWTP in Nijmegen, Gelderland, Netherland - WWTP Weurt | ecosystem: Engineered > WWTP > Aerobic digester > Activated sludge | place...
GCGCGCCTGAAGGCATCCTTCGTCCTGACGAGTCGGGTCGATCAGTTGCAGCAGGCGCTGGCCGTATTGCCCCTGTGACCTGCCCGGATTCTCCGGACCAGTAGTTTCTGGAAAGATGGCTCTTCTCCGAGAAGGAAGAGCCGATGAGGAAGAGCCGATTCACCGAGCAGCAGATGGTCGAGCTCCTGCGCGAAGCGGAGAAGACCTCTGTGGCCGCGGTGGCCAAGAAGAACAAGGTCAGCGAGCAGACGATCTACTCGTGGCGCCAGCACTTCGCCGGACTCGAGCCCAGCGACGTGAAGAAGCTCAAGACCCTGGAAGTCGAGAACGCGAAGCTCAAGAAGTTGCTCGCCGAACGTGACCTCGAGATCGATGCGATGCGGGAGGTCGTGCGCCGAAAGTGGTGAGCCTGCCCGCTCGTCGTCAACAGGTCGGATTCTTGATCGAGCGAGGGATCTCGCAACGACGGGCGTGCAGGCTGATCGGAGTGGCGCGCTCGGCGCTGATGTACGAATCCAGGCTCGACGCGAAGGACACGCCGCTTATCGAGGCGATGAAGCGGCTGTCCGGACAGTACCCGCGGTACGGCTACCGCCGCATTCGCATCTTCCTCGGGCGCGAGGGGCACCAGATGAGCCCTGGCAGGGTCGAACGACTGTGGCGCAAGGCCAAGCTTCAACTGCCTGCCAAACGGCGCAGGAAGCGCATCTCGAGCTCCAGGCCGCGGCCGGTGCCGGCGCGTGCGGCCAACCACGTCTGGGCGTACGACTTCGTATTCGACGCCTGCGCCAACGGTCAGCAGTTGAAGTGCCTGTCGGTCGTCGACGAGTTCACCCGCGAGTGCCTGGCGATCGACGTCGCTGGCTCGATCCGTTCCGGCCGCGTCATCGAGGTCCTTGCCAGGCTCATGAGCGAGCGTGGTGTGCCGGCGTTCATCCGCAGCGACAACGGGCCTGAATTCGTCAGCCTGGCGGTCCTGAAGTGGCTCGCCGATAACAAGGTCGAGACCGCGCATATCGACCCTGGCAAGCCTTGGCAGAACGGCACGAACGAGAGCTTCAACGGGCGCCTGCGCGACGAGTGCCTGAACGTCGAATGGTTCCGTACGCGCCGCGAGGCGAAGATCGTGATCGAGGCCTGGCGGCGACACTACAACGCCGAGCGCCCGCACAGCAGCCTTGCGTACTGTCAAACCAAATTAGAAATGTCCCCTTGTTGGCCCAGATAGAGATGTCCCCGTCAGGGCACGATTGGCGGACGTGTAGCGGGCTGCATTCGATCGCGCAGGGCGGGCTTGATCGCGAGCCGCCAGGGGTGGTTCGAGGCGGGCTTCTCGGGCTTGGATGGAACGCGTTGGCGCTGTAGGGCTTGTTCGACTGCGGCGTCTAGGGTCTTGTCGTCGGCGCAGCGCTCGGGTAGCGGTACGCCGCGTTCGAATGCGCGGTAAGGCAGGGCCTTACCGTTGTAGACCATCTCGATGGTGTCGCTGAGCCCGTCGTCGCAGACGGTGACGTGCGCGCCGCGCAGGTGGTAGGCGGGGTCGCCGCCCGTGTCCACGACGAACATGCGGCCGCGGAACTGGCAGGTCAGCGAACGCGAGAGCGTGCGGGTGAACTGTTCGCAGGTGATTCGGTGCAGTTGCTGCGGGCTGCAGCCCGCAGCACGGTGGGCGTCGCGAGGGTTGGCCGGTACGCAGCCGAAGCGTTCGTTGTAGTGCTCGATGAAGCTGGGCAGCACCTCGTTGCCCTGAGCCAGCGTGCAGGCGCCGGCCAGGCGCAAGCCCTTGACCAGCCGATCCTGCAGGGTCTGGAAGCTGCGCTCGACGCGCCCTTTGGCCTGGGGCGAGAGCGCCAGGATCGGCTCGATCTCGAGGCTCTTGACGGCCCGCTCGAACTGCGTGGGGGCGGGATCCTCGGGGTCGTGCTTGGTGAAGATGCTGTGGCGGTCACTGTACAGGGCCACGGGGCGGCCGTAGCGGGTGACGTAGCTGCGCAGCGCCTGCAGGTACGCGCGGGTGGTCTCGGCCGGAACGAAACGCGCGTACAGGATCCGGCCGGTGGCGTCGTCGACGAACACGATCAACGTGCAGCGCTCGCCGCGCTTCTCGAACCACGCGTGCGGCGAGCCGTCGATCTGGACGAGCTCGCCGAACCGGGGGCGGCGCTCGCGCAGTTGGAAAGCGCGTTTGCGCCGCTGGCGTCGCGGCTGCCACAGTCCGCATCCGGTCATCCAATGGCGCAGCGTCTCGGTGCTGTGCCTGAAGCCGTGCTGGGCGCGCAGATACTCGGCGGCCAAGGTCGGACCGAAGTCGGCGTAGCGCTGACGCACTACGTCGAGCACGCGCTCGCGTTCGCTCGCCGCGATCAGCCGGTTGCTGGGCCGGCCGCGCTTGAGCGACACCAGGCCGGCTTCACCTTGCTCACGCACCCGGCGACACAGGCGCTTGATCTGGCGCACCGAGAGCTCGAGCCGCTCGCCGGCGGCCTGCTGACCCATCCGGCCCTCGAGAACCGCCTCGATCACGCGCAGCCGATTACGCTCGCCCTGCGTCATCGCAATCACCCCCTCCATCCCCGCCCCCCACAACGATCCGAGGGGACACTTCTATCTGGTTAAGAGGGGACATTACGATCTGGGGCTAACACCGGACCGGTCCGCCCGTCTTGACAGCGCGGGCCGACGGCGCAAACATCCGGCCACGCCGCCCGCCATGCCGCCGACCCAACAGACCCAGTTCCTTCCCGAGACGGATCCCCGGACGCTCGAGCGCTTCGGCGTCGAGGGTCCGCTCGCCGTCCGGAGCATCCTCGACGACCTGGTCCGCGAGAACGCGCTGATCACGCTGTACTGCCCCGAGCGGCACGAGGACTTCGTCGTCTCGCGGCTGCTCCGCCGCGACGACGGCGGCCTTCGTTTCGACTTCACCACCGACGAGTCCCGCCGGCGCGCGCTGCTGCGCACCGGCAGCGTGATCGTCGTCGCGTTCCTCGACCGGGTGAAGATCCAGTTCGAGTCGGGCGCGCTCGAAGCGCTGGTCGAGGACGGCCACGCGGTGCTGGCGGGGGCGACGCCGACGCGCGTCGTGCGGCTGCAGCGGCGCGACGCGTTCCGCGTGAACCCGCCCAGGCCGCATCCGGTCGAGTGCATCGTGCGCGACGTCGGCGACGAGGAAATGGTGTACCGCGTGCTCGACCTCAGCCCCGAAGGCATCGCGCTGATGGTGCCGCCGTCGCTCGAGACTCCGGCCGCGGGAGACCGCTGGCAGCACTGCCGCCTCGAGATCCCCGGCTACGCGCCGATCCCCTGCGACCTCGTCGTGCGCGTCGTCAGCGAGACGCTGCTCGGCGACGGCGCCTCGCGCCGGATCGGCTGCTCGCTCGACCACCCCACGCCCGAGGCCCAGCGCGCGCTGCAGATGTACGTGATGGAAGTCCAGTCCGGACGTTACGGGCGCAACGCGCGCTGAGCGCGCTGCGCCCGTCCGCGATTGGCCGGGCGGGTCCGGCCAATCGGCTCGCCGGTTTATCCGGAGGCGTGGCTCAGCGGGCGCCGGCCGCGACCAGCGCGTCCACCATCGCCGAATAGCCCCGCGAGCGCGCCAGTTCCAGCGGCGTGCGGCCCTGCCGGTCGGCCAGCCGCGTGCTCGCGCCCGCCGCGAGCAGCGCGCGGACGGTCGCGAGGTGCCGCGGGCCGCCGTCACCGAGGACGATCGCCTCGATCAGCGCGGTCCAGTGGAGGTTGTTCACGTGATCGAGCGGCGCACCCGCGGCGATCAGGCGGCGGACGACGCCGTCGTGCCCGAGGTGCGCGGCGGCGATCAGCGCGGTGCCGTCGTAACGGCTCGTGACGAGCTTCGCGCTCGCGCCGCCCGCGAGCAGGACCGCCAGGGTCTCCTCGTCGTCGGCGACCGACGCGATCGTCACCGCGTCGTAGCGATCGGCGTCGAGCGCGGAGGTGTCGGCGCCGCGCGCGATCAGCGTGCGGACCGCATCGCGCCGGCGCGCGAAGGTCGCGACGTGCAGCGGGGCGCGCCCGTTGCCGTCGCGCTCGCGCAGCGACTGCGGCGAGGCGAGCCGCTCGATCGCGGCGACGTCGCCGCGCCACGCGGCCGAGTGCAGGCCCGCGTAAGCCGCCGCCTCGGCGGCGGACGGCGCGACCTGCGCGCAGGCGACCGCGGGGACGACGGCGCAGGCGGCCAGACAGAAGAGACGGCGGTGGATTCGGCGCATCGCGCGATCATATCGCCGGCGCGCCCCCCGCGCAGGCCGTCAGACCTGCATGTTCACCATGGCCAATCGCCAGCACTGGCGCGGTTCTCCGGGCAGTGGTGTGCCGTTCCGGGTAGCGTTGTGTTCTATGGGTGGGGGTGAACGCTACCCGCACCGCGAACGATACCCGCAGGCCGCATGCGCGGGCGTGTCGCGCTGCGATTTTCAGCGTCCATGCTGGCAACGAAATAGTAGTTGACGGCCGCCAATTTAGCGCCGTATCTCTCCTTACCGGCTTCGACTTCACGAGGGCGTCATGCCAGCCGGTACACCTTCCGTTGATCACGATTCGCTCGACGATCTGCTGACGACGCAGCAGTTCGCCGAACGTCACCCCAAGCGGTTCCCGAACGCCGAGTCGGTCCGGCAGATGACGCGCACGTTCCGCGCGGAGCTGACCGCGGCCGGCGCGCTCGTTCAGCTCGGCGGGCGCATGCTGCTCCACGGTGAGAAGGCCCCGCGTGTGCTGCTCGAGGCCGGGGCGCGCGCCGCCGCGCGCCGCGTGCGATGAGCGTCGACCCGGACGACGACGACCGCCTGCCCGCGCTGAGCGTCGTCGAGATCATGGCGAAGCCGGCGATCCGCTGGCCGGTGGAATCGGCCGTCGTCACTGGCATTCCCGCTGGCACACAGCGGGCGCTGCGCGCGCGCGGCGACCACCCTCGCCTGTTCGGCGTCGGGCGCTCGCTCTACACGACACCCGAGGCGCTGCGCGAATGGATCCTGCTGCACGAGCTCGACTCGGGCGCGCGCCTGCGTGTCGCGGGCCCAGGCCGGCCGCGCCGCACCCTACGCGGCCAGGGCGACGCGACATGACGACCACGGTCGCGGAAGAGGCCCTGCTCGCCATTGAAGGCGAGCGTCTGGCCGACGTCACGGTGCGCCGGCTGCGCGCCGGGCACGCCGACCCAGACGCCCTGCTCGCGGTGCTGCTCGGCGCACTCGCACTCGACGATCACGCTGTCGGAGGCCCGGCGTTTCGCGCCGCGGTCAGGCGGGTTCAGAAGGCCGTCGAGACCGGCTGATCCAGAAACGACGCGGCCCGGAGCGCTCTGGCAAGCGCCCGGGCCGAAGGAGAAGACTTTGCGAATTCGGATTCTCTCGCGGCCCGCGGCTGCCGGCAACCGTACGCCCCCATGGCGGCGGCGCCTGCCATTGCGGATCGCGAGGTCGGCATGACCGTTACCACGAGACGCGGACGCGGCAAGGCCCGCGCGACCCTCGAGCTAATCGAGGCCTGCCGCGAAATACTCGACGAGATCCAGCCGGCGAGCGTTCGAGCCGTCTGCTATCGCCTGTTCACGCGACGGCTCATCCCGGACATGGGCAAGAACTCGACGAACAAGGTGAGCACCCAGCTCGTCTGGGCGCGCGAGGAGGGGCATATCCCTTGGGACTGGGTTGTCGACGAGACCCGCGAGGCCGAGCGGGTGAGCACCTGGTCCGACTCGGACGCGATCATCCGCGCGGCGGTGCGCGGCTACCGGCGCAACTATTGGCAGGACCAGGAGTGTCGCGTCGAGGTCTGGTCCGAAAAAGGCACCGTGCGCGGCACGCTCGCGCCAGTGCTCGACGAACTGGGTGTCACGTTCCGCGTGATGCACGGCTTCGCCAGCGCGACCGCGTTGAACGCGATCGCCGACGAATCGAACGCGGACGACGACAGGCCGCTGATCGCACTGTACGTCGGCGACTTCGATCCGTCTGGCATGTACATGTCCGAGGTCGACCTCCCTGGCCGACTCGATCGGTACGGTGCAAACGTGGAGATCGTGCGCGCCGCGCTGCAGCTCTTCGACCTTGAAGGCCTGCCGTACTTCAACGTCGAAACGAAGATCAGTGATGCACGCTATCGATGGTTCGTCGATCGGTACGGCCGTCGGTGCTGGGAGCTCGACGCGATGTCGCCGAACCTGCTGCGGGAGCGCGTGCGGAAGATGATTTGGAACAACATCGACAACGACGCGTGGGAGCACGCGATCGAGGTCGAGCGCGCCGAGGTCGAGTCGATGCACTCGTTCCACGCCGAGTGGAAATCGCGCATTTCTAGGCCTGCCGACAAATGATCGCCGCCCCCGTCATCGGCGAACTGCTCGCCACCTACTTCGCACGGCTGATCCGGTGAGCGTTCGCCAGATGGAGGCCGTCTTCCGCTCCCAGCTCGAGCCCCGCGAGAAGCTCGTCGCACTCGCGCTCGCCGACTTTGCCGACGACGACGGCGGAAACGTCTACCCGTCCATAAAGACGCTCGCGGACAAGGTGAGCATGAGCGCCGGCAACGTGCGCCGGATCGTGCGGCAGCTCGAGAAGATCGGTTACGCGCGGCTGGTCGGCAACGCTGCGGGCGGCGCGCCAAGCGCCACCCGGCGGTACAGATTGAACGCCGAAGCGCTCGATACCCCTGGCAAGGCTGCAACCCCTACCCCTGGCAGCCCTGCCACCCCTACCCCTGGCAAGGATGCACGTGACCCCTTGCAAGGCTGCACGCAACCCCTGGCACCGGTGCAAGCCGAACCGTCATTAACCGTCAGAGAACCGTCACAGGGGAGAGAGGCGCGCGCGGGCGCGAATCCGCAGGGCTCGCCTGCCGGCTCGCCGCTCCCCCCTGGCTTTCCCGGTGACCGGGAGCTGGAGGAAGCCAGGAGGATGCGCGGCGACCTCGACGTGTTGGCGGTGGCTGCGAACTTCCGCGACCACTACACGGCGGTGACCGGTGCGAAGTCGTTGAGCAGGGACTGGCCGGCGACCTGGCGCAAGTGGGTGCGCTCGGAGAAACCGAAGGCGGCGCCGACGCCGCGACGGGAGAGTGTGGCGCACCAGTACGCGAGCAACACCGAATCGCTGAAGGGGTACTCGCGCGTCTTCCCGCCGCAGTTCCGCGGCTGGCAGGGCGACGACAACGCGACGCAGGGCTTGGCCACGTGGCTCGGGCTCGGCAACGCGAACGGCGGAGAGTCATGGAACGCGTATCGCAGCCGCATCGGCAGCGAGATCAAGCGCCGGTACGACGCTGGGATCTTCTACGAGGGCGCGACGGGCGGCGACGTCATCGATGGCGAGGCGATCGAACGTCGACCGCGAGGGAGAGTGCAACTGTGCTGACGGGAGCGACACCGTGATTCGCGCTCAACTCGGCGGACGCCTGGCGTCCGATCCCGTGTCGAAGACCTCGGCCGCGGGCAAGCCGTACGCGCATGCCAACGTGCGCGCCGACACCGACGGCGAGTCGGCGACGTGGGCACGCCTGCTCGCGTTCGGTGACGCGGCCGATCGCCTGCTCAGCCTGCGTCGCGGCGACGCGTTCTCGGCGGTCGGGCAGCTCAAGGTCGGGCTCTACCGTCCGGAGAACGGCGAGGTGCGGCTCGACCTGACGCTGCTGGCCGACGAACTGCTGAGCGTGCGTCGCAAGCGCCGCGAGCAGCAGCAGGACGACGACCAGGTGGAGGACTGACGATGCCGAACCTTACCGAGCACGATGCGCATCACGAGCGCCGCCACCGGATCGAAGAGGTCGGCAAGCTGATCTCCCTGAGCCGTGTCGTCGCCAGCGTGCTGCGACGGCGCGCCGACATCACCGAGTGGGAAGCCGGCGCCGCGCTGCGCGACGCGGCCGACGCGGCCGAGCGCGCGTTCGCCGAGGCGATGCCGCCGTCCGGTAAGACGCGATTCGGCGCGGACCGCGTCGACGGCGAGCCGCAAGATGGCTCGGTGTGACGGTGCTGGTGGCACGCGTGCGCCGGGCGGTGCGTCCACTTGTGAGCGCCGAGAGGCGGTAACCGGCCTGCTTCCTCCGCGATGACAAATCGCCTTATTTTGGGGGTCGAGTTTCGGGGGTTCGTTGTGCGCGCGGGCGCGCGCGCGTCGACGCCACGAGCACCCGGCCGCTACCGCCAGGGAACCCGTGCGCGTGCCGGGGCGTAGCTCTCGCTGCAGCCGTGACGGCGCGGTAACCGGCCTGTGCTAGCAGCGCGAGTGCGAAGTGCGGAAAGCGCGACCAGTTCAGCCGCCCACCCCAGGTGCACCGGCACCTGACGCCTGCCGCACCGCGCGGTGACCAGCTCCGCTGACCGGCGATTCTCGGCCTTCGGCACGCCGTTGGTGCCACCGGCGCAGCTCACGCACGCGGAGCGCGTCGAGCTGCTGCGCGCCGCGATCGCGCGCATGCACTACGGGGCTGATCCTGGTCCGTACGCGCTGCAGTGGATCGCCGCGGGCATGGGGCGCTGGCTATCGGACGGCGGCGACCTGGCGGCGCACCTGGGCCTGCGTCCACCGCGGGGATCGCGCCGCACCGCCGCCGCTCTGCAGCTCGAGCGCGAGCGTGCCGACCTGCTCGTGCGGCTGTCGGCGGCGGTGGGCGGCGACGCCCAGGCGCTGCGGGTGCTGCACGGCGCCGCGCCCGCGCCGCGCGTCGCGCAGCCGCTGCTCGAGGCCCTTCGCGAGCACCGGCTGCCGCGCTCGCGGTCCGCGTTCACCCGAGCGCGTGTTTCGTGTCATCGGGGATGACGCGGTGCAGCGTAGCGTGTGCCGCACTACCGATCGAAAGGACGACGCAATGCGATCCACCGAGCGCCAAGCATCCATCATGACGCGGTTCGCGATGATGCTGATGGCCATGCCCGACAACGTGCACGCGGCCGCGCAGCAGGCGCACCTTCGCTTCCCAGACACGCCCGAAGTCTCGCTCTTCCTGCGCTCGGCGGTCGCTGCTGCCACGACCACGGATGCGTCCTGGGCGAGTTCGCTCGCCGGGTACGCAGACGCCTCAAAGGCGTGGGTCCAGATGGCGATGGAGCGCTCGGTGATCGGCTCGCTGGGACTGAGGCCCGCGCCGCTGAATACGCAGGGCGCCGTGCAGGTGGTCGCGGGCGCCGCGGGCTGGGTCGAGCAAGGAAAACCGATCGCGATGACATCGCTCGGCTTCGCAAACGCCGTCGTCGGATACGCCACCTTTGCGTTCCTGGCCGCGGTGAGCCGCGACCTTGTCCGGTTCTGGTCTCCGGGGTCCGAGGCGTTCCTGCAGTCGATCGCGCAGCAGGTTGTCGCGGTCGGACTCGACCACGCAATGCTTTCCCCGCTCGTCACCGCCACGACCACAACGCCCGGCAGCATCACGAGCACCGTGACCGCGGTGCACTCGGGCGGCTCGACGCCGGCGCTGATCACGTCGGACATCATCTCGCGCGTCCAAGCTCTGCTCGACGCAGGCAGCGCAATCGAGAACATCCGCATCGTGTCGAATCCGCGCAGCCGGCTCGCGATGTCGGCGATGCGCGACTCGTCGGGTGCGTTCGCGTTCCCCGAACTGCGCGCGGCCGGCCCGAGTTCGTTCCTCGGCATTCCGTTCCTGGCGACCTCCGGAATTCCGCTCGTCGGGTCGCCGGCCGAAGGCTATGTGGTGGTCCTTGACGGGCAGAAGATCCTGTACGCCGACGACGGGCTCGCCACGTTCGACATCGCATCGGCCGCCGCGGTTCAGTTCGACACGGCACCGAGCACCGGTGCGGCCTCGCTCGTGTCGCTGTGGCAGAACAACCTCGTCGGGTTGAAGATCAATCGCCTCGCATGGTGGACGCCGGCCCCGAGCGCCGTCGAGGTCATCGACCGCGTGGCGTTCTGAGCGGCGGTCGCGATGAAGTTCCTTGGCCTGAACTTCACGGTCACGCGCGCGCGTCCGGCGGGCGCGAAGGCCGCCCCCACCGGCGCGTTGGCGCCTGTCGTGCCGGCCGGCGGGCAGTCGTCGTTCATGGGGTTCATCGCCGAGTCGTTCGCCGGCGCGTGGCAGCGCGGGATCGTCAAGGCGAACCGCACGGACCTGCTGGCCAATTCGGCGGTGTACTCGTGCGTCTCATTGATCGCGTCCGACATCGCGAAATTGCGGCCGCGACTGATGGAACGCCGCGAGGACGGCATCCCGCGCGAAGTCATGAGACCGAGCCCGTATTGGTCCGTTCTGCGCCAACCGAACCACTTCCAGACGTGGGTCCAATTCGCCGAGCAGTGGACCGTATCGAAGCTCCTGTACGGCAACGCCTACGCGCTGAAGGTGCGCGATGCGCGCGGCATCGTCGTGCAGCTGTACCTGCTGCACCCGGAGCGCTGCCGGCCGCTCGTGGCGCCCACGGGCGACGTCTTCTACGCGCTGGCGTCGGACAACCTGTCCGGCGTGACCGAGCAGACCGAGGTGCCGGCGTCCGAGATCATCCACGACCGCATGGTCGCGCTGTGGCACCCGCTGGTGGGCGTGTCGCCGATCACCGCGTGCGCGAGCGCTGGCGGCCTGGGCAACAAGATCGCGGAGAACTCGGAGAAGTTCTTCGGCAACTTCAGCCGGCCGAGCGGGCTGCTGTACCACCCCGGGCAGATCAGCGACGCCCAGGCGGTGGACCTGAAGAAGAAGTGGGACGAGAACTACTCGGGCGACAAGATCGGGCAGACGGCGGTGCTGGCCGGCGGCCTGAAGTACGAGCCGATGTCGATCCCCGCCACCGATGCGCAGCTCATCGAGCAGCTGCGCTGGACCGTCGAGGATGTGGCGCGGTGCTTCCACGTGCCCACGTTCATGATCGCAGCCGGACCGCTTCCACAGGTGTCCAACGTCGAGTTCCTCACGCGGCTGTACTACGCGCAATGCTTGCAGGGCCTGGTCGAACAGACGGAGGCCGCGTTCGATGTCGGGCTGGGGCTGTTCAGCGCGGGCTTCGAGTTCGAGTTCGACGTCGAGGGCGGCCTGATGCGCACCGACCGGCTCGGTCGATTCGAGGCGTACGCACGCGCGATCGGTGCGGGATGGATGGCCCCGAACGAGGTGCGCGCGGCCGAGGGGTACGCCGCCGTCGAGGGCGGCGACACGCCCTACATGCAGCAGCAGAACTGGAGCCTCGCGCAGCTCGGCCAACGAACCGGGCCGAATGACGCGCCGGGCAGCGTGGCCGGTGGCGCGGCATCCAAGAGCGCTCAGCCTTGGACTGATCCCGCGGTGAGGGCCATCCTATTGAAGCAGCGAGCGTCGTTCGCGAACGTACTGCGCGGGCTTGGTCACGAGCACTACGCGGACGTCATCGAAGGAAAGGCGCCGCTATCCGGGTCGGATGCCGTGGACGAGGTATCCGTCGCAGCCGATCCAGACGATCATCCTGACCCGGCGCCGCCGGGCGGCGCGCGCTCCGGCGCCGTCTACCTCCACGGCGCGGGGCGATCGTGAAGAGTTCCTTCCGGGGTGGCGCGTCGGCCGCCGGTTCCTTCCGGATCCCGCGGCGCCGGCGACTCGGCGCCGCGGGAGGAACCTCGAGCCGCGGGGCGCCCCCGCACGCGCCCACGCGCGCGGGGGCCGCATGAGCGAGACACCCGAGCGACCCGACGTGCTCGCACGGGCTCGCGCGGCGATCGTCGAACTGCGGCCGATCGACGCTGATCCTCGCGTGGCCGCTCTCGTGAACGCCGGCGCCGACGCGGCGACGCTCGACATGGCTCGCCGAATCTGCGCCGCGGAGACGATCGCGCGCCTC
>Ga0268298_10005546_pt1 | contig 11776 bp, 7 predicted proteins | sample WWTPWeurt_MetaG_FD_194462 | JGI IMG/M metagenome (GOLD analysis project Ga0268298, IMG submission 194462) | Activated sludge microbial communities from WWTP in Nijmegen, Gelderland, Netherland - WWTP Weurt | ecosystem: Engineered > WWTP > Aerobic digester > Activated sludge | place: Netherlands...
GAGAAGGGCTGCACGTCGTCGTAGAGCATCTGCGATAGCGTGCCGCGCCAGCTGCCCAGGATCTCGGAGCTGGGGCCCTCGGAGATCTCGCGACGGGACTCGCTCCGCCCGGGATTCACCGTAGGATCCCAAGCCGCGACCTGCTCGGGCGAGACCGGAAAGGTCGCGCCGTGGGGAGTCAGGACCGTGATCCTCGAGCAATGCGGGTACAGGCGTGCCAGCAGCTCCGGCAGGCGCGTGGGATCTAGCTCGGCGGCGTGTCTTTGGATGACCTGGATGATCTCCGCGGCGTCTCCGAGCTCCAGCCGCACCAGCGTCTTTTGGCCGTCTTTTCGGAAGGAGCTCGCGACCGACAGCTCGAGCGCGCCGTGCTCGGTGTCCGCGTCGCGGTGAAAGACCAGCGTCAGATCGCCGGGCAACGCCCCCTCTGGGATCTGCGTCAGCGCGCGCACCGTCTCGGTCTGCAGCCTCCGCGCGTCTCTGCCGAGCTGGTGTGGCTCGGCCACCGGTGGCCGCTGATCGTGGCTCGCTGGCTCAAGCAGCGTGATGCCCTTCCTGGCGGCCTCCTCGCGGGCGCTCTCAGCGGTCTGGCGCGGGAGCCAGCCAAAGGCCTGCACGAAGAAGTCCGACCACGGTAGGCGCTGCCAGCTGAGGAGCTCACGGATGCGCTCCCCGTCCGCCATATTCTTGGGCGAGGAGTCGTCCTCCACCTCTTCCATCGTGAAGGTGCCCTTCGGTGTGCCCAGCAACCAGGGCATGTCCAGCCAGTCCTCGCGCTGCATCTCTTCGATGACGATGCGGCGCACGGTCGGGCTCTGACGCGGGGTCACCATCACCGACGCGCGGAAGGCGAACCAGCCCTGAAAGACCTGCCACGGCGTCGCGCCCTTGCCCCGGATCCCGCGGGCCTCGAGCAGCGCGGAGAGCTCTGCGGTCTGCAGCGCCGTCAGGGACCGCAGGCGCTCGGACCAGCGGTAGACCACGATCCGCTGCTCTACGCTCCACGCCTCCCGCGCTTGATCGGCGTGACCAGCGCGGAGCCCGAGCGCGTCGAGCGACAGGTTCAGGTAGCGGACGACGTCTTCTTCGCGGAGCGGGCGAAGCGCGAGCGTGGCCTCGACGAGGCGGAAGCGCTGCTCCGACGACAGGCCCTCCAGCGCGTGCTCGAGTCGGCTCAAGACGTGCCCCGGATGGGTCAAGTACAAGAGGGCGCCGCTCAGCCCGTCCCCGAGGAGGCTGAGGCAAGGCCCCAGGGCTCCTGGCTCGCGACCAAGCCTGGGCAACAGCGCGGCGAGGCGCTCCACCGGTGTCGCTTGCACCTCTGGAGAGGAGTCGTCTTTGAGGAGGAGTTGCTCGAGCCGGGCCTGGATGTCTGACATCGGCCTTTGTACGCCTGTCGGCGGAGGTTCTGCCCCGACTGGCCAGGACTAGTGCCGGTAGATCACTCCGATCGATCCGCCCTCTCCGAGCTGCTGACCGACGGCCCACACGTCCGTGGCTGAGCTCCCGTGGACCGCCAGGAACTGCCGGAGGTACGGCGAGCCGATCGTCTGATGCGTGACCTCGGACCAGGTCTTGCCGTCGTAGTGGGCGATCGCCCCGGCGCTCCCCACGCCCCACAGATCGTTCGACGAGGGGCCCCAGATCGCCGAGATATCGCCCACGAAGCCGGTGGTCTCGACGGTCGTCCAGGTCATCCCGTCGAAGTGGTTCAGCTCCGAGGAGCCGCTGACCCAGACGTCGGACGCGCTGGTGCCGAAGACGCGCGCCTCGTCACCGCCGGCGTGGATGTCGACGTTGGTCCAGGTGGTCCCGTCGTAGTGCAGCAGATCGAAGGTGCCGAGCGCGTAGACGTCCGAGGGACCGGACCCCCACACCGACACGTTGAACGGCGAGCCGGCGCGGGTGGCCGTCCAGCGGGTGCCATCGTAGTGACCCAGGATGGCCTGATCGCCCACGATCCACAGGTCGTTCGGTGAAGAGGCCCACAGGTCGCTGAGCGAACCAAGGCCGACCGCGCTGACGTCCATCGCTTGGAAGCTCGTCCCGTCGTAGCGGAGCACCTCCTGGCCGGCGCAGAGCCAGACCTCGGTGCCAGACAGCGCGAAGATGCAGCTCAGGCCTCCCTTGGAGGGGGTCGCCAGCGTCGACCACTGCGCGCCGTCGTACCGCCGCACGGTGGCGCTCCCGTCGAGGACCCAGACGTCGGACTTCGAGAAGGCCCAGACATCCACCGCGCTGAGCAGGCCCGCCGGAGCGCCGACGTCGCTCCAGCCCCCGCCGCTGCCGCAGGCGCTGAGGAGGCTACCGAGGAGGAGGAGGGGGAGCTGACGCATGCGCTGAGTTTAGCATCGGGCCTAGCAGGGGCTACTTCTCGGCCTTCTTCTCCCGCCGTTTTCGCTTCTTCAGCACCGCCATCGCCCGCTTGGCGACGGTCTTGGGGGATGGCTTGCGACCGGGCAAGGGGTCCTGCTCTTGGTGGTGCTCTTCGAAGCTGCCCGGGCCCACGCCGAGGTCGAAGATCGTGACCTCTCGCTTGCCGCGCTCGCCGAGGCGCAGCGGCATCACCGCCGAGCCGATTCCTGCGCCCACATAGACCGCGCCGACCCGCTCGGCCGCCGCGCGCGTCCCGTAGAGGCCATGCACGTAGCGATGGCCCGCCATGCGACCGAGCGCGAGCTCATGGAGGCCGGCCAAGGTCACCTGGCCTCCGTGCGTATGACCGGAGAGCACCAGCTCCACGCCCTCTGCCCACAGCGCGTCGGCCTCTTCAGCGATGTGCGAGAGACCGACCGTCGGCAGGCCGGGCGTCATCCCGCGCAGCGCTCGGTGGCGATCGGCGTGGCTCGTATAGGCGTCGTCGAGCCCGACGAGCTGGAGGCGGCTCCCCTTGACCTCGATGATCGTCGTGGCGTTATCGAGCATCGTCGCGCCGGCTCGGACCAAGGCTCGCCGCACCTCGACCGCCCCCGACCAGTGATCGTGATTCCCCAGCACCGCGTAGACCGGCACGTGGAAGCCGCGTACGACCTCCTCCAGCGCGTCGAGATAGTCCTGGCTGTGACAGACGAAGTCGCCGGTCAGCAGCACCAGATCGGGCGACTCGGCGTTGGCCAGCGCCACCGCCGCATGCTGGATCTTCATCGGAGTTACGCGCCCGACGTGCAGATCGGTGAGGTGGGCGACCCGGATCGGGTTCAGGCGACCGACCAAGGAGGCCGGGCCGGCAAAGCGGCGGAGCCTGATCTTCTTGTGGAGCTCGTCGGCCAGCAAGGCCGGCTCCGAGAAGCGCTTCTTGGCCTCTTTCTCTCGCTCGGCGGCCAGCTCGAGGACATCCGGAGGGGTATCGTTCATCGCGTATGCGCCTCGCAGACGGCCTTCACATCGTCGCGGCCGAGGAAGCGCGCCGCGGCTGCGACCAAGACCGCCTGGAGCAGGTGGGTGGACCATCCGAAGAGGTGACCACCGATGCCCCAGTTCAAGTCGGTGATGGACCAGCTCCAGGTGAAGGACAGGGCGATCATCGCCAGCACGGTGGCCCACGCCGACAGCGCCAGGAAGCTGCGACCGCGCGCGGGGCTGCGCACCGCTCGTAGTCCGGCGACGAAGAGGAGGACACCGATGGGGATCATCACCCAGATCGAGCGCTCCGAGAAGCGCATGAGCACGGTGTACGGCTCCGGCATCTTGATCGCCGCGCCCTCGACCTTCGCCCATTCCACCAGGTGGCTGGCCCCGATGGTGACCAGGGACGAGCTGACCAAGAGCGGCCCGAGCAACATGCACAAGATCGCCATGGTGCGAAACTTCGTGAAGAGCGGGTCCTTCGACGGCGTCATCAGGCCCCCGGTCGCCGCGCGGTCAGGGCGCTCTCGAAGGCAAAGGACAGCGCGAGCAAGACCAGCAGCAGAGCGGGGAGGAGCTCCGGGTCCATGATGCTCTGCTTCCCGATGCGGGCCAGCGCCGCCAGCGTCGTCGGGGCGCGCGCGCTCGGGCTCGTCCCCAGCAAGACAGCCTGCGCTTCCTCGATCTCCAGCGGTCGCACGTCCGACTCTTTGGGCGAGACGTTGACCGTGAAGGCGGCCGCTGCCACCGGCTCGGGCGTGCCGTGCGCGGCGGCGCGGACCTGGTAGTGGCCGGGGATCGACGTGTCCTCGAAGACGATCAGCCCGTCGCGCGACATCTCGTCGGGCGCATAGCGGCGGCTGTTACCGGTTGGGCCCACGACCTCCGCGACCTGGCTGCCAGCAGGGAGCTGGATGGTGCGCGGCTCGCCGACCACGACCTCCGGTTCGGGGGGCCGGGCCAAGGCATCGCCGAGGTGCAGCAAGATGCGGCGGATCAGGGGCAAAAACGCCGGCCGAATCGGCAGGTCGCTGAGATCGCGATCGATCGAGGTGGTCAGCACCATCGCGCGTCCGCGGCCATAGGGCGCCTCCAGCAGCGCGGGCTGGCCGTCCTCGAAGCTGAGCAGCACCGTGGCGGCCTTCTTGCGATCGGGCTCGAGGAGCAAGTAGCCGTGCGTGCGCGCCGAGAGTAGACCTCCTTGGGCGGCCTCATCGAAGACCGACAGCACCGGGTGCTCGAGCAGCGGCTCCTTGAGGTTTTGCACCGCGCTCGAGCCAGCCACGTCCCCGAGGATCTTCAGGCCGCGAAAGCCGCGCGGTAGGAGGCGCCCCAGCTCGCTGTTGTAGAAGTCGACGTCCAGGCCCTCGGTCGCCGAGATCAGGAGCCCGCCGCCATTCTCCACGAAGGACAATAGCCGCGGCCCATCGGCCGGAGCGAAGGCCGGCACGCCCGCCAGCACGATCACGTCGTACACGCCCGCCAGGTCCTCGCGGGCCAGGTCGTCAGCGGTGATGACGCGCGGAGCAGGTTGATCCGAGGCCCCGGCTGCCAGCGCCGCCACCAGATAGAAGGTCTCCGACTCCTTGGGGACGCCCGAGGGAGAGCCGTCGACCACCAGCGTGCGGATCGCGCGCCGCACGTCGGCGACAGCATAGCGCACGTCATCCTCCACCAAGGCATCGGGCTCGAGCGCGACTTGGATCGGGGCGTAGCCAGCGGCGGTGAAGGAGTGGCCCAGGGTCTTGTCCACCACCCCGCTCGCGGAGACATCGACGCTGCCCGCGTACAGATCGCCTTCGGCGCCGCGCAAGGTGATGTCGACGGGCTTGGCCGCGCTGTGGTCACCCTTGTCGGCGGTGAAGCCGCGGATCTTGACGGTGACGTCCACCGCTCCGGGGCCCCGTCCGGTGGCGGGGAGCACGGTGACGTCCGAGATCCCATGGTTCTGCCGCTCGGCGGACTTGAGATCGGCCAGCACGTCGACCAGCTCCAGGGTGGCCTGCGTTCCCGCCTCATCGATGCTGAGCTCGGCGGCGCGGCGGATCCCGTGTCCGGCCAGATCACTGAGGACGACCACCGTCGCGGCCGACGGCGCGCCCTCTCCGCCATCCTCCGGCTTCTTCAGCGCCTCCGCTCCCATGGTGATCGCCGGGGCGAGATCGACGTAGTCAAAGCTGGGCTTCAGCTTCTCGAGCTCGGCGAGCAGCGCGCCCTTGGAGGCGCTGGGGCGGGCCGGGAAGAGCCGCGGCTTGTCGGTGGCCAGCACGAACAGCGCTTGGTCCTCCGGGCCGAGCTTCTCCACCACCCCGCGCGCCGCCGCGACCGCTCGGTCGAAAGCGGTGGCCCGTCCTCCGTAGTGCGCGCGCATGGAGAGGGAGCCGTCGATGACGATCGCGACCCGCCGCGGTCCTTGGCTCATCGCTGCCACCGCCGCGGGCGTCCCAAACCACGGCCGGGCGGCGGCCAGGGGGAGCGCGCACATCGCCAGGATGCGCATGGCGAGGAGCAAGATCCTCCGGAGCCGCCAGCGCCGCTCCACCCGCTCGATGCTGCGCAGGAGGAGCTCGATCGCGGCGAAGGGCTGCCGGCGCGGGCGCCGCCGGTGGATGAGGTGGATGATGATCGGCAGCAGCGCCGCCGCCAGACCCGCCAGCATCCACGGGCTCTGAAAGCTCATCGCGCGCTGGCCCTCATGGAAGCGCGGCGTACCAAGAACTGGGTCAGGGCCTCGGTGGGATCGGAGCCCGACCGGAGCAGGTGGTACTCGACCCGCGATCCTTGAGCCGCCGAGCGCACCCGAGCCACGAAGCGCTCCAGCTCCTCGAGGTAGGCCTTGCGGATGGCGCGGGCGTCGATCTGGACCTCGCGATCATCCTCCATCGAGACGAACACCGTCGACTCCTCGAAGGGGAAGTCGAGCTCGTCGGGATCGAGGAGGTGAAAGAGGACCACGTCGTGGCGGCGCGCTCCCAGCTTGGCGATCGCCTCCACCGCGCCCTCACCGGCGTCCAGCAGATCGCTCATGATCACGGTGATCATGCGGCGCGACATGCTCTCGGCCAAGGTGTCGAGGGCCAGCCGGAGCGAGGTCGTGCCGCGCGGCTCGAGGCGCTCGAGGTGCTCGACGATCTCCTGCAGCTGACCCCGGCGAGCTCGCGCCGGCACCCGGATGTCGAGCTGATCAGCGAAGGTCGCCAGCCCGACCGCGTCGCCTTGGCGGGTGAGCACGTGCGCCAACGCCCCCGCGCAGAGCGCGGCGTAGTCCAGCTTGGTGCTCCGCTGGCCCGAGCGGTAGCCCATGGAGGCCGAGGTATCGACCAGGAGCAGGCCGCGCAGATGGGACTCGTCCTCGAAGCGCTTGACGTAGTCGCGATCGAAGCGCGCGTAGGCCCTCCAGTCGAGGTGCCGCACGTTGTCTCCGGGCGAGTACTCCTTGTGATCGGCGAACTCCACGCTGGAGCCGTGGTGCCGTGAGCGGTGCATGCCGTGGAGCACGCTGTCGGCGACGATGCGCGCTTTGAGGCTGAGCGCACCGGCCTCGGCCAGCACCTTGGGATCGAGGACGCGGGCGCGGTCTTCGAGCGGCTCCTCGCCAGGCACTACGGCTTCACTCCCTCGATGACCGTGCGAACGAGGTCGGCCGGCTTGATGTTGGCGGCCTCGGCGCGGAAGTGCGGCACGACGCGATGCGCGAGCACGGGGATCGCGATGGCCTTCACGTCGGAGAGCTCGGGCACCGGTCTCCCCGCCAGCGCCGCGCGAGCCTTGGCGCCGAGCACCAGATACTGTGAGGCGCGGGGGCCCGCTCCGAAGCTCGCATACTCCTTGATCCGCGCGGCGGAGGCGGCATCGAGCAGCTCTGAGGCTGTCTCAGGCCGGGTCGCGCGGCTGAGGCGCACCGCGTAGTCCACCACGTTCTCCGGCGCTGGGATGCGCCGCACCAAGCCCTGTAGCGCCAAGATCCGCTCGGGGCTGAGGACCTTCTTGGGCTGCGGCTTCTCCTCGCCCGTCGTGCTGCGGACGATCTCGATCTCGTCTTTGGCCGAGGGGTAGCCGACGTCGAGCATGAACATGAAGCGGTCGAGCTGGGCCTCGGGGAGCGGATAGGTGCCCTCTTGTTCGATGGGGTTTTGGGTGGCGAAGACGTGAAAGGGCGGGCTCAGCGCGTGCGTCGCGCCCGAGGCCGTGACCTGCAGCTCCTGCATGGCCTGCAGCAAGGCCGCCTGCGTCTTGGGCGGCGTGCGGTTGATCTCATCCGCGAGGAGGAGGTTCGTGAAGATCGGCCCGCGCACGAAGCGGAAGCTGCGGCGTCCGGTGGTCGAGTCCTGCTCGAGCACGTCGGTGCCGGTCACGTCGGAGGGCATCAGATCGGGCGTGAACTGGATGCGGTTGAAGCTGAGGTCGAGGACCTCGGCCAGGGTCTGGATCAGCAGCGTCTTGGCCAGCCCGGGCACTCCGACGAACAGCGCGTGGCCCTTGGAAAACAGGGCGATCAGGAGGTGCTCTACCACGCTGCGCTGCCCGATGATCCGCTGCCCGATCGCCGACGTGGCGGCCTCGGCAGCGCGGTGCAGCTCAGCCACCAGCTCTACGTCCGAGGTCGGACGGGTATCGAGCAAGGTCTCGTTGTTCTCGTTCATTCCTACTCCGTCAGCTCCCGCGGGGGTCGGGCTCGATCTTTTGGGCGCGACCATCGCGCGCGGGCTGCACCGTCACCGACCGGATCGTCGGCGCGCCGGTGGGGGGCACCAGCCGCAGCTCATAGGTTCCTGGCTTGAGCGTCAGCGGCGCGGTGGGCGTCACCATCCCGGTCGCCACCCGGCGCATCGTGCCCTCTCGAGTCAAGAAGACGCGAGAGAAGGGGGTGGCCTCGACCTCGATCGTGCCGCCCGCGCCGAGCTCGGCTGGGGCTTGCGCGCCCTCGCGGAGGATGCGGGCCGCTGTCTGGTAGCGCTCCTTGAGCGCGGCGGTCGGGGCTACGCGCGCGCCGATCTCGGCGATGCGCGGGTCGAAGGGGTTGATAGACGCGGCGCGATCGAGGGCCTTGAGCGCGTCCTCGGTCTTCTTCCGCTCGGCCAAGACCTCGGCCAGCGTGAGGTAGGGCCCGGCCAGATCCGAGGTCTCATCCAGCGCTGCACGGGCTGCGCGCTCGGCGCCGTCGAGATCGCGGTTGGAGAGCGCCACCACCGCCAGCTTGGCTCCGAGCAGCGGGGAGGGCGCGACCTTCATGGCCTTCTCCAGCTCCTTTTGGGCGGCTTTTACCCGGCCGCGGGCGAACAAGAGATCCGCCGCGCGGGCGAAACGACGGCCTTCCTTGGACACCCCGTGCAAGCTGTCGTCGGGGGTCTCGGGCCGCTCCTTGATCACCACCGGTCGCTCGGCCCCGGCGTCCACCCCCTCCGCGCGGATCTTGCGAGTCTTGAGGCTCGCCATCCAGCGATCGGAGAGCGTGGTCAGCGGCGCGCCATACACCGCCGCGACCGCCTCGGCATCACTCATCCCGCCGGCCAACTTGGAGAACACCGCGCGGATGCCTTCCCAACCTTTGAGGTCCACCAAATATTCGATGAACGTGAAGACCTCAGCGAAGGCGAGACCCGTCTCTTCCTGGCTCTTCAGCTTGGCCATCGAGGGGTGCATCTTCGAGAAGGGGATCAGCTTCCCCTTCTTGGCGGCCTCTTGGAGGCTCCGCTGCTGTTCGATGGAGAGGCCCAGGCCCGGGCGATCGCGCCAGGCGGTCTCGATGTACTTGGCGATGCCCTCGTGGAGCCAGATCGGCACCGTGTTCTTCGAGGCGCCGCCGATGATCAGATGCGCCAGCTCGTGGGCGATGGTGTCGCGCCAGCGGTAGCCCAGCATCACGCCGCGCGGCGTGGTCACCATCAAGCGGTTCCACTTGCACAGGGCGATGGTGCCCGAGGCCTTGATCTCCTCGCGGGTCAGGGTGGAGACGTCGGCGAGGACATTGGTGCTCGGATAGAACTCCAGCACCACCCGCGACTTGGGGCGCCAGCCGAGCAGCTCGCCGATCTTGTCCAAGGCGCGCTCAGCGGTCTCTTCGGCGTAGGGCAAGAGCACCGCGTCGCGGCCGGGGGCGTAGCGATACACGAAGGCGTCGGTGGTGTGCTCTTCGTAGCCCTTGGTCTCCTTGGCGGCGGCCTCGGCCAGCGCGGCGCTGCGGAGGAGCACCTCGGGGGCGCCGGCGTCTTTGGCCTTGAGGAAGAACTCCAGCGCGCCGGCATAGTCGCTGGAGTGCAGCTTCACCTCGCCGATCAAGGCCAGCACCACCGCGTCATCCGGCGCCTTGGCGTACCAGCGCTCGGCGATCTCCCGGGCCTCGTCGACGCGCCACGACTCGATCGCCGCGAAGGCGCGCCGCAGTTCGTCGGTGTCCTCGGGTTGAGCCAAGGCCGGCGCGGCCCACAGCAGGGCGAGCGCGAAGGGGAGCGCGCGCCTCACTTCACGATCTCCTCGTAGTACTGCCGAACGGCCTCTTTGTAGGCCTCGGGCGTGCCCTGCTTGGCCGCCTTGAGGATGTCCTCGCGGAACTCGGCGGGGGCCTTGTACTGCTCGGGCTTGGGGATCTCGACATGGTCGAGCGGGTTGCTCTGGTTGGCCTGATCGCCCTCGCGGTTACCGGCCTCGCCCCCGTTGCGCGGAGGACCAAAGGGCAGAGGGACGCCGCTGCCTCCGCGCCCGCCCTCGCTCATCTTCTGCAGGGTGTTCTTGAGGCGGCCGAGCGCGTCCATGGCCTTTTGGTGCGCGTTGAGGGCGCCCGGGGCGTCGCCCGCGCCAAGGCCTTGGCCGGATTCACCCATCGCCTGGCCGGCCTCGTCGAGCATCTCCTTGGTGCCTTCGCCTACGATCGGGAGCTGCTCAGCCAGCTTCTCGAGCTCGCGCTTGAGGCCCTCCGTCCGGTGGCGCAGCGCTTGTTGTCGCTCGGCCAGCCGCTCGAGATCGCCCAGATCCTTTTTGGAGAGGAGCTCGTCGGGACGAGGCATTAGCTTATCGAGATCGGACATGACGTCCGCGACTTGGGGCACCGCGGTGCGGATCTCGCGCAGCGCCTTCTCGGTCTCCTCGCCGTTGCCGAAGTAATCGCCGAAGCGCCGGGTCTGCTCGGCCCTCCGCTCGGTGTCGAGCTCGAGCTGGGTGAGCTGGCCGAGCGCGTTGGCGATGGCATCTTTGGCGGCGCCGAAGTCCTTGGCCTTGAGCGCGCGCTTGGCGTCGTCGACCCGGCGATACGATTGATCGTAGGCATCGCCGTCGCCAACTCGGGCCCCGAGCTCGGCCCGCTCCAGGTTGTGCTGGGCTTGCTCGAGGCGCTTCATCTGCTTCTCGATGAAGGTATCGGAGTTGCCGAGGCGCTCCTTCATCTTCTCCAGCATCTGACGAGAGTACTGCTCGGCGCGTCGACCGATGCCGGACTGCTCGTTCTCCACCTTCTCCAGGTTTTGCCACAATTCCTGGGCCTTCTCGGTGATTTCGCTGTACTCGCGCGAGCCCAGCTCCTCGCGGCCGCCCCGCATCTCGGAGAGCATCTGCTCGGTCTGGGTCAGCATCCGCTCCAGCGAGGACATCGCGCCGGAGAGGTCGCCCTCTTCGATCATCTTCTGCACCTGGTCCATCTGGGCCAGGGTGTCTTGGGTCTCGATCGCGTCGGGGTTCACGAAGTCCGCCGGGATCGAGCCGCGCAGTTGGGAGAGCTCGCCGGTGATCTCCTGGATGCGCTCCTTGATGTCGTGGATCGCTTGCAGCAACACCCGCCGCTTGTCCTCGTCGGGCGCGTTTCGGTAGGCCTCCAGCGCCGTGCGCAAGTTCTGTTGCTCTTCGCGCAGGCGCTTGGTCAGCGCCTCGGCGTCGATCAGGCGCTGATCGTTGAGGAGATCGGCCAGGTAGACCACGTTGCGCTCGAGGTCGGCGATCACCTCGTCTTGGCGCCGGGCGACGTCCTTGGCTCGCCGCTCATCGGCCTTCTTGCTGCGCTCGAAGGCCGTGCGGGCCAGGTCCAATGCCGAGGCCTTGGTGCGGGCACCCCGGGCCAGATCGCGCCGGGCCGTCTCGAAGGCCTGGGCGATCGCCCGTTGCCCGAGGGGATCTTTGTCGAGCGCAGTGACGGTGTCGCGCAGGAGCTTGTTGGCGTTCTTGGCCCGCTCCACGACCCCTGCGGCGGTAGTGATCAGCGCGCGATAGCTCTCGGGGTCGTCGAGCACCGTGAAGGTGTGCTCGAGGTCGTCGCCCAAGATGTGCACCAGCTCGTCCAGCGCCTGGCCCGCCAGCGCCAGCACCTCGCGGTGGTGCGTCTCCTTGGAGTAGATGCGCAGCTCCTTGGTCTCGCTGGCGCCGACCTTGGGGTTGACGGTGTCGTTGTCCGCGACCTCCACGGAGTAGGCCACGCGATCGCCGGGCCTCAAGCCCAGCGGGCTGA
>Ga0268298_10005547_pt1 | contig 11772 bp, 13 predicted proteins | sample WWTPWeurt_MetaG_FD_194462 | JGI IMG/M metagenome (GOLD analysis project Ga0268298, IMG submission 194462) | Activated sludge microbial communities from WWTP in Nijmegen, Gelderland, Netherland - WWTP Weurt | ecosystem: Engineered > WWTP > Aerobic digester > Activated sludge | place...
AAATAGGCTGAAGTTTTACATCCGGTTCTGCTGCAGCACAGCGCTTTACGCTGCAAATCCTCTCCAACGAAGCGGATGCGGGTTTTCTACTGCAATCGCTTTCCCGAGGTTTGTGTGTAAATATGAAGCTACCGCTAAAGAAATTGTCGGAAACTATATTTAAACCTTAATATATTTAATACGTATTTCTAAGGGTAAGTATTAAATTTATTGAACATTACATACTGAAACTTACCCTTGGCATGGCTACTAATAGATACTTAATTTATTTACATAACGAAATTTATCGTTCTGAACAACAATAATATAAATACCGTTTAAAAAAATATCAGCAGAAATTGAAGTGTTAATATTTTCTATTTTGTCGTTGAAAATTAGTTGCCCGGTAATAGCATAAATAGAGATATCGGAATTAATCATTTTATCTGGAATGTTAATCGATATTACATTTCCGCTATATGTCGCAGTAAGTGTAGACACATCGCTTTTAATTTTTCCGGCATAAATACCATGCCCACAATCAGTGTTAAAGGCATAATCTTTAATACTAATAAATTCTACGGAATCAATTATGGCGTACCTCATCCATCCATGGTAATAACAATTATCAATATTTAACCTGAACCCAAGTAGCAAGTCTGCTTCAGTAATTGCAGGCGATTGTGAAGAAAAATGCCAATCTTCAATAATAGATGATGCAAAATCACAATCCACCTCCCGATGTTTTTTAGTAATACCTAAATATTGACCGGAAACAAATTGTGCTGAGGAATTAATTAAATAACCTGAATCTAATCGGTTAGCCCAGCAGGAACCATAAGAAGGGTCCACGCCAACTATAGCATTTCCATCACCCACCGGAATCACACCAAACTGATCAACAGTATAGCAGTGGTCATAACCCAAGGTAGAGTCCCAAAAATGCGATTTAGTAAAGCGGAAATCATTATTGCCATCTAAATCCAAATCAATAAGAATATCATCACCATAAACTAAATCCGGATTAACATCTTCATAAATAATTTGTGCGTTTATATCGTTACTTATTGCCAATAATGCAGTGGCAACGGAAGAATATTGTAACACTGAAAAAGTCTTATTGCTCATTTAAGGTTTGGGGCATTAAACATCAAATATAATATAAATCCGGCTTGCAATACATTGCCTTGGCTTTTTAATGATGTGAGGTAAAGCCTAATTTAAGCATTTTATAAAATTCATTTCTATCTGCACTATCAGGAAGTCCTGATACTTGCCCATCTCCTAGTTCTATAATAATTAACGCTCCAGTTTTTTGTCGGGCTATGTCCATGCTGAAAAAATTACTTTCCACGCCTTTTGCAATTTCCTCAAATTCTATTATATCCGGCTTAGGGAAACTGTATTCACCCTCCTCCCAATAGTTATATATGCCTACCAATTTTTTATTGAAAAAAAATAACCGATATTCTTCTGTTAATGGCATCCCGCTTTTTGAATGAATGGTTAAATCGTTAAGTTCCACAAACTCCCTGATTACGATTCCTTCGTTTAAATATTTGTCGCGGAGTTCTATAAGTTTACGTATCGATTGTTTTAGTTTATTTATGTCAGAAGCATGTTTAACGTAACACGCAGTTTCCCAATGGTGTTTTTCAGATTTCACATAGTCCTTCAATATAACAGCTTTATCTCCAAATATTTTCGATTTTTCTATTAAGGTCTCTATACTACTTTCATCTTCATAGTTTTCAAAAATCGTATGTGGCGTTCTACTTTTAATAAATTTTAAACTATCAGGCAAATAATGGCAATTTTGATATTCTTCAACTGTGTTAATCAGTTTATAATTTTTTGACAATAACTGATTATAAAGTATTTTATATTGCGCTGGAGTCAACATCCAGCCTCTATAAATCACGCTGGCTATTTCTTCATTTTGTTTTATTCGGTTGGTTGCAATTGACCATCTGTCGGCACTTATTAAGTCGTCATAATTAAACAAAAGTGTTTTAAATCCATTTTCACTTGCCGAAACAAATTGGTCATTAAAATCCTCATCAACCAGATTCGATTGAATCGGATTTTCACAAAATAGAATGTGTGGTTGCATTGACATTTTTTTATTCTCTATTTTAAAATTAAAATATTAAATCATGTCCAATAATTTGACTAATGCTCAAACTGTTTTTATTAATGACAATATCCTGAATTTGTGTGTTAATGACAAATGATATTCTGTCTCTGTCCGTAAAACATAGAAAATATGTTGAGGTGCCAAGTGAAAAAACAATACGATTTGTTGTTAGGCTAAAAACTGTTACCTGCAAATCCACCCCAAAAAGAAGGAAATTATGCTCTTTAATATATAAAATTTCCACCTCAATGCTGCTACTTTGCCAACCCAAGTAGTATTTAGAATTGTTTATTTCAACTGAGGCAAATTTATGGTTGTATTCATGGCTAATTAATTTATAAATGCCAGGCGCGTTGTTAAATTCAATTTCATCTATATAAGTTATTTTCGGAATCATTTGGTTTCTCCAAAATTTTAATCTTGTTAAGAATTTATTTCTATTTGCGATGTCCGAAAATTCTGGTTTCGTGTCATTTTTCTAAGATATATGAATTCAACCGCCATTTTAACATACATTTTCTTTGTTATTGCTTGCTTTTAGCATTTAGTATTTTTGTTAAATCTTTTTTAACTTTCAAATGTGTAAATAGTATTGGTACATTTAATTTAAATTGTTCTTTAATAATTGTAAAGAGCACTAAATTGTCTTTTAAAATAAAGATATAATAAATTTTGAAGTTGGAGCTTATATTGAAATCCGCATCTGCAGTGTAAACCATTACACTTTTAAATGCTCTGTATTCAGCAAAATTCTCCTCTCTACTATAATTGCTAACACGTATTTTAATATCCGGAAGTTTAAAATTGCTGATAATTTTTATTAATTTCCTCTCTGTAGCTTTTCTGTATATTACATAAGCTCCAAAAATGGTAATTACAAATAAAAGGTTATAAAAAATTCCAACGTGGCCCTGATTGCGAATTTGTCCAACATATATTAGAAGAGGTGCAATCATAAAACACCCAAATATGAAATAAACTGCTATGGTATCAATTTTATTTAACCAATTTTCTTTATAAACAAGCTTTTCCAGCTTCACGCTTTCTTCTAAGTTTAATTGGTTTAGTATTTTCATTTGATGATAAATTTTGTCTGAGATATGGCTTTATTGGTCTTAAAACTCTTAGTTTGATATGTTGAAAATAATGGGTTCTACAATACTTAATATACTAGAGCTGTCTTTAATGATTAATTATTTGTAGTCTATTACATTGTGTTGTGATTCCTCACTTAATGGCGATTTGAGCTCTTGTTCAGCTTGCGATTTGCTTAACCTTGTTCGTTCGCTGTTAGGTTGTCTGAATGACATTAAAGTGATGAATAAAACTGTAAAGCAACAAACTGATTGGGTTTTTGGCATTGGTCTTATTTTGTATGTATTAGTTTGTTTTTTTATTTAAATTGGCGATACACCACTTCCAAATTTGTATAAATGCATTTTATTTTTACTTTCAACATACAAAAATACAGTTGCTAAGGCAGGGTCATAAAAGTTAAGGTAATACCATGTGTTGGATTCAAATTCTACCGGACAAGTTTCATAATCAGTGTAGGAGTCAATGATTATTGCACTAACAAAATCATCAATACTTTCAGCCGGGGTATCATTAAGGTCGTTTTTATTTTCAATTGAATCAACAATAACTTCTCTGTTATTTCCAACTTGTAAAAAATGTATGGCAACGGTGTCGGCGCTCCATTTATAATGACCATTTGCTTTGTCGAAATATATTTTATCCGGCCAATATTCCTGCACCCCTTCCACACCGGGATTATAACATTCAAATCGCTGTGTAACGATATACTCAGCAGGTAATCCATCTTCGTCTAGTTTTAGTATGGTCAGTTTTTCAAATTTTATACCGTTTGTCATCCCGTTCGAACTTTGAACATAACGGTCGTTGATTTTTAATTTGGCATTGTAAGCCGACATGATAATCATTGCCCCAATAAGTCGGCAACCACTTAAGGTAACTACCAAAGTGGAAATTAGAATGATATTTCTAAATTGTTTTTTCATTGCTTAAAACAGATGTTTATCTCTTTTGCAATACCAATCAGGATCGCAATAGGTAATTTCACATCCTGCATAATAATAGTTTTTTTTATCCAATTTTCCAATTGGGTAGCCATAAACAACAGGAATAACTTTATCTTTTTTACCACAAATCGGGCAATGATTGTTTTTTCGAACTTTATCGTATTTGCAAGGTGGTGGAAACTTTAAATTAACTGTCAGAATTGTATCGGCAGTTACTGTAAGTCCCCTAAAAATAGTATCGCCATAAATAACGTAATTTATCCTTAAATCATATATGCCGTTTGGGATACTGTCAATTTTAAAATTGCCATCAAAATCTGTTGCTGTTCCTATATTTGTGTTTACCAACAACACGTTCGCGTAGGCTAACCCCCTTTTTTCTAACCTGTCGTAAACATGTCCCTTAATCACACCTGTTTGTCCGAAAATGCTGAGGTGGGTTAGTAAGAATATTATTGTTAATGTGAAATGTTGATGTTTCATGGTCCAGCGATAACTTGGCTCATGTTTATTATTGGATTTATTGCTCACTTAATTGTTTTATTTTCGCAGTTATCTGATTATCGTAATCTTCTAATTGGGTTGCATATTGATCAGTATCCTCCGAAATTGCTTTGCAAATTAATTCATAACTCTTTATTCTGAGTTCACAATATTCCCTCAAAATTCTATTCCTTGTTCTAATTTCCAGGGGTAAATCCAATTCGTTAAAGCTATCAATAAGTTTTATGTTTTCTTTCCAGTTGTAAATGCCGTTGTTTTTTAATTCGCTAATTACTTGTTCGTTCGGTGTGGTTGCCGGCAAATTAAAAACTGCTAATGCCTTTGTTTCCATTGTAATGAATTCTTGAATTTTTTTATCATAGATTCCAATGTCGTTTGGCATTTTATTAAAAACTACAAATGAGGAAACCAAAATTATAACAGTCATTAAACCAATGGTAGAAAATTCCAATTTTTTATTATCCGGCTTTTTAACACTTGGAATAAAAACATAACCAATTACCAGCCCGCTGATTAATCCTCCCAAATGCGCTGCATTGTCAATTCCACTGTCCGGCTTCAATCCATTCAGAATATTGTAACCAACAAATATCCCAATACTGGTAAGCAATGCTGCTCTTGCAGATTTTTCAATCAGGTTCGTGGTGAGCATGGCAAGAAAAACGCCATACATGCCAAAAATTGCACCTGATGCACCTGCACTAATCGTCATGTCGTGCCACCATAAACTTGCAATGCTAGCTGCTATTCCTGTTAACAGATAAGCTGCAGTAAACCTGGTTTTACCTAAAATCGGTTCTAAAAGTAAACCGATGTAAAGTAGCGCATACATATTCATTAATAGATGAAGAACTCCAATATGTAGAAAAAAATTAGTAATAATTCTCCAGGGTTGTCCTTCCAAAGTAATTGGTCGAAAGTTGGCTCCCCATTTTATTAAACTTTCATTATCAGGCAACATAAAATTAACACCTGAAATAACCATTAAAATAAAAATTAGGATATTCAGATTTATTAAAATAGGGGTGATGAAATAACCATCGGTGGGCTTAAAGATTGCAAAAACACCCGTTATTTTTTCTTTTGTTGTAGCCGGTGGCTGGTTTAATACATCTTGTTCTTTTGAAACTAAATCCGGTTTCAGGGTTTCGTATTTTTGATTTAGTTCTTCGAGTGAAAATGTGTTTTTTAATTCATTGAATGTCGAAATCAAACTTTCAATATTTTTCTTATTCTTACCAAAGTCAGCCATTTGGTTGCCGGTACATTCACTTTTTAAATTTGCACTTTGGTCTTCAATTTTTACTTTCACTTCTTCGCTCCATGAACTCATTGAGAAGTTTGTAAAGGCAATAAAACCTGTTTCACTGGTGTAGCTGATATTCCACTCCAGTTTCCGGGCCGCTTCAAGCATTATTACTAGAAATTGTTCTGTTGTAAAGTTGTCCAGAGGTAAGTCCTCAATGTGTTTTGGAGAAAGACCGAATGCCATAATTATAAATTCTGGTTATTAATTGTACTGTTTAATAAAGGTGTTTTCTAAAGAGCAGAACAAACTACTCTAATTTTACTGCTATATCAAAACTAACAAAATATTTTCAAAAAAGCTATAGTAGCTATTGGAAAATAGTGAATTGGAATACTGCAACTATTATGTTCTCGCTATGCCGGGTTCAATTATAAATATAAATAATACCCCATAAAGAGGTACAAATACCAAGTAGAAAAATTAAAGTTAATTGTATGCGCACAGAATTGGAATCCGGTTTTTTAGAAATTCTAGACTTGAATCATGATACTATGCCATTCACCTTCTTTGTTTAATACGAACATCTTCAACATACTTTTCAATATCGACTATTTTTTCAAATTCCTCTTTTGGCATTGAAAAACATAAATACTCATTGTTATGTTTACGGTTCATAACAATTTCAAATTCAATTCTATTTCCTTCAATGGCGTTAATTAAATAACCTTTTTTCACTAATTCTAAACTCCTTAAATAATCGTTTTTTTGCTCTGATTCCGGTATTAAATTAAGCTGATTATTTACCAGTGACATTAACTCCGTATCATTTATATAATTTGTTGAAATTATATAAAATGCATTTTCAAAAACTCTGTAACTTTTATCCTGAACTCCAATTTTCAGAATTGCTCTTGAAAAGGTTTTGTTAATAAAAAGCATGCAGATATCTACAATATTTCGCCTTATGATGTATTTCTTTGAGGCCATAAGAGCTAAAAGTCTTTTCGAAATTTCCGGATGTTCAGGCTCTAATAATGCTAAATATTCTCCAACATGTGTAAAATATATTTCAAACCAGTTTTCATGCAAACCTTTTTCAATTATATCCCAATCATCAATAGTAATCTGATTAGTGGTTTGAATTAACTCAAACGTATTTATTATTTTGACTAATTTTTCGCGGTTTATTTTATAAATATAACTTAAATCGCTATTTGAATAATATTGGTCAAGTTTTGATATTACATCAATTGAGGATTTAAATAATTTCATAGGATGATACTTTAATTTAAATACGAAGGCTAAGTTCCAATTTATGGCATTATTTACTTTTTGTGAATGTTGTCTATCTAATTTATATAGAAAATAATTCTGCGCTTGTCATATCGTTAATCTAACTTATTCATTTTGCAATTCGATTTTAAATTAGCAAAAGGGGGATAGCAGAACATAAAAACTTTATCTAAATTTTATTCCTTGTTTTTCAAGTTTGTCTGCCCCGGGTAATACTCCAATACTATCAATTTTTCTTGCAGCTAATTTGTTGTGGATATAATATTTTAATTTTCTTGATGTAACCTGTATTTCAGTCCAATCCCACAAATTTACCAACCCGTTTGTTTTATTAGTGCCTTCCCATTTTAAAGCTCCCTTTTCGTTAAAATGACCAATATGTGATTGATAAAGTTCGCCATTTCTAATTCCACCAAAGTATAGTTGTATTAGTCCCCATCCATCCGTTGAATAACGATAAGTATGCCCATTGCAACGTTTTGGGTCAAGATTGATTTTCCTAAAAATAGGTTTCCCTTTATGCCTCGGTGACCAAAGTTGAAATGTTGTTTCGTATTTGCCCGCATTAACCAAGTCGAATTTTGAAGATATTTCTTCAACTGTTTTGTATTGGCAAATCTGTTGTTCATGTGCTGAACTTAAATCGTAAATATGCAGATCTGTTTCTTTGAAAATGAATTCAAGGATTTCTAGTTTGTCTTCTTTATTTGCGTAAAAGTTGTAATTCATTTTTAGTGAGAACGAATTGTGTAATCTAAAATATCTATTCCAAGTAACCCGAACTGCTTCCTGGATTTTTGATGAAGATAAATGTTAAAAACTAATATTAAACAATATTCACCATGCAGCGAACTGCTGCATACCGGAATTTCCGGTGCTGATTGGCAATGTTAAATCCCATTATTAAGTGCAGCAATTTCCGTTTTGATATTGTCAGACAAAACCGCACTATAATTGCTTTTTGTTGTCATAATTGCAATGAAATTATCTAACTCGTCTCGTATATAATCCTTTTTCTTAATTTTTAAGTTTTTGGAATTTGAAAATTCAGCAATATATGTCTCGTTAAATCCATCAAAGCGAATCTTGGTTAACGTTTCCAAATTATAAGTTTTAATAAAGAAATCATTAACGACTAATTTGTTGTTGTCAATTAACAATGTTGCTGTGATTTTACCTTTTATTATTAAGTGTTGAACTGATACGGAAAGGAGCATAATTGCAACATAAGTTACCAGAAAATTTGTCGAAAACCATTGGTTAATTAGATTAAGAACTAAATAAAGTAAAATCACAGGAATTGCTAAAATCAAATTTTTTATAGTAAAGGGCGACGTTGCTTTAACAAGTTGTAATTCATTTGAAATTGCCCTATTTGTAATGACATACGTAGCATAAATATTAATGACTTGAATAGCTACAAAAACGATTCCAAAATAAATCGGAAAATTGGGTATGTCTAAAATTATAGCAGAGACAAATGCCCCCAAGTAAATTGTGTTGGTTATGATTTTTGTCGTTGTCATTTTTCTGACTGTTTATGACCGGGCATGCTATTGCTAATAACGTTTTTAAGCCTTACGATGTGACGGCAAGTTAACAATAAAGTTTGTGTTTTGTAAATTTTATAGATAACGATTAATTTTCAGACCTGTGTATCGCCAGCTATTTTGGAAAACTACTATATATAACTTATTCGTAAATCGGTCTGCTCAATGAGCACCCTTTTTCAAATGAGATTCCTTCATGATATATTAACTATTTAATTAAACTTTGCAAATTAATTGATTTAGAATACATACCTGAGAAGCCAAGAAAAATTACCAACCTATGAGAAAATGTACATTTACTACTTATCAAATTACAACCTAAGTAAAAAATCAATTGGGCATTAAGCTCTCATAGCCCGGACTGTCCCGATAGCTATCGCATAGGCGTCAACTAAATTGTACAATAAAAACGCCAGGAGCGTGGATTGGTCTACATTAGAGCTTGTACAAATAAATATGGAAAACGAGTTTCGTAATTAATATGTCTAGTAAAAAAAACGAACCCATTTTCCACAAGCCAAAAATACTAAAGTTGGCTTAATAAGTAATGCTGAAATTTCTCGACAAGCCCGGCTTACGGGTTTTGCAAAGCATCAAAATAGTAAAATTAAAGCGTGTCATTTATTGACATCGTTTTTCGCATTGATAGCTAAAAGTGAAAAAAGTTATGCCAGTTGGGCAAGTGCCTTGTCCGGTGTAATAGGCCAGCCAGTAAGCAAACAGGCCCTTTTCAAAAGGATGAATACCGCTTGGGTTAATTTGTTAAAAATACTGCTCCAACTCGTTTTAACTAAACATTTAGGTGCACCAACTAAAAAGGGAAAGTTCAAATTATTTCGTAATGTTTATTTGCAAGATAGCACGGCAATTAAACTTCCGGACTTTATGAATAGCCTTTTTCCCGGCAATTATAGTAAAGGCAAGCAAAAATCAGTTGCAAAAATCAACGTTGTTATGAATGCAATTACAGGACTATGTACACATTTTAATATAACTGGATTTACAACAAATGAACAATGTTTATCGGCAACCATATTGGATATTGCCAAAAAAGGTGATTTAGTAATACGTGACTTAGGATATTACTCGCTGCAAGTTTTTGAAAAAATGATTGCTACAGGTATTTACTTTATAAGCAGGCAACGCTTTAATACCAATTTGTATGACCCAAAAACGATGGAACTGCTATCAGTAATGAAATTGATAAAGAGAAAAAATTATGTTGATATAAACTTGCTCTGTGGCAAAACAAATAAGTTACCAATAAGGTTGGTGGCAATAAAGCTGGATAGCAAAACAACAGAAAGAAAAATCCGCAAAGCTAGGCAGGATAGGGATAAACGGCTAAATCACTCAAAAGAATTTTATACTGCTTTAGGGTATATAATTTTTATAACCAACATTAATAAATCAGATTGTACGGCACAAGACATATCAGATTTATACCGTACTCGCTGGCAGATAGAACTATTATTTAAAAGTTGGAAAACAGGTATTAAGATTGAATCGATAATACCGAATGATCAAATAAACACAATACGAATCGAAGCTGTGTTATACATGATCCTACTTTATATTGCATGGTTTGAGGTTCACATTTACCTACCAATTAAGATTGAGGCTTATAAAAAACATAAAAAAATAATCAGCAAAGTAAAACTCGCATCATTTGTTATAAAACAGTATGGCCAATTTTACACCGCTGTTTTAAGCCACCAAACGATAGAACAAATCTTCTATTACTGTTGCCATGAAAAACGTAAGAGAATCAACGCCACTGAACATTTTAACCAATTAATGAACACTTTTGGTTGACGCCTATGCGATAGCTATCGGGATCTGCGTTCCGTTTAAATCCGTTATTTCAAGCGCTCAAAATGCGCCGTAAAATGTCTTAAAAATTGGGGTTCTTTGGTGATTTTTAAGCCTTTTACTTTTTTGCTGTTTTTGAGCACTTCGTCGAAAACTTCGATTACATAATCGATATGCGATTGGGTGTAAACTCTTCGCGGAATAGCGAGGCGAACTAATTCCTGAGGTGCGGGAATTAATTTACCTGATTTATTATATTTTCCGAACATGACGCTGCCAATTTCCACGCAACGAATGCCACCTGTAGTATACAATTCGCAAACCAATGCTTGTCCGGGATATTCATGCACCGGAATTTGCGGATATAATTTTTTTGCATCAACATATACTGCATGTCCGCCAATGGGATATAAAATAGGCACACCATGTTGCTTAATTCGATCGCCTAAATAGGCAGTACTTTTTATACGATAATTTAAATAATCATCGTCAAAAACTTCTTTTAATCCGACCGCAATGGCTTCCATATCGCGACCACTCAAACCGCCGTAAGTGCTAAAGCCTTCGGTAATGATGAGTAAATTCATACAGGCATCGGCTAATTTTTTATCGGCCACTGCTAAAAATCCGCCCATATTTACTAAAGCATCTTTTTTTGCACTCATAATAGCACCATCGGCTAACGCAAACATTTGTTGCGCAATTTGTCGGTAGCTATGATTGGCATACGCTTTTTCACGATGTTTGATAAAATAAGCATTTTCTGCAACGCGGCAACAATCGAGAATGCATAATAATTTATTTTTTTGCAGAGTGCAGATACTGCTTTCATGTTTTCCATACTCACGGGTTGTCCGCCGCCACTATTATTGGTAACAGTAACAATTACTGCAGCAATATTTTTCCCATGTTTTTTAATGAGTTGTTGTAATAATGTTATATCTAAATTGCCTTTAAAAGGATAATCGCTGTCGAAATCTTTTCCTTCTTTTACCGGAATATCGATTGCCGTTGCGCCACTAAATTCAATATTTGCTCTGGTTGTATCAAAATGCGTATTGCTGATAAATATTTTTCCTTTACCTCCCAGATAACCATATAAAATACGCTCAGCAGCACGGCCCTGGTGCGTAGGCAATACAAATTCGAAACCTGTTAAATCGTTTACGGCATCATAAAATCGTTCCCAGCTTGCGGCGCCTGCAT
>Ga0268298_10005549_pt1 | contig 11769 bp, 10 predicted proteins | sample WWTPWeurt_MetaG_FD_194462 | JGI IMG/M metagenome (GOLD analysis project Ga0268298, IMG submission 194462) | Activated sludge microbial communities from WWTP in Nijmegen, Gelderland, Netherland - WWTP Weurt | ecosystem: Engineered > WWTP > Aerobic digester > Activated sludge | place...
AGGCCGATCGGCAGGTGCAGCAGCACCGGGTTGAGCCCGAGGGTCTCGCGCAGCTGGTCGCGCACGCGCAGCGGGTTGGCGCCGGCGCGGTCGCACTTGTTGACGAAGGCCAGTCGCGGCACGTTGTAGCGCCGCATCTGCCGATCGACGGTGAAGGACTGGCTCTGCACGCCGGCGACGGCGCAGAGCACCAGGATCGCGCCGTCGAGCACGCGCAGCGAGCGCTCGACCTCGATCGTGAAGTCGACGTGGCCGGGGGTGTCGATGATGCTGATGTGGTGCCCGAGCCACTCGCAGTGCGTCGCCGCGCTGCAGATGGTGATGCCGCGCTCGCGCTCGAGGTCCATCGAGTCCATCTTCGCGCCGACGCCGTCCTTGCCCTTGACGTCGTGAATCTGATGGATGCGCTTGGTGTAGAACAGCACCCGCTCGGTCAGCGTCGTCTTGCCGCTGTCGACGTGGGCCGAGATGCCAATGTTTCGTACGAGGGACCGGTCCAGTAACATCATCGAGCTCCGCGCTTGAAGTAGAGCAGCGTCAGTGCGCCCAGGGCGATGCGATAATAGCCGAAGGCGCTGAAGTCGCGCCGGCTGACATACGACAAGAGCCAGCGAATCACCAGCACTGCCGTGATCAGGGCCGTGAGCAGCCCGAGGGCGAGGGCCGCGGCGTCGTGGCCGGCGAAGAGCGTGTGGTGCTTCGCCAGGTCGAAGAGCGTGGCCGCGCCGATCGTCGGGATGGCGAGGAAAAACGAGAACTCCGTGGCCGTGGTGCGGCGCAGCCCGACCAGCAGCGCGCCCATGATCGTCGCGCCGGCGCGCGAGACCCCGGGGATCAGCGCCAGCGTCTGCGCCAGGCCGACGGTGAGCGCCTGCCGTAGGCTGACCTGGTCGAGCGCGTCGACGCCCTGGCTGTGGTCGCGGCGCTCGATCAGCAGGATCGCCAGACCGCCGGCGACCAGCGCCCAGGCGACGACGGCCGGGTCGAAGAGGTGCAGCTTGATCGGGCGGTGCAGCAGCAGGCCGGCGAAGGCGGCCGGCAAGAAGGCGACGAAGAGCTTGGCGACGAGCTGGCGCGGCGCCGGCTGATCGAGGCCGCGCGCCAGCGCCCAGAGCCGCGCGCGGTAGAGCCAGACCACGGCGAGGATCGCCCCGAGCTGGATCACGATCTCGAAGGTCTTGGCCAGCTCGCCCTCATGGCCCAGCAGGCGGCCGGTGAGGATCAGGTGCCCGGTCGACGAGATCGGCAGGAACTCGGTCAGCCCCTCGACGACGCCGAGCACGAGCGCGTCGCTCAAGCCGAGGGGACGGATTGCCTGCTGCACGGGGTGTTTCCTGCTGCGCCAAACCAAGCGCGCGCGACCAGGCCGCGCCGCGGGGAGCGGGGACATACCCGACTTGGCCGGCGAATGCAAATGGCGGAGCAGCGGAGGTGGCGGAGCAGCGGCAGGCGGAAGGGCGGGCACCCTCTTGATCGCCGAGCCCGTGCCGTGCGATAGCGCCCGCGGGGAAGGAGGGCGGGTATGGGATTCATCGAGATCACAGGGACGAAGCGAGGGCCCGGGTTGGCCGGAGCGTTGGCGGTGGTCGTGCTGGCCACGGCGAGCGGGGGCCGCGCGGGGGCAGGGGCGGGGGAAGGGCTGGCGATGCGGCGGGCGGTGCCGGCCCTGCGCGGCGCTTCAGTGGGTGAGCGCTTAGGAACGGACGCGTTACGAGGGGCTTCGGTACGAGCCGGATTGGGGACGGCCACGAGAGCGCTGGGGGTCCACTTCCCGGGACCCCTCGTCGCAAAGGTGCTCGGAGGCGCTGGCGCGGACAGCAGGCCCCCGCGCTCGTCGATCAAGGTCCTGTCGCGGCGTGGCGATGCGCCGACCTACCCGCCCATTCCTGATCTCAGAATTCATACGCCCGGTGCCGGGGCAACGGGCGTTTCTGGCCCCCGTGTGCATACAGACCTTTCCGTCATCCGCGACGCGATGGGCGGTGTTGTGGCCACACTCGGCCGGACGGTGGCCACGACCCCTTGGGAGGTCGAAGCGCAGCCCTTCTGGGTCGATCCAGCCGGGGGCGTTTACCCCATGACCGACGCTCAGTACGAAGCCGCTCTCGCCGAGCACAACACCCTCGTGGTCGGTGATGCGAGCACGACGCTCGAAGCGGCCGTCGCCGCGATGCGTGTGCCCACACGGGGCATTCCTCGCGAGCTATGGGCCAGCGGCACCGACCGCGCCGAGTTCAGCCTGCCGAATGGCGAGCGGCGTGCCGTCCTGACCCAGGCCTACCCGCCGGAGCTCAAGCCGCGAAAGGTCACGGTCGGCTCCTTGGACGACGCGATGGCGCGGGTCCTGCTCGCGGCGGGGACCGTATTGGTTCGAACGAGGGTCGTGCGACCCCCCGAAGGGCCTGACTCACCCTACGACGTTACCGTTTCCGACGCCGTGGCCGCCGTCACTCTCGACCCGGGGGTTGGCGGTGTACGGGTCGTTCCGCTGCCGAGCAGCGCGGAAGGGCTGATTCCCGTCGCGCGCCCGTCCGCGTCGAAACCGGCCACGGCCGCCAACAAGCCCCGATCCCGCCGGAACCCGAGGCCCACGGTGGCCACTTCATCCGGCATCGCCCGACCGAGTGCGTCGGCCTCGCGCTAGCGACGAAGGCCGGCGCCCGCCGCACCGCCTCGCCTCCACTCACAGCACGTTGCACTTCGAAGGCGGGCAGAGGTCGTTGCGCTGGGTGGCGCGGCCGGCGCCGAGGCCGCACCAGGGCAGGAAGCTCGGGGGCAGGCCGGTGCTGCGATAGGGCGAGGCGCCCGCCGACAGCCAGTAGGGGTGGGCCAGCATGAAGTCGACCAGGCTGGCCAAGGGCAGCGGCTCGCCGGGGGCGGGTGAGCGCTGGTCGTCGAACCACAGGCCGTGGCGGCAGTCGTGCAGGCACTCGACGAGGAAGTGGCCGTTGGCGACGAGCTGGCTCTCCAACGCGCGTGAGGCGCGCGCGAAGTCGATCGACAGACAGGCGTCGTCGTCACCGCCCCAGAGCACCAGCGCCGGCAGCCGGTGGCCGGCGCTGGACCAGGGGCGCAGCAGCAGGTTGCTGAGCGGCCGACTGCTCTGCACACCACCCGAGAGCGAGACGAACGAGGCCAGGTAGCCGCTGCGCGCCGAGGCGAGCTGGGCCGAGAAGAGCGCCCCGGCGCTGAGGCCGATGGTGCTGACGCAGTCGGCGTTGATCGGGAGCTGCGCGGAGGCGCAGGCCAGCAGGTCATCGAAGAAGACCAGCTCCTCCTCGACGCGCCGGTTCTCGGCCGTCGCCATGAAGGGCCAGGGCACGTCGGCGAAGCCGAAGAGGCCGACGTCGGTGCCGAAGATCGTCAGGTCGCCCTTGGCCTCGGGCACCACGAACACGATGCGTCGCTGATCGGCCGTCTGCTGCAGCCGGGCGCGCTCGACCATCTCCGCTGCCGAGCCCCCGAGCCAATGCCAGGCGAAGACCAGCGGGAAGCGCTCGCCCGGGCGCGCCGGTGTGCTCGGCACGACCAAGAGGAAGGCGCGGGGCTGATCGCGGGTGGTGGGTCCCGTCGGCAGCAGGTTGCGGCCCGCGCGCCAGACGGGGCAGCTGCCGCGGCTGTAGGGCCGGGCGCTCGGCGCGCGGGTAGCCCCAGCCGGTGGCGTGGCGGAGCAGCTCGGGCTGGCGGATGGGCCGGGCCCCGCGTCGGGGTTGAGGCGGGCATCGGGCAGGCGGCGGGCGTCGGGGCGGGCGTCCGCCGGGATCGGGCGCTCCGGCTGCCAGTAGGCCGCACTGTCGGCCCCCAGCACCACCAGCCCGTCGCGACGGAGCGGGCCCCGAGTATCGGAGGGCCGCCCGCCGCCGTCGCGCTGGGGCTCGATCGCGGGTCGGGTGTCGGCGCCACAGCTCGCGAGCAGGGCCAGCGCGGGCAGAGCGAGGCGCAGGAGCCCGCAGCGCCGTCGATCGCGAAAGCTTGGGTGGTGCATGCGAGGATGATGGTCGACGCTCGCCGCTGCGGCAAGGCCCCGGGCAAGGGAGCGCGGGCAGGCCCCCGCCTGCCGCCGTCGGTGCCGCCGGCGCGCGGGAGCGCGGCGCGGTGGACCCGGGCGCGCGCGCCGTGTTACCTGAGCAGTCGGCCGGCGTGGGCTGCGGGTGGCAGCCACGGCCCCAATCAAGCGAAAGGTGGACCGACCATGCTGCGAGCCTTGGCGGTGTGCGGAGTGCTACTGGCGAGTCTGGGCCTCGGCTCGGGCTGCGGGGACGACGACCTGTTCCACAAGTACGGTGGGGATCGCTCGCGCTACGAGTGCGGCTTCCCGGGCAACGGCTGCTGGGGCAAGGACGCCAGCGCGCCCTCCTGCAACCCCGGCAAGGTCTGCAACACGGCGCGGCAGGGCGAGACTCTGGGCGTCGACCAGTGCCCGGCCACCTTCGGCGTGTGTGAGGCGAAGCCCGACGCCGGTAGCTGAGGCTGGTAGCAGAGGCCGCCGGCTACGCTCGCTCAGCTGGCCCGCCTGTCCAGGGCGCCGACCGCGTCGCGAAAGACCTGCCCGCGGTGCTCGAAGTCGCGGAACATGTCGTAGCTGCTGCAGGCCGGTGAGAGCACCACGGCGTCGCCCGGGCGCGCGAGCGCGGCAGCGCTGGCGACGGCGTCCTCCAGCGTCCGCGCGCGATGCAGCGGCACGGTGCCGCTGAGCGCGCTGGCGATGCGGTCGGCGGCGGCGCCGATCAACACGACGTGACGGCAGACCTCCTGCACGACGGCGCGCAGCGGCGCGTAGTCGCCGCCCTTGTCCTTGCCTCCCGCGATCAACACCACCGGCTGTTCGAAGCCGCCCAGCGACCCGACCACCGCGCCGACGTTGGTGGCCTTCGAGTCGTCGTAGCAGCGCACGCCCGCGCGCTCGCCCACCAGCTCCATCCGATGCGGCAGGCCGACGAACTCGCGCAGGCCCTGCTCGCAGGCCGCGACCGACGCCCCCGCCAGGCGCGCCGTCAGCAGCGCCGCCAGCGCGTTGAGCGTGTTGTGCCGCCCCGGCAGGCGCAGCGCCTGCCGCGGGTAGCGCTCGAGTGGGCCACCCGGGAGCTGCACGCAGAGCGCGCCCTCGGCGAACCAGGCCGCCGTGGTGGCACCGGGCGCGATCGCGAAGCCCAGTCGCCGGGCGGGTGTCGCGGCCGCGAGCGCCCGCACCTCGGGTTGGTCGGGCTCGTCGCTGAGCAGGGCGAAGTCCTGCGCGGTCTGGCGCTCGAAGAGGCGCGCCTTGGCCTGCTGGTAGGCGGCGTAGCTCGGATAGCGATCGAGGTGGTCCTCGCTGAGATTGAGCAGCAGGGCGATGTGCGCGCGGAACTGCTCGACGCGCTCGAGCTGGAAGCTCGACAGCTCCAGCACCAGCAGGCCCTCGGGCCCGGCCGCCGGCTGGTCCACGACCTCGCTCAGCGGCTGGCCGAAGTTGCCGCCCCAGAACACCGGCCGACCTGTCGCGCGCAAGATCTCGCCGACCAGCTTGGTGGTCGTCGATTTGCCGTTGCTGCCGGTGATGCCGACGATCGGTGCGCGCACGAAGCGATAGGCCAGCTCGAGCTCGCCGATCACCGGCACGCCGGCCGCTTCGGCCGCGTCGAGCTCCGGCAGCGGGGGCACGCCCGGGCTGACGACCACCAGCTCCGCGGCGCGTAGGGTCTCGGCGCGGTGCCCCCCCAGCTCGAGCGTGCAGCGCGTGGGCAGCTCGCCCAGCGTCGGCTGCAACGCGGCCGCGTCGCGGCTGTCGCTCAGCGTGACCCGCGCCCCGCGCGCCAGGCACAGCGCGGCGGCCGCGCGCCCCGAGCGCCCGGCACCCACCACCACCACGCGACGGCCCTGTAGCTGCATCTCGGTTCCGTTGGCCATGCGCGTCCTAGCGCAGCTTGAGGGTGGCCAGCGCCAGCAGCGCCAGCATGATCGAGATGATCCAGAAGCGGACGATGATCTTCGGCTCGGCCCAGCCCTTGAGCTCGAAGTGGTGGTGGATCGGCGCCATGCGAAAGACGCGCTTGCCGGTCAGCTTGAACGACAACACCTGGACCATCACCGAAACCGCCTCGAGCACGAAGACGCCGCCGAGCAGCACCCAGACGACCTCGTTCTTGGTCAGCACCGCGAGCATGCCGAGGCCGCCGCCGAGCGCCAGCGAGCCGACGTCGCCCATGAAGACCGAGGCCGGATAGGTGTTGTACCAGAGGAAGCCGACGCCCGCGCCCGCCATCGCGCCGCAGTAGACCGCCAGCTCCGCGGCGCCAGCGATGAAGGGGATGTTGAGGTACTCGGCGACATTGAACTTGTTGCGACCGAGCACGGTCCCCGCGGCGTAGGAGAGGAAGAGGAAGGTGCCGGCGCTGACGATCACCGGGCCGATCGCCAGGCCGTCGAGGCCATCGGTCAGGTTGACGGCGTTGGAGCTGCCGACGACGACGAACCACGCGAGCGCGAAGTAGAGCCACGCCGGCAGGCGCAGCGGGTGGCGCTCGAAGCCGACGAAGGGCAGCGCCAGGCGCAGCGCGAGCGAGGGCGAGAACACGCCCTTGCCCCAGAAGACGAAGGCCAGCGCGACGGCGGCGATCGCGCCCTGGCCGAAGAGCTTGAGCTTGCCCGGTAGGCCGCGGCTGTTGCGCCGGCGGAGCTTCAGCAGGTCGTCGCCGAAGCCAATCGCGCCGTAGCCGACTGTCACGCCGAGCACCAGCCAGACCAGCCAGTTACTCAGGTCGCTCCACAACAGGGTCGGTAGCACCAGGGCGAGCAGGATCAGGCTGCCCCCCATCGTCGGCGTGCCGGCCTTCGAGAGGTGGCTCTGCGGCCCGTCGTCCCGCACCTGCTGGCCGATCTGCCGCGACTGGAGCTGACGGATGAACCACGGGCCGAGCAGGAAGCTGATCAGCATCGCCGTCAGGGTCGAGGCGATGATGCGCGTCGAGGGGTAGCGCACGACGTTGAGCCAGCGCAGCCCATAGTAGTGCCGCAAGGGATAGAGCAGGTGAAAGAGCATCGGGGCTCCGTGGTGTGAGTAACTTCAGCCTTGGGCTGCGGGTCGTCCCGCGGCCGTCCCTTCGTGCAGGTCGGGTGGCGCGAGCGCCAGCAGCGCGTCCACGACACGCTCCAGCCGCGCCCCGCGCGAGCCCTTGACCAGCACCCAGCCCGCCGGCTGCGCGAGCTCGGTCGCGCGTTCTGCCGCTGCGGCCGGATCGTCGGTCTCGACGATGCGCTTCGACGCCATCCCGCCAGCGCGCGCGCCACGCGCCAGGCCGCTCGCCGCCGCTCCGACGACCACGAGCCCGGCCAGCGGCAACGCCGCCGCCGCGCGACCGACCTGCTCGTGTAACGCGTCGGCCTGCGCGCCGAGCTCGCGCATTTCCCCCAGCACCGCCACCGCCGGCTGCCTCTCTGCCAGCTCCACCAGCGCGGTCAGCGCTGCCCGCACCGCTACCGGGCTGGCGTTGTAGCAGTCGTCGAGCAGCGTCAACGACCCCAGGCGCCGCACCTGGCTGCGGTGCCCGAGCTGCGGCGCGCGCGCGAGCCCGGCCGCGATCTGGGCGTGGTCGAGGCCGAGCGCCAGCGCGACGGCGGCGGCCGCGGCCGCGTTCTGGGCGTTGTGGCGCCCGATCAAGGGCAGCAGCAGCTCGAGCGTCTCGCCGCGCAGCGCCAGCGTCAGCCGTTGTCCGGCCGCCCCCTCGCTGCGGGCCGCCACCAGCCGCGCGTCGGCGCGGGGGCTGCTGCCGAAGCTCAGCCGGCGGCGGGCCGGCGAGCGCCGCAGGGGCCCGTCGAGCAGCGGCTCGTCGTCGGGGACGATGGCGCAGCCTGCGGGATCGAGCGCTTCGAGCAGCGCGCCCTTCTCGGCGGCGATGGCCTCGAGCGTGCCGAGACCCTCGAGGTGCACCGGCGCCAACGCGGTGATCAGCCCGAGGTCGGGGCGCGCCAGCGCGGCGAGGTACGCGATTTCGCCGGCCGTGCTCATGCCCATCTCGACCACCAGGTAGCGGGTCGCCTCGGGCAGCGCGAGCAGGGTCAGCGGCAGGCCGAGCTGGTTGTTGAAGTTCCCCCGGTTGTAATGCGTGGGGCCCGCGAGCGCGAGAATCTGCTGGGTCAGCTCCTTGGTGGTGGTCTTGCCCACCGAGCCGGTGATGCCAATGACCCGCGGCGCCACGGCCAGCCGCCAGGCCTGCGCCAGCGCGCCGAGCGCGCGCAGGGTGTCCGGCACCAGCAGCACGGCGCAGGGGGCGCTCGCGAGCTCGTCGGTCGCGGGCGGCCGCTCGAGCAGCACCAGCGCGGCCCCCGCCGCGGCGGCCTGCGCCCAGAAAGCATGACCGTCGGCGTGCTCTCCGCGCAGGGCGACGAAGGCCGCCCCGGGGGGCACGTTGCGGCTGTCGGTGGTGACGGCGGTGAAGACGCCGCCCACCGCCGCGTGCGGCCCGAGCAGCAGGCCGCCGGTCGCCACCCGCGCCTGCTCGAAGGTCATCCGCACGGCCGACCTCCGTCGCGCGGCGGGCGCGCGGCGAGCGCCTGCCGCGCCTGCTCGCGATCATCGAAGGGCAAACGCTGCTCCCCGATCAGCTGATAGTCCTCGTGGCCCTTGCCCGCGATCAGGAGCACGTCGCCTGGTTTTAGCAGGGCGATGGCGGCGGCGATCGCCCTGCCGCGGTCGGGCTCGACCCAATAGCGCGGTCGGGTCGGGTCGCGCTCCAGCTCCGGCCGCGTCAGGGCCGTGGCACCGGCGCTGACCAGGCCCTCGACGATCGCCGCGCTGATCGCCTCCGGTGCTTCGCTGCGCGGATTGTCGGCGCTGACGATCACCAGATCAGCGCCGCGCGCGGCGGCCTGGCCCATCAATGGGCGCTTGCCGCGATCGCGGTCGCCGCCGCAGCCGAAGAGGACGAGCAAGCGCCGCGGCTGCAGCGCGCGGAGCGTCGCCAGCGCGCGCGCCAGAGCATCTGGCGTGTGAGCATAATCGACGAGCACCACCGGCCCCTCATTCCCCTCGTCGACGCGCTCCAGGCGCCCCGGCACCCCTCGCAGCGTCCCTAGACCGGCAGCGGTCTGCGCCAGGCTCAGCCCGAGCGCGTGGGCACAGCCCGCGGCGACCAGCAGATTCTCGGCGTTGAAGTCGCCCAGCAGCGGGACGTGGAAGGGCTGCGCCTCCCCGCCGCAGTGCAGCAGGCCGCGCAGCCCCGTCAGATCCGTCTCCAGCGCGCTCAGCCGCAGCTCGGCGTCGGGGTCGTGCCGCGAGCAGCGGATCAGCCGCACCTCGGGTCGCGCGCGCACGGCCTCGGCCATCGCGGGGCCCCAGGGACCGTCGACGTGAACGACCGCGGCGCCGCCGGGACGCAGGTGCTCGTCGAAGAGCCGTCGCTTGGCCTCGAAGTAGCGCTGCATGGTCCCGTGCAGGTCGAGATGATCCTGGGTCAGCTGCGTGAAGGCCGCCACGGCGAAGCTACAGCCCCAGAGTCGTCCCTGGGCCAGGCCGTGCGAGGAGACCTCCATCACCGCGTGGTCGCAGCCAGCGGTGACCATCCTGGCGAGCGCGTCCTGCACGACCAGCGCGGTGGGCGTGGTGAAGGGCGCCGGCTCGCTGTGTCCCTCCCAGCGGTAGCAGACCGTGCCGAGCAGCCCGGGCCGGCGGCCCGCTGCGCGCAGCAGCGCCTCGAGCAGGAAGGATGTCGTCGTTTTGCCGTTGGTGCCGGTGATGCCGACCAGCGGAAGCCGTGTGCTGGGCTCGCCGTGCCAGCGGCTGGCGGCCTGCCCGAGTGCGAGCACGGGATAGGCGACGACCACGCAGGGGATCGCTTGGCCCGCTCGGCTGTACAACGACGCGGGCGCGCCGGCGACCACGGCCACCGCACCGGCGGCCACGGCCTGGTCAGCATAGGCCAGCCCGTCGTGGCGCAGGCCGGGGAGCGCGAAGAAGAGCGCCCCGGGCCGTACGCGGCGCGAGTCGTCGGCCAGGCCGTCGATCGGCAGCGTGGCCAAGGCGACGTCGCCGCCGAGGGTGGCCCGCGGGAGCAGCTCGCCGAGGGTTCGGCGCCCGCGCGGGGGGGCGCTGGGGGGTGGTGCGAGGTCCATGCGCTGGCTCACCGCTTGGTCAGCGCCGGCGGCCGACGCTTTGCGCCAGCTCGCGCGCGACGTCGCGGGCGCGCGAGGCCTCGCGCTTGTCGTGTTGCTTCTTGCCCTTCGCCAGCGCCAGCTCGACCTTGGCGCGTCCGTCGCGGAAGTAGAGCTCGAGTGCCACGAGCGTGAAGCCGCGCTCCTGGATCTTGGTTTCGAGGCGCGCGATCTCCGCGGCGTGGAGCAGCAGCTTCCGCGGCCGCAGCGGCTCGTGGTTGAAGTGCGTCGCCTGCGGGTAGGTGCCGATGTGCGCGTTGACCAGCCAGACCTCGCCGCCGCGCAGCTCGGCGTAGGCATCGCCCAGGTTGACGCGGCCGTCGCGCAGCGACTTGACCTCGCTGCCCATCAGCACCAGCCCGGCCTCGTAGCGATCGAAGATCAGGTAGTCGTGAAAGGCCTGCCTGTTGCGCAGGATCACCTTACGCCCGGCGTCCGCCCTCTTTCCCCCACTGCTTCCCCCACTGCTGGCTTTGGCCATCGTGCTGTCCCTGCGCGGGCGCACTGTATCATCCCCGCCGGCCCGGTCCAGGCGAGGCCTCGCGACCAGGCCGAGGGTCTGGGCCGTCTCAGCGCGGGCTCTCGGCGCGGGCGAGGGCCAGGACCTCGACGGCGGCGGCCCCGGCGCGGCGCAGCGCGCGGGCGCAGGCGGCCGCGGTGGCGCCCGTGGTGATGACGTCGTCGACCAGCACCAGGTGGCGCCCGCGCACGCGCTCGGGGCACGCGCGGAAGGCGCCGGCGACGTTGCGCTCGCGCGCGCCGCGACCCAGCGCGACCTGCGGGCGCGTGGCCCGCACCCGCAGCAGCGCGCGGTAGTCGATCGGCGCCCGGGCGCGCCGCGCCAGCTCGCGGGCCAGCAGCGCCGCCTGGTTGTAGCCCCGTCGCACGAGCTGATCGCGATGCAGCGGCACCGGCACGACCAGCACCGGCGCGGCGCGCGAGCCCTCGGCGCCCCCGTCCAGGGCCGGCAGCAAGCGCCCGAGGGGCCGGAGCAGATAGGTCGCGTCGTGATACTTGAGCTGTCGGATCGCCAGGGCCAGCGGGCCGCCGTAGAGCCACGGCGCCCACGCCCGCTCGAAGGGCGGCGGGGTCGCCTCGCAGGGTCCGCAGCGCGGCGCCGGGGCATCGGCAGCGCCGCAACGGCGACAGGCCCGCTCGACGGCGACGAGCGCGGGCGCGCAGGCCGGGCAGAGCAGCTCGTGCGCCTCGATCACCGCGTTGCAGCCCACGCAGCGCGCGGGCAGGACGAGATCGAGCAGCGCCGTCGTGAGCTCTGCGCCGCGGCGCCGCCACGCCGAGCGCCAGCCCCGGCCACGATGCTCCGCCGCCATGGCCGCGTTCTCGGCTCGCGAGCGCGCGCCGTTGCCGCCACGCGCGCGCTCCGGTGCCGGCTCCGCGGCTCAGAAGGGGTAGCAGGTCCCGCAGTCGGTCGCGCAGAGCTGGCAGTTCTCGGTCGCGTCGCACTTGCCGTTGCCGCAAACGCCAGGCGTGCAGGTATTGCCCGCCACGCAGTCCGCCGGGCAGCTCGCGGCGTCCTCGACCACCCCGTCGCAGACACAGTCGCCACAGGTCGCCGTGCAGTCCGCGGCGCAGCCGCCGCTCTGGAGCTCGGGCAGCGAGCAGATCCCGTCGCCGCAGGGCGCC
>Ga0268298_10005550_pt1 | contig 11767 bp, 7 predicted proteins | sample WWTPWeurt_MetaG_FD_194462 | JGI IMG/M metagenome (GOLD analysis project Ga0268298, IMG submission 194462) | Activated sludge microbial communities from WWTP in Nijmegen, Gelderland, Netherland - WWTP Weurt | ecosystem: Engineered > WWTP > Aerobic digester > Activated sludge | place: Netherlands...
CCCGCCGCCGGCGGGGTGTCCAGTGCCTCGAAGCGCAGGAACACATCCTTGCTCTGCCCCGAAGCCAACTCGCCGCGGGCCAGGCCGGTGGTGGCATTGCCGGCCGGCACCGTGCAGGTGAAGGCCGGCACGGCCACGCCAGGTGCCGAGGTGAGATTGGTGGCCGAGCACAGCGATGGCGAATTGCAGGTGGCGCTCTGGCCCGCCACCGTGTCGCAGACGAAGCGCACGCGCTTGCCCGCAGGCGGCACCATGTTTTCCGTCACGCTCACATTGGTGGCGAAGGACGGACCACGGCTGTTGACGCGCACGCGGTAGTCCAGCCAGGCGTTGCCGGCGAAAGGCGCCGGGTCGACGAAATCGATCTTGTTGACCAGCAGGTCCACCTGCGCGCCGGTGATGTTGAGCGCAGCGGTCCTGCTGTTGTTGCCGTTGTCGCCACCGGCCGCGTTCTCCACCGTGGTGGTGGTGATGCTGGCCGTGTTGGTCCAGCTGCGCGGCGGGTTGCCCGGCATGAAGTTGGGGCGCACCACCAGCGTGATCGACTGCGATTCATTGTTGGACAGCGTGCCGATGTTGCAGCTGAAGGCCGCTGCGCCGGTGATCACCGCACCCGCTGCGATGCCGCTGCAACTGCCCTTGCTGCTGCTGAAGGACAGCACCGTGGCGCCGGTGTCGCCGGCAGGGATCGCAAAGACATCGCTCACCACCACGTTCTGCGCGGCGGACGGGCCATTGTTGCGGTAGGAGATGACGTAGGTGGCCGGCGCACCCGCCACCACCGGCGAGGGCGTGACGGTCTTGCCGCTCAACTGCACATCGGCCACCGGCTCGATCTGCACCGTGTCGGACGCGCTGTTGTTGCCGCGCGCCGGATCGCCCTCGGCGGTGTTGTTGACGGTGGCGGTGTTGGTGAAGCTGCCATCGAGCATCGGCCGGTTGACGGTGATGGGCACCGTCACGGTCTCGCCCGCCTGCAGCAGGCCGCCGGTTTGCGTGCAGGTGACCCGTGCGCCGGCGATGGCGCAGCTGAAGGTGGCGCTGCCGGCGCTCACCGTGGCCGTCACCGGCGAGATCACCGTGCGCCCGCTGATGAAGGCGGGCACGGTGTCGGTGATCACCACGCCGGACGCGGGGTTGGCCGGCGTGAGGTTGCTGACCACCAGGGTGTAGGTGACAGCGGCTTCGCTGGCAGACACGAGCTTGTCGCCGCCAGTGGGTGTGCTGGTGGCCTTGGCGATGCTGAGGTCGGGCGTGAGCAGGGTGGACGTGGCGCCCGCGCTGGCGCAATCATTGGCCGTGTTGGCGTCGCCTTCCACGGGCTGGCGGGGGCTGGGTGATCCTGTGGCACCGGCAGGCACCGAGTTGCCCGCGCAGGCGGTGTTGCTGAGGTTGCCGGTGAGGAGTGCCGTGGTGGTGATGATCAGGTCGGGCAGGCGGGCGCCCACGGCCAGACCGTTGGTGTTGAGGTGATCGCAGACCACGGTGTTGCCATTGGCCGTGCACGACCAGCCGCTGCCGCTGAAGCTGTCGAAGCGCTCGCCGGCGGCCAGCACGTCGATGATGCGCAGCGGGCCGGTGGCCACGCGCGGCCCGCCATTGGTCAGGCGCAGCGTGGACGTCATCTGCGAGCCCTGCGCCACGGGGTTGGGGCTCTTGGACTTGGTGAGCGAGAGGTCGGCGCCATCGGCAAACACCGTGACGCTGACGCTGCCGCTGTTGTTGCTGGTGTTCGGATCGATCACGTCCGAGCCTATGGCGGCGGTGTTGGTGTAGTTGGCGCTGGCGCCGCCGAGCGCCGCCGTGGGCGGCGCGGTGGCCACCACCGTGATGTTGTCGGTGGCGCCCACAGGCATGCTGGCGCGGGTGCAGCTCACCAATTGGGCGGCGGCGCTGCAGGCCCAGTTCGGGCCGGTGGCAGAGACGAAGGTCCAGCCTGTGGGCAGCGGGTCGGTCACCGTCACGTTGGTGGCCACGGCCGGGCCCCCATTGCGCGGCTGGATCAGGAAGGACACATTGGTGCCGGCCACGATGGGCGTGGGCGAGATCACCGACTTCTGCGCGATGGTCACGTCGGCGCCCGGCGTGACGGTGGTGTCCGCCGTGGCGGTGTTGTTGCTGCTGTCGGGATCGGCCACGCCGCCGGTGGCGGCCGGGGCGATGCTGGCGCTGTTGGTGATGGTGCCGCCGGCCGTGTTGACCTTGACCACGATGGTGACCGGGGGGATCGCCCCCACCGGATGCGGGCCCACCCGCGTGCAGGTGACCACGCCCGCGCTGTGCGAGCAGTTCCAGCCCGAGCCCGAGGCCGACACGAAGCTCGACGAAGGCGACAGGTTGTCCGTGATCACCAGGTTGCCGGACGCATTGGGGCCCGCGTTGGCGGGTGTGAGCGTGTAGGTGACGTTGGCGCCGCCGATCACCGGGTTGGGCGTGCCGACCTTGGCCAGGGACAGGTTGGCACCGTTGTCCACCGTGGTGCGCTGATTTGCAGTGTTATTGACTGTGTTGATGTCGGCGTCGGCGGTGAGGCTGGCCACCGCGTCGATGAAGACGCCGGGGCCGCCGGCCACGATGGCGCGCATGGTGATGGCCAGATTGCGCGGGTCGGTGCCGCTGCCGGCCACGGTGCCCAGGGTGCAGACCACGTTGGTGCCCACCAGGGCGCAGGGCGCCGGGGCCGAAACGAACTGCGCGCCCGCTGGCACGGGCACCGTCAGCACCACATTGGTGGCCGGGTCGGCGTCGGTGTTGTCCACGCCGATGCCGTAGACGTAGAGGCCGCCCGCGGGCACCGGGTCGGGGGTGTCGGTGAAGCCGGTGATCTGCGGATCGGCTGCGGCATGCACCACCAGGGGCAGGGCCAGCAGCCCCGCCAGCGCCGAGCGGCGCAGACTGCGCTGGTGCCTCGGGGCGAACGACATGGCGGCGAGCGCACCAATCCACTTCAACTGCTTTAACACTGACCGCACCATCGACTCCTTGAACATCGGACGGCCCACTGCGGGCCTGGCCTCACCGCCCCCGATAGCCGGAGGGGCGAGCATCGGCGGCGCCAAGCGCCGAGCCGATTCCAGAAGCTCGTGATGCGTGTTTAACCCGCCTGGCTGCCATGCCGGCCCGGCGGTTCCCAACGACACCAAAGGCCTCTGAGTGCCTGTGGGCCGGAATGCTAAACGTTGAACTTGTGCTGCGACGCCCGTGTCTCCACGGGGTCACACAAGTTCACGCCGCGCTGACCGCACCCCCCGCGATTGGAGGGCAGGACTCTGAACGAAGGTCTGGCTTTGCGCGACCGCCTGGGCGCACTCGATGGCGCAGTGCCTGCCAAACCGGGCGCAAGCCGCCGGCGAGATCGGGCAGGCCGCCCAGATCGATGCGGCTCTCTTCGGGGGAATGAAAGTCGCTGCCACGTGATGCGTACAGGCCGAACTCGTCGGCCATGGCCGCGTACTTCAGCGTGTCGCCCGCGCCGTGGCTGCCGGTGACCACCTCGACGCCGGCACCCCCATGCGTCTTGAACTCGCTGAACAGCGCGAACTCGGCCGTGGCACTGAATCGATAACGTCCAGGATGAGCGATCACGGCCAGGCCGCCGGCATCGGTGATCCATTGCACGGCCTCGCCCAGGCCGGCCCAGCGGTGTTCGACGAAGCCGGGCTTGCCATGGGTGAGGTAGCGGCGAAAGACCGAGCCGAAGTCGCTGCACACGCCCGTCTCCACCAGCCAACGCGCAAAGTGGGTGCGCGAGACCAGATCGGGGTTGCTCACGTAGCGCAGGGCGCCTTCGTGGGCGCCCTTCAGGCCCACCTGGGCCAGGCCCTCGGCCATGTCGAGCGCACGTTGGCTGCGCCCATGGCGGATGCGTGCCAGGCCAGCGCACAAAGCCGGGTCGTCCACGTCCATGCCCAGGCCCACGATGTGCACGGTCTCGCCGGCAAAGCTCACCGAGATCTCCACGCCGCTGAGCCAGTCCATGCCGAGTGCCTGCGCGGCGGCGGCGGCCTCGTGCTGGCCGCCGATGTCGTCGTGGTCGGTCAGGGCCCAGAGCTGCACCTGCCTGGCGCAGGCGCGCTCTGCCAGGGCGCGGGGGCTGAGCGTGCCGTCGGATCGGGTGGAGTGGCTGTGGAGGTCGGCGTTCAAGGTGTGCACCGCCGCGATTGTAGGAAGCCCGTCGGCGCGCCCATCACGGCGCCGCGCCTTCCACCACCATCTGGATGCGCTGCTGGCCCTGGAATTCGTCCAGGCTCAAGCGGTAGGCCAGCCGCACCTGGGCCGGCACGGGCTCGGCATGGCCGAACCAGATGGCATCGCGCAGCGCGCCCGCGTGGCGCACGCGCAGCTTGAGGTGTTTCTCGCCCACCAGGCGCTGTTGCACCACCTGCACTTCGTCGCAGAATACGGGGGCCTCGAAGCCCTGGCCCCAGACCTGGTCGTCGAGCTGGCGCACGGTGGCGGCGTTGAAGTACTCGGCGTTCAAGGGGCCGTCGGTGGCGAGCGTGCGGCTCAGGGCCTCGGGTTGCAGCCATAGGCGCGCCACCTGCTGCAGGGCCGATGCGAAGGCTTCGATGCCTTCCTCGGCCAGCGTGCAGCCGGCGGCCATGGCGTGGCCGCCAAAGCGCAGCAGCAGGCCGGGGTGCTGCTTGGCCACCAGATCGAGCGCATCGCGCAGGTGAAAGCCGGCGATGGAGCGGCCCGAGCCCTTGAGCAGGCCGTCCGCGCCGCGGGCGAAGACGAAGGTGGGGCGGTGCAGGCGGTCCTTCAGGCGGCCGGCCACGATGCCCACCACGCCCTCGTGGAACTCGGCATCGAAGAGCACCAGCGCGGGGGGCGCATCGCCCTCGGGCATCAGGCGCTCGAGCTGGCCTTCAGCCTGCTCGCGCATGCCGGCCTCCACCTCGCGGCGCTCGCGGTTGATGGCATCGAGCTGCGCGGCCAGCTCGGCGGCGCGGGCCGGGTCGTCGGTGCGCAGGCACTCGATGCCCAGCGTCATGTCAGACAAGCGCCCGGCGGCATTGATGCGCGGCCCGAGCGCGAAGCCGAAGTCGAAGGCCGAGGCGCGCTGCGGTGAGCGGCCCGCGGCGGTGAAGAGCGCGGCCACGCCGGGCTGCATGCGGCCGGCGCGCACGCGCTTCAGGCCCTGCGCCACGAGGCGGCGGTTGTTGTCGTCCAGGCGCACCACGTCGGCCACGGTGCCGAGTGCCACCAGATCCAGCAGTGCGTCGAGGCGCGGTTGCGATGCCGCATCGAAGGCGCCGCGCTGGCGCAGCTCGGCGCGCAACGCGAGCAGCACGTAGAACATCACGCCCACGCCGGCCAGTGCCTTGCTCGGGAAACTGCAGCCGGGCTGGCTCGGGTCGACGATGACATCGGCCTCGGGCAGCTCGATGCCGTGGGCGCCTTGCGCGGGCAGGTGGTGGTCGGTGACCAGCACGCGCAGGCCGAGCGATCGCGCATGGGCCACGCCGGCCACGCTGGCGATGCCGTTGTCCACCGTCACCAGCACGTCGGGCCGGTGCGCCAAGGCCAGGTCCACGATGGCCGGTGTGAGGCCGTAACCGTGCACTTTGCGGTCGGGCACCACGTAGTGCAGTTGCTCGGGCCTGGCGCCCAGCATGGCCAGGCCGCGCAGGGCCACGGCACAGGCGGTGGCGCCGTCGCAGTCGTAATCGGCTACCACGCAAAGCCGCTCGCTTTTGGTGATGGCATCGGCGAGCAGGGTGGCGGCCTCCGCCGTGCCTTTGAGGGCATCGGGCGGCAGCAGGCGGGCCAGGCCGTCGTCCAGCTCGTCGGGGCTGCGCACGCCGCGCGCGGCGAACAAGCGGGCCAGCAAGGGGTGCACGCCGGCTTGCTCGAGTGCGAAGGCCACGCGCGGTGGCACGTCGCGCATGCGCAGGGTGGGTGCAGCGTTGGCGGCGGTGGTCACAGCGGCTCCAGCAGGTCGGCGGCAGAACGGCGTTGCCAGGTGCTGCGCAGGCGTTGCCAGAGGCCGCGCGGTGCGCTCTCCCAGCGCACGGCCAGGCGCTCGCCGCACAGGGTGAGTTGCAGTGGGCCTCTGGCTTGGGCCATCTCGGCGATCGGGCCGGCGTCGAGTGCCAGCCAGGCTTCGCGCCAGGCGGCCCAGTCCTCGGCGAGTGCGGGCTGGCGCAGGCGATCATCGATGACGGGCAGCGCCTCGGCCGCGCTGCGCTGCGCACGGCCGCAGCCGCTGCACCAGAACGAGTTCACCGTGGGCAGGCCGGCGGCCTCGCGCTGGTCGTTCACGGGGTGCGTGTAGAGCAGCATCTGCACCTCGTTCTGCAGGCGCCGCAGCAGGCGCGCGCTGCGCTGATCGGGCAGCCAGGGGTCGACGTTGCGGCCCGTGGCGCGCTCGAGCGAGGCGGTGGCCAATTCGTCGAACAAGGGGTGCGTTGCCAGCCACTGCTGCGGCGCCACCCAATGCAGCGCAAAGCCCTCGCTGGTGAACAGGTGCTGCACGGCATCGAACAGCGTGCGGGACGTGGCCTCGTCCAGCGGCAACTCGGCCGGGTTGAGCAGGCTCACCTGCTCGGCACCGGCGTGCAGGTGCACGGGGCTGAGCAAGGCCCAGGCGTGCTCGCCCACCGCCAGGCCCTTTTGGCTCGCCAGCTCGGCGGCCCAGGGCAGGGCGCCATCCACCAGCGCCCAGCCGCGCGCGGCGGCCAGGGCCAGCTCGTGCGGCAGGCTCAGGCTGTGTTCGTCCCCGCCGAGGGTGTGCACCGGGCTCAGGCGCGCCAGCAAGCGCTCGAGGTGCGGCAGCGAGAGGTCTTTGAGGGCATGCTGGCCCGCGGGTGAGATGGTGCCGGCGTAGGGGATGAGGAGGTGCATGTGGTGGGGATTATCGGCGGGCACCCGCCGAGCCGAAGGCCGCTGTTAGCATGCCCCTCACTCATGAATTGGCCTTACGAACTGCAGATCGGCTGGCGCTACACGCGCGCAGGCCGCGCCGGCCGGCGCAACGGCTTCATCTCCTTCATATCAGGCGTGTCCATGCTGGGCATCGCGCTGGGCGTGGCGGCGCTGATCATCGTGCTGTCGGTGATGAATGGCTTCCAGAAGGAGGTGCGCGACCGCATGCTCGCGGTGATCGCGCACGTGGAGGTGATCGATGCCCAGGGTGCGGCGCTGGCCGATTGGCGCGCCACCGCCGCCCAGGCCCGCGCCAATCCGGCGGTGGTGGGTGCGGCGCCCTTCATCGCCATGCAGTCGCTGGTGGCGCGCGGTGACGAGATGCGCGGCGCGGTGATTCGCGGCATCGTGCCGGCCGAAGAAGCCAACATCACCGAGGTGGCCAAGCGCCTGCGCGACACCACGCTGGCCAAGCTCGAGCCCGGCGCCTGGCGCATCGTGCTGGGGGTGGAGCTGGCGCGTGCGCTGCGCGTGCACGAGGGCGATTCGGTCACCATCGTGGCGCCGGGCGGGCAGGTGACGCCGGCCGGCGTGGTGCCGCGCATGAAGGCCTTCACCGTGGCGGGCACCTTCGAGTCGGGCCACTACGAGTACGACAGCAGCCTGGCGCTGATCCACCTCGAAGACGCGCAGCGCCTGTATCGGCTGGAAGGCCCCAGCGGCGTGCAACTGCGCCTGTCCGACCCGCAGGCCGCGCGCGAGGTGGCCTCGCAACTGGTGGCCCAGGTGGGCCCGGGGCTGGTGCTGCGCGACTGGACGCGCACCAACCGCAACTGGTTCGACGCGGTGCAGATCGAGAAGCGCATGATGGCCATCATCCTCACGCTGATCGTGGCGGTGGCGGCCTTCAACCTGGTCTCCACGCTGGTGATGACGGTGACCGACAAGCGTGCGGACATCGCCATCCTGCGCACGCTGGGAGCCAGCCCGCGCTCGGTGATGGGCATCTTCGTGGTGCAGGGCGCCACTAGCGGCATCCTCGGCACCCTGGTGGGCGTGGCGATGGGTCTGCTGGTGGCCTTCAACATCGATGTGATCGTGCCGGCCATCGAGCGCCTGCTGGGCGTGAGCTTTTTGCCGGGCAGCATCTACCTGATCAGCCGCATGCCGAGCGATCCGCGCTGGGGCGATGTGTGGCCCATCGCGGTGATCTCGCTGCTGCTGGCCTTCGTGGCCACGCTCTACCCGAGCTGGCGGGCCAGCCAGGTGAACCCCGCCGAGGCGCTGCGCTATGAGTGATGCGATGGCGGGGACGACGAACGGCCCGGTGCTGGAGGCCAACGATCTGCACAAGCGGTTTCGCGAAGGCCGCGGCGCCGACGCGCTGGACGTGAGCGTGCTGCGCGGCGTGAGCCTGGCCGTGCAGCGCGGCGAGACGCTGGCCGTGGTGGGCGCCTCGGGCTCGGGCAAGAGCACGCTGCTGCACCTGCTGGGCGGGCTGGACGCACCCAGCTCGGGCTCGGTCACCCTGATGGGCCGGCCGCTGGCCGCCATGGACGCGGCCGAGCAGGGGCGCTGGCGCAACCTGCACCTGGGCTTCGTCTACCAGTTTCATCACCTGCTGCCCGAATTCAGCGCGCTCGACAACGTGGGCATGCCGCTGCGCATCCGCCGCCAATCGGTGGCGCAATCGCGCGAGGCCGCTGCGGCCATGCTGGCCCGTGTGGGGCTCACCGATCGCGTGCACCACCACCCCGCGCAACTGTCGGGCGGCGAGCGCCAGCGGGTGGCGATCGCGCGGGCCCTGGTCACGCAGCCCGCCTGCGTGCTGGCCGATGAGCCCACCGGCAACCTCGATCGCGGCACGGCCGATGGCGTCTTTGCGCTGATGATGGCCCTGGCACAGGAGCACGGCACTGCCTTCGTGGTGGTGACCCACGATGCGGCGCTGGCATCGCGTTGCGGGCGAACCCTTCAATTGGAACGTTAGGCGATGGCCACCTCCAGCCTGCTGGCACTGATCGACGACATCGCCACCATCCTCGATGACGTGGCCCTGATGACCAAGGTGGCGGCCAAGAAGACCGCCGGCGTGCTGGGCGACGACCTCGCGCTCAACGCCCAGCAGGTGACCGGCGTGCAGGCCGAGCGCGAGCTGCCGGTGGTGTGGGCCGTGGCCAAGGGCTCGCTGCTCAACAAGGCCATCCTGGTGCCGCTGGCGCTGCTGATCAGCGCCTTCGCGCCCTGGGCGGTGACGCCGCTGCTGATGCTGGGCGGCGCCTACCTGTGCTTCGAGGGCTTCGAGAAACTGGCCCATCGCTTCCTGCACAGCGCGCAGGAGGACCAGGCTCACCACGAGGAGATGGTGGAGGCCCTGACCCGCGCCGACGTGGACCTGGTCGCGTTTGAGAAGGACAAGATCAAAGGCGCGGTGCGCACCGATTTCATCCTCTCTGCCGAGATCATCACCATCGCGCTGGGCACCGTGGCGGCCGCGCCCATGCTGCAGCAGGTGCTGGTGCTGTCGGGCGTGGCGGTGGCGATGACGATCGGCGTGTATGGCTTCGTGGCCGGCATCGTGAAGATGGACGACGCGGGCCTGTGGCTGTCGCGCCGGCCGCGCGCCGTGTCTCAGGCCCTGGGGCGAGGCCTGCTGCTCGCAGCGCCCTTGTTGATGCGCTTCTTGTCGGTGGCGGGCACGGCCGCGATGTTCCTGGTGGGCGGCAGCATCCTGGTGCATGGCCTGCCGCCGCTGCACCATGCCATCGAAGCCCTCGGCGCGGGCGCCCTGGCCTGGGCGGCCGGCGCCTGGCCGCTGCTGGCAGATGCCCTGGTGGGTGTGGCCGCTGGCGCCCTGGTGCTGGCCGCGGTGACGCTGGTGCAGCGCTTGCGGCGCTGAAGCCATTGAAGCGGCGCAAGCCGCTTGGGCTTCAGGGCACGCTGCGCGTTGGCAGGCTGGCCGCGCGCTTGGACTTCACGGCCTGGCCGAGCTCGATCACCGCCAGCGCGTAGTAGGCGCTCCAGTTGTAGCGCGTGACGACATAGAAATTCTGCGCGCCGGCGATGTGGCTGGGCGCGGCCTCGCCGTTCTGCAACTCGATGAGCGCCAGCAGGCCCTCGTGCGCGCGGGCCTCGTCCGGCAGCGCTGCGCCGCGCTCGATCATCTGCTGGGCGGTGAAGCTGGGCTGGATGTCGGGCAGCAGCAGGGCCGCACGCTCGGCCGTGTCCACCGGGGGCTGGATCGCAAAGTGGGTGGGCTGGTCGCGCACCCAGCCAAAGGCGGCCAGGTAGTTGGCCACGCTGCCGATCACGTCGGCCGGGCTGCCGGCCATGTCGACGTGGCCGTCGCGGTCAAAGTCGACGGCGTACTTGAGGATGCTGCTGGGCATGAACTGGCCCAGGCCCATCGCCCCGGCATACGAGCCCTTGAAGCTGGTGGGCGGCTGCCCTTCGCGCTGGGCCAGCACCAGCAGCTGCGCCAGCTCGTCCTTGAAGAACGCGCTGCGGTCCTTGCGGCCGCTGGGGAAGTCGAAAGCCAGGGTGGCCAGCGCGTCGATCACGCGAAAGCTGCCGGTCATGCGGCCGTAGAAGGTTTCCACGCCGATGATGCCGATGACGAGCTCGGCCGGCACGCCGTACTGGCGCTCGGCCGCTTCGAGCCAGGCCTCATTGGCTTGCCAGAAGGCCAGCGCGGCGCGAATGCGTTGCGGCTCGATGAAGCGGGCGCGGTAGGCGGCCCAGTTCTTGGCCGTGCCCACGGCCGGCGGCATGATCAGGCGCGCTACGCTCGGCAGGTAACGGGCCTGCGCCAAAGCGGCTTCCACCCAGGCCAGGTCGAGCTGCCGGGTCTCGGCCACTTCGGCTGCGAAGCGCATCACGTCATCTCGCCGGCCGTAGGTGATTTGATCCGGCGCCCGGTCCGATGCGACCGGGCTGCGCGGGCGAGCCTTGGTGGCAGCGCTGGCCGCTGGGGGCAGGGCGAGGCACAGAAACAATAACAGACAAGATAAATGACCGAGCCGCAGGGCGGAGGAAGGCCGTGGCCTGGGGCGGGGATACAACGGGATCGCGAACATGCGCCAATTATCGCGGCGCACTGCGCAGCCGCTTGCGCAGCGCGTTGCTCAAGCTCTCGAAGCGCTGCGTCCAGTCGGCCCCGGGCACGTGGTGGCCTCGCGGGCCGTAGCGCAGGCGGTCGAGGTGGTCGAGCGCCTGGGCCAGCGGCTCGGCAGCGTCGCCCAGCCCCGCCCGCAGCCGCTGCGCCAGTGCGCGCGGGCCGTCGTGTGGCTGCGATGGCACGCCCAGCTTGAGCAGCTTGGCGCGGATGCGCGCGTGCAGGCGCACCCAGGGATCGACACGGCGCTTGTCCAGCCAGGCCCACACGGCCGCGGCCAGGGCCAGTGCGCTCAACATGGACAACAGCACCAGCACCAGATCGCGCCAGTCGGGTGACTCCACGCCCAGGCTCTGCAAGAGATCGAACTGGCGCGTGCGCGAGTAGCTCATCACCCACTGGTTCCAGCGGTTGTCCATGCGCTCCCACAGGCGGCGCAGCTCGAGCGCCAGCGCCGGGTTCATGCTCTGCAGCGCGCCGGCCACCAGGCCGGTGCGCGGCACCAGCGAGCGGCTGGCGCTGACGCGGTCGGGGGCCACGGCGGATGTGGGGTCGGCGCGCCGCCAGCCCTGGCCCGGCATCCAGTATTCGGCCCAGGCGTGCGCATTGCTCTGCCGCACCACGCGCCAGCCGTCGGCGTCGGGCGCCTCGGCGCCCTGGTAGCCGGTGACCACCCGGGCCGGCACGCCCATGGCCCGCATCATCACCACGAAGCTCACGGCAAAGTGCTCGCAAAAGCCCTGCTGGCGGTCGAACCAGAACTCGTCCACCGCATCGCGCCCATAG
>Ga0268298_10005553_pt1 | contig 11764 bp, 8 predicted proteins | sample WWTPWeurt_MetaG_FD_194462 | JGI IMG/M metagenome (GOLD analysis project Ga0268298, IMG submission 194462) | Activated sludge microbial communities from WWTP in Nijmegen, Gelderland, Netherland - WWTP Weurt | ecosystem: Engineered > WWTP > Aerobic digester > Activated sludge | place: Netherlands...
CGACGATCGCGACGACCACGCGCCCCAGCCCGCGGGCCAAGCCGCCGAGCGCGTCGCGCACGAACGCGGCCAAGCCGATCGGCGGTCGCGCCACGCCGGTGCGCGCGGCGTACACCGCGACCGCCAGTCGCTCGTTGAACGGATCGGCGATGACGCCGACCACCGGCACGAACAGCAGCACCGCCGCGAAGCCGAGCGCGAGCACCGCGACGACCCACACCACGCCGTGCGACCAGCGGGCGAGCGCGCTCGGCATCCAGCCGGCGATCCAGTCCACCACCGGGCCCGCCGCGGCGAGCACGCCGACGACGGCGAGCGTCATCAACGCCAGCGTGACCAGCGCCGGCGCGATCACCCAGCGCCACAGGCGCGGGTGGGCCCGCAAGAAGCGCAGGCCCGCCGCCACGTCGCCAGCGCCGACGGCGTACGCGCCCGGCGTCACTGCGCGCGCTGCCACAGCGCCTCGGTGACGGTGGCGCCGAGATCGCGTGCGCGTTGCAGATACTGGCGCGCCTTGGCGCGATCGAGCGCGTCGGGCTCGAGGTAGGCCTTGCCCAGCGCGAGGTTGACGTCGGCGTCGTCGGCGAGCCGCGCGTACTGCGGCTCGATCGTCGCGCGGACGGTCGGCCAGTCGGCCAGCGCGATCGCCGCCAGGCCGCGCAGCAGGCGGGCGTCGTCGATCAGCGGCGAGCCGGTGGCGCGGTACAGCGCCTCGGCGCGCACCGCGGCGTCGCGGGCCTCGGTGGCGCGGTGCGCGTGCAGCGCCATCTGCGCCAGGCCGTACCAGCCCTCGGGGTTATCGGGCGACAGCTCGGTGAGGTGCTGGTACGCGCGCACCGCGTCGGCGTCGCGGCCGCGCTTGTGGTACGCGACGCCGATGTTCTGCCACGCGAACTGGTTGTGCGGCGCCAGCGCGATCGACCGCTCGTACAGCGCGATCGCCTCGTCGAGCCGGTCGAGGCGACGGTAGATCAACGCGAGGTTGTCGATCGCGTCGCAGTAGCCGGCGTCCAGCGCGATCGCCGCCTGGTACGCCTCGATCGCGCCCGCGGTGTCGCCGGCGTCGAAGCGATCGAAGCCCTGGTCGTAGCGCTCGACCGCCTCGGGGTTGGCGCTCTGGCAGACGTGCGCGGCCTTGTCGCCGATCATGCCCAGCGGCGGGGCGCCCGCGGTCGGCGCCGTCGTGGCGGGCGCGGGCGTGGTCGCCGGGGTGGAGCGGGCGCCGCCGCCGCACGCCGCGGCGGCGAGCGTGGCGAGCGTGGCGAGCGTCAGGGTGGCGCGCATGCGAACTCCGTCAGTGGGCGGTGGCGATGATCGCGTCGGCGAGCGCCGCCGCGGCGTCGGCCTGGGGCGCGGGCGATTGGACGAGCACGACGAACGCGCGGCCGCCGCGATCGAACGCCACGATCTGCGTCGCGACCGTCACGTCGCCCATCGTGAAGTTGCCGCGGACGCCATCGTAGGCGACCCCGGCGATCGTCCGCGTGAACGGCGTCGTGCTGGTGAGCATGCCACCGGCGGCGGCGACGTCAGCCGGGTCCATGTGGCCGGGCGGCACCATCAGCTGGATCGTCACGTCGCCCTGGCGGAGCATCAGCGCCGGCGCCGAGGTGCCGGCGTCGATCATCACCAGGCCGGGATCGTGCTCGAAGCGCACGCCGCGGCGCTGCTCGCGCACGGTCTTGCGGCGGGCGATCGTCAGCTGCTCGCCGGCGATCGTGAACGGCTGATCGAGCTGGGCGGTCGCGGTGCCGAGCTCGGCGCCGGCGGCCGTCTTGAGGCGCGCCTCGAACTCGGGGCCGCGTGGCCGCGGCGTCACGGTGAGGGTCTCGAGGGCGGCCTTGAGCTCCCCGAAGGCGCCGCCGGTGGTCGTCGACAGGACCACCCGCAGCTGGCGATCGCCGCCGGCGCCGGCGACGTAGATCTCGAAGGTCGGCCCGCTGGTCTTCAGCCGCTCGCCGGTGATCGGGCGGCCCAGCAAGGTGATGGTCGCTGGCTTGGTCGACTCGATCCGGCCGGTCGAGACGTAGGTCGCGCGCAAGGTCGCGAGCGCGTCGGCGGCCGGGCTCGCGTCGTCGACCAGGGTCGCCGCGGCAGTGGCGTCGTCGGTCGCCAGCAAGACGCCGTCCGCCGTGGTCGCGGCCCGCATCGTCGACGGGTGATCGAGCGACATGCGCGCGCCGTTCCACGCCCAGATCGGCGCGCGGCGCAGCACCAGCACCCGGTCGCCGAGCTCGACCAGCTGCGTGGTGAGGTCCTGGCGTTGGTCGCCGCGCACCAGCTCGAACTCGATCGGCGCCGCGTCGGGCTCGGTCGTGGGCAGCGGCGCCGGGCGCGGCGGCGGCGTGCGCCGCGCGATCGCCTCGCGCTGGAGCTCAGCGGCGACCCGCTGCGCGCGATCGCGCTCGGCCTGGGCCGCACACTGCCGCGCCACGATGAGGCCGACCCCGAGCAGCCCACCGAGCACTCCCAGCGTCGGCCCGACGAGCGATCGCTTGGGCAATACGTAGCGAGGATCGGCGGGGTCCATGCCGGCCCGACGGTAGCACCGGGCGCGACCGACCGGCAGCACGTCGGGCGCGGGCGAGGATCAGCGGCAGGCGATCGCGTCCCAGCACGCCTGCTCGGCGCCGGCGATCAGCGCGGCGTCGAGCGCGAGGCGCCCCTCCCAGTGCGCGCGCATCATGCCGACGAACGCCCCGAACACCAGCTCCATCAGCAGCCACGCGTCGAGCGGCTTGACCAGGCCCGCGCCCTGCGCGCGCGCGATCATCGCGTGCGCGAAGTCCTTGATCGTGCGGTCGACCGCGAGGCTGGCGCCGTCGAGGTACGAGGCGTGGTTGTGCAGCTCGATGAACGCGAACGCGGTCGGCTCGGCGGTCGCGAACGCCACCATCTCGTGCCACATCACGCGGAACTGCTCGCGCACCGGCGCGGCCTGCGGGAACGCGGCGAACACCCGCGCGGCGATCGTCTGCTTCCACCCGCGGTAGAGCGCGTTGACCAGCGCCTCCTTGCTGTCGAAGTAGTGGTAGATCGTGCCGGCGGCGATGTCGGCGCGCTCGGCGATCTGCGGGATCGCGGTGCCGTGAAAGCCGCGCTCGACGAAGCACGCGAGCGCCGCGGCGAGGATCGACTCCTTGCGGTCGGCGCGCTCCGGCGGTCGCCCGCGTCTGGGCTTGGTCTGCATTTATCGAATGAATATTCATATAGAGTTCGCGAGGTTGTCAAGTGGCCGAAATATGTGGCTTGACGCATGAGCGATGGCGGTGCTATCGGTGTCCTCGATATATCGAATGAATGTTCAGTCAATAAATCGGAGAGAGCCATGATCCGCGCCGCTGTCCTCGCCATCGTCACCGCCGTGTCGGCCTGCCCGCCCGGCGACATCAAAGATCCGCGCTACTGGGGCGACCTGTTCCTCGACAAGTACGCGGTCGAGCGGCAGCGCGCGATCGACGAGCTCGAGGCGGGGCCGGCGCCGGTCACGCAGCCGCGCACGGTGCTGCTGATCACCGGCGTGACGATCCCCGCGGCGTGGTTCGAGCCGATCGTCGTGCGGCTCGAGCGCGACGGCTTTCGCCCGGTGGTCTACGAGCCGCCGGCGCTGCTCAGCGGCGACCTGTTCGACAACGCGCGCGCGCTGGGCACGGTGATCGAGCGGGTGCGCGCCGAGAGCGGCCAGGACAAGATCGACATCCTCGCCGAGTGCACCGGCGGGCTGATCGCGCGCCACTACATCCAGGCGATGGGCGGCGACCGCTACGTGCGGCGCATGGTGACGTTCATCTCGCCGCAGCACGGCGTCGCCAAGGCCCCGTGGGCGTTCGCGATCGCCGGCTGGCCCGCGCTCGACGATCTGTCGCCGGGCAGCGAGTTCCTCGAGACCGTCAACGCCGCGCCGCTGCCGGCCGCCGTGCGCTGGACCTCGATCTACAGCTGCACCGACGAGTACATCCAGCCGTACCAGACGTCGATCATCCCCGGCGCCCACAACATCGGCCTGTGCGACGGCTTCGTCGGCCACTACCAGTTCTTCTACGATCCGGCGATCTACCGGGTCATGCACGGCGCGTTGATCGAGCCGTTCGCCGGCGACGATCCGATGGCGCCCGAGGCCGCGCCGGCGGGCGACCCGGCCGACGCGCCGCCGCTCGACGACGCGGCCGGTTGCGCCGCGGCCGGGGGCGCGGCCAGCGGCGCCGAGCTGGTGATCGCGGCCGCGACGATCGCGCTGGCGCGGCGCCGGCGGCGCGCGCGGTGATGATAGCGTGCGCGCCGTGGCCGAGCTCGATCCGACGACGACGCACTTCGACGACCTGGTGATCGGGGCCGGCATGGCCGGGCTGACGGTCGCGGCGCTGCTGGCCGCCGACGGCCGCAAGGTGCTGGTGGTCGAGGCCCACGACACGCCGGGCGGCTACGCCCACACGTTCGCGATGGGCGACTACCGGTTCTGCGCCCAGGTCCACTACATCTTCGGCTGCGGCGAAGGCGAGACCGTGCACGAGGTGCTGCGGCGGCTGGGGCTCGCCGAGGCGGTCACGTTCCACCGGCTCGATCCCGAGGGCTTCGATCACGTCGTCGTCGCCGGCGAGCGCTACCGCATCCCCAACGGCCTGGAGAAGTTCCGCGATCGGATGATCCGCCGCTGTCCCGAGGCGACGACCCCGCTGCGCGGCTACTTCGACGCGGTCATGGCGATCGGCCGCGAGCTCGACCGGCTGCCGCCCAAGCTCGGGTGGCGCGAGCTGGCGACCGCGCCGCTGCGCTTCCCGCACCTCCTGCGCTACCGCACCTGGACCCTGCAACGGCTCTACGATCACCTGCGCATGCCGCCGCGGATGCAGGCCGTGCTGGCTGGGCAGGCCGGCGACTACCTGCTGCCGCCCGCCGAGGTCTCGCTGCTCCTGCACGTCGCGCTGGTGCGCGGCTACGACCGCGGCGCGTACTACCCCGAGCGCCACTTCCAGCACCTCGTCGGCAGCATCGCCGATCGCATCCGCGGCCAGGCCGGGTGCGCGCTCTTGCTCGATACGCCGATCGATCACATCGACGTGCGCGGCGATCGCGTGGTCGGCGTGCGCGCGCGCGACGGCCGGACCTTCACCGCCGACCGCTACGTGTCGAACGTCGACCCGAAGCGCACCGCCGGCATGCTCGGACGCAAGCGCCTGCCCGATGCCTGGGCGCGCCACCTCCGCTACACGTACTCGTCGGGCAACCTGACCTTGTACCTCGGCGTCGAGGGGCTCGACCTGCGCCAGCACGGCTTCGGCTCGCACAACGTCTGGCACTACCCGCACGACGATCTCAACGCGATCTATCGACGGCAGCTGGTCGACCTCGACTTCGACGAGCCGTGGCTGTTCATGTCGACGCCGACCTTGCACACCGACGCGCCCGGGCTGTGTCCGCCAGGGCACCAGATCCTCGAGCTGGCGACCAGCGCGCCGCACGCGCACTTCCGCAAGCTGCGCGACACCGACCGCCGCCGCTACAACGCGGAGAAGAAGCGGCTGCGCGACCGCATGATCCAGATCGTCGAGGATCGCTACGTGCCGGGGCTGCGCGACCACCTGGCGATGCGGGTGATGGGCACGCCGGCGACCAACGAGCGCTTCTGCGGTGCGCCCGCGGGCAACGCCTACGGCGCGGCGCTGACGCCGGCCAACGTCGGGCTCGGGCGCGTGCCCGCCGAGACGCCGTGGAGCAACCTGTGGCTCGCCAACGCCACCGCCGGCTACCCGAGCGTCGCCGGCACCGTGCGCGCGGGCTTCGATCTGTACCAGCGGCTGGCGCGACGCTGACGCGCGCGCGCCGGGGCGTTGTGATGTCCCGCGGTTGACCGGCGTCGCAGGGCGCGCGGTTCGGCACCGTGGCACACCGAAAACATCGCCGATGACCGGCCGCGCCTCCCGGGGGAGGATCAGAGGGCGGCGCGAGCCGCAGGAGGAGGACACCATGGACAGTCCGATCGCCAAGGTCCTGGAAGCGAAGTCGCGCCACGTCGAGAAGGTCGACCTCAGCGCCACCGTCGCCAGCGCGGTGGGGTTGATGAACGAGCGCGAGATCGGCAGCGTGCTGGTCTTCGACGGCACACGCCTGGTCGGCATCTTCACCGAGCGCGACGTGCTGGTGCGCGTCGTCGGCGAGCGCCGCGATCCGACCACGGTGCGGGTCGGCGCGGTGATGACGCGAGCGCCGACGGTCATCGAGCCGACCACCACCGTCGGTCAGGCGATGACGCTCATGACCACGCGGCGGCACCGGCACCTGCCCGTGGTGGCCGGCGACGAGGTGGTAGGGCTGGTCTCGCAGGGCGACCTGACGCGCTGGGTGATCCGCGATCAGGAGCGCGCGATCAACGATCTCACCGACTATATCCACCACGCCTGACCGCGGCGCGGCGTGGGGCGGGGGCGCGACAACCGGTCACCGGCGCCTCGACGCGCCACCCCGGCGGGAGGTGGCCAGTCGAGTGGCCAGCCACGCGCTCGCGGTGTCGGGGGCTTGCGCGCCGCGTCGTCGGAACGGGCGTTGCTTGACGCCGGGGCGTGATGACGAAGCTGAGCGTGGTGTTCGCCGTGGCCGCCCTGGGGGCGGCGTGTACCGACAAGGTCGATCCCGAGAAGGGCGTGCTGGAGGCCGAGACGCCGCCGGGCAGCCCGCTGGCCGGGCCCGCCGAGGGCAAGTCCGACAGCGGTGGCACCGTGCTGACCGTCGCCGTCGAGTCCGCGCACCCCTACGCCAACGATCTCGATCGCGCGTATCCGATCGACCTCGCGAGCCGCGTCCCGACCTGCGCCGCCGACGCGCGCGTGCACTTCGCGTCGATCCGCACCGAGGCCGGCTACGACTTCGTTCACCTCGAGGGCGCGACCGGCCGGTTCCAGTCGTTCGACGGCAACCGCGACAACTTGTGGTCGGACTGGGGCGCGCTCGGCGCGACCAAGCAACTCGCGGTCCGGCTCGAGACCGACGGCTCGGTCGTGAAGGACGGCTTCCGCATCGACGCGGTCGAGTACCGCAACCTCGTGCGGTGCCCGCTGCTGCCGATCACGCTGTGCCCGGCCGGCCAGGTCGACGTGACGCCGGTGCCCGGGGAGTGCGGCTGCCGCGGCGCGACGCAGTGCGCGCCCGACGACGCCGTCAGCTTCGAGCACACCATCGGCGGCGGCTTCGCCGGCACCTACAACGGCCACCGCGCCACCGGCACCACCGCCAGCCGCGTCGTGTATCGGCCGGGGCAGCCGGCGGCGCTGACGACGATCGGCACGATCGATCACGATCGGCTGACCGAGGCCGTCCACGCCACGCTGGCCGGCGGCTACCTGACCCGCACCGGCGGCATGACGTCGAGCAACTGGGACGAGTCCGTGGCGGTCGCGATCGGCGCCGCGCGCTACACCACCACCGCGCCGGCCGGCACGCTGCCGGCGGCCGACGCCGCGCTCGCGGCGGAGATCGAGCGCCTGTTCACGTGTGGTGCGGGCGGCGCGCTCACGTGTGGCGCCGGCTTCACCTGCGACGCCGGCCAGTGCGTCGAGGCGCCGGCGACCTGCGTGTGCCCGGCGCTGTACGACCCGGTGTGCGGCACCGACGGTCGTACGTACTCAAACGGTTGTGCGGCCGGGTGCGCGCAGGTGCCGGTGCGCCACGCCGGCGCGTGCGGCCAGGTCGGCGACTTCTGTGGCGGCATCGGCGCGGTCGCGTGCGCCGACGACAACCGCTGCCGCTACGGCGTCAGCCAGTTCGCCGCGCCGTTCCCTGACGCCGGGGGCACCTGCGTCGTCGGCACCTACTGCGACGCGCCGGCCGACTGCAGCGCGCTGCCGCACCCGGCGGTGCCCGGGACCTGGGCCTGCGAGGTCAACGCCTGCGCGTGGCGCGCCGGGCTGGCGTGGCAGGCGTTCGACCGCTTCACCACCGCGCATCCCTACGGCAACCGCGCGTCGGAGTGGAAGCAGGTCTACGCGCCGGCCGGCGCCGGCAAGATCCGCGTCGTGACCACCGGCGTCTTCGACCTCGAGCGCGGCTACGACTTCCTCGAGGTGTACGGCTGGATCGGCGGGCGGTGGACGCTCGAGAAGCGCTACACCGGCACGACCGGCCCGGCGTCGACCGAGGAGTTTGCCGGGCGCTACCACTACCTGCGGCTGGTGACCGACTCGTCGGTGGTGCGCCACGGCTTCGACGTCAGCGTCGAGTGGGCGAACTGATCGCGGCGGCCAGCCGCGGGGACAGCCCGAGCCCGGTCCAGCGTCGCGGCATCGGGCACCGGTGCCGGCCGTTTCGGCCGTTCGGGTCGTCCGGGCCGCTCGGCCTGTTCGGGCCGTCGGAGGTGTTCGGGATGTTCGGGTCGTCGGGGGCCGCTACGGCTGTTCGGGATGTTCGGGCCGGCCGGGGCAACTCGGGCCGTCGGTGCTGTTCGGGCCGGCCGGGGCAACTCGGCCGTCGGTGCCGTTCAGGCAGCTTGGGCTCAGGCTGTTCGGGCTGGTGCGGCAGCTCGGGGCTGTTCGGGCCGTCCGGGCCTGTCCGGGAGTGGCCGAGATCCGGACGAATTCGGCCGGATTTGTCCGACTTTCGGACAAACAGCACGGGATGACGCTGGGTTATCACTGGCGTGCGGCTTGCTGGGGACGAGGTCATGGTGGACGGCGCGGCGAGTGGGTCAAGCGCGGGCGGCGCGGTGGGGGCTGCGGGCGCGGTGGGGGCTGCGGGCGCGGTGGGGGCTGCGGGCGCGGTCGCGAGCGTCGCCGCCGATCCAGGTGCCGTCGACGCTACAGCCGGGCTCGGCGTGGCTGCGGGCGGCGGCGACTGGCGCGAGCTGGATCGGACGCTGCGGCGGCTGGCGCGCCGGCGCGCGGCCGACGACGTCGAGGAGGCCGCGTGCCTGCGGCGGGCGCGCGCCGAGGGGCTGCACCGGCACTTCGGGTATGCGTCGTTCTATGAATACGCCGAGCGCGTGCTCGGCTACACGCCGGGCGTCGTGCGCGAGCGGATGCGGGTCGCCGACGCGCTGGTCGGCCTGCCCAAGCTGTGCGCCGCGATGACCGCCGGCGACGTCGTCTACAGCGCCGCGCGCGAGCTGACGCGGGTCGCGACCGCCGCCAACGAGGACGCGTGGCTCGCCGCCACCGCGCGCGCCAGCGTGCGCGACATCGAGGACATGGTCGCCGGGCGCCGGCGCGGCGATCCACCCGACGCGCCGCCCGATCCGGCCGCGAGGCTGCACGAGCGGCGCTTCCTCCTGACCGGGGCCGTGCTCGGCACGTACATCGCCGCGCGGGCGCGCCTCGAGACCGCGTGCGGACACCCGCTGACCGACAGCGAGGTGCTCGACGCGCTGTGCGCCGCCAGCCTCGCCGGCACCGCGGCCACCGATCCGGCGACGCGGCAGCCGCCGTACCAGATCGCCATCACCCGCTGCGCCGACTGCGCGCGCGCCTGGGTCGACGCCGCCGGCCAGAGCATCGAGCTCAGCGCCACCGAGCTGGCGCGGGCGTCGTGCGACGCCGAGCTCCTGGGCCGCGTCGACGGCGAGGCGCCGCCGCGGGCGACCAAGACCATCCCGCCGCGGATCCGGCGCGCCGTGCTGCGGCGCGACCGCGGGCGCTGCCGCGTCCCCGGCTGCAAGAACGCGCGGTTCGTCGACGTGCACCACGTCGTCCCGCGCGGCAAGGGCGGCGATCACACGCCGAGCCGCCTCGCCGCGATGTGCTCGGCGCATCACCAGGCCGCGCACGACGGCCGACTCAAGGTCGACCTCGACAAGCGCGGCCGGCTGCGGGTCGCGCACGCCGACGGCCGTCCCTATGGCAGCCAGCCGCCGCCCCGCGTCGTCGCGCCTGGCGAAGCGCCGCCCGCGCCGAGCGCCCCGGCCGCCGCCGCGCCGCCGCCCGCGCCGAGCGCTCCTGCCGGGCGCCACGCCGCGACCAAGCCCACGCCCGCGTCGAGAGCATCGAAGGCCGCTGCACGCGACGCGTCCCACGTGGGGCGGCGGAAGACGACGAAGGTCGCGCCGCGCACTTCGCCCCAGCCCACGCCCGCATCGAGAGCATCGAAGGCCGTGGCGCGCGACGCGTCCCACGTGGGGCGGCGGAAGACGACGAAGACCGCGTCGCGCACCGCAGCGAAGGCGCGATCGGCATCACAGGTACGCCGCCGGAAGGGAACGGCGTTGGCGCGGAGGAGGCCACCGCCGTCGCGGCCCACGGCGACGCAGCGCAAGCCGTTGCCATATCGCGGGAAGGCGAGCCGGTCGCAGGCGCCGTGACCTGGCCCGACGCGGGGCCGCGTGAGCCTGCGCCCTCGCGGCAGGTTGGATGCGGCCCGCTCCGCGCAGCGCCTGGTCAGCGACCGAGTGCCGCGGGTCGGAAGTCGAGGGGCGCGAGCGCGGCGGCGTGTGCGGTCGTCGCGTCGATCACGCCGGCACGGCGCATCGCCCGCAGCACCACCTCGATCCGTTGCGCGGTGTCGGGGTCGAGCTTGTGCCCAGCAGCCAGGCGCGCGCTGATCGTGCGCGGGGCCGGCGTCAACGCGGCGAGGAAGGCGGCCTGCCGTACCGAGAGCTGGGCTGGCGCGCAGCCAAACCAGTGCCGTGCAGCCGCGGCCAAGCCGTAGATCCCAGGACCGAGCTCGATGACGTTGAGATAGCGCTCGAGGATGGTGGTCTTCGGCAGCACCGCCTCGAGTCGCCAGGTCAAGACCGCCTCTTCGAGCTTGCGCGCGAGCGTGCGCCGCTGATGCAAGAAGGCGTTCTTCACGAGCTGCTGGCTGATCGTCGAGCCGCCGCGGGCGAGGCGATCCTCCCGCAGGTCGATCTCGAGGCTCCGCGCGATCTGGCCCAGGTCGAAGCCGGCGTGGTCCCAAAACCGCGCGTCTTCGGCCGCCACCAGCGCGCCACGAACGTGGCTGGGCAAGGCGCTGAGCGCGACCCAATCGCCCAGGCCGGGGCCGACCGCCGCGCGCGCGCCATCGGGAAAGCGGTGCTCGACGATCCCCGCGAGGCGACGCGGATCGACCTCCGGCGGATCGGCGACCACCTCGCAGCGGTTGTCGAGGGCCAAGTCGAGGCGCACCCCCTCACCGAGCTCGGCGTCGAGATCGATGGTCGCGTGGGCCCGTCCACCCAGCGCGCCGCGGACGACCATCGCGTCTAGATGACCGCGCAAGGCGGGCGGTACCGCGTCGAGCAGGTCCCGACAGCGGGTCTCGGGAAGCGCCACGTCGAGCGCCCCGGCCGTCGGCCCGTGGGCGCCCCAGCGCAGCCAACCACCGATCTCGGCCGTGGCCGCACCACGACGCACGGTCAGCTGCTCGACCTCGAGCCGGTCGCCGGTCCGATGCGCGGCGAGCGCGACGGCGCCATCGAGGTCGACGGGCGCGTCGGCCACCGCGCGGTGATCGAGTCGGGCGCCGACCAACTCCAGCGCACCGCGCAGCCGCAGTCCGTGATCGAGCGCCAGCGCGACCTGGCCGCTGGCCCGCGCGTCGGCCAGCGCCAAGGGCCCGGTGCGTGGCGCCAAGGCGGCGAGGGGCACGCGCTCGCCGGCGATCGCCACGCGGCGCCCGCGCGCATCGGAAACAAACGCGGCGGCGATCGGGCGCGGCGCGCCAGCGTCGTCGATGGTGCCGGTCAGACGCCAGGCGCCGCCGCCGCCGACCACGGTCAAGTCGCGCACGGCGACGCTCGGCCCGCCGAGGTCGAAGGTGGCGGTGCCTCCGACGATCGCCGCCCGCTCGACCGCGAGCTCGGGGA
>Ga0268298_10005554_pt1 | contig 11762 bp, 1 predicted proteins | sample WWTPWeurt_MetaG_FD_194462 | JGI IMG/M metagenome (GOLD analysis project Ga0268298, IMG submission 194462) | Activated sludge microbial communities from WWTP in Nijmegen, Gelderland, Netherland - WWTP Weurt | ecosystem: Engineered > WWTP > Aerobic digester > Activated sludge | place: Netherlands...
TCGACGAGCCCCAGGTTGCTTCAGCCCTCTCGCTCGTACTTTCGTATGACCTCCTCGACCTGAACTTGACATCCAGCGGAGGCCAGTGCCCGACGATTGACCCTGCCGGCAGCGTGCTGTCCGTCTACAACGCGCTCGAGCTGAAGCTCCGCGAAGTCCTCTGCCTGGACTACAGCCAAGCGACCCAGCTCTGCACACCGGTGTCCATTCCGTCCGATCCCGACCAGCACGCGCTCTACCGCTATTACCGCATCCGGCAGCACCATCTCGCGACCGCGTTGGAGCTCGCAGCAGATCTCGTGGGCCCAGAAATCGACACCTCGCAGGCCGGCAACGCGTGCGCCATCAAGCGGTTCGGCAGCCACGACCTTGCAGGAGCGCTGACCCTGAACAGCAACAGGCTTCATGTCGGACGCGGGGCGAAGTTCGCTGCTCGCCCCCTGCGTTCCACCGCTGGGCCGTTCGGTCGCTACTCGAACACGTGGTTCGCCACGGCGTGGCACATGTCCAGCACGGCGCCCTCATGGCAGCAGGGCTTCTCGACGGACGGGCTATGTCTGTACTCTCACGGCGTTTGTATACCCATCCTCGATGCGGGGCGCGGCGCCGAACAGCAGCGCACCATGGGGTCGATCCGCGCGCTCGCCGTCACGCGAGAACTGGTCGGGGCCGCCCTCGAGCGCCTCGAGTCCCTCGCAGCGGGCACGCCGGAGAAGTCGCGCCTCGACGACTATTTCAAGCAGGGTGAGTCAATCCTGTCCGTTGCCGGAGCAGGAGTCGGGGAGGCGATCTCGGTCACTCCCGTGACGACGGGCACGAGTGAGTTGTCAGTGTTCGAGACGTCTCCGGGCCGGCCCGCTTGGGCAGTGACCGTGACCGCAGACTCGACGGAGTCGTTCTGGGCAGCGCCAACCGGCGGCACGCTTCTTGTCGTCGCTGCGGTTCCGGATGACGGCTGGGCAGGTAATCTCATCGCGCACCCGCAATCACGAGTCTTTGGCCGAGGTGCGCCGCACGTCGTCGTCAACGCTGCCGTTCAGGGATACTTCTCGTTCCTAGCGCCAACCGCAGGGGGCGGCATTTCGCTGGACGGATTACGGCGGTGGGTGACAGCGCCCTACATCTCGCTGAGCAGCACCGCGCGGACATGGACCTTCTTCGCATGGCGAGGGACGTTGCAGGACTACGTCAACATGCTGGTGTCGCTGTTCGGAGACGCCCCGACCTTGTTCGGCACCGTACGCCTCCTGACGAGCGGCGTGGAGCTCGACACCACCGACGTGAAACAGGCAGACTATTTCGCCCAGGACGGCGCGTTTGGTACGTGGCTCGCGCGGCAGGTTCAACCTGATGGACGCATGCCGAGCGCACCCGCGTACGATGGCTACGGCCTGCCGCGGAACTGGGTACCTCCCTCCAGCGCAGAGGTGCTCGGCGGGTCACCAGCTACGCCCGCGTTCCGATACTACCTCGAGGCGGCAGACAAGTCTGCGAAGGAGGCCTCAGACGCGGTGCAGACCGCGATCGACGGCATGCTCGAGCAGACGGCAGACGAAGCGAAGTTTCAGGAGCTGAAGACCAAGCTCGCCAACGAGACCACCAAGTCGCTGGCGTCTCAGAAGGAGAGCGCGCAGGAACTTTGTGGCTACGACAATCCGACGTGTCCCACCAACATTGCCTTGAACGACGCTACCCCAAAGAAGGAGTGGTACCCCTCGCTCAACGCCTTCCCAATCCCGGTGCCGCTCAACAGCTCGTACCTCTCGCCCCAGTGCGCACAAGCGGCCAGCGCGCCACAGGAGTCCGACCCAGACAAAGCAGCAGCTGCGGCAGAACTGCTCCTGAACTGCGTCGTCAGCGCTGCCGCGGCGGACGTGCTCTCAACCCAATTTGCGCTCGCGCCGGACGTCGAGGCGCAGATCAATTCGTCGTCCGTACCGGGTTTCCCCGACTACGCCGGTGGGCAGCTCCAGTCGGCCCTGGTCGAACAGTGGCGCGCGTTGAAAGCGCCTGAGGAGCGTTTCAAACTGGCCAAAGCGCAGGTCGACGCTGCAACGGCAGCCATGAAGACCGCGGCCAAAGTCATCTACAAGGAACAGCTGGTCCAGAAGCACAATTGCGGCCTCGACGACATCGCAAAGGACGCGTTTTTTGGCGAGGGTTCTCTCTACGGAACTGCTGTCACCGCTGGTTTCGGCGTGCTTGGGGGTGAGGTCTCGACAGAGGCGATGGAGAGGTGTGACGAGTTGCGGGCATCCCTGAAGGTTGCAGTGGCAAAGCAGCTCCAGACCGCGATGGAAGGCGTTGCGAATGTGAATTCCGCGGTCAATGGGATTCTGAACGATAGGGCAGCCATCGTTCAGAGCGGCGTGCGCATTCAGCAGCTAATGAATCAGGCACGCTTGGAGCAGGAGCGTTACAAGCTCGAGCTGGAGCTGTTCAAGACCGACATCCAGGCCCAGGAACAGCAATTGACCACGTCGTTCGGCCTATACCGGCGCTATCGCAGCTATGACGCTTGGCGCGCCAAAGCCCTTCTGGACAACGCGCGTATGTACGCGTTGGCGGCACGGCGTGGAGTCGAAGCGCACTACGCAGTGGACCTCTCGCGCCTCTCCCAGAAGGAGGCGTTTGTTGCTAGCCCAGCAACATGGGCGGACGAGGTGTACGAGTACGACTTGAGCCTGCCGGCTGCGGTGGGTCTCACGATCGGTGCCGAGACGCCGGGAGGGATCTTCAGCAATCGCGTGAGTGACTACGTCTCGAACGTGAGCTCGTTCGTGGATGGTTTTGCAGTGACTCGCCCGACGGCGATCGCCGCTGAAGACGTGGAGGTCATCACACTGAAGGGTCTCGCGGCCGGGCAGCCGGAAACGTTCAATGACCCGGCGGGGGCGATCACGACCTATCCGGAATACGGTACCTGGCAGGTACGCTGTCCGAAGGCATCGTCCCATCCCGACGAGTGGGTGGCCGCGCCGTCGATCGCGAACGGTGGCGTCGAGGCGGCATGCGTGGACTTTGCCGCTTGCGGTTGCCCCGTCGGGGACATGTCGTGCATCTCGCAGAATCAGTGTTCGATCCCGCGACCCACGGCAGCGCGCACGGTCTTCTATTTGGACGGCTGGGGTCGCTTGAACAAGAGCGGTTTCGCCGAGCCGTTCGACGCGCGATACAACGCGCGTTGGGGGCGCCTGGCAGTGAATCTGGTAGGCACAGGCATTCGCGACTGCAAGCTCGCGCCGGACCCGCTGAGCTGTTACTCTGAGGGTTTCCTGCGCTACGACTTGCGGCAGGTGGGTCGCGCCTGGCTCACCGACTACGCGGGCCAGTGGAAGGTCTTGGAGGTGCCACCGGCGCGCATCGAAGGTGCCAAGGCGCTAGCGGCGGAGCTTTGGCTGGACCCGCTGAAGGACGGGTGGGATACCACGTACATCAAGCCAGTCGCACGCACGGAGCTCTATTGGCGCCCGTTGGGCGGTTCCTACACCCTGGAGATTCAGACCGGGCCTGAGGTTCGCTTGGATCGCCTCGAACGCGTCCAGCTCTTCGTCGGATCCAGCTACTGGGTGAAGCAGAACTGACAGGGAGGACGGGCTGTGCGTGCTCGCCGTGTATTGCCGTCGCGTCGGCGCCTTCGACTGGCGCCCGTGGCGGCGTTGCTTGGCGTCACGGTCACTGCGGCGTGCGCCCCGAACGGCTGCGGCGGTGGCGGTGGGGGAACCGGAGGAGCTGCTGGTTCAGGAGGGCAAGCCGGCGCTGCTGGTGTCGCAGGCGCGGCAGGCGCGGGTGGGGTTGGAGGCGCGGCAGGTGGTGGTGGCGTCGCTGGCGCCGCCTCCGGTGGCACCGGCGGCATCAACCCCGGAGATGGTGGAACCGGCGGTGCACCGGACGCCTCGGTGGACGCGCCCTCCGACGCCGCGGACGGCGGCCCGGTTTCGACAGTGTGCGGAGACGGCATCCGCGGCGTCGACGAAGAGTGCGACGACGGAAACACCTCGAACGAAGACGCCTGCACTACCTCCTGCTTGGTCAACGACTTCCTCTGCGTGGCACCCACGGTCAACGACTCAGGCAAGCCCGCGTCGGGTCGCTACCTCGGCGAGGGTCGGCACCCCGCCGCCGCCGACGCCGATGGCTTCGCAGTGGCCTACGTCGAGCCTGGGTTCGCGCCGCCGCGGGTCGTGCTGAACGCCTTCGACCCGAAGGGCGTGCGCATCGGTTCTCCGCTGCTCGTCAGCACGGGCACCAAGTCGAAGCCGTTGCTCTTCAGCTCGCCCGTCGTGGCGGCGCTTCCCGGCGTGAAGTACGCCGTCGCCTGGACCGACTTTGACGGAGACGGCGACGCGCTTGGCGTCGCGATCCGATTGGTCGAGCCTCCGAACGCACCGTCGGGCGAGCCCGCCCATGCCAACAAGACGACGCTGTTCTCACAGTCGGATCCAGATGTGCTCTGGACGGGGACGGAGCTCGTGGTCACATGGGTCGACGACTCCGATGCGGTGAACGGACCCGATTTGCGCTACCGGGTCTTTGACGCCTCCCTCAATCCCCAGTCGCCAGGTGACCAGACGCTCGCCGGCTCCGCGAACGCCGAAGCCAATGTCGCGCTCGGCATGTTCGGCTCGACCTGGGCGGCCGCGTGGCGCGCGACCACCACCAATGGCTCGGAGACCCTCGAAGCAAGGTCCGGCACTACGACCTGGTCTGTGGGCCCGCACGTTCCTCCGGGGACCGAGGACAAGCCGGCACTGGCCGAGCTCGACTCGTCCACTTTGCTGGTCGTCTTCACCGCGGGCTCAGGCGCGGCGTCCAAGCTCCGTGGTGCGTTGCTCAGCCCGGGTGCGCCTGGCAACACGGCGCCGATAGCGCTCGACACTGGGGTGACCGCTGCGCAGAGCCACCCGAACGCCGTACGCGTCGGCTCGCGCGTCTACCTCTCGTGGCGCGAAGCTGCTGCGTCCGGCGATCCGAAGGCCGAGGAGCTCTGGCTGCGCGACGTCCTGTGGAACGGCTCAACCATCACTCTGGGCACGCCATTGCGCTTGCCGCGATGGGACGCGCACACACCGGGCGACCAGCGATTCCCCGCTCTCGCGGCGAGCCCCCTCGCGCCTGAGGGCGCGCTGGTTACTGCGTGGGACGACTATGGTCTCGTCTTCGGAAAGGATGAGGGCGCGCCGGACGTTGTCGTCGAGCTGATTCCTGTGCCGGTCCTGCGAAAGAACCTCGTGCTCGATGCGGGGTCAGGATGAGCCGGCGAACCAGTATCGTCAGCCGCGTCGCACTGGCCGCCGCCGCGCTCCTCGGGTCGTGCGTAGCACTCACGACCGGTCCGGACGCCCGCGCGAGCTCGCCCGAGAAGGCGCCGCCCGCCGCTGAGTCCGCGGACGAAAGCGCGACCGAAGCTCAAGCAGAAGCCGAGCTGCCCGTCGCGGAGTCACCAGAGCGCCAGAGCTCGCAGCAGGTGGTCCGGAACAAAAGCGAGGTAAAGGTCAGTACCAAGGCCGCCGCCGGAGTGGACCTGTCCTCGACGCCGGTGGCCCCCGCGATACCACCCGCATCCTTGCCGAGCGGCGCGGACAAGAGTGGCGTCACGAGCCAGGCCATCTCGCTGCCGAGCACGAGCGGAAGCGTCCAGGGCATGGGCGAGAGCTTCTCCGCGCAGCTCTCGACGGGCATCGCCACGTTCAGCGTGCCCTTCTCGTTGCCCTCGGCCCGTGGGGCTGCGCAGCCGTCGCTCGGGCTGTCTTATAGCTCGAGCGCGGGCTTCGGCGCAGCTGGCGTGGGTTGGGACCTCCCGGTGCCGTTCATCGCGCGACAAACGGATCGCGGCACGCCGAAGTACAACGACGGGACAGGGTGGCATCCCGAGCGCGATCGCTTCGTCTTCAACGGCGGGCAGGAGCTCGTGCCCATCTGCGTTGTCGGCCACGCGACGCTTGGGTGCGGCGGGAAGCTCCAAGTGGGCGAAGAGCTTCCGGCTTGGGCGACCGGGTGGGAGTACTACCGCCCGCGGGTCGAGGGATCGTTCCTCCGGTTCTTCTGGAACGGCACGACCACGTGGCGGGTGCAGAGCAAGACCGGCGTCACGATGGAGCTCGGCGTCCCCACGAACGAGACGACGATCACGGCCGGGCTCGAGCGCAGCCCCTATGCTCCGTCCGAGATCTACCGCTGGCACCTGGCACGACAGTACGACACGCACGGCGACGCCAATCCAAAGAATGTCGTCGTCTACAGGTACATCCAAGATTCGGGCCGCGCTTACCTCACGGACATCTACGACACGACGCCGAAGTCGAACCCGACCTCGACGACCCTGGCCGACTTTGCGCATCACACGCACCTGACTTGGCAGACGCGCCCCGATCCGACGTTCTCGTACCGTCCAGGCTGGCGCATCGACCAGCGCCTGCGTCTCGCGACGGTCGAGGTCGCCAGCAAGACCTTCGACGCGACGGGTGGGTTCAAGCGCGTCCGCAAGTACCACCTTGCCTACAACGATTCGTTCCACGCCTCGCTCCTCGAGAAGGTCGAGGTCGAAGGGCGTTGCGCCGGAAGCGAAGCGGCGGCGCCCTCCGAGGGCGACACGCAGTCGTGCGGCAAGCTGCCACCCATGACGTTCGAGTACACGCACGTCAAGCCGCAGCCGGGGAAGCTCGGGTTCGAGGACTTCGTCGAGACGCAGCTCTCGCTCGGCTCGAGCCCGAAGTACTCCCTCGACGAGGCGCTCACGGACCTCTTCGACGTGAATTCGGACGCGCTGCCCGACGTCGTGGTGACCGCGCCCGCGTTGTTCAACGGCAAGCACGGCCTGTTCGTCAGCGGCGCCGCTGGCGCTACGACGAACCCGCTCGGCCTGGGGTTCTCCGCAACGAACATCGCGGCCGACCCCACCGGCCTCCCTGCCGGCACGGACGAGAACATCCTCAAGCTCTCCAACACGAACGTCTCCGTGTTCGACCTCGATGGCGACGGGCGCGCGAACCTCGTCCACATGCCCATCGCGAAGAAGTATGAGGTTCTCGCGCCGGAGCTCGTGAATGGTGCATGGCAATGGAAGGGCCGGTCGATCAACACGGCGTCCGCGCAGGACGTGAAGATCGACTTCACCAACGAGAGTTCGAAGATTCGAGTCTTCGACGTCGATTCTGACGGTCTCGTGGACATCGTCGTGACGACCGGCACGCAGATGCAGACGTTCTTCGCCCTCGGTCGCTACCCGTGGCAGGACGGCCAGTTCGGGAAGGCCATGCGCACGGGGCCAGAAAGCGCGGCTGCACTCAACGACCCGGTCACCTCGTGCCTGCCATGGAGCGCTACGCCGATTCAGTTCAGCGATCCGGACGTGTTCCTCGGTGACATGAACGGCGACGGCATCACGGACATCGTGCGCGTTCGAGCGGGCGAGATCCGGTACTGGCCCGGGCGCGGGAACGGGTTCTGGGGCACCGGGCTCCGAAACAACTGCCCCGCGGGCACTTTCGGGCAAGACCGACACATCGCGATGACGTCGAGCCCGACCTTCGGCGTCGTGGGCGACGGCAAGCTCTTGCTGGACGACGTCAACGGCGACGGCCTCTCGGATCTCGTCGAGGTGCGCTTCAACGCCGTCGACGTCTACCTGAACGTGAACGGCGAATCCTGGACCGACCGGCACATTCTCTACAACACGCCGCCCAAGCCCGCCGCAACGGACCGTGTGCGCCTGGTCGATGTGGACGGCTCGGGAACGCGCGACATCCTCTGGGGCGACGGCTACGACTACAAGTACATCGACTTCTCCGGCGGCGTTCGGCCGTGGCTGCTCGCGAAGGTCCAGAACGGCCTCGGAAAGACGACGACGGTCGAGTACTCGACCTCGACTGCGGAGATGCTCGCCGCGGAGGCCACGCCCGCGAAGTGGACGAGCCGCATGCCGACTGTCGCTCACGTCGTGAAGCGCGTGACGGAGCAGGACGGGCTCGGGGGCACCTACCAGACCGAGTACACCTACGCCGATCCCGGGTACGACGGGCAGCAGCGGGAATTCCGTGGATTCAAGCGCGCCTCGGCGAAGAAGGTCGGCGACGTCAACAGTCCAACCGACGTGACGGATTCGAGCTTCCTGCTCGGCGAGTGCCTCGACGAGACCGTTGACGCCTACGACGATTGTTCGCTCCCCCAGCGCTGGCGTGACAACCCGCGCGAAGCGTTGAAGGGCTTGCCCTGGCTCACGGAGCGCCACGACGAGAACGGGCGCTACCTCCAAACCGAGTCGAGCCGTTACGTCTTGCGTGAGCTCTACAAGGGGCTCGACGGCCGCGCTGTTCGGCACGCCCACGTCGTCGAGACAGGGCAGACCCTCTACGACACCGCGCAGCCCACGACGGCGAATACCGAGACCGTGGCCGACGCGGTGACGCGTGAGGTCGGCGGTGTCTCGACGGGTGACACGCCGATCAAGGTCCCGACGCGGGCGACCGCGGGCTTCGCCAAGACGCGTTCGACGTTCGTGGTCGACCCGTTCGGCAACCGCACGCTCGCGTCAGCGCTTGGCTGCGAGAGCGGGGACGCTTGTCCATCGGTCGACGAGAAGATCGAGCAGTTCACCGTGCCGGCGCTGGCGCCAGGCGATCCGACCAAGTGGAACTGGCGGACGGTGCGGACCTACGTCAAGGGCGCCGACCACGGCACGACGGAGTGGAAGGACACCCGGAACACCTACGACGCGAACGGCGACCTCATCTACGTGCACGCCCAGCTCTCGGGTTCACTGGGCGTCGATCGCGCGACCGCGGGGACCATTCCCATGGCGCTCTCCGCCGACGGGCTCATCCTGATCGCGAACAAGACCTACGACGAGTTCGGAAACGTGACCTTCGACTCGGCACCGACAGGCACCGGCGAGACCGAGCGATGCCGACAGGTCGAGTACGACACGCTGTTCGCCGACCTGGCAGCCAAGGAGCACATCTTCCGCGGCGGGTGCGGAACAGATGCGCTGAGCACTGCGGCGACCTTCGACCGCGGTCTCGAGCTCTCCGTCAATGTGAAGGACTGGAACGAGCAGCCCACGACGATCACGTACGACCAGCTCGGTCGGCTGACGTCGCTCATTCGGCCTCTTCCGGGCGGCGGAGCAGCATCCGTCGACTCCGTGAAGCTCGAGTACTTCCTCCCGCCTGACCTAGGAAAGCCCTACTCCGCGATTCGCTCTCTCACTCAGGACGGTGCCGATCCCACGGTCGCAACCTACCTGGATTCAGTCGCTTTCGTCGATGGCATGGGGCGGACGCGGGCCACGCTGAAGGAAGGCGACAAGACCGCTGGCGACGGGGGCAAGTGGATCGCAGGGGGGCTCGTGGACTTCGACGCGAAAGGAGCGCTCCGCCGGAAGTATATCGACGTCTTCTTCGACGCCGACTGGCAGACGTTCGACGTGAGTACCGCACCTGCCGCGCCGTACGGTCGCCAGCGCTACGACGCCTTCGGGAGGCAGCTTCAGACCTTCGATCTTGACGGCACGGTCACGCTCCAGAGCGTCCACCATGCGCTGAGCACAGACCTCTTCGACGCAGCGGACATCCTGCCCGGGCCGCACCAGGGCACGCCCGCGACCGTGCGTCGCGACGGCCACGGCCGCACCGCGTCGGCGATCGAGCGCTTCCGCGAGAACGGCAGCATCATCCAGCGCGAGACCAGCACCAAGTACCTGCCCACGGGCGAGCCCGAAGTCTTCGAGCGGATCCGCGTGGGGACCAATGACAAGGTGGTCCGATGGATGCGGTACGACACGCTCGGGAGGATCGTGCTGAACGTCGAGCCACACACCACCTCCAACTTCACCACCAATCACCTCGCCGACGGCACCGTCGGTCCGAGCGGGATCAAGGCCTGGCGGTACGCCTACAACGATCAGGGTGAGCTCCGCGCGACCAGCGACGCCCGCGGCTGCGGCTCGAGCTTCTTCTACGATGGCGCGGGCCGCCTCGCGGGCGAGGACTACGCCCCGTGCGTCGCGGGCCAGCACGAGGCGTACTCCGCTCCGAATCTCACCACCAAACAGGGTCTCGAGGTCGTCTACCTGTTCGACGCCGCGCCGTCGCCGGCCATCACTGGTCTCGAGCCTCCGTCGGGGTTCACGACCGGCTTCTCGGTCGGCCGCCCCATCGCCGTCTTCGACCGCGGCTCTGCGGTGTGGAGTAGCTACGACGCGCGCGGCCGGCCTGTCAGCGAGGCAGCCCGGGTGTCCCGCCCCAACATGACCGGCTCCCTCGCCGGGCGCTACGCGCCGCGCTGGTACTACAAGTCGACGAGCTACGACGCGGCAGACCGCGAGGTGAAAGCGAGCACGGGGGCGACCGTCGCTGACCTCCTCGGTCTGAACAACGAGAGCGCGGTCGAGACCAGCTACACTAAGCGTGGCGCCGTGGGCAGCGTCACGAGCAGCTACGGCTCTCTGGTTGGGCATGTGCACCGCTCGGCGGATGGGCTCATCGACTCCATCGAGTACGGCGACGAGGCAAAGACCGCGACGGACTTCTTCTACGACAACCGCCGCCGGCTCAAGACGGTGCAGACCTACCGCGGCCCGCCACCCATCTGGTCGCAGTCACCCTCGACCATCGACCCGGCTCCAATCCCCGGTTCGCTGCCTTCCTTCCAGCTCCTGCTTCAAGACGAAGACTTCTCGTACGACGCGGTCAACAACCCCATCGAGATCCGCGATTGGCGCATCGCGAGCGAGTGGCCTGCGGGGGCGAAGCCCGTCACCCGCAAGCTTCAGTACGACGATCTGAACCGAGTCCGCCGCATCGACTACCAGTACGCGGCTGGCGACGACACCTGGACGCCGCCGTTCCAAGCCGAGAACAGCAGCACGCCGAGCCTTCAAGATCCGCGGCGAGCGAAGCCGAGCCCGCAGACCTCCTTCGCGAAGCGCCCGCTCTGGCAATCATTCGAATACGACTGGCTCGGCAACACCTCGAAGACCGAGGACGACGACGGCGGCTTCTACGATCGCTCGCTCGGCACGATCTCGAACGACACCGCCAGCGGCAAGCCCTACCAGCTCGTCGGCGCGAGCAACAAGGCCGGGACCTCGACACACAAGGGCGAGCTCTCTGCTAAGTACGACGCCGCCGGTCACCTCACGCGCCTCGCCGTCGAGCGAACCGGGCCCTGCCTCCCAACCGCATTCGGATGCGGTCAGATCTTCGAGTACCAATGGGACGAGGTCGGCCGGCTGAGTGAGGCCGTGCGCTGGGACCTGCCACAGGGCACGACTCCGCCCACCGACGGAATCCCCACGAACGCCGTGCTCGGTGCGCGGCTCCGTCACGCTTACGATGCGGGTGACCAGCGCGTCCTCAAGACCGCGATCGACGACAGCGGCGCCCAGCGTCACACGGTCTACGTCTTCAATTCGCTTGAGCTTCGCCGTGCCGCCTACGGCGTGTTCGGTAGCGTCGATGATGCTGACTACGAGCTCGCCGCCACCACCGAGGTCCCGTACCTCTTCGCCAACGGAGTTCGCCTCGCGCGAGTCGCGTGGGAGGACCTCGACGTTCCCCATATCGGCCAGGGCCATCTGCACGTGCTGTTCGAGCTCGGCGATCACCTCGGCTCGACCAGCGTGGTGCTGGACAAGGCGACGAGCGAGCTGGTCGAGAGGAGCACGTTCCAGGCGTACGGAGCCGCGGAGAGCGACTACCGGCCAGCGAGGTGGGGAGGATTCAGGGAGGACTATCGGTTCACAGGGAAGGAAGAGGACGTCG
>Ga0268298_10005555_pt1 | contig 11760 bp, 8 predicted proteins | sample WWTPWeurt_MetaG_FD_194462 | JGI IMG/M metagenome (GOLD analysis project Ga0268298, IMG submission 194462) | Activated sludge microbial communities from WWTP in Nijmegen, Gelderland, Netherland - WWTP Weurt | ecosystem: Engineered > WWTP > Aerobic digester > Activated sludge | place: Netherlands...
TCGACCTGGCGATCCGGCTGGCACTGGAGCAGGGCGTGATCCTGTGCACCTACGGCGATACCCTGCGCGTGCCGGCTTCCGACGGGCTTTCGCTGATGAAAGCCAAGGCGCGCGGCGGCGACATCCGCATGGTGTATTCGACCATCGACGCATTGCAGATCGCCCGCGACAATCCGGAGCGCGAGGTGGTGTTCTTCGCCATCGGCTTCGAAACCACCACGCCGCCCACGGCGGTGGCGATCCAGCAGGCGGATGCCGAAGGCCTGAAGAACTTCAGCGTGCTCTGCTGCCATGTGCTGACGCCGTCGGCGATCAGCAACATCCTCGAATCGCCCGAAGTGCGGCAGTGGGGCACGGTGCCGCTGGACGGCTTCATCGGCCCGGCGCATGTGTCGACGGTGATCGGCAGCCGGCCCTACGAGTTCTTCGCCGAGGAATACCGCAAGCCCGTGGTCATCGCCGGCTTCGAGCCGCTGGATGTGATGCAGGCCATCCTGATGCTGGTGCGCCAGGTCAATGAAGGGCGCGCCGAGGTGGAGAACGAGTTCGCCCGCGCCGTGACGCGCGATGGCAACCTCAAGGCGCAGGATCGCGTCGCCGAGGTGTTCGAATTGCGCCGCGAGTTCGAATGGCGCGGTTTGTCGGTGGTGCCCTACTCGGCACTGCGCATCCGCCAGCGGTATGCGAGCTTCGACGCCGAGCGGCGCTTCAATCTCGACTACCACTCGGTGCCGGACAACAAGGCCTGCGAGTGCGGGGCGATTTTGCGTGGCGTCAAGCGGCCGCAGGACTGCAAGATCTTCGGCACGGTGTGCACCCCCGAGAACCCGATCGGCTCCTGCATGGTGAGTTCCGAAGGCGCCTGCGCCGCGCATTACAGCTATGGACGTTACAAGGACATGCATTGAACATGGGAGAGGCACAGGGAAAAATTCGGCGAGGCTATGTGCGACCGCTCGACCTGAAGCACGGTCGGGTGGATATGACCCACGGTTCGGGCGGGCGCGCCATGGTGCAGCTGATTTCCGAGCTCTTCGCCAGACACCTGGGCAACGACTACCTCGGCCAGGGCAACGACGGCGCCGTGTTGCCGGCGCCGACTTTTGACGGTAAGCCGGGACGCCTCGTGATGTCCACCGATTGCCACGTGGTCTCGCCGCTGTTCTTTCCGGGCGGCGACATCGGCTGCCTCTCGGTGCATGGCACGGTGAATGACGTCGCGGTGATGGGCGCCAAACCGCTGTACCTTGCCGCCGGCTTCATCCTCGAAGAAGGTTTTGCGCTGGCCGACCTGGCGCGCATCGTCGAATCCATGGCCCGCGCGGCGAAGGAAGCCGGCGTGCCGGTGGTGACGGGCGACACCAAGGTGGTCGAGCGCGGCAAGGGCGACGGCATTTTCATTACGACTACGGGCGTCGGCGTGCTGCCCGATGGGCTGGACCTGGGCGGCAGCCTGGCCCGCCCCGGCGACGTGATCCTGGTTTCCGGCTCGCTCGGCGACCACGGCGTGGCGATCATGAGCAAGCGCGAAAACCTCAGCTTCGACGCGCCCATCGAATCCGACACGGCGGCATTGAACGGCCTGATCGACGCCATGCTGGCGACCGGCGCCGGCCTGCGCTGCCTGCGCGATCCGACCCGCGGCGGCCTGGCCGCCACGCTCAACGAGATCGCCACCCAGTCTGGCGTCGGCATGATGCTCCACGAGCAGGCGATACCGGTGAAGCCGGTGGTCGCCGCCGCCTGCGAATTCCTCGGCCTCGATCCGCTCTATGTCGCCAACGAAGGCAAGCTGATCGCCATTTGCGCCGGCGCCGATGTCGAGCGGCTCCTCGCCGCCATGCGCGCCCATCCGCTGGGGCGCGACACGGTGCGGATCGGCGAGGTCATCGCCGACGACCACCATTTCGTGCAGATGACGACGGCCTTCGGCGGCAAGCGCATCGTCGACTGGCTGGCGGGCGACCAGCTACCCCGCATTTGCTGATGGTCTGCCAATGCGGATCCTGCTTCTGACCCACGCCTTCAACAGCCTGACCCAGCGCCTGGGGGCGGCGCTGCAGGAACGCGGCCATGAAATCTCGATCGAGTTCGACATCGCGGACAGCGTCGCCGAGGAAGCCGTGGCGCTGTTCCGGCCGGACCTGATCGTCGCGCCCTACCTGCGCCGCGCGATTCCCGAGTCGATCTGGAAGCGCCATGTCTGCCTCGTCGTGCATCCGGGCATCGTCGGCGACCGCGGCCCCTCGGCACTGGACTGGGCCTTGCAGGAAGGCACGGCGGAGTGGGGCGTCACGGTGTTGCAGGCCGAGGCCGAAATGGATGCCGGGCCGGTCTGGGCCACGGTCGAATTCCCGCTGCGCGCGGCGAAGAAGTCCAGCATCTACCGCAACGAGGTGACACAGGCGGCGACCACGGCGGTGCTGGCCGCCGTCGACAAGGTCGCTGCCGGCCGGAGCCCGACGCCGCTCGCCGCGTGGCCGGATGCGCGGGGCCGGCTGCGGGCCTTGATGAAGCAGGCCGACCGCGCCATCGACTGGCAGCGCGATGACACGGCGACCGTGCTGCGCAAGGTCAATGCCGCCGACGGCTTTCCCGGCGTCGCCGATGCCCTGTTCGGCCAGTCCTGCCACATTTTCGATGCCTGGCGCGAAGAAGTCGGCGCCGGCGGTACGGCGGGCGAGGTCGTCGCACGGCGCGAGACGGCGCTGTTGCGGCGCACCGTCGATGGCGCGGTCTGGATCGGCCACGTCAAGCGCCCGGACGGCATCAAGCTGCCTGCTACGCTGGTGTTTGCCGGGGAGGCTGCGGCGCTGCCGGAGGCGAAGCTCGATACCTGGTGGCGCGTCGACCACGCGACCTGGCAGGACATCGCCTATGAGGAATCCGCCGGCGTTGGCTTCCTCCACTTCGAGTTCTACAACGGCGCCATGTCTACCGTCCAGTGCGTGCGCCTGCGTGCCGCGCTGGCCTGGGCGAAGCAGCGACCGGTCAAGGTACTGGTCTTGCTCGGGGGGGCAGACTTCTGGTCCAATGGCATCCACCTCAACGTGATCGAGGCGGCGAGCCTCGACGACGGTTCGCCGGCCGACGAATCCTGGAACAACATAAATGCGATGAACGACCTTGCGCTGGAACTGATCGAAACCGGCGACCGGATCACCGTCGCCGCGCTGGGCGGCAATGCGGGCGCCGGCGGCTGCTTCCTGGCGCGCGCGGCGGACCGGGTCTGGGTGCGCGACGGCGTGCTGCAGAACCCGCACTACAAGAATATGGGCAACCTGTATGGCTCGGAATACTGGACCTACCTGCTGCCGCGCCGGGTCGGCGCGCAGGCCGCGCGCGACATCATGAAGAATCGCCAGCCGCTGACGGCGCGGCAGGCCGTGGCCATCGGCTTTTCCGATGCCTGCCTCGCCGCTGACCCGCAAGCCTTTCGCATCGACGTGGCCCGCCGCGCCGCGGAACTCGCCGCGAGCCCCGACATCGATGTCTTGCTCGCCGCCAAACGAGAGCGAAGAGTAAGCGATGAGGCGCAAAAGTCGCTGGCCGCCTATCGCGCCGAGGAACTGGCGCACATGCGGCGCAATTTCTACGGCTTCGATCCCAGCTACCACGTCGCGCGCCACCATTTCGTGCGCAAGTCGCCGGCCTCGTGGACGCCGCGCCACCTGGCGCGCCATCGCGACCTGAACTGGAAGATTCCGGCGTGAAACCCCGCGCTCCCCTGACGGTTCTAGTGGTCGACGACGAACCGCGCTCGCTGGAGACCCTGCGCCGCACGCTGGAAGAAGACTTCACGGTGTTCACCGCGCAGTCGGCCGAGGAGGGCGAGACGATCATGGCGCGCGAGTTCGTGCATATCGTGCTGTCCGACCAGCGCATGCCGGGCACCCAGGGCGTCGAATTCCTGCGTCGCGTGCGCGACCAGTGGCCCGACACCGTGCGCCTGATCCTTTCCGGCTACACCGATGCCGAGGACATCATCGCCGGCATCAACCAGGCCGGCATCTGGCAATACCTGCTCAAGCCCTGGCACCCGGAACAGCTCGTGCTGACGCTGAAGGGCGCCGCCGACCTGTGGCGCTTGCAGCAGGAGAACCAGCGCCTGTTGCTGGACCTACGCGACAGCCCGGAACAGATGGTGCAGCGGGTCGCCAGCCGGCGCGGCAGGCTCATGGCGCGCTCGGGCTTCGACCGGCTCAGCCGCGCCGCCGACAGCCCGCTCAACGCCGTCTGCGCCCTGGCGCAGAAGATCGCCGGGCACGAGCTGTCGGTGCTGGTCACCGGCGAATCGGGCACCGGCAAGGAACTGCTGGCGCGCGCGATCCACTTTTCCAGCGAGCGCGCCCAGCGCGCCTTCGTCGTCGAGAACTGCGGCGCCTTGCCCGATACCCTGCTCGAAGCGGAACTCTTCGGCCACAAGAAGGGCGCCTTCACCGGGGCCCACGAGGACCGCATCGGCCTGTTCCAGCAGGCCGACGGCGGCACGCTGTTCCTCGACGAGATCGGCGACACCTCGCCCGCCTTCCAGGTCAAGCTGCTGCGCGCCCTGCAGGAAGGCGAGATCCGGCCGGTAGGCAGCGCGCGCTCGGTGCCGGTGGATGTGAGGATCATCGCCGCGACCAACCGCGACCTCGAGGCCGACGTCGCCAGCGGCCGCTTCCGCCGCGACCTCTACTACCGCATCGCCGGCATCGGCCTGCACATGCCGCCGCTGCGCGAGCGGCCGCAGGACATCCCGCTGATCGTCGGCGCGCTGTTCAAGGAGTCGGCGCCGGCGGGACGGCGATTTTCGGACGCAGCATTGAAGGCCCTGTGCGCCCATGACTGGCCGGGCAACGTGCGCGAGCTGCAGAACGAGGTGATGCGCGCGCTGGCGCTGGCCGACTCGGATCCGGTCGAGGCCGATGCCTTCTCGCCTGCGCTGCGGCGTGCGCCCTGGCGCCGCCATGCGGAACTGCCGGACTTCGACCCGGCCGGCGCCAGCCTGAAGGAACTGGTGGACCATTTCGAGGGACAGGTGCTCACCGCCACCATGCGCCGCCACAAGGGCAACAAGACTCGCGTCGCCGAGGAACTCGGGCTGACGCGGGTCGGCCTGCGCATGAAGCTGGCGCGTCTCGGCCTCGCCGGCGGTGAGGCATGAACCTGCTCTGGCTGCAGTCCGGCGGTTGCGGCGGCTGCACCCTGTCGTGGCTGGGTAGCGAACATGGCTCCCTGTTCCGCGAACTGGCCGCCGAGGGCATCGAGCTGCTCTGGCATCCGAGCCTGTCCGAGAGCGGCGTCGACGAGGCGCGTGATCTGATCGCGCGGTGCGCCGACGGCCGTACCCGGGTCGATGTCCTCTGCATCGAGGGTTCGCTGCTGCGCGGGCCGCTGGGCAGCGGCGGCTTCCACCGCTTCGGCGGCGGCGCGCAGCCGATGATCGACTGGGTGCGGCAGATCGCCGCGCGGGCGCAGCATGTCGTCGCCATCGGCAGTTGTTCGGCCTGGGGCGGCATCACGGCGGCGGGCGTGAACCCCACCGATGCCTGCGGCCTGCAGTACGACGGCGAGGCCGCGGGCGGCCTGCTCGGGCCGGGATTCCGCGACGCCGCCGGACTGCCGGTGATCAACGTCGCCGGCTGTCCGCCGCATCCCGACTGGATCACCGAAACCCTGGCGATGCTGGCCCATGGCCGCCTCGGCGCGGCGCAACTCGACGACCTGGGGCGGCCGCGCTTTTATGCCGACCAGCTGGTGCACCACGGCTGCCCGCGCAACGAGTACTACGAGTTCAAGGCCAGCGCCTCGCGGCATTCGGAGCAGGGCTGTCTGATGGAGCAGCTCGGCTGCAAGGGGACCCAGGCCCATGCCGACTGCAACCAGCGCCTGTGGAACGGCGAGGGCTCCTGCCTGCGCGGCGGCTACGCCTGCATCCGCTGCACCGAGCCCGGCTTCGAGGAGCCCGGCCACGCCTTCGAGACCACGCCGAAGGTGGCCGGCATCCCGCTCGGCCTGCCCGCCGACATGCCCAAGGCCTGGTTCATCGCGCTGGCGGCCCTGTCCAAGTCGGCGACGCCGCAGCGGGTGCGCGAAAACGCGCATTCCGACCACCTCCTGCGCGCTCCCACGGTAAAGCGGACGAAAAGATGAGCACGCGGCGCGTCGTCGGTCCCTTCAACCGCGTCGAAGGCGATCTCGAAATCACGCTCGACATCGACGACGGACGGGTGGCCGCGGCCTACGTGAACTCGCCGCTGTATCGCGGCTTCGAGCAGATCCTGCAAGGCAAGCTGCCGGCCGATGCGCTGGTGCTGGTGCCGCGCATCTGCGGCATCTGCTCGGTCGCCCAGTCGGCGGCCGCCGCCCTGGCACTGGCCGATGCCGCGGGCGCCACGCCGCCGCCCAATGGCCGCCTGGCGGCCAACCTGACCCTGGCGGTGGAGAACCTGGCGGACCACCTGACGCACTTCTACCTGTTCTTCATGCCCGACTTCGCGCGCGAGGAATACAAAAGTCGGCGCTGGTACCACGGCGCGGCGCAGCGCTTTCGCGCCACCGCGGGCAGCGCGCCCAACGAGGTATTGCCGGCACGCGCGCGCTTCATGCAGATGATGGGCCTGCTCGCCGGCAAATGGCCGCACACGCTGGCAGTGCAGCCGGGCGGCTCGACGCGGCCGCTGCAAAGCTCGGAGCTGTTCCGCCTGCAGCGCAGCCTGCGCGAATTCCGCGGTTTCCTCGAACGGGTGACCTTCGGCGCCAGGCTCGAAGATGTCGCCGCCATCGCCAGCCGCCAACAACTCGATGCCTGGCGCGCACAGGCGGGCGGCGGCGACCTGCGCACCTTTCTCGACATCGCCGCGGACCTCGACCTCTGGCAGGTCGGGCGCGGCAGCGATCGCTTCATGAGCTACGGCTGCTATCAGGAGCAGGACCGGCGCCTGTTTCCGGCGGGGCTGTGGCATGGGGGCGCGCTGCCGCTCGACATCGCCGGCATCAGCGAAGACACCAGCCATGCCTGGTACGCCGCGGCCGGGTTGCCGCAGCATCCGGCCGCGGGCAGCACGCTGCCGGTGGCGGCGAAGGAGGGCGCCTATTCCTGGTGCAAGGCGCCGCGCCTGGCCGGACAGGTGGTCGAAACCGGCGCCCTGGCGCGCCAGGTGGTGGCCGGCCATGCGCTGGCCCGCGACATGGTTGCCGGCAGCGGCGCCAGCGTCGCCGCGCGCGTGGTGGCGCGCCTGCTGGAACTGGCGCTGGTGCTGCCCGCCATGGAGCACTGGCTCGGCGAACTGGCGCCGGGCCAGCCCTGGTGCATCACGTCCCAGCTCGCGGACGAGACGGCCGGCGTCGGCCTCGTCGAAGCCGCGCGCGGCTCGCTCGGCCACTGGCTGACCGTGCGCCGCGGTCGCATCCACAACTACCAGATCATCGCGCCGACCACCTGGAACTTCTCGCCGCGCGATGGCGCGGGTACGCCGGGCGCGCTGGAACAGGCGCTGGCGGGCCTGCCGGCCGACGCCGCGGCGCCGCTGCCGGCGATCATCCACCACGTCGTGCGCAGTTTCGACCCCTGCATGGTGTGTACGGTGCACTGAGGCCATCGGCGCGCGGGTGGAAAATCGACCAGCGAAGTGAATCCCGTCACGCCAAAAAGGTCATGTTCGCCGCGCCGGTTTGTGCCGGACCCGGGTGGATTCGGGTTAAGCTTCGCACCTGCGGCAAGGGCGCCGAAAAGCGGCTGGCATGGCGGCTCCGCAGCTTGATGTTTTTTCGTTTAGACGTGAAAATAGTGCCACTTTTCTGAAAGCCGCGTATCCGCATGGAACTCCTAGAAGTACCTGTCGAAAAACTGGCCTTCGGCATGTTCATTTCCAAGCTGGACAGGCCATGGACGGAAACGCCGTTTGCCTTTCAGGGCTTCGTGCTGCAAAAGGACAAGCAGCTCGAGGTCCTGCGGAAATACTGCAAGCATGTCTTCGTGGACCCCGAGAAGGCCGTGGTGCAGGACGTCGCCAAGGTCACCGCCGAAGACATCGCGAAAGTTCGCGGCACCACGGTGTACCGGGATGCGGCAAGCGTCGAGCACGAATTGCCGGTGGCGCAGAAGGCCTTCAGCAATACGTCCGTCGTTCTCGGCGAGATCTCGCGCGTGGTGGAAACCGGGAACACCATCGACAGTTCGCGCTCGCACGAGGCCGTGGCGCAGATCACCGCCAGCGTCGTGCGCAATCCGGATGCGATGGCGCTGCTGATCAAGCTGCAGGAAAAGAGCGGTACGACCCTGAGCCGGGCCGCTGAAGTTTCGGTGATGATGACCATCTTCGGCCGCTTCCTGCAGCTGCCGCCGGACCGGCTTGAGATCCTCGGCATGCTGGGACTGCTGCAGGACGTCGGCAAGCTCAAGCTGCCGCCCGAACTTGCCGCGCGCGGGCCGAGCGATGATGCGGAAATGGAGATCTACAAGACGCACGTGATCAATTCGGTGCGCATCCTCAGCGATACGCCGGGCCTGCCGCCGGAACTGCCCGGGCTTGCATCGCTGCACCACGAGCGTTACGACGGTGCCGGTTATCCGCGCGGCCTCAAGGGGGATGCCATTGCATTTCCCGGACTGATCGCCGCGATCGTCGATACCTTCGACACGCTGACCGCGCCGAAGCCGCTTGGCCAGGGCCTTTCGCCGGCCAACGCGCTGAGCACGATCTACAAGGAGCGCGGCCGGCAGTTCCACCCGGCCCTGGTCGAGCAGTTCATCCAGTGCGTCGGCGTCTTCCCGGTCGGCTGCGTGGTCGAGCTGAACAGCGGCGAGGTTGCCGTCGTGATCGCCCAGAACATGGTGCGGCGCATGCAGCCGCGCATCATGGTCGTCAAGGACATGAACGGCAACCCGTTGCGACCCTACAAGATGCTTGACCTGATGAAGGAACCCAAGGTCAGGCCCGACGAACCCTACCGTATCCAGCGCTCCCTGGAGTACGGTTCCGTCGAAATCGACCCCAGAGAGTTGTTCCTGTGAGCGAGGCCGATCCGGTCTCGACGGCTGCGCCCGGCGGCGAAGCTGCGGCCGCCGTGCCTTTCATCGATGCGCTGCGGGCGCGGGTCGCGGAACGCCGGGCCGACGGCGGACATCTTGCCGTGCTGCTCATCGAATGCGGCGTGGTCGGCCGCATCGACGCGGTGTGGGGCTACCAGGTGGGCGATTCGGTGCGCGCGCGCGTCGCGGGATTGTTGCGTGCCGACGTGCTGCGTCCGGACGATCTGCTCGGCGAGCTGGGCCGGGACGATTTTGCCTGCGTCCTCTCCATCGTCGATGGTCCCGCCGTGGCGATGCTGGCGGCGACCAAGTCGCTGCGGGCGCTGAATACCCCGTTCTGGATCGGCGAGGACGAAATCTATGCCAGTCCCGCGATCGGAATCGCCATGTTTCCGGAGCATGGGGAGGAGGCGGAAACCCTACTGCAGCGCGCCAAGAGCGCCTGTGCCCTGGCCCGCGCCCTGGACGGCAGCATCGCCGACTACGGCGAGGACCGTGACCACCTTGCGGCATCCAGGCTTCTGTACGAAAACCGTTTGCGCAGCGCCGTCGCCGAAGATGCGATCAACCTGATTTTCCAGCCGCAATATGATTTGCGGCTGGGCCAGGTGATGGGGGCGGAAGGCCTGCTGCGCTGGCGCGATCCGGCGCTCGGCATGATTCCCGCGCTGGATGCGTTCGTCGCGGCGGAGTCGGCCGACGTGGTCATCCAGCTGGTCTCCTCGATACTGAACCGGGCGCTGCGCAACATCTCCGAGTTCCGCTACAGTGCCGGGCTGGATCTGCGGGTCGGCGTCAAGTTGCCGGCGCGCGTGTTGCGGCACCCCGAACTCATCGAAGTCGTCGAGCGCGCACTCGGCACCTGGAGCAGGCGGCCGGGTACGCTGATCCTCGAGATCGGCGAGACCTCGGTACTCGGTGCGGAGCCGGCGACGCGGACGACTCTCGGCCGCCTGAAGGAACTCGGCGTGAAGCTGTCGATCGACGATCCGGGCATGGCATTTTCATCGCTGTTCTGGCTGGCGACCCTGCCATTCCAGGAAATCAAGATCGATGTTGCGGCGGGAAGCGACATCGCCGCCGGGTTGAAGTCGGAGCGCATCCTGCAGTCGATCATCGAACTTGCCCATCACCTGAGGCTTGCCGTGGTCGCTGTCGGCGTCGCCGACGATGCGGCGGCGGCCCGGCTCAAGGAACTGCGCTGCGACTTCATGCAGGCGGACTACAAGGGCCCGGCGCTCGCTCCGGCTGACTTCGTTGCGCGTTTCGGGGTCAAGGAAGACTGAAGCCCGGCGCGATGCGTGGCCATGGGCCGGCTGACCCGGCGTGGGGTACAGTGCGGTGATGGACGACGAATCCTTATCAGGGTCGGGCATTGCGGCGGGCGCCAAGCCGGAGGAGCCGCGTTCGGCACTCACGGTCGAGATGCTTGCCGCGGCCGCGGGGGCTTCGGCAGAGGACGGCATCTGGCTCGACGTGATCCGCAAGATGGACGAGGTCTATAACGACCTGCTGCAGTACGAAGTCGCGCTGGAGGAAAAGAACGCGACGCTGGAGGACACCCAGCAGTTCATTTCCTCGGTGCTGACCTCGATGTCGGACCTGTTGATCGTCTGCAGCCGTGCCGGCGTGATCGAGAGCGTGAATGCCGCGCTGGCCTCGCTGCTGGGCGTCGACGCCGACTCGCTGCACGGACGTCCGGTGTTCGACCTGTTCGCCGACGACGAGTCGCGCCAGCGTGCCGGACGACTCTTCGCCGACCTGGGCGGGCAGGCGGTGGAAGATGTCGAGATGCAGCTGAAGGCCGCCAACGGCAGCGCCATCCCGGTATCGCTCAACTGCACGCCGCGCTACAACGGCGTCGGCAAGATGCTCGGCCTGGTCATCACCGGCCGTCCCGTGGGCGAACTGCGCCGCGCCTACCAGGCGCTGCGGCGCGCCCACGAGGACCTCAAGACCACCCAGCAGCAGCTGATCCATTCCGAAAAAATGGCTTCGCTGGGCCGCCTCGTTGCCGGCGTCGCGCACGAACTCAACAATCCGATCAGCTTCGTCTACGGCAACACGCTGGCCATGAAACGCTATGCCGAACGGCTGGAACGCTATCTCGCCGCGATTCACGGCGACATGCCGCGCCAGGAGCGCGAAGCCCTGCGCGGCGAATTGCGCATCGACCGCCTGCTCGACGATCTGCCCTCGCTGATCGACGGTACGGTCGAAGGCGCCGAGCGCACGCGCGACATCGTCGATGCCCTCAAGCGCTTCTCGGCCCCCGATCGCGACGAGCGGCGCCCCTTCGACCTGGTCGAGGTCATCGAACGCGCGGTGCAGTGGGTGGGCAAGGCCACGGCAAACCAGTTCGAGGTCAAACTGAACCTGCCACCCGCGCTCGACGTTCTCGGTTCGCCGGGGCAGGTGCAGCAGGTGGTCATGAACCTGGTGCAGAATGCCGCCGATGCCACGGAAAACGCCCGCGAGCGGCGGCTGGAAATCACCGGGCGCAGCGAAGACGGGCAGGCGCTGATCGAGTTTCGCGACAGCGGCCCGGGGATCCCGGCCGCCAACCTCGACAAGCTTTTCGACCCCTTCTTCACCACCAAACCGGTCGGGCGCGGTACCGGGCTCGGCCTGGCGATCAGCTACGGCATCGTCGAGCGCCATGGCGGCAAGCTTGCGGCGGACAACCATCCCAGGGGCGGTGCGCTGTTCACCCTGCGTTTGCCGCTGGCATGAGTGGGGCC
>Ga0268298_10005556_pt1 | contig 11760 bp, 7 predicted proteins | sample WWTPWeurt_MetaG_FD_194462 | JGI IMG/M metagenome (GOLD analysis project Ga0268298, IMG submission 194462) | Activated sludge microbial communities from WWTP in Nijmegen, Gelderland, Netherland - WWTP Weurt | ecosystem: Engineered > WWTP > Aerobic digester > Activated sludge | place: Netherlands...
TCTCCTGCAGGATCGTGAAACTGCTGCCGGTCCAGCAGGGAGCGCATCCGAAGGTCCGCGCCGTTGCCGCGCACCGTTTCGAACTTCACCTCGTAACCGAGAGGCATCGGGCCGTCACCGGCAATGATGGGATTCAAATGGTTCAATCGTCCTGGGCGGCATCCAGCCCGGGAAACAACACCTCGGTGAACCCGAATCGGGTGAAATCGCGCATGCGCATCGGGTAGAGCGTGCCCGCCAGATGGTCGCACTCGTGTTGCACCACCCGGGCATGAAAGCCATCGACGGTGCGGTCGATCGGGTCGCCATACGGGTCAAAGCCGGTGTAGCGGACGCGCGACCACCGCGGCACCACGCCACGCAGGCCGGGCACCGACAGGCAGCCCTCCCAGCCTTCCTCCTCGTCGTCGCCCACTGGCGTGATGACCGGATTGCACAACACCGTGCGCGGCACCAGCGGGGCGTCGGGGTAGCGGGGGTTGGGCGCATCGGTGCCGAAAACCACCAGCTGCAGGTCCACGCCGATCTGCGGCGCCGCCAGGCCGGCGCCATTGACCGCCGCCATGGTCTCAAGCAGGTCGCGCACCAGCTGGTGCAGTTCGTCCGAGTCGAATGCGGTGACCGGCTGGGCGACCCGCAGCAGGCGCGCATCCCCCATCCTCAGAATTTCACGCGCGGTCATCGGTCTTCTCCGGGTTCGGCGGGTCATCAACTCCCGCGCCGTCAAGCAGCGCGAGCAGGCCAGCCTCGTCCAGCACCTTAACACCGAACTCGCGGGCTTTGTCCAGTTTGCTGCCGGCGTCGGCGCCGGCCACCACGTAGTGGGTCTTCCTGCTGACGGACCCTGCGACCTTGGCGCCCGCGGCCTCCAGCCGGTCCTTGGCCTGATCACGGGTCAGTATCGGCAGGGTCCCCGTCAGCACGACGGTCTTGCCAGCCAGCGGCTTCGGCGCCTGGGCGGTGCGCTCACCTTCGTCCCAGGTCATGCCGCAGGCGCGCAGTTGCTCCACCACCTCGCGGTTGTGCGGTTGGTCAAAGAACGTGCGAATGCTTTGCGCCACGATCGGGCCGATGTCCGGCACCTCGAGCAGTTGCTCCTGCGTGGCCGCCATGACGGCGTCGAGTCCACCGAAGTGACGAGCCAGCGCCTTGGCCGTCGCTTCTCCTACATGGCGGATACCCAGGCCGAACAGGAAGCGTGGCAGGGTCGTCTGCTTCGACTTCTCCAGCGCCTGAAGGATGTTTTGTCCCGACTTCTCGGCCATGCGATCCAGGCTGGCCAGTGCAGTCAGGCCCAGGCGATACAGGTCGGGCAGGGTGTTGATGACGCCGGTGTCCACCAACTGGTCGACCAGCTTGTCACCGAGCCCTTCCACCTCCACCGCGCGACGCTGGGCGAAATGCAGCATGGCCTGCTTGCGTTGCGCGCTGCAAAACAGGCCGCCCGTGCAGCGGGTGTCTGCCTCACCCGGTTCGCGCACCGCCGCGCTGCCACAAACCGGACAGCGGTCGGGCATCGTGAACATCTGCGCACCAGCCGGACGCTTGTTTGCCAGCACCCCCACCACCTCGGGGATCACGTCGCCGGCCCGGCGCACGATCACCGTGTCGCCCACCCGCACGTCCTTGCGCCGCGCCTCGTCTGCGTTGTGCAGCGTCGCATTCGTCACGGTGACGCCGCCGACAAAAACCGGCGCCAGCTTGGCCACCGGCGTCAGCTTGCCGGTGCGCCCCACCTGCACGTCGATATCGAGCACTGTGGTCAGTTGCTCCTGCGCCGGGTACTTGTGCGCAATGGCCCAACGCGGCTCGCGGGTCACAAAACCCATCTGGCGCTGCAAAGCCAAGCTGTCCACTTTGTAGACCACCCCATCGATGTCGAATGGCAGGCTGTCGCGCAGCGCCCCGATGCGCTCGTGATACGCTACCAATCCAGTAGCGCCTTGCGCCCTTTCGACGCTGGATACAACCGGAAAACCCCATGATTTCAGGGTTTGCAGCAGCTGGAAGTGGGTGTCGAACGCCGGTCCACCCAGCTCGGGCGGTGTGACCTCGCCCAGGCCATAGGCATAAAAGCTCAGAGGCCGCTGGGCGGCGATCGCCGGGTCAAGCTGGCGCACCGCACCCGCGGCCGCATTGCGCGGGTTGACGAAGGTTTTCTCGCCCTTCTCGCGTTGGCGCGCATTCAATGCCTCGAAATCGTCGCGGCGCATGTAGACCTCGCCTCGCACTTCCAGCACGGGTGGCACCGGAGGCACTGTCGCATCGCCAGGCGTCTCGATCCGCAGGGGGATCTGCCCGATGGTGCGCACATTCTGTGTGACATCCTCGCCCACCTCGCCGTCGCCGCGGGTGGCCGCCTGCACCAGCACACCCTGCTCGTAGCGCAGGTTCATCGCCAGTCCGTCAAACTTCAGCTCTGCGACGTACCCGACTGGGGGATCGGCATCGCCCAGTCCCAATTCCTTTCGCACCCGCGCGTCAAAAGCTTGCGCACCACTGGCGCCTGTGTCCGTCTCGGTCCGGATGCTGAGCATGGGCACAGCGTGGCGCACACTGGCAAAGGCATCCAGCACACGGCCGCCGACGCGCCGGGTGGGCGAATCGGCGGTCTGCAGTTCGGGGTGACTCGCCTCCAACGCCTGCAGCTCCTGAAACAGCCGGTCGTATTCGGCATCGGGAATCTCCGGATCGTCCAGCGTGTAGTAGCGATGGGCATGGTGGTGCAACTGCGCGCGCAAGGCCGCGGCCCGCGCGGCGGCAGCGTCCGGCCCGGGCTCGGCCGCCTCGAACAGATCAACGGTCACCATGAGCAAGCAGGTGTCGCCTGGAACGGGCAGACCAGGGTGCCATCACGAAAACAGCCGGCGCGCCTGCGGGGATCCGGCCGAGAGATCGCGTCCGTCCAGCGTGTCGTACAGCAGTTCCAGATCGGCGCCGATGGCGTCCAGCGATTCGGAACGGATGAGGTGGCCGTTGTCGTCGGTGATCACCCCATCCATGTCCGTGGCCAGTGCGCTGGCGGCCTCGCGCAGGCGCGCGAAGGGATGCTCGGCCCGCTGGACCTGCGGCACATCCAGGCTCAGGTGGATTTCGCGGATTGCCGACTGGTCGGGATCGTCGGAAAACGTGGCCTGCGGGTCGAAGGCCAGCCCCAGAATCGGCGGCAGACCCGGTTCGCTCGCCGGCAACACCATCCGTCCGGGAATGGCGCCCGCCACGAAACCCAGTCGTCCGGCCGCCTGGTGCAGATAGCCCGGGCTCCACGCCGCATTGCGGGCGCGCAGCGTGAACGCCAGATGCGCATCGTGCTCGCTGGCGAACTGGTCGAGCTCACGGGCCCGCGCGACCTCCTCGATCATGTCGGGGAATTCGGGCGCCCCATTGACGGCATCGGCGAAATCCTGCGCCTTCATGACGAACTCCGAATATTCGATCTCGTTGAGGTACCCGGTGCGGTTCGCCAGCTGCACGCCCGCCTGGAACGCCCGGTAGCGCTGGCCAGCCAGCGGCGTTTCCCAGACTCCGGTTCCGTCGTTCAGGCCTTCGATGGCAAACGGCTTGCTCCCGGCCCGCCGCGTGGGAGGCATGGCGGCCAGGGCCGCGTCGCCGGAAACCAGCCCTTCCAGTGCGATGGGCGCAATGACATCGATCAGGGCATCCAGACCCGGTTTGCGCTCGGGCTGCGGCAGCGGCAAACTGCCCAAGGGCCCGTCGAATCCGGGCTCCCTGCGCTCCTCCTCGACCGGAGCACCCGCCACTTCAGGCGCGCGTGTGTCGGGCTGCGGCTGCTTCGGCGCATTGCGGCGAGAAGTCCAGGCGCTGTGAGCCACCAGGGCGGCCAGCACCACGCCGCCAGCAACGGCCAGACTGATCTGGAGTGAGCTCATGGCTGTTTCACCGTTTCCTCAAAGGACTCATTCCAAGGCGGCCAGACCGACAGCCGACTCCATGTCCACGGCCACGATGCGCGAAACGCCCTGCTCCTGCATCGTCACGCCAATCAGCTGCTCGGCCATTTCCATGGCGATCTTGTTGTGGCTGATGAACAGGAACTGGGTTTCCCGGCTCATGCTGGTCACCAGCCGGGCGTAACGCTCGGTGTTGGCATCGTCCAGCGGCGCGTCGACCTCATCGAGCAGGCAGAACGGTGCCGGATTGAGCTGGAAGATCGCAAACACGAGCGCGATCGCGGTCAGGGCCTTTTCGCCGCCCGAGAGCAGGTGGATGGTCTGGTTCTTCTTGCCCGGCGGTTGCGCCAGCACCTGCACGCCGGAATCGAGGATCTCGTCGCCGGTCATCACGAGGCGCGCATTGCCCCCGCCGAACAGCTCGGGGAACATCCGGCCGAAGTGCTCGTTGACGACCTTGAAAGTACCGGCCAGCAACTCGCGCGTCTCGCCGTCGATCTTGCGGATCGCGTCCTCCAGCGTGTTCATGGCCTCGGTCAGGTCGGCGCTCTGCGCGTCCAGGAAGGACTTGCGCTCGCGCGCCGTGGTCAGCTCCTCCAGGGCAGCCAGGTTGACTGCGCCCAGCGCTGCGACCTCACGGTGCAGCCGGTCGATCTCGCCCTGCAGGCCCGCCAGCCGCACAGCGCCTTCGGCCACCGACCGTGCCACAGCCTCCAGGTCAGCCCCGGCGTCGGCGAGCAACTGGTTGTACTGCTCCAGCCCCAGACGGGCGGCCTGCTCCTTGAGCTGCAGGTCGGTGATGCGCTGGCGCATCGGATCGAGCTCGCGCTCCAGCTTCAGGCGGCGTTCGTCGCTGGCGCGCAACCGGGCGGTCAGGTCGTCGTAGGCGCTGCGTTGGGCGCCCAGCTGGGCCTCGCGCTCCAGCTTCAGCGCCAGTGCATCCTGCAAGCCCGCCTGCGCCGCCGCGTCGGTGAGGCGCGCGAGTTCCTCTTTCGCGCGCTGCTCGTCACTTTCCAGGCTGCCCGCCTGCTGCGCGGCGGTGTCAATGGCGCGGGCCAGTTCGGCCTGGCGCGCGGCCAGGCTGCGCTCGGCATAGGCCGCCTCCTGCGCTTGTCGTTCCAGGCTGCGCTGCTGTTCCCGGCAGGCCGCCAGCTTGCGTTCGGCCGCAATCACCTGTTCATCGAGCTGGGCGTGGCGCTCCTGGGTGTCCGCCAGCTGCATGTCGAGTTCTTCGAAGCGAGCCTCCGCGGTGACACGGCGCTCCTGCAGGGCTTCGAGCTGGGCCTCGACTTCAGCCAGGTCGGCGGCGATCTGCTCGCCGCGCGCGCGCGTCTGTTCCGCCAGCTGCGACAAGCGCAGCGTCTCCACCTGGAGCTCGTGGGCGCGCGAGCGGGCCTCGGAGGACTCGCGCCGGGCCGAAACCAGGCGCTGCGAGGCATCGGCATACGCCGCCTCGGCGCGCACCAGCGCGGCGCGGGACTCGTCCGTGATCAGGGCTTGCGCCCGTAGCTCACGCTCAAGATTTTCGATCTCCTGCGCCCTCGCCAGCAGGCCGGCCTGCTCACTGTCTGGCGCATAAAAGCTCACGCTGTGTCGCGTCACCGCATGGCCGCTGCGCACGAAGATGACCTCGCCGGGCTGCAGCCGCTCGCGCTCGGCCAGGGCTTCCTCCAGGCTCTGCGCTGCATGGCAGCCGTGCAACCAGTCCGACAGCAGCGCCTTCTGTCCCGCATCGTTGAGGCGCAGCAGGTCGGACAACCGCGCCAGGGCGGCCGGTTGCTCCGGTGCACCCGCCAGTGGCGGGCTGTAGAACGCCAGCTTGGCCGGCGGTCCATCGGCCGCAAAGGCGCGCACCATGTCCAGGCGCGAGACTTCGAGTGCGCCCAGGCGTTCGCGCAGCGCGGCTTCCAGGGCATTCTCCCAGCCGGGCTCGACGTGGATGCGGCTCCAAAGGCCTTGCAACGCGTCCAGCCCGTGTCTGGCCAGCCAGGGCTTGAGCTTGCCGTCGGTGCGCACTTTCTCCTGCAGCGCCTTGAGTGCCTCCAGGCGCGCCGACAGCGCGGCCTGCCGGCTGCTCTCGGCGTTGACCGCCTGCTGCCGTCCGCGCCGCTCGTCGTCAAGTTTGGGCACCTGGTCCTGCAGCTCATGCAGCCGCGCGTCCGCGGTCTCGGCGGCATCGTTCGCGGCGGCCAGCTGGCCTTGCAGGTTGAGCAGACGCTGCTCGTCCGGCGCGGCCAGTGCATTGCGATCCGCGCCGAGGCGCTCGCTGCGGGTGGTGAACTGGCGCCATTGCTCCTCAATGTTGCGCTGGTCGGCCGCCAGGACCTGGATCTGCTGCTGCACCTGGCTCACGCTGGAGCGCTGTTCGTTGGCGCGGCTCTGCGCCAGACGCAAGGATTCCTCCAGGTCCGGCAACACCTGCGCCTGATCCTCGACCTGTGCCGCCAGCATCACGGCCTTTTCCTGCGCCTGTGCCGCCTGCCCGGCCAGCGTTGTGGTTTCGACCTCGGCGTCCTGGCGGCGCGCGGCCCACTGCGCGGCCTGTTCCCTGAGCTGGGCCAGGCGGTGCTCGACGCGCTGGCGGCCTTCGACCACAAAGCGGATCTCGGCTTCCAGCCGCCCGACCTCGGCACTGGCCTCGTACAGCCTGCCCTGGGCCTGGTTCACCTGGTCGCCGGCCGCGTAGTGCGCCTGCCGAATGGTCTCCAGATCGGCCTCGATGTGCCGCAGGTCCGCCACACGTCCCTCAAGTTCATTGACCGCCTTGTCGGCCTCGGCCCGCACGCGCAATTGGTCCGCCTCGCTCTCGGCGCGGCGCAGGAACCACAACTGGTTCTGTTTCAGCGTGACGTCGGCCTGCAAGGCGTTGAAACGCTGAGCCACCGCGGCCTGCTTTTCGAGCTTGTCCAGATTGGCGTTGAGCTCGCGCAGGATGTCCTCGACCCGGGTCAGGTTCTCCCGCGTGTCCGACAGGCGGTTCTCGGTCTCGCGGCGGCGTTCCTTGTATTTGGAGACACCGGCGGCCTCTTCCAGGAACAGGCGCAACTCCTCCGGGCGCGACTCGATGATGCGGCTGATCGTGCCCTGGCCGATGATGGCGTAGGCGCGCGGACCGAGACCGGTGCCGAGGAACACATCCTGCACGTCACGGCGGCGCACCGGCTGGTTGTTGATGTAGTAGCTGCTGGTGCCGTCGCGGGTCAATACGCGCTTGACGGCGATCTCGCCGAACTGGCCCCATTGGCCACCGGCCCGGTGGTCGCTGTTGTCGAACACCAGTTCGACGCTGGAGCGGCTGGCCGGCTTGCGGCTGGTCGTGCCATTGAAAATCACGTCCTGCATGGACTCGCCACGCAACTCCGAAGCCTTGGATTCGCCCAGCACCCAGCGCACCGCATCCATGATGTTGGACTTGCCGCAGCCATTGGGCCCCACCACGCCAACCAGCTGGCCGGGCAGCAGGAAGTTGGTGGGCTCGGCAAACGACTTGAACCCGGATAACTTGATCGAATTGAGACGCACCGTGACTTGCCCACCGTTCAGCAGCTATTGGCCAAGCTGTTGAATTCAAAAGAAATACGGCTGCAAAGACGGCAGCCGGACATGGCCAATGATACCGTGCGCAAGCCAAAACCGGCGCCCGCCCCTGATTGCTCCCGTATTGATAGCATATGATGACCATCTCACGCTGGGAAAGGCCTTGAAACATCATGAAACCAGGCGCCGGGGCACCCAGGCGGCGCGCGCGGGCGCAAGGACCGATAATCGACGCCACATGAACCCTCTCCTGTCGCGCCTGCAGCCCTACCCCTTCGAGCGGCTGCGCCAGCTTTTCGCCACGGTCACGCCCAGCCCCGACTACCCGGCGATCAGCCTGGGGATTGGAGAGCCCCGGCACGCCACGCCCGAATTCATCAAGAGCGCCCTCACCGCGGCCTTGGGCACGGGACTGGCGTCCTACCCCGCCACGGCCGGCGAGCCGACCCTTCGCGAAGCCTGCGCGGCCTGGATGCAGAGGCGCTACGGTCTGGAGCTGAACCCGGCGACTCAGGTTCTGCCGGTCAACGGCTCGCGCGAGGCGCTGTTCGCGCTGGCCCAAACCGTGATCGACCCTACCCGAGCCGGCGCCACCGTGGTGCACCCCAATCCGTTCTACCAGATCTACGAGGGCGCAGCATTCCTTGCGGGCGCGCAACCGTACTACGCGCCCAGTGACCCATCGCGCAATTTCGCAGTGGACTGGGACAGCGTGCCCGACGACGTCTGGGCCCGCACGCAGTTGCTGTACGTGTGCTCGCCGGGCAACCCGACAGGCGCGGTCATGCCGCTAGCCGAATGGCAGAAGCTCTTCGAACTCAGCGATCGCCATGGGTTCGTGATCGCCTCCGACGAGTGCTACAGCGAGATCTATTTCCGCGACGAGCCTCCACTGGGCGGTCTGGAAGCGGCCATGAAGCTGGGCCGCACCGAATTCCGCAACCTGATCGCCCTCACCAGCCTGTCCAAGCGCAGCAATGTGCCGGGCCTGCGCAGTGGCTTCGTGGCCGGAGATGCGGCGCTCATCAAGCCCTTTCTGCTCTACCGCACCTACCACGGCAGCGCCATGAGCCCCGTGGTGCAGGCCGCCAGCATTGCGGCCTGGAACGACGAGGCCCATGTCGTGGAGAACCGCCGGATGTACCGCGAAAAGTTCGCTGCCGTCACGCCCCTGCTGTCGGCGGTCATGGACGTGGCCCTGCCCGATGCGAGCTTTTACCTCTGGGCCGGCGTGCCTGCCGCCTGGCAGGGCAACGACACCGCCTTCGCGCGGGAATTGCTGGCTCAATACAATGTCACCGTGCTGCCGGGCAGCTACCTCGCGCGCGAAGCCGCCGGGCACAATCCTGGCCAGGGCCGCATCCGCATGGCACTGGTCGCAGAGACCGCGGAGTGCCTGGAGGCCGCCCGGCGCATCGTTCAATTCATCCTATCCCGCGGCTGAGAGGCCCGATTTTTCGTCATGACCCAACAACTCCAGTCCCTCATCGATGCCGCGTGGGAGAACCGCACCAACCTGTCGCCGAAATCCGCGCCGACTGAAGTGACGCAGGCCGTCGATGAGGTCATTGCCGGCCTCAACAGCGGCGCCCTGCGCGTCGCCACCCGCCAGGGCGTCGGCCAGTGGACCGTACACCAGTGGATCAAGAAGGCCGTGCTGCTGTCGTTCCGCCTCAAGGACAACGAGCTCGTGCGCGCCGGCGACCTGGGCTTCTACGACAAGGTGCCCACCCGCTTTGCCCAGATGACAGCCGACGAGATGGCCGCCTCCGGCGTGCGCGTGGTGCCCCCAGCCGTGGCCCGGCGTGGCAGCTTCATCGCCAAGGGCGCGATTCTGATGCCCTCCTACGTGAACATCGGCGCCTACGTCGACGAAGGCACGATGGTGGACACCTGGGCAGCCGTCGGCTCCTGCGCCCAGATCGGCAAGAACGTGCACCTGTCCGGTGGCGTGGGCATCGGCGGCGTGCTGGAGCCGATGCAGGCCAACCCGACCATCATCGAAGACAACTGTTTCATCGGCGCCCGCTCGGAAATCGTCGAAGGCGTCATCGTCGAAGAGAACTCGGTGATCTCGATGGGTGTCTACATCGGTCAGAGCACCCGCATCTACGACCGCGCCACCGGCGAGGTCAGCTACGGCCGCATCCCGGCCGGCTCGGTGGTGGTGGCTGGCAACCTGCCCAGCGCGGACGGCAAATACAGTCTGTACTGCGCGGTCATCGTCAAGCGCGTGGACGCCCAGACCCGTGCCAAAACCAGCCTGAACGACCTGCTGCGGGATTGACATGGCCCCCACGCTTGTCGCTTCGCGTACAGCGCTGCCCCCCGAGGGGGCTCGCCTTGCTTGGGGCGGCCCGGCGCGGCGGCGGGCCGCTGCCTGCTTTCAGGCCGTTAAATCAAGGAGCTGATCATGAGCATGATGGACCGGATACTGCGCCTCATGGCCGAGCGCAAGGCGTCGGACGTCTACCTGTCGGCCCACGCGCCCGCGATCATCAAGATCAACGGCCAGTACATTCCCATGAACAGCCAGATCCTGCCGGTCGAGGCCACGGTCAACCTGCTGGCCGAAGTGGTGCCGCCGAACCGGATCGAAGAACTCAAGGAGACCGGCGAGCTCAACATGGCCATCCCGCTGGCCGACGTGGGCAATTTCCGGCTGAGCGCGATGCGCCAGCGCGGCACCTACGCGGCGGTGATCCGCTACATCTCATCGGAAATCCCGTCGCTGCCCACGCTGAATCTGCCCAACGTCCTGGCCGACCTGGTCATGGAAAAGCGCGGGCTGATCCTGATGGTTGGCGCCACCGGCGCGGGCAAGTCCACCACGCTTGCCTCCATGCTGGATCACCGCAACGAGAATGTGATGGGCCACATCCTGACCATTGAGGATCCGGTGGAATTCGTGTTTCGCAACCGCAAGTCGGTGGTCAACCAGCGCGAGGTGGGCAGCGACACCGAGACGCTCGCGATCGGCCTGAAGAATGCGCTGCGCCAGGCGCCGGACGTGATCATGATCGGCGAAATCCGCGACCGGGAGACCATGTCCGCCGCGATTGCCTACGCGCAATCGGGGCACCTGTGCCTGTCAACCCTGCACGCCAACAACAGTTACCAGGCGCTGAACCGGATTCTCAGCTTCTACCCGGCCGAGGTGCGCCCGACCCTGCTCGGCGACCTGGGCTCGGCGCTGAAAGCCATCGTGTCCCAGCGCCTGCTGCGCACCGTCCACAACACGCGGGTACCCGCCGTCGAGGTGATGCTGAACACCCGGTTGACGGCTGAGCTGATCGAACAGGGCAATTTCTCCGGGGTCAAGGAGGCCATGAACAACTCCCTGGCGGAAGGCTCCCAGACCTTCGAACAGGACATCGCCCGTCTCATCGTGGAAGGCCAGATCGATCGCAAGGAAGGCCTCGCCTACGCCGACTCGCCGACCAACCTGATGTGGCGGCTGCAGAACGACTTTGCCCGCCAGACAGCCCCTGAACAGCAGGCCGAGAGTCCGTCGAACGAGGCGTCCTTCACCGAGATCACGCTCGACGTCCATCACACCGCGTCCGACAAGGCGCCGGCCTGAGCCCGCCCCAACCCGCCTGCAACGTCTGCCGACATGTCCGCCACCCTGCGCCTCGCCGAACAACTGATCTCGCTGCCGTCCGTCACTCCGTTTGATGCGGGTTGCATCGAACTCATCGTGGCCCGTCTGCAGCCGCTCGGATTCGCCTGCGAGGTGATCGAAAGCGGTCCACAGGACTTTCGCGTCCGGAATTTGTGGGCCAAACGGCATCAGCCCAGCGTCAGATGGTCATCCCGCGCTACCAGGACCATAGCGTTTGCCGGTCATACCGATGTCGTCCCGACCGGACCGCTGACCCAGTGGCACAGTGACCCGTTCACCCCCACGCACCGCGAGGGGCGGCTTTTCGGGCGCGGCGCCAGCGACATGAAGACCTCGCTGGCCGCGATGGTGGTGGCCACCGAGGAATTCCTCGCCGCGCAACCCGAGACCCCGCTGAACATCGCCTTCCTGCTCACCAGCGATGAAGAAGGACCCGCGGTGGATGGCACCGTGGTGGTCTGCGAAGCCTTGCGCCAGCGCGGCGAGGTGCCCGATTTCTGCATCGTCGGCGAGCCCACGTCCGTGCAGCGCACCGGCGACATGATCAAGAACGGGCGCCGCGGCACCATGAGCGGCAAGCTCACGGTCAAGGGTGTTCAGGGCCACATCGCCTACCCGCACCTCGCCCGCAATCCGATCCATCTGCTTGCCCCGGCACTGGCGGAGCTGGTTGCCGTCGAATGGGAC
>Ga0268298_10005558_pt1 | contig 11759 bp, 9 predicted proteins | sample WWTPWeurt_MetaG_FD_194462 | JGI IMG/M metagenome (GOLD analysis project Ga0268298, IMG submission 194462) | Activated sludge microbial communities from WWTP in Nijmegen, Gelderland, Netherland - WWTP Weurt | ecosystem: Engineered > WWTP > Aerobic digester > Activated sludge | place: Netherlands...
GCCCGGCATCTGCCAGGCTTCGGCGGTCCAGCGCGTTTCAAACTGCGGCAGGGGCCCTTGCGCGAGGCAGGGCAGCGCCGCCAGCAGCAGCAGGGCAGCGGGCGCTCGCGGAGTCCGATCCATCCGTTGACTATACCCAGCGGGCTCCGTGGGCAGGCGCTCGGCGGGTCCTACCGGAACCGCGCCTCCGACTGCGCCAGGGCAAGGGCGAAGGTGGCCAGGACCGCAGCGTTGTGGGCCAGGTCATCCTTCTCGACCTTGTCGAAGGTGTCGGCATGGGTGTGGTGGATGTCGAAGTAGCGCGTGGCCGCATGGCTCACGCCGATGCCCGGCACGCCTTCGGCCACCATGGGGCTCACGTCCGCGCCCGAGCCCCCGAGCCGCAGGTCCACGGGGCCGAAGGGCGCCAGGGCCCGCTCGAAGGACTTCAGGGTGGCCAGGGCCGCCGCCTTGGCTTCCGGCGTGGCCTTCCTCAGCTCGAGGCTGAAGGCTTTGATGCGCTCGCTGCCGGAATCCGTCTCCACCGCAGCGACGATGTCCTTGAGCTCAGCCCGGTGGGCGTCGCGGTAGGCCTTGCCGCCCCGCAGGCCGTTCTCCTCGTTGGTCCAGAGCACCACCCGGATCGTGCGTCGCGGCTTGAGACCCAGGCGTTGGATGAGCCGCGCGGCCTCCATGGCGATGACGGTGCCGGCGCCGTCGTCCTGGGCGCCCTGGCCCACGTCCCAGCTGTCCAGGTGGCCGCTGAGGATGACGACCTCGTCGGGCTTCTCCGTGCCGGGGATCTCGGCCACCACGTTGGCGGACAGCGCGTCCGGCAGGGTCTTCGCGCCCATCACGAGCCGCATCTGGATGCGCTCCCCGCGCTGCTGCATGCGCCGCATCTGGGTGGAGGCCTCGAGGGTGACCGCCGCCGTGGGGATCTTCGGGAAGGCGGGATCGTAGTCCATGGCGCCGGTGTGGGGCGTGTCCAGGCTCACGGGGCCCACGGAGCGCACCAGGGCGCCCACGGCGCCGTACTTCGCGGCCCTGGCGGCGCCGTCGTGCCGGTAGACCACCGTGTGGCCGTAGCCCTTGAAGGGCACGTCGAAGAGGACGATCTTCCCCTTCACCGCCTCGCCGAGCTGGTCGAGCTCGTCGAAGGAGCCCACCACCGCCACGTCCGCCGTGAGGCCACCCTCGGGCGTGCCCACGCTGCCCCCGAGGCCCAGGATGTTCAGCCGGGTCGGGGTCGGCAGGAGCAGCTCGGCGGACTCGTGCCCACGCACCCAGTGAGGCACCATCACAGGTTCGGCCCGGACGTTGACGAGGCCCGCGGCCTTCAGGCGGCTCTGGGCCCAGGCGATGGCCTGGTCCAGCTGGGGCGATCCCGAGAGCCGGGGGCCGATGCGGTCACAGAGCCAGGCCAGGTCCTCGTAGGCCCCGTGGGTTCGGAAAGCCTCGGCCCGCAGGCGCTCGGCCACTGGACGCGGGTCTGCGGGCGGAGCCTGCGCTCCCAGTTGCACGGCGATCAGGCAGGGGAGGAGGCGACGGAAAGGATTCATACCTCATCTTAATTGGTAGGCTCCCGGGGTCACGGTTTTTTTGCCAGTGCCTCGATCTGGGCCCGCACCGCCTTCATCAGCGCGTTGGGGATCGGGACGCTGAGGTTGTACTGCTGGATCAGCCAGCGGTCCCCCTCTCGGCTGAGGACTCCCGAGCCGCGGGCCGGGCCCAGGTTCGGGGTGTCCAGGTCCTCGTCGAACCAGGCGGTGCGGCCATCCTTGGACAGCGTGATCGCCCGCCGGGTGGCCTTGAAGCTCCAGGCCTTGCCGCGCTGGAAGATGGGATGGGCCCAGACCTGGAAGGCGGCCTTGGGCCAGCGCTCACCGGGATCGGTGCCGAGGAAGACCGACCCCTCGGCCAGGTGGCCGAAGTAGCGGCCCTCATCGGCCTGAGCAGCGGCCAGGTGCCAGTCATCGAGCACCGCGGCGACCGCCTTTTCGGTGGGGGGCTGGGCGCAGAGGTTGAGGGTGGCGCAGAGCAGCAGGGCGGGGCGCATGGGGACTCCAATCAGGGAGCGTCAGGGCCGGTCGAGGTTCACCCGGATTCGCATCCGGCCGCTGGCGTCCGTCTCCAGCACCTCCCAGGACAGGGGGCCGCTGCGGCCCTTCGGCTGCTCGCCGGGACCGAGGTTGAAGGCGGCGTCATCGAGTTCCCAGAGGCCGATGGGGAGTCTCGGCGCGGGGGGTTCCGGGCTGCCCGGGTGGGCGTCCACCACCCGCACCGGGCCCCGGGGATCCCCGTAGGACAGCAGGCCCGGGTCGACGAGGGCCACCACCAGGCCCTGGTGGCCCGGGCCGAAGCGGCCGCCGATGCGGCCCTGCTCGAAGCCCCAGGGGCGGCGCACCTCCAGGCTGAAGAAGCGCCCCTTCCTGCGGGGATCGGCGAGGGTGATCCACTGGGGATCGCTTCCCGGGGCGCGGGAGACCGGTGCGAGCCAGCCCTCCCAGTGGTGGTCCCTCACCGCGAGGCGGTGCACCGAGGACCGGAAACAGCCCTGGTACCACAGCTCGGAACGCACCCAGGCCAGGGGATGGGAGGGGCTGTAGCCCATGTCCGCCACCCAGGGACCCGCGTCGGGGTGCTGGCGGTCCCAGCCCCGGTACTGGCCGCCGTCCATGAGATCCCAGATGCCGGCGGTGGGGGCCTTGCCATCCTCAAGGTAGAGGTCGTCCACGCGGTGCTCGCCCATGCTGTGGAAGGCCTCGTGGACGATGTTGCCCAGGGGCACCTCCTCGGTCATGAAGAGCAGGGGCCAGCGCTCGTCGCGGTTCCAGGGCAGGGGCATCAGCAGGCTGACGGCCTTGATGTGGTCGGGGTTGCCGGTCACGGACTGCGGGTGGCCGGGCGCGATGATCCAGAGGAAATCCGGCTTGCCGTCCGGTTGCGGGGCGCCGGTGCGGTTGTCCACCTGGTCGCAGTCGCCCAGGGCTTCGCCACGCAGCCGCTCGAGCACCCAGCGGGCCATGTCCTGGACGTGGCCGTCGCGCCGCGGCGCCGGATGCTCATCGCTGCGCAGCTTGAGGAGGCGCCCCTCGACCAGCGAGAGGGCGCCTCTGCTCACGTCGTAGAGGTAGTTCGCGGCGCTGGCCACGCCCGGGGCTCGCGAGAACAGGAGGTCCCGCAGGGCCGCATCCGGCACGCGGGAGGGCTCGTCGGGGAAGTCTAGGCGCACGAGGAGGACGGAGCCCTTCCTGAAGCCCGGCTCGGGACGCAGCACGATCTCCCGGGACCATTCCGCGGCGGGCACGAAGTCGCGCTGCCAGCCGTCCTTCTCGACGGCGAGCACCGCGTCGCCCGGCGCCAACTCCAGGCGGAACCGCCCTTCGGAGTCGGTGATGGCCAGGGGCTGCGGGCCCGCTGGCGCGACGCGGGGCTGACGGTCCGCATAGACGCGCACGCCGGCAATGCCCTGATGTCCATCGGTGACGCGTCCCAGGCTCCAGGGGCGGGGGGCCGCCGTGGGTGAGGCTTGCCGGGAGCCGAACCCGAACCAGTACAGGGAGGCTGACACGGCCAGCGTCAGCAGCCCGAAGGCCACCGTCCTTGGCCGGATGCTCATGCCTGGACGAGCTTCTGCAGATGGGCCAGGCGGGCGAGCAGGGAGACGCGGCGGCGGGTCTCCGGGGCCACGAGCGGCTTCTCGAGGGCATCGGCCACGGGCTCCTGGAGGCGGGACCAGGTCTCCAGCTCACCGGGGGTGTAGAGCAGGAGGATGGGCATGTCCCTGAGCTCCTCGGACTCGTGGACCGCCACGGCCAGGGTCTGGGCGCTGCCCTCGAGCAGCTCCGTGTCCAGCACCATCAGGTCGGGCCGGTGGGCCAGGATCTGGGCGCGGGCCTGGCTCTCGCCCTGGGCCTCGAGGAAGGTCGCCTGGTCCTTGCCGTAGTGGTTCTGGACCTGGGAGCGCACCAGCGAGCTGGCGGAGACCACCAGCACCTTGGGGCGGGCCGGGGCCGGCGTGCCCGCCCGCAGGGCCAGGGCCCGGATCCGCAGGTGCGTCTGCACCCGGACCTGCAGCAGCATGGTGTTGGCGGGTTTGCGGAGGAAGTCGTCGGCGCCGGCCGTGTAGCTGCGGTCCTTGGCATCGCGGCTGAGGGCCGTGAGCACCAGGATGGGGACGCCGGCAGTGGCCGGGTTGCCCTTCATCATCTCGCAGGCCTTGAAGCCATCCATGGAGGGCATGACGGCGTCCATGATGACCAGGTCGGGCAGGGCCTCCTGCATCCGGTCCAGGGCCTCCTGGCCGTTGGAGGCGGTCACGATCCGGTGGCCCAGGGCCTGCAGCTGGGCCTCGATCTGGCGTCGCTGAAGGGCATTGTCCTCGACCATCAGGATGGTCATGGGGGACGCGAACTGGGACAAGCTGGCTCCTTGCACTCGTATCTCGAGGGTAAAGGGCCTATCGGTTCGGATCAACCGCTGGTTGAAGAACCGGCCTTGGGAAAACTCCGCAGACAGCGCGGCTTGTCACCAGTACAATGGTGGGTTCGAGGTTCCTCAGTGTCAGATCCAGCCCTGATCCGCAATTTCTCCATCGTCGCGCACATCGACCACGGCAAGTCCACGCTCGCGGATCGCCTGCTGGAGCTCACCAAGACCGTGGCGGGACGGGACATGCAGGCCCAGATCCTGGATGACATGGATCTCGAGCGGGAGCGCGGCATCACCATCAAGGCCCACGCGGTGACGCTCAAGTACCCGGCCCTGGACGGCAAGACCTACACCCTGAACCTCATCGACACCCCGGGCCATGTGGATTTCACCTATGAGGTGAGCCGCAGCCTGGCCGCCTGCGAGGGGGCCATTCTGGTGGTGGATTCCACCCAGGGCGTGGAGGCCCAGACCCTGGCCAACACCTACCTGGCCCTGGAGAACGGCCTGGAGGTCTTCCCAGTCCTCAACAAGACCGACCTGCCCAGCTCCGATCCGGCCCGCGTGCTCGAGCAGATCGACACGGTCATCGGCCTGGTGGACACGGCCCACGCCGTGAACGTGAGCGCCAAGACCGGCGAGAACTGCGACCAGGTGCTGGAGCAGATCGTGAGGTGCATCCCGGCCCCCCAGGGGGATCCGAACGCACCCCTGCAGGCCCTGGTCTTCGACTGCTACTACGACGCCTACCGCGGCGTGGTGAACCTCATCCGGGTGATGAACGGCACGATCAAGGCCGGCGACACGATCCGCTTCATGTCCACGGGCAGCGAGCACCGGGTGGACGAGATCGGCATCTTCGATCCCAAGATGGACAAGCAGGACAACCTCTCGGTGGGCGAAGTGGGCTACCTGGTGGCCAACATCCGCTCGCTGGTGGACGTGAAGGTGGGGGACACCGTCACCCACGCCGTGACCCTGACGACCAAGCCCGCCACCGAGATGCTGAAGGGCTTCAAGGAAATCCAGCCCGTGGTGTTCGCGGGGATCTTCCCCACCTCCAGCGACGACTTCGAGAACCTGCGCAACGCCATGGACAAGCTGCGGCTCAACGACAGCAGCTTCACCTACGAGCCGGAGACCTCCACGGCCCTGGGCTTCGGCTTCCGCTGCGGCTTCCTGGGCCTGCTCCACATGGAGATCGTGCAGGAGCGCCTCGAGCGGGAATTCGACCTGGATCTCATCACCACGGCCCCCAGCGTGCGCTACCACGTGCACCTGACGGACGGGACCGAGGTCTCCGTGGACAACCCCACCAAGCTGCCGCCCCTCCAGAAGATCGCCAGGATCGAGGAGCCCATCATCGAGGCCACCATCCTCACCCGCACGGACTTCGTGGGCGGCCTGATCAAGCTCTGCGAGGAACGGCGGGGCCTCCAGCAGAAGCTTGAATATGTCAGCCAGGACCGCGTGATGCTGGTCTACGAGCTGCCCCTGAACGAGGTGGTGCTGGACTTCTACGACAAGCTCAAGTCCACCTCCAAGGGCTACGCGAGCTTCGACTACCACATGAAGCACTACACCGAGTCCGACCTGGTGAAGATGGACATCCTGGTGAACGGCGATCCCGTGGACGCGCTCTCCATCCTGGTGCACCGGGCCAAGAGCCAGAGCCTCGGGCTGGCCCTCTGCCAGAAGATGAAGGAAGTCATCCACCAGCAGATGTTCGACGTGGCCATCCAGGCGGCCATCGGCAGCAAGATCATCGCCCGCACCAACGTGAAGGCCCGCCGCAAGGACGTGCTCGCCAAGTGCTACGGCGGCGACGTCAGCCGCAAGAAGAAGCTCCTCAACAAGCAGAAAGAGGGCAAGAAAAGAATGAAGTCCATCGGCAACGTGGAGATCCCGCAGGAAGCCTTCCTGGCGATCCTGAAAGTCGACAACTAGGATTCAAACGGCCCCGATGGACCGCCTTCATGGGATGAGGCCGAAGCAGGGAGGCTCCAGCTCCGCGAGGCCCAGCCGAGCGGGAGCGCGCGTGGCGCGCGATAGCTGGAGGGAGGGCGACCGTGCGCGAAGCGCATGACCCCGAAGGGGCGAGGCCCCGGATGGGCCGAGTCAGGTCCATCGGCAACGAGGAGATCCCGCAGGCCGAGCCTCAACCTGGACAAGGCGCGGCGAGGTTTCCTGGCCGTCCTGAAAGTTGATGACTAACCGACCTTGTCGTCGTCCTTGATCTCGCCGGCCTCGACGAGATTGGCCAGCAGGCGCTGGAGCTCGTCGTCGCCAATCACGCCGCGGCGCTGGAAGAGGCGGATGAGGCCCAGCACGAGGCTGCGGGTCTGGTAGGTCTCCAGCCGCCGGACGCTCTGGCCCGTGGTGCGACTGTGGATGAGATCGGGGTTGGCCGCAGGCACGGGGGGCGCCGGGCGGGCCGGAACGGCCGGGTCAAAGAGGCCGAAGGGATCGATGTTGACGGGCTGGGTCGGCGCGGCGGGATTGTCGAAGAAGGGATCCTTCGGGAAGGACGACGGGGTCGGCGGTAGGGCCGGCGGCGGCGGCGTGGGGACGGCCAGGGGGGACAGGCTGAAGGTGACGGGCAGGGCGTCATCCTGGCTCTGGTCCTTCCCCAACTCCACGGTCAGGGCCACACCCGGCGCCTCGAGGCGCCGATAGAGATCGGAGATGGCTTTTCTCAGCGCGCTGTGCGAGGCCACGACCGGCTGGATGTGGAGGCCGGAGGCGAAGCGCGCACTGTCGATGGCGTTGAGGTCCGAAGGATCGGACATGGCCAGTACCAGGGACTTCGGCTCCTGGGTGGCGATGGGCAGCACGGTGAACTGATCAGCCAGGCGGTGGGGGACCAGCTTGAGGACCTGGGGGGGCACTTCGATGTTGCGGACGTCCATCTGCGGCACGCCGGTCTGGTGGCTGAGGAAGTCCATGAGGACCTCCTCGGAGATGTAGCCCAGCGCCACCAGGTTGCTGCCGAGACGGCCCCGGGCGATCTTCTGGTGCGTGATGGCACTCTGGAGCTGGGCAGGCGTGATGAGCCCGCCCTCCACGAGCAGTTCACCCAGACGCTTGATCGGTTGCTGCATGTTTTAGATCCCCGGGGGGTTCATCATTGCTGCACAGAGGTTCGTCTCCAAGGTAACTTCATTCAAGGGTTTTGTGCAGACGGGGGCAGCATGAATACGGAGGAGCTGTGGCGGGCGACCCTGCACGACTTCAACAACCTGCTGGCGGGTCTCCAGGGTGTCCTGGACCTCAGTGACCCGCGCCTGCCCCTGGACGCCCGCAACCGCATGCGCCTGGAGACGACCCTCGGGGACGGGAAGACGCTCATCGCCATGGCCCGGGCGCTGGCGCTCGGCCGGCATCCGGATTCGGGCATGGCGTCATGGCAGGAATGGAAGTCCGGCCTGGAGCAGAGGCTCGAACCCATGGCCACGCTCTTCCGGTGTCCCATCGAACTGGTCGACGGGGGAGCCGGCGGCGCCCACTGGCCGGCCCCGCTGCTGCAGGACTGGGCTGCTGCCTTCACTCGGCAGATCCTCCCCTGGGCCACGCCTGGGCCCCTCCGCCTGGAGGCCTCTGCTTCGCCCGAGGCCTGGATCCTGACCTGGCTGGGCGATGCCCCCCTGCCGACGGCGCTGCGGCCGGAGCCGCCGCCGGACGCCCCCAAGAATCTGCCCTCCCTCTGGCTGAGGGCCACGGGTGAGCGCCTGGGCATCGCCGTCACGGAGACGCCAGGCGGGCTGGTGGCTCGCCTGGGGCGGTCCCTCCCCTAGGCGGTCCACCCCTCCGGCCACTCGCCTCGTCCCGGGCGGAACCCACAGTGACCGCCGGCCGGGTAGGTTGGAGCCGGAGGTGATCCATGACGCTGAATCGGCCCGGCCGCTTCCTGTGTGGGGCCGCGATGGCCCTGATGGCCCTTGGCCTCGAGGCCTCCGCGCCCGCCATGTTCCGGGGGGACGCGGCCCACACGGGGGTCTACGCCTCCGCGCCACCGACCCTGGCCAGCACGGCCTGGACTTTCCGCACCGGGGCCAAGGTGCTCTCGTCCCCGGTGGTCTCCGAGGGCGTTCTGTTCGTGGGGAGCGCCGACCACCGCTTGTACGCCCTGGATGCGAAGAGCGGCGCGCTGAAATGGCGCTTTCAGGCCGCCGGCGCCATCGCCTCCTCGCCAGCGGTCGCGGAGGGGCGCGTCATCTTCAGCAGTCTCGATGGGCTCATCCACGGGCTGGACGTCGCCACGGGCAAGTCGGTCTGGTCCTTCCGCACGGAAGGGGAAAGGCGCTTCACGGCCCCAGGCATCCACGGCGCGCAACCCCGGACCGAGCTGATGCCGGATCCCTTCGATGTGTTCCTCTCCTCCCCGGCGGTGGCGGGAGGCCTCGTCATCGTGGGCAGCGGCGACCAGCATGTCTACGCCCTGGACGCCGCCACGGGGGCGCTCCGCTGGAAGCGGAGGACCGGCGGCGTCGTGCACGCCAGCCCCGCCGTGGCCGGTGGGCGCGTGTTCATCGGGAGCTTCGATCGGACCCTGTACGCCCTCGACGCGGCCACCGGCGCCATCCACTGGACCTTCCAGACCGGGGACGATCCCGAACTCCACAACCAGGTCGGCATTGCCAGCTCCGCGGCAGTGGCCGAGGGACGGGTCTTCTTCGGTTGCCGGGACGGCCACTTCTACGCGCTGGACGCGGCCACGGGGAAGCTGCTCTGGAAGCACGACAACCGCAAGGGCTGGGTCATCGCCTCGCCCGCGGTGCAAGGTGGACGGGTGTACTTCCCCACCTCGGACGGGCAGCGCTTCAAGGCCCTGGAAGCCGCCACAGGCAGGGGCGTCTTCGACCAGCCGATGAAGGCGGTGTCCTTCTCCTCTCCGGCCCTCGCCGGGAACCGACTCCTCTTTGGCACTTCGGATGGCTGGCTGCACCTGATGGACCGGGACACCGGTGCGGAAGTGGCCGCCTTCCAGACCGAGGGCTGCCGGCAGAACGGGAAGAAGTACCTGGACGCGGAAGGGCGCATGATCGGGTCGGCCCTCTATCCCGACGGCACGCTGGACGGCATGGTCATCGGACTCGACCGCATGTTCAGCCTGGGGTCGATCCTGTCCTCGCCGGTGGTTGCCGAAGGCCTCGTGTACGTGGGCAGCACCGACGGGACCATCTACGCCCTGCGCTGAAGCGCTGTCGGATGGCATTGTTCTGGCTGACCGCTACAATGGAGGATTCGGGCGGGGCGATGAAGTTCCATATCCAAACCTGGGGCTGCCAGAACGGGGCCCCCTCCGCGATCCGGCGAAGCCGGGGAGCGGGAGCACAGCGCAGTGCGCTGTGCGATCGGGGGGTAGTCCCCTTCATCCAGCAGCCCCAGGACCGAGGGCTTTCATGAAATTCCACATCCAGACCTGGGGCTGCCAGATGAACGACCACGACGGCGAGAAGCTGTCGGGGCTGCTGTCGGCCGACGGCTTCGAGGAAGTCGGGACGGCGGAGGAGGCGGAGCTGGTGCTCCTGAACACCTGCTCCATCCGCGAGAAGGCTGTCCACAAGGTGTACTCCGAGCTGGGCCGGCTGCGGGAGGAGAAGCAGCGGCGTCCCCTGCTGGTAGGCGTCACGGGCTGTCTGGCCCAGCAGGAACAGGCGGCCCTCTTCAAGCGCGCCCCCCACATCGACTTCGTGCTGGGCACCATGGCCCTGAAGCAGCTGCCCAGGCTCGTGGCGGAAGCTCAGGCCGGCAAGGCTCGGGTGATGGACACGGGCGAATACCCGGACAACCACCTGTTCCCGCCTTCCGTCACCCGCCGTCGCGACACGGCCAAGGCCCTGGTGACCATCACGGAGGGCTGCAACCACGCCTGCACCTACTGCATCGTGCCCACCACGCGGGGCGCCGAGCGGCACCGGCCCTACAGCGATGTGCTGGCCGAAGTGCGGGGACTGGTGGCGCGGGGCTACCGTGAGGTGGAGCTGCTGGGCCAGAACGTGAACAGCTACGCCGGTGGCTGCACCTTCGCCGACCTGCTGGGGCGGGTCTCCGAGGTGGACGGCCTGGAGTGGATCCGCTTCACCACCAGCCACCCCATGAACTTCACGAAGGACCTGGCGAAGGTGCTGGTGGCGAACCCCAAGGTGGCGCCCTTCCTGCACCTGCCCTTGCAGAGCGGCAGCGACCGGGTGCTGAAGCGGATGCTCCGCGAATACACTGTGGCCGAGTACCTGGAGCGGCTGGGCTACCTGGGCGAGGGCCGTGACCGCATCGCCCTCAGCACGGATTTCATCGTGGGCTTCCCGGGCGAGACCGAGGAGGACTTCGAGGCCACGATGCAGGTCCTGGACGACGTGGCCTTCGACGGCTCCTTCAGCTTCATCTATTCACCGAGGCCCGGGACGCCGTCCCTGCGCCTCAAGGACGACCTGCCTCAGGGCGTGAAGTCCGCGCGCCTGACGCGGCTGCAGCGGCGGCAGACGGAACTCACGCGGGCCAGCAACGCGCGCTTCCTGGGCCGGGAGATCCCGGTGCGGGTGGAGACCCATGGGCCCAACGAGCACGGCTGGTGGCTGGCCCGCAGCGGCGAGTGGAAGACCATCCACCTGCAGGCCGGGCCGGGCCGCGTGCTGCCCTTCGGTGAACTCGTCCAGGCCAGGGTCACCCAGGCGGGCCCGCACTTCCTGGGCGCGGAGCTCGTCTAGCCCCGTTCGTCCAGCGAGACGGTGAAGGCCCAGCGGCGCGCTCCGCCAGGGGGCACGAGGAAGACGCCGGGCTTCGCGCTGAATTCGCCGTCCCAGTCCACGGGATCCGCATGCCCGTCCCAGGGCTCGATGCAGAGGAAGGTGGGGCCCGGGTCCGGTTTGGCCCAGAGGCCCAGGTGCGGGAATCCCTCCCAGGCCAGGGTGAGAGAGGGACCGCCTGGGACCGCGTAGCGGAGGCTCCGGCTGCGGGGCTGCAGGAAGATCAGGGCATCCTGGCGGAACAGCTCTTCGTGCAGTGCCAGGTCGCGCTGGGCGATGGGTGTGGGCTGGTCTTCCCGGGTGAGGAGGCCCCCGCCGTCGAGCCGCCGAAGTGGACCCGGTTCATCCGCCTCGAAGGTGAGCCGATGCGCCGCTTTGGAAGGCCCCGGAACGAGGGGCCAGCGGAAGGCCGGATGGAGGCCGAGGCTCGCTGGGAGCACCTCGGCCGCCGGGTTCTGCAACTCCAGCTCCATGCGAAGGCCGGAGGCCACGAGAGCAAAGCGGACGACCAGGCGGAAGGCGAAGGGGTAGGCCTGCCGGGTGTGATCGTCATCCCGAAGTTCGAGGGCGCAGTGGGAGGGTGCGCGTTCCAACCAGTAG
>Ga0268298_10005559_pt1 | contig 11758 bp, 4 predicted proteins | sample WWTPWeurt_MetaG_FD_194462 | JGI IMG/M metagenome (GOLD analysis project Ga0268298, IMG submission 194462) | Activated sludge microbial communities from WWTP in Nijmegen, Gelderland, Netherland - WWTP Weurt | ecosystem: Engineered > WWTP > Aerobic digester > Activated sludge | place: Netherlands...
TTGGCGAAGTATTCTGCCGAGGGAGTGGAGACTCACCTCATCTGCGCTTCACGCGGCGAGCGGGGCTGGTTCGGCCCCGAGGAGCAGAATCCTGGCTTGAGCATGCTCGGCCAACTCCGCGAAAAAGAGTTGACTGCAGCGGTCAATGAACTTGGAATGAGCGGGTTGTATTTTCTTGATTACATTGATGGCGATGTAGACCATGCGGATCACGCTGAAGCCATCGGACGGATCGTCACTCACATCCGCAGGATCAAGCCGCAGGTGATCGTCACCTTCCCGCCTGATGGGAATTATGGGCACCCTGATCACATCGCCATTGGGCAGTTCACTTCTGCCGCCATCGTTTGCTCCGCGGATTCAAACTATAAAGACTCTGCCAACCTCCCTTCACATCGCGTTTCAAAATTGTATTACATGGTGGATGGCGAAAGTTTCATCAACCTCGTCGCGCCTTTTGTGGGCGACATGACCTTCCCCGTGGATGACCAACTCCGTGGCGAATTTCCTTGGAAGGATTGGATGATCACCACCCGCATAGACATGGCAGAGCATTGCTCTGCCGCGTGGCGCGCCATTCGCTGTCATCAGAGTCAAATGCCCACCATTGGCGCGCTGGCTGAAATGCCCCAGGAATCCGCTGCCGCTGTGCTTGCCATGCAGGGAACTTTTTACCGTGTCTTTAGTCTCGTCAACGGGGGCAGGAAGCCGGAGACCGACCTCTTTGAAGGACTAAGATAAAAAAACGGGTTCCATTCGGAACCCGTTTTTTTTTATCCCATATTCTTTTTCATTACGCGCTTTAGCGCAACTTTGTAGATCTCGCTGAGTTTGCCGCTCATGGCTTGCGCCTCAGGATTGCTATCGCCCTGTGATTCGATCTGGGCGATCAACCCGCTCAAGGCTTCCACGAACTGCTGGTTGACCATCTCGTCGTTCTCGCTCAGCATCTGCTCAACGGCTTCGTTGTTCGGCGTTTGCAGAAGCTGCTCGATGAACGCGATCTCTGGCGGGGGGGCGCTGGCTTCCTGCAAGACCTGTACCATTTTTTGCAGTTTGCCCATCATGGTGTAATCGTTCTTCTCTGAAGCCTGGCGCAGTAACTGATTGACCACTTCAAAGGCATCTTGTGAAAAAGCTTCGATATTATCACGGGTGGCTTTTTCAACATCTTCCTGCTTCAGCAGGGTTTCCACAAAGTCCTGGGCTTGCTTGAAGCGTGCCTCAAGCTGTTTATCCACCTCGGCGGTAAATCCCAAAAGTTTCTCGCGGATGGATTCCAGTTTGGCTTTTTCTTCGCCCGTGGACTTTTCGATTCGATCGCTTAAGTTTTGGAAGAAGGTGTAATCCATGCCGCCGCGTGCGAGGGAAACATAAGCGCGGATGCGGGCATCGTTCGTTGACTCGATGACAAAGTCCAGCAGTTTCTCGCGGGTCAGGGTCTGCCCGGCATCCTGCAGGATCTTTTGGGCGGTTTCCACTTCGGCGACCGATTCCTTTAACTGACGTCCGAAAGCGGTTTCATCCAAAAGCTGTTTTTGCAGATCGATCAGCGCGCGCGCAATGGGTTCCTGTCCGCTTTGCATGGCGTTCTGCGCGATGCGGCTGAACAGACTGAAGAACTGCTCATCGATATTTTTTTCGTTCTGGCGGATCATTTCCAGCCGCGCATCGGGCGAGGTCATCTGGAGCAGCTTCTCGATCAGCATCACCCGCTCCTGCTGTGCCTTGAGCATCTCGGAGGAGATGCCATCCTTGTTGAGGATTGTCTCCATCATGGATTCGTAGGTGAAGTTTGCAGTGGGCTTAAGGAGGTATCCCTTGCGTTTCTCAGGCGGAAGCCTGTCCATGACCTGCTTGATCAAGGGTCCGATCAACTTTTCCTGCTCGTTGAGGGGCAACCCCAGTTCGGGCGGGAAATAGGTGAGGAGCAATTCCTTCTCGTTGTCGTGGTAAACAATGGGAGTGGAAAGGCGTCCGTCATACCCGCAGTGCGGACAGCGCGCATGGTTGGATTGCCCGCTCAGCAATCGCTGTTTGGAGGCGGGGTCATGGGTGACATCGAAAAGCTGTTCGACGTTGGCTGCGATCATTTGTCGGCAGCGCGGGCAAGAGATTTGAGTTTGAGGCATGTAGTAATTTCCGATTTATGATTTTAGATTTTCGATTTCACGATTTACATTTCAACACGGGTATTTCGGAGTGACTAACCAACCAATTCTTCCAGACGGTCGATGTAACTTTCCATCACGGCGAAGGTTTCTTCCACAGCTTTGGGGGTGGTCAGGTCAACGCCTGCGCCCTTGAGCACATCCAGCGGATAGACCGAAGATCCCGCTTTGAGGAAGCCAAGATAATCTTCCACTGCGTTCGGCTCGCCGCGCAGGATCCTGCCGGAAAGTGCGTGCGCGCCCGAAATGCCCGTTGCATAGGCGTACACATAATAATCCTGGAAGAGATGCCCAAAGGTGGACCAGACCATGCCCACGCGCGGACGATCCACTTTCACTTTGGGACCAAACCCCTCGGTGAAGAGATCCGCCATCAGTTCCATCATGGAATCGGAGGTGAGCGATTCGCCGCGTTCGACCCGGCGGTGAGTCTCCAACTCGAAGCGCGCCAGGGTGGGCATCTGGAAGAAGTAGCGGAAGAAGTTTCCACCGACCGCTTCCTCGATCAACGAGATCAGGAAATTCTTGTCGGTAATGGTCTTGAGCAGGTGACCACGCATCATGGCTTGGTTGAAATTCGAAGCGACCTCTGCCACGAACAGGGAGTAATCGGAGTAGGCGAGGGGTTGGTTCTTCCATGTCAGGTATGAGTGCATGGAATGTCCAAGCTCATGTGCCAGCGTGCTCATGCTTCCCACTTCATCGGTGTAACTCATCATAATGAAGGGATGGGTGCCCGGTGCGCCCCAAGAGAACGCTCCGTTCGCTTTGCCCCGATTCGGGTACACATCCACCCAGCGGTCTTTGAGGCAGCCGCGGCGAATGGTTTCGGTGTAATCCTTGCCCAGCGGCGCGAGGCTTTCGCAGATCAGATCAACTGCTCTTTCATAGGAGATCCTGGTCTTCTTTTTGGCGATCGGAGCCCACATGTCGTAGTAGTTGACATCCTTTAATCCCAATGCCTTGCGGCGGATCTCAAAATAGCGGTGCCAGACCGGCAGATTCTTTTTGAAGGTCTCAATGAGATTATGGAAGACTGCCACGGGAATATTGAGGTCGAAGAGCGAAGCAGAGAGCGTATCTTCATGCTTGCGGACCTGGCTGTAAAAAACGTTCGCTTTGATCGAGGTGGTGAGGTTGGTGGCAAGCGTGTTCTTGAATTCAAGATGCTTGTCCATGTAGCTTTCAAAGGCAGTCTGACGCACCTTACGGTCTGGGTGTTCCATCAGCGCGGTGTGAATGTTGCCCTGGGTGACGGGAATCTTTTTGCCTTTGCTGTCTGTAGCGGGCGTGAACTTGAAATCGGCATTGACAAGCATGCTCGAGCTGTTGCCTGCGCCGTTGAGTGGGTCGCTGACCATGCCGAGGACTTCTTCCACTTCGCCTGAGCGCACGTGCGCCTGCTTTCTAAACAGGTTCTCGAGGTTGTGGGCTTGAATTGCAAGCTTGGGATTCTGTTTCATCCATTTGTCCAGCTTGGGCTTTCCGATCGAAAGCAGCTCAGGGTTGATGAAGGCGATCGTCCCTGCCACTTGTCCGTAAACGCCTTGAGCCTTGCCGTACATAGCCGCAGCAGACTGGTCTGTAGTGTCCACATTATATGAAAAGCCCGCATATATAAAGACATGCAACAGGCGTTTCGTCAGATCTTCCACCAGATTAAAGGCTTTGACCAGAGTCTCGGGGCTCTCGCCGAGCTTGCCTTCGAACTTCTTAATTTTGGGCAGGTCGGCGAGGATCTGCCCGACCGCTGCTTCCCATTCCTTCTTGGATTTGAAAACACTTTCGGCATTCCACGTGTATTTTTTGTTCACTTTATTGCGAGGGGGGATAGAAGTTGCCATGATGATTCCTTTTCTTGAGGATGGGATTATTTTACCATTCCAGTTTGAAGCATTAACGCGGGAGGGAGAAGCATATCCTCGCGCCGGTATCAGGCTTCGGATCCGCCCAGATGCGCCCGCCGTGCGCTTCAACAATAGCGCGCGCTAGGTATAGTCCAAGCCCGGCGCCTTTCGTCTGCTTGACGGCATTGGTCGAACGATAGAAGCGGTCAAAGATGTGCGGCAGGTCCTTCGATTCGATCCCCGAACCTTCATCGCTCACACAGATCACAACCTGCTCGGGGCGCACCGATCCGCTGACTTTGATCTCGCCTTTGGGTGCATATTTCAGCGCGTTGGAAACAAGGTTGGAGATCACCTGCTCGATTCGGGTTTCATCGCCGATAATGACGGGGAAATTTTCGGGGAAGTCTGTCACGAGTTGATGCTTGGGCGATTGAGACGCAAATCGCTCGGTCACTCTTAACGCCAGGTTGGGGATGGCGACATCGGCCTGATTCAAGCTCAAGCCCCCAGCCTGCAAACGCGAGGCATCTAGCAGATCGTCGATCATCTTTGAAAGACGGTCGGCTTCTTCCTCGATGACTTGCAGCGAGTCATTGATGGTGTCTTTGTCCCAGCGGGCATCATCACGCCGTAGAGTGGACGCGTAACCCTTGATCAGCGCTACAGGCGTGCGAAGTTCATGGCTGACGATGGAAATAAAGGTCGCCTTGATCTCGTCTGCGGTGCGGAAGTGGGTGATGTCGCGCACGCTTAGGATGACGTTCCTTAATTTGTTCTGTTCTGAAAGCAGCGGCGCATAAGTGATGCCAACTGGCAGCTGCGGGGGAAGCGGTCGTTCCAGATCGCCTTCCACATAAAGGGTGGCGTTCGGGGTCAGCGGCCAGCCGCTCTCCACCGACTCTTCAAGGGTTCTGCCTTGGGGTTCTTTTTTCCATCGGATGATCTCGTCGTGCATTTTCCCAACGATCTCTTCGCGAGTTTTTCCATACAATTTTTCAAAGGCGGCGTTGCATCTTTCGATGACCCGGTCGGCGCTGAGGATCAAAATTCCATCTGCAGCAGAGTCGAGCAGGGCGTCGAGTCTTTGCTTTTCGTAAGAGATCTGTCCATATAGTTGGGCATTGACCACGGCGATGGCGGCCTGGTCGGCAAAGGATTGGAGTAGCGTTCGGTCGTTGGGAGTGAAAAGGTCGGCGTAATTGCGGAAAATGAAGATAACACCGATAACCTGTCCCTTGGCGGCGAGCGGCAGCCCTGTGCCGTTCAACAAGCCCATACTGGCGGTGTAGGTCAACTCCTTTAACATGCGGTTGAGTTCACGCACATCCAGGTCGTTGACCTTCTCTTCTGCCAGCAGCGGGGTGAGGTAGCTGAGGAATGCCGGGGCGATGCCATGTGCCGCGCTCACGCGCCAGCCGTCGGGTAGTTTGAGCGCGATGATACCGGCCTGCCCTGCAAGCATTTCGATCGAGACCCGCAAAATCCGCGCGAGCAGTTTCTCAAGATCCAATTCCTGGGTGAGCAGGCGTGAGATCTCAAGCAGATAATCTCGTTGGCGGACACGGAAATCCGGCAGCATGGATGGAATAATGGACATGATTTTTATTTTATCACCGGCATTCGGCACGGGGTGTAAGAGTTGTATTAGCAGAGACGAGGCTGTATAATTTCCTGCAAGGGAGTACCTGCCATGAAACCACTAAAAGTCTTTCTTTGTCATTCGTCAGGCGATAAACCGGAAGTGAAGAAATTGTACGATGTGTTGTTGGCGCGCGGCATGGATCCGTGGCTGGATTCAGAAAAGTTACTGCCCGGTCAGGATTGGAACCTGGAGATCAATAAAGCCTTGGATGCTTCAGATGTGATCGTGCTCTGCCTTTCGCAAAAGTCTGTGGATAAGGAAGGGTACGTCCAGAGGGAGATCCGCATCGCCATTGACCGGGCGTTGGAGATGCCGGAAGGACGCATTTTCCTGATCCCTGCCCGCCTCGAAGAATGTGAACTGCCCTACAAGATCAGGACCTATCAGTGGGTGGATCTGTTCTCTGAAGAAGGCATGGTCAAGTTGATGAAGAGCCTTAACCTCCGTGCCACCCAGGTGGAGGCACAGGCGGTCGATTCGGATGGCGAGATCAAGGCTATCAAAAAACCGACAGGACAAGCTCAAGGGAATTCCATCAATATTCAGGGCAATGTGTCTGGTTCGAACATCGTGATCGGGAATAACAATAACGTCAATAATTGATTTTTTTATTCATAATTTCGAGCAAAAGAGCGGCTTCCGAAACCTTTCGGAAGCCGCTCTTTTTGTGAGTTTTGATTCCAGAATCGAATTCAGTAATACTACGGATAGTAAGAATTTAATACTTAATTTATCCTGCATTTAGTACGCGCCAATAAAGAGAAAATGGAAATTTCCGCCAAAATTTTCTTGTTATCAATGTTGCATTGTAAGATGGAATGCCGATCATCATTGACCCAGATGGTATCAGTACATTGGTCTTTTTTGCCATTTCGGTTTAATGGGATGGAGAATTTTTTTTGTATGGAGAATTCGAAATTGAACAGGATTTCATTTTTTCGGATCGGGTTTACCTTTGTTTTTTTGTTCACAATTATCTTTCACCCCCAGTCATCTACATTCGCCGCAGGGGAATTAACCCTGGAGCCTCTGACATGGAATGTGGTCGGTTTGGACAGCAATCGGGTGACAGACGGTCCCAATGAATTTCCATTTGGTGTGCGGGTTTGTAATAAAACCGGCTCGGCGATCAATAATGTTCAATTGAATTTTGTTTGGGGGACGCCAACCGACTCGTATATAAATTTAAGACCTGGCACATATGGGACGGCGGCAAATCCCCATCCCTTGGTGAACATTCCTGCGTTTCCCGCCTGCGAGGATTTTTACTTTGAAGTAGAGATCACCCGTAATTCACTGGCGTATGATCATACCCGTGAATATTACATTGAAGCAGTGACCGGAGTGGGGACATTTACTACTCCCACTCCTCGTGAGATCTATGTTGAGCATCTGGTTTCTCAAAACCGTAACGCTATTATTGGTATCGATCTGGATGGGGTTTCTGTGCCAGCCGGCGGAACGATGACGTTGGTCGTTGGAAATACTTATGACATCAGATTATATGGAAAAACTTCCACTGGTTATAACCAGCTAGAAAGTTTTATCAGCATGCCCAACACTTTATTCCGTATCAATTCTGTTCACTCTGCCTATTCCCTTACGAACCTTGCTCCGCCAAGTTCCGATCTGTTGTATGCCGATTCTTGCGGATGGGATAATGACCCAACCAGCCCTACTTATCGATCCTGTATTGTTAGTGATGGGAAAAGCGGTGGTAATGTCATTGTTGATTACAATGTGACGATCTTGAGCAGTTCTGGCGGGGCGGCAGAACCGCTCAATTCCCTGTTTTATGATTTTTCCGGAAGCAGTTACCACTACAACTCAGATTATCTGGTCTCGCAAAGATATGCGCAGGTCATTAATCCCGCAGACTATATTTCCACAACAAAATCCTTCTCTCCCGGTACCATTCCTGCTGGCGGAAGCTCCACTGTTACAGTAAAAGTGAGTAATACATCTTCAGTGCTTGTTGAGGATGTTAATTTTTCTGATGCGCTGCCAATGAATGGGGCAGGACAAATGTTGGTTGCATCACCTTTTACTTATACAACCTCTGGCTGCGGCACCGCACCGTCATTAAGCGTGATAGCGTTTGCAGACTCGACGGGTTTTTTTGTTTCAGGAGCAGCGATTGCGCCTTCCAGTTTTTGTGTGATCAATGTTGATGTGAGCGTTCCAAGCACTCCGACAACCGGAACTTATGCCAACACCATTACGGATCTAAAAATTGGCACTGCTCCAAGTCCGAATAGTAATACTGCAAGTTTAACCATAGACCCACTCTCTGGGGGGGGCGATGGAACAGGCATCTGTGGTCTCACCCTTGCATCCTGGAATTTTGGGAATCCAGCGAGTGTTCCATCTAACACTACGCCTGCGCCAACGATTAACAATGTTGACCTGGCAGAAGCTTCTGTTGGAAACTCTTTGGTAAGTAGTATTGATACCAACACAGGGAATGCAGCAAATTCTTGGGTTGGGAATACTGGTTTGAACCAGAATTCGGTTACATTTAATACATCACCTTATTTTCAATTTAAGATTGATACAAGCGGCTATTCAAATGTCCAGATCGCTCTGGACTTTGCCCGTTCATCAGATTGGAACGCCACCAATAACAGGATCGTCGGTTATTCAAGTACAACAGGTTTGAATAACTCCTGGGCTCAAATGACTGGTGCAAGTGTAGTACTGCCCGTTGGGTTTACAGCTCCGTTTCCTTCAGCGACATGGAGCCCAACCGCTACAGGGACTCCGTATACCTATTTTCGATTTTCTGGAATTCAGGCAAATAATAATAGTTCGAAGCTCTATTTGGATAATGTTGTGGTAACCGGTTGCGGAGTACCTGAGCAACCTACTTTGACCAAGTCTTTTTCTCCAAACCCGGTGGTCACGAACGGCACCAGCACTTTGACTTTCACGCTCAGCAATCCAAATACCATAAAATTAACAGGTGTGAAATTCTCTGATATCCTGCCAGATGGTTTATCCGTTGCGTCAACCCCCAATGCGACTACAACTTGTTCAAATTCCATCAATCCTCAACCAACCTGGAATCCGACTTGGCTGTCTCAAACTCTTGATTTTGGTCAGACCACCGGAGGCTCAATACCCGCAGGTATGCTCGATGCGTCGAGCGGTTTGATTATCCCCGGCGAGTGCTTCGTCAAAGTAGATGTTAAGTCTGCCACCACAGGACCTCATCAAAATATCAGTGGATTTATTTCTTCGACCGAAGGCGGCACCAATACTGGAACCGGTGGCTCTGCCAAAGATAGCCTGATTGCGGTCCTTCCGCCTACGATCGAGAAGCTTTTTTCTCCCAACCCAATTCTCTCTGGCGCTGTATCCACGCTGACGTTTACTCTGGTGAACCCCAATCCTGAAAATTCACTGCCTGCCGTGGCATTTGATGATCTGTTCCCTTCGGGCATGGTGACTGCTTCGATCCCTGGTGCTACATTTGATAGTGTTGGCTGTGGAAACACTACAACAATTAAGGCACCACATAATGCCGCGTCGGGTGTCACCGCCGGCGCAAGTTCGATCGGGTTTTCAGGGATCGTTATTCCTGCCGGAGGCACCTGTACTCTGACGGTGGATGTCACAGCCGGTTTGGAAATTAACGCAGTCTTTGATAAAAATTATTCCAATACCACCACCGCTGTTACAACGACCATTGGCGGATTGGCTTCCGGCACCGATACTGCAAGCGATATTCTTACGGTTAAACTGCCAAGCCCGGCGATCGGGTTGAGTAAGCAACTTTCAAGTTCCAATACCGGTCCCTGGGGATCTGTCTTGATGGTGGCTCCAGGACAGAATGTTTATTACAGATTTACTGTTCAAAATAATGGGGATGTTCCACTAACGAATATTCGGGTTACAGACTTGTCTAACCCGTCCTTGAATCTTGCGTCATGTACATGGCCTGTGACCCTTCCTGTTGCATCTGTTTCACATAGCGGTAGTGCGGAATGTATTATTGGTCCAGTCGCATCTGCAAATTCAATTTATACGAATAAAGCTGCCGCGTCAGGCGTATATCAGGGAGTTACCTACAATAGCTTGGGATCAAGCGCGACCTATAAGCCCTCCAGTTTGACGATCACCAAGAGTGTTTTGCCCGAGAATTTTTCTGCACAGGGCGAAACACTGATTTATTCTTATGTTGTATCTAACCTGGGTGCGGTGCCTCTTTCGTTGACGAATTTGTCTGTCTTTGATAACCGTGCAAGTGTGTTTTGTTCCACATTGGAAAATGCCGCTACCCCTGATGGTATCCTGGACGAGAATGAAAGTGTTGATTGTTCTGCATCCTATGTTGTCACAATAGGAGATGTGGCAACCGGCTCTGTCAGCAATAGTGCTTATGCGGTTTGGGATGATGGGGTGGACAGGATCACCTCGAATATCGCTCGTAAGACCGCTTATGTGACCAAGCCGGATCTGATATTAACAAAATCCAATGATCAAGGCGGATATGGGGTTCAGGATGTGCAATTTAATTGGAAATTGAAAATTCAAAATGCCGGGCCGACCGCCGCAAACTTCACCGCCGGCTCTACGATAATCAGCGATCAACTGCCGTCTACAGGAGCAGATTACGGTCTCCCAACTGTTGGATCTGTTACAAATGTAACCAATTCGAGTGCGGTTCTTTGCGCAATAGATGTTGCTAAATTGTTGACATGCACAGCCTCCGGGTTGGATGTGAGCATTGGGGGGGGGACTGGCGGATTTATCGTTTCGATACCCGTAACGCCGCGTGTGGCCGGGAGTTTTGAAAATACAGCGTTTATTGATCCAAACACTTCGGTGAACGCTCCTGCAGAGAGTAATGTCGGTAACAATTCCGATTCAGACACGTTGATTGTTACTCCACCCAACCTCTCATTGAAAAAGAACGATGGGATTGGAGTTTACACAAAAGGTGGGATCGCGACCTATACCTTGACGGTAAGTAATACCGGCTCTGCGAATACGAGCGATACAATAACCATTGTGGATGTTCTGCCCGCGGGGGTAAGTATTGCCAACCCCATTACTGAAGGTGGACCCCAAGGCGGGAATTGGGAATGCATAGTTTCCGGCAGTGTGCTGACTTGTACGAGTAATACTCCCATTGCAAAGCTGACAGGAATAAGTGAATTCAACTTTACTGTGGATGTCGCTGTCGGGGCAAGCGGAACATTGGTCAATAGGGCGCAAGTTGGCGGCGGCGGAGATCCGCGGACCAGTGTGCCGACTTCTACTTCTGCGGGGAATTGTACGGGAATGGATGCGCCAATCATTGGCTGCGCAGTGGATAGTGATCTTGACCCGGATGCATCATGGCCAAATTTGTCATTGAACAAGAGCGACGCTCAACTTTCATATACTCCGGGTGGCACATCGAATTATACATTTACAGTAAATAATTCCGGCTCAGCGGCAACGAGCGGAGAGTTGAAAGTTATTGATGTATTGCCAAGCGGGCTAAGTGTTCCGAATGGTGCGATAGTCCCTGGCGGGGCCCAGGGTGCCAGTTGGAACTGTGGGGCTGCTGGCAATGTGATTACCTGTACCAGCACTGCTGTGATTGACGCAGGTGGAGGCAGCGAATTTAGTATTGCTGTAAATGTGGCCGCAAATGCCACTTGGGTTTTGCTAAATCAAGCTCAGGTGGGCGGCGGTGGAGACCCTCTCGCAACGGAACCAACCTTAACAACCGTCTTAAGTTGCACCGGCGCTGATACTCCTTACGAAGGTTGTTCTGTAGATAGTGACTCTGGATATGTTGCACCCGCTGCCACGATCGCTGTCTCCCCAACATCAGTTCTTGAAGACGGAGCGACCAACCTGGTCTACACGGTGACCCTCGACAAAGCACCTGCGTCAGACATCACGATCAACCTGACAACGACCGGCACCGCTACGACCCTCACGGACTATACCGGAGCGGCGGCGAGCGTCACCATCCTGTCCGGTCAGACCACAGGGACGGTCACCATCAACCCAACGACCGATGCGACAGTGGAAGCAGACGAGACGGTGATCATCACGATCGACGCTGGCACAGGCTACACAGTTGGAACTCCATCGAG
>Ga0268298_10005560_pt1 | contig 11755 bp, 13 predicted proteins | sample WWTPWeurt_MetaG_FD_194462 | JGI IMG/M metagenome (GOLD analysis project Ga0268298, IMG submission 194462) | Activated sludge microbial communities from WWTP in Nijmegen, Gelderland, Netherland - WWTP Weurt | ecosystem: Engineered > WWTP > Aerobic digester > Activated sludge | place...
TGGCCGCGCCCGATGGGCACCATCGAGTCGATCGACTTCAGGCCGGTCTGCACCGGCTGGCTCACCGACTGGCGCGCGATCACGCCCGGGGCGACCTTCTCGATCACGTCGGTCATCTTGGCGTTGATCGGGCCCTTGCCGTCGATCGGCTGGCCCAGCGCGTTGACGACACGGCCGATCAGCTCGGGGCCGACCGGCACCGAGAGGATCTGGCCCGTGCACTTGACGGTGTCGCCCTCGGAGATGTGCTCGTACTCACCCAGAATCACCGCGCCGACCGAGTCGCGCTCGAGGTTCAGCGCCAGGCCGAAGGTCGGCTGGCCCGAGGCCGTGGCCGGGAACTCCAGCATTTCGCCGGCCATCACGTCCGACAGACCATGCACGCGGCAGATGCCGTCGGTCACGGACACGACGGTGCCCTGGTTCTTGATGTCTGCCGAAGCGCCAAGGCCCTCGATGCGGCTCTTGATCAGTTCGGAAATCTCTGCGGGGTTCAGTTGCATTGCTTTCTCCTGCGACGGCGTGCTGCGTATCTGACGCGTTACGCCGTCAGGGCGACCTTCATTTGTTCGAGACGGGCCTTGACCGAGGTGTCGAGCACTTCGTCGCCCACCACCACGCGGATGCCACCGATCAGCTCTGGCACGATCTCGACGCGCGGATCGAGCTGACGGGCAAAGCGCTTCTGCAGCGCCGCCGTCACCTCGGCCAGCATGGCGGCATCGATCGGGTACGCGCTCTGGATCACGGCTTCGGAGCGTCCGGACTGCGCATTGACGAGCGCCTTGAACTGGGCGGCGATCTCGGGCAGCGCGGCCAGGCGGCCGTTGTCGATCACGGTGCGCAGCAGGTTGCCGATCTTGGTGTCCAGGGCGGTCTTGGCCGCACCGGTCACCACATCGAACACCTGGGCAGCACCGACCTTGGGGTTGTCGGCAAACTGGCGCAACTCGTCGTTGGAAGCCACGGCCGCCAACACCCCGAGCTGCTCGACCCAGCCGGCCGCCGCCGAGCCCTGCGAGGCCTTGAACAAGGCCTCGGCATAGGGGCGTGCGATGGTGGCGAGTTCGGCCATGATCAGAGTTCCGCCTTCAGACGACCCAACAGCTCGGCGTGCACGCCGGCGTTGACTTCGCGGCGCAGGATCTGCTCGGCGCCCTTGACGGCCAGGCCGGCGACCTGCTCGCGCAGCGACTCGCGGGCCTTGTGGGCTTCCTGCTCGGCCTCGGCACGGGCGGCGGCGATGATCTTGGCGCCTTCTTCGGCGGCACGCGTCTTCGCCTCTTCAACCATCTGCTGGGCCAGGCGCTCGGCGTCGGCCAGGCGCTTGGCCGAATCATTGCGGGCCGCAGCCAGCTGCTGCTCGACCTTGGTGTTGGCCTGGGCCAGGTCGGCCTTGGCCTTGTCGGCGGCCGACAGGCCGTCGGCGATCTTCTTCGCGCGCTCGTCGAGCGCCGCGACGATCGGCGGCCAGACGAATTTCATCGTGAACCAGACCAGGATCAGGAACACGACCATCTGGGCGATGAGGGTACCGTTGATGTTCACTTTGATGCCTCAATCACGGTGACGGACAACGCTGCCCTGCACAACCATCGGCGCAGGCCAGCCACGACAGGGCGCAGCGGCAGTGCCGCGGCGCCTGGATCGTCTCTCGTGCTTACTTGGGCAGGTTGGCGATCTGGCCGATGAACGGATTGGCCGTCGCGAACCACAGGGCGATACCGGTGCCGATGATGAACGCCGCGTCGATCAGGCCGGCCAGCAGGAACATCTTGGTCTGCAGTTCGCCCATCAGCTCGGGCTGGCGGGCAGCCGACTCGAGGTACTTGCTGCCCATGATGCCGATGCCGATACAAGCACCCACGGCACCCAGGCCGATGATGAGGCCGGCGGCCAGAGCGACAAAGCTGATGACTTCCATGATGACTCCTAATGAGAGATAGATGGGTGAGTGAGGAAGGAAACGAGAGAACTAAAGGACCGAACCAGCTGCCGGCTTCAGTGGGCGTCGTGAGCTTGGCCCAGGTACACCAGGGTCAGCATCATGAACACGAAGGCCTGCAACGCGACGATCAGGATGTGGAAGATCGACCACACGGTGCCGGCAATGACGTGCCCGATGAACAGGCCGACGCCGGTCGCGCTCAGCGTCCAGGCGCCGCCCATCAGGGCGATGAGCATGAAGATCAGTTCGCCGGCGTACATGTTGCCGAACAGCCGCATGCCGTGCGAGACGGTCTTGGCCACGAACTCGATGACCTGCATCAGGAAGTTGATCGGGTACAGCGGAAGCTTGTCGCCGAACGGGGCCGAGAACAGCTCGTGCACCCAGCCGCCGAAGCCCTTGATCTTGACGTTGTAGACCAGACAGACGATCAGCACCGACACCGACAGGCCCATGGTGACCGACAGGTCGGCAGTGGGCACCACGCGCATGTAATGGATGCCGAACCAGCCCGCCACCACCGGCAGCAGGTCGACGGGCAGGAAGTCCATCGAGTTCATCACCAGGATCCAGAGGAACACGGTGAGGGCCAGCGGAGCCACCAGCTTGCGGCTCTGGGCGTTGTGGACGATGCCCTTGGCCTGGGTGTCGACCATCTCGACCAGCATTTCGACCGCGGCCTGGAAGCGGCCCGGCACGCCGGAGGTCGCCGACTTGGCGGCGCGCCACAGCAGGAAGCTGACGAGCAGGCCCAGCGCGACGGCAAAGAAGATGCTGTCGAAATGGAACACGGAGAAGTCGACGATCGACACCTGCTTCTTGTTCTGCAGGTGCGAAAGGTGGTGAATGATGTATTCACCGGCGGTTGGCGCGTGGCCTTCGGCTGCCATGAGTTGGATTCCCGTACCGTCTTGTCGTTACTTCGTGCGGCGCCACAGCAGCGCCACCCAATACACCTTGATGCACAACACCAGCCCCACCAGCAAGGCAGGCCAGACCAGTGGCTGCACCACCCGGCCGGCGACGGCGAGCATCGCGACCGAAACTCCGATTTTGACCAACTCCCACAACATGAAACTGACGGCGGACACGCCGGGCGCCATGCTGGACAGCTGACTGGTCATGCCGCGCGCCATCAAGGCCCCCGGCACCACCGCGGTGGCCGCGCCGTAAAGCACCGACCACCCCACCTCGCTCCTCCCGGTGAGCAGCCAGCCGATCAGGGCAGCCACCACACCGACCGCGGCCTGCACCGCGACGACCCGCCAGGGTGAAACCGGCGGCTCCTTGGCCCTCAGTGCCGCCGCCTCTTCACGGGACAACGGCTTGAAGGTTGCGTCTGCCGCCTCATCTTCGGGGTCACCCCAGGTCACATCCCCTGGAGCACCTCGCGGCCCCACCGTCTGGCTGCGGCGGCCCTGGCTCTGGACTGGCCGCTGCTGCATGGGGACCCCTGAACCCTCGGTTTCGGCAAACCTTCGGAGTATACGTAAAAACCCGGTCAGGTCCTGCCAATCCGGCCCGTGGACGAGGGGATGCGACCAGTCAACCAGAGGCAGAGCCGGGCTCCACGTCGCCGTGGAGGACCGGCCACAGCATCGCCGGCGGGCGTCGTGGCCACGTGGCCGGGTACCGCGAATGCGTGGTCAGGGGGCGGTGCGATAACGCCTGGCCAGCGCGGCAAACTCGTCACGCTCGCTCTGCGCGATCGGGCGCCCAAGTTCGTCGGCCAGCAGGTCGGCCACCGGCTCGATCAGCGATTCGGCCCGGGCGGCATCCAGGAACAGCAGCCGGCAACGGCGCGCCAGCACGTCCTCGAGCCGCCGTGCCAGTTCATGGCGCACCGCGAAGCGCACCATGGCCTCGCTGAGGCCTCCGTCGCCATGGCGCCAAAGCCAGCGGTCGGCGCCGGGCAACTGGTGCAGGCGGGAGGCTTCGGAGCCGTACAAGTGCTCGCCGGGCGGATCACACAGCGCCGTGCCAGGGGCCGCGGTCGTGCCCGACGACTGAAGCGACCGGGAATCCGGTGCCCCCAGCAGCGCCAGCCGTTCGGTGAGGCCGCCAGCCCGCCGCTCGATCAGCCCCGCATCCATGCAGCGGTCGAGCACATCGTCGGCCATGGCGCGGTAGGTGGTCCACTTGCCGCCGGTCACCGTCACCAGGCCGGAGTGCCCCACGCGCACCACATGCTCGCGCGACAGCGCCTTGGTGTTGCCGGCCTCCTCGTCGTCGTCCCGCACCAGCGGGCGCAGGCCGACCCAGATCGAACGGATGTCGCGCCGCTTGGGCGGTCGGTCGAGGTAGCGTCCGGCCTCGCCGAGGATGAACTCGACGTCGTCGTGGAACGGCTCGGGCTCGGCGGCGAGGTCCTTGCGCGGCGTGTCGGTGGTGCCCAGGATGGTGTGGCCCAGCCACGGCACGACGAAGAGCACCCGGCCATCGCGGGTCTGCGGCACCATCAGCGCCGCCCGGCCCGGCAGGAACTCACGATCGACCACGATGTGGGTGCCCTGGCTGGGCGCCACCATCGGCGGGCGACGGTGGCCGTCGGGCGGGCTGTCCATGTCGCGCAGCGCATCGACCCACACGCCGGTGGCGTTGACCACGCAGCTGGCCCGCAACTCGAAACGCTCGCCGGTTTCGGCATCCCGGGCCTGCACGCCGCACACCTTGCCGGCCTCGCGGACCAGACCGTCCACCGGCAGGTGGTTGAGCACTACAGCGCCCTGCGCGATGGCGGTGCGCGCCAGCGTGACAGCCAGGCGGGCATCATCGAATTGGGCATCCCAGTACTGGACCCCCCCCGACAGGCCCTGGCTGCGCACCGTGGGCAGCGCCTGCCGGGTCTGCCCGCTGGACAGCCAGCGGGTGCGGCCCAGGCCGCGGCGGCCGGCCAGGGCGTCATACAGGCTCAGGCCGGCGCCGTAGTAGGGCCGCTCCCACCAGTGGTAGCCCGGCACCACGAAGGGCAGCGGCTGTGCCAGGTGGGGCGCATTGGCCAGCAGCGTGGCACGCTCGGCCAGCGCTTCGCGCACCAATGCCACATTGCCCTGCGCCAGGTAGCGCACGCCGCCATGCACCAGCTTGGTGGCGCGCGAACTGGTGCCCTTGGCGAAATCGTCCCGCTCCAGGCAGCAGACCTTGAAGCCGCGCGCTGCCGCATCCAGGGCCACGCCCAGCCCGGTGGCCCCGCCACCCACCACGATCAGGTCGAAGCGATCGGCCTGCCGCAAACGCTCGAGCTGGGCGGCGCGGTCGGTCCCGTTGCGTTCAACGGGCGAGGTTTTGGGGCGTGGCATCGTGTTCTGTCAGGCAGCGTCGTCAGTGTCCGCGCAGGCTCAGAGTTCGGCGAAGTTCACCGGCAGGCCCGGCACCGGCATCCGCAGCGTCAGCACGCGGCCGGCCAGCGGCTGCTGGCCCAGCTCGGCGGCAGGCCGGTTCTCGCGCGAGGTGGTGACGAACAACGTGCGCAGGTCATCGCCGCCGAAGCACGGCATGGTGGCGCACCGCACCGGCAATGCCACCGTCTGCAGCAGTTGACCGTCGGGCGCGAAGCGCAGCAGGCGCGCGCCCTCGAACATCGCCACCCAGTACGCGCCCTCGACATCCACCGCCGCGCCGTCGGGGCGGCCCTGGTAGGTCTCGAGCGGCTGGCCCGCCTCACGCGGGGCGAACTCGGCAAACACGCGTCGGCGCGACAGCGTGCCGCTGGTGGGATCGAGGTCGAAGGCGGTGATGCGATGGGCCTTGGTGTCGGCGCTGTACAGGGTGGCGCCGTCGGGGCTGAAGGCCAGGCCGTTGCTGACGGTCAGTCCGTCGACCCGCTGCTCGAGGCGCCCGCGCCACCAGCAGTAAAGCGCCGCACGGGGCTCGCGCGCCTCGTCGATGGTGCCGACCCAGAAGCGGCCCTGGGCGTCGGCCTTGCCGTCGTTGAAGCGCTGCTTCTTCGTGTCGTAGGGCGCCGCAACCAGCATCGAACGTTGCCCGCTGGCCGGATCGAACCGCCACAGACCATCGCGCATGGCCAGCAGCAGCCCGCCACCGCGCAGCGGCGCGGCGCTGGCCGGCTCCACCTCGAACGGCCACTGACGATGCTGTCGCGAGTCCGGGTGAAAGGCGTTGAGCGAGCGCCCAGGGATGTCGCACCAGTACAGCGTGCGCTCGTCAGGGTGCCAGAACGGTGATTCGCCCAGCACCGAGGCCGGCACCGGCAGCGCCTGGATTCCGGCGTGGGCGGTCGGTTCGGGCGGCATGGTCAGATCGGGCTGACGTCGAGCTTGATCCAGGCGTCGCACGATTCGCCCGGCGCCAGCGTGACGACGCCATGGGCCGCCGGATCGGCCATGTGCAGCGCATTGCTGACGTGGCTGACCGGCTCGACGCAGAACACCTCGCGGTCGGCCGGGGTGTAGACCACCAGCCGCGACATCGACGAGGTCAGCTGCAGCGAGAACTTCTCGTCGCGGATGCGCGCCGCACCACGCCAGCCTTCGAAGCAATGGTCGAAACCCAGGTGCACCACGTCGCCGTCGATGCCGGGCTGGGCCACCTTGCGGGTGGGCAAATGAGCGGCGTCGTTGTCCCAGCGCTCGGCGATCTCGATGTGCAGCCGGCTGCGCTGGCGTCGCGGAAAGTACGGGTGCCATCCCAGCCCCATCGGCTGCGCCACGCTGTCGGTGTTGGTGACCGTCATCTGCACCCGCAGCGATTGCGGCGTGAGATTGAAGTACTGCAGCGCCTCGAAGGCGAACGGCCAGTGGTCGTCTGGCGCATGCCGGACTTCGAGCACGGCATCCAGCGGGCCGTGCGAGCGCAGGCTCCAGGGCTCGCGCCAGCCGGTGCCGTGCAGCGAGTGCGGCGAATCGTCGAAATTGGGCTGCGTGGTGTGGTCCTTGCCCTTCCAGCGAAAGCGCCGGTAGCCCAGCCGGTTGGAGTAGGGCACCAGTGGAAAGCACGCGCCGCCGCGCGGGCTTTCCAGGTCGTGGGGTTCCGCCGACCGCAACACCGGCACGTGGTGGTGCCACAGGCCCGCGATGCTGCCGCCCAGATCGGGGCGCAAGGCCAGCCGCAAGGCACCGCTGTGCAGTTCCACCAGGTCGTGTGAAGGGCGGGTGTCGGTGGAGGCGGTCATGAGGCGGGCCGGTCGCGGGCCAGGGTGGAATCCGGGGTGTGGATGCTACGCCCACTCGCGCGGCCACCGTGACGGGCATCCGGCCCGATGTCGCCGAAATTCAGGCCAGATCAACCTTGAGGTAATGCGCCCCCGGGATCGGGTTGAAGTAGTACGGCGGGATCTCCTCGAACCCCAGCGACTCGTACAGGCCCCGGGCCGCCTCCATGTCGTCCAGCGTGTCCAGCAGCATGCAGGAGTAGCCGGCCTGCTGCGCGCCGTCGATCAAGGCCTGCGCCAGCAGGCGGCCGAGGCCGAAGCGACGGAAGGCGCGGCGCACATACAGCCGCTTCATCTCGCAGGCATTCGGATAGTCGGCGTCGGGCAACGGGCGGAAGGCGCCGCATCCGGCCAGTTCGCCATCGACGAACGCCAGCAACAGGCCACCGGCCGGCGTGGCGTAGTCGCCCGGCAGGGCCGACAGCTCGGCCTCGAAGTTCTGGAAGCACAGGTCGACGCCCAGGGCGGCCGCATATTCACGGAACAGCGCCCGCGTGGCCTCGAGCAGTTCCGCGGAGTCAGGGTGTTGCAGCGTGATGTCGGGCGCTGGCGGCTGCGCGCCGCGGGAAGGGCTGGCGCTCATCGCTGAGGTGACATCGTTGCGCTCACCCACCCAGACGCGACACCCACACCGCCGCCGCCAGGCACAACGCCAGCACCACCGCGGCCACGACGCGGGTGGCCGGCGAGTCGGTCGAGGCCGGCACATCGGCCGGGAGGGTCTTGTCGCCGGTGATCATCGCCGGCACCAGGTTGTGGCCGCGCAGCTTGTAGAAGGCGATGGCGCACAGGTGCAGCACCACCAGCGCGATCAGCAGCCACTGGCCGGCATCCTTGTGCCAGTGGGTGGCTGTCAGGCCGGCGGCGCTGGACACGAAGCGGTTCAACGGGCCGGTGGTGGCGATCTCGTCATCGGACACCAGCCCGGTGCCCACCTGCACGATCAGCAGGGCCAGCAAGGCAAACACCGAGAAGCTGCCCAAGGGGTTGTGGCCGACCTCGAAGTGGTCGCCCGGCCGGTGCTGCCCCTTGAGGTAGCGGATCACCGTGGCCGGTGCGTAGATGAAGCTCGCAAACCGCGACCATCGGCCGCCGACCAGCCCCCACACCAGGCGGAACACCAGCAGCGCACCCACCCACAGGCCCAGACGCAGATGCCAATCCAGGGCACTGCCGCCGACATGTCCGGTGATGATCAGCGCCAGCACCGAGATCACCAGCAGCCAGTGGAACGCCCGGGTGGGCAGGTCCCACACCCGCACCGGCACCGGCACCTGGCTCGAGTCGTCGATCGACATGAAGCTCACCCGTTCACATGCATCAGAAGGCCCCGAAGATAGCGCAAGCGGCGCCGCGTTGCCTGCGGGCGCACACGCTCCCGGGGAATCTCCCAGGCCGGGAATAAGGCGCCAGGCTCCTGCGTACACTGCCTCGTGTTCCCACCCCTGACCCCGATTCCGGAGGATTCGCATGAACCGTAAGCTGCTTGCCATCGCCACCCTCATCGGCGCCGCCACCGCGCTGCCCGCCGCCGCCCAGTTCGCCAAGCCCGAAGATGCGGTCAAGTACCGCAAGGCGGCCTTCCAGGTGATGGCGGCGCACTTCGGCCGCATCGGCGCCATGGCCAATGGCAAGGCACCTTTCGATGCCGCTGCCGCAGCCTCCAATGCCGACGTGGTGGCCTTTGCCGCCAAGCTGCCCTTCGCCGGCTTCGTCGAAGGCACCTCGGGCACCGAGAAGGGCACGCCCAAGGCCTCCGTCTGGACCGAGCGCGCCAAGTTCGACGACGGCGCCAAGAAGATGCAGGAAGCCACCGCCAAGCTGGCCGCCGCGGCCAAGGGCGGCAAGCTCGACGACGTCAAGGCTGCCTTCGGCGCCGCTGCCGACACCTGCAAGGGCTGCCACGACAACTTCCGCAACCCCTGAAGCTCGGCCGTCCCGATTCCTTTCCTGGGTTGACCACTTCAGGCCCGCTTCGGCGGGCCTTTTTCATGGGTCAGCCCCCGGCTGCGGCGGGCTCGGCAAAGCCGTTGCGCGGTTGGGCATGAAGGCCCTTCTGGCTCCGGCCGGCCGCTGGCGCGGCCTCCACATCGCTGGCGCGATGTGAGCCTCGCCGGAAGAAATCAGCCCCCGCCTGTGGCGGGCTCGGCAAAGCCGTTGCGCGGTCGGGAGTGAAGACGCTTCTGGCTCCGGCCGGCCGCTGGCGCGGCCTTCACATCGCTGGCGCGATGTGAGCCTCGCCGGAAGAAATCAGCCCCCGCCTGCGGCGGGCTCGGCAAAGCCGAGCACGACCCTTCGGGTCTTGGCTGATTTCTTCTCGATCTTCGTGACGGTGATGGGGCCGATCTCGGCGGTGCTGGCCACATGGGTGCCGCCGCAGGGCTGGAGGTCGACGCCTTCGATGGCCATCACCCGCACCCGGCCCTGGCCGCGCGGGGGCTGCACGCTCATGCTGCGCACCAGGCCGGGGTTGGCGTCGAGTTCGTCCTCGGTGATCCAGCGGTGGGTCACCGGATGCGCCTCGGCCACCAGCCGGGCCAGGCCGGCGTTGAGCGCGTCCTTGTCCAGCGGCTCGGTCATGTGGAAGTCCAGCCGGGCATAGGCGGCGGTGATCGAGCAGCCGTCCACCGGGTGCGGGATCAGCGCGCACAGCAGGTGCGTGGCGGTATGGAAGCGCATGTGGCGGTGCCGTCGGTCCCAATCGATCGCGGCGACCACCTCGCTGCCCACCTGGAGCCCGGACAGGTCGGCCTGCGGCGCGGGCACATGCACGATCTCGCCCGGGGACGCGCCCTTGCGGGTGTCGATGATCGGCACCTGGCGCCCGTCGCCCAGCGTCAGGGCCCCGGCATCGCCGGCCTGCCCGCCGCCGTGCGGGTAGAAGACGGTGCGGTCGAGCCGGATGCCGGTGGCATCCACGGCGATCACCCGGGCGCTGCACGAGGCAAGACGGGCATCTTCACGAAACAGTTCGTCGGTCATGGGGGCCAGCTTTCGAGTCGGACCCGCCCTCGGGGCGTGTCCAGATCAACGGTCCAGGTGGGTGGATGGGCGGTGCTGGCGTCTTGCCGGGGCTCGGTCACGCCCACCGGCAGCACTTGCTCGGCCACCTCGCGCGACAACCCCGCCAGCCTCACCGAGTGCAGGCGCAGCAGCGGTGGCGCCATGGCCTGCGTCGGGTGCCGGCCCGACCACTCGATCAGCGTCGGCAGCGCGCCACCGCACTCGAAGCCGCCGTCGTCGCGCAGCAGGATGCTCCAGGCCAGGCGGCCCTGCGGCGTCTCGCGCTCGGCCGCCACCGGCTGGCCGGGCTGCAGGCCCAGCCGTCGCAGTGCGTGGCAGATGGCCTCGAGCTGGCGGGTGCGGGCCACGACATGCACCAGCCGTGGCGCCTGGCTCGCCGCGGCCTGCAGCTCGGGGCGATCCATGCCGAACCAGCGCACCCGGCCAGGCGCCGGCGCCTGCGGGTCGACGGCGATGATCTCGAGGTAGCTGGCGGGAAAGCGCTCGCCTCCCAGCGCCAGCAGCCGGTTGTGCGTGCCCATCAGCGCGTGGCGGCCGCCTGGGCCCGGCTCGACGCCCAGGGTCTCGAGGCACCACTGCACGCCCTGCTCCAGGCTCCCGGCCACCACCACCAGGTGGTCGACCTCGGTCGTCGGGTGTGGGCCGGCGTCGTCGAGCGCCGTTCTGTGCACGGCAGGCACCGGCTCGCCCGCCCCGGGTGGCGCAGGCTCGGCAGGCTTGGCAGGGCCGTCGGCGGTCACAGCGTGACGATACCCGACACCACCTCGGTCACCTCGCCGCCGATCCAGATGTCGCCGCCCAGTTGCTCCACATGCACGCGCCCGGCACGGCCCAGCGCCGCGCCCTGCGCCGCCACGTAGCGCGGCGGCGCCAGGCCTTCGCCGATCAGCCATTGCGCCAGGCCGGCATTCAGGCTGCCGGTGACCGGGTCTTCGGGCACGCCCAGCGTGGGCACGAAGGCCCGCACCTCGAACTGGCACGCGCTGCCCGGCGGGTGGGCACCGACCACGCCCAGCTTCAACCCCATCATCGCGGCGAAGTCGGGCTTGAGCGCCAGCACGGCGTCGGCGTCGGCCAGCAGCGCGCCCATCCAGCCGGGCCCGTTGTCGATCCACTCCAGGCGTCGGAGGGCGGATTCCGGCAGGCGCAGCGCTGCGGCCGCCTGGGCCCGCAGCGCGGGTTCGACGGCGCCGGTGCGGCGCAGGGGCGGCGCGGCGAACCACAGCCGGCGATCGGCGGCATCGGCACCGCCCGCGCGCACCCGCACCAGGCCGACGCCACACTGCTGCACCACCTCGCCCGCGCGGGCCGGCCGACCGCCGGCCGCCAGCCAGGCGTGGCAGCTGCCCAGCGTAGGGTGGCCGGCGAACGGCAGCTCGCCGCCCGGCGTGAAGATGCGCACGTGGTAGTCGGCCCCGGGCTGGCTGGGTGGCAGCAGGAAGGTGGTTTCGGACAGGTTGGTCCAGCGCGCGAAGTCGGCCATCTGCGAGTCGGAGAGGCCCTGGGCGTCGTGCACCACCGCCAGCGGGTTGCCGCGCAAGGCGGTGGCGGTGAAGACATCGAGCTGGCTGAAGCGGCGGGGCGTGGTCATGTCGGTGGCTGCGAAGTGAGGG